>ERZ808051.518-NODE-518-length-40694-cov-5.769284_pt1 | contig 40694 bp, 43 predicted proteins | sample MGYA00380199_ERZ808051 | MGnify/ENA primary metagenome ERZ808051 (study PRJEB31490, sample SAMN06133391) | mouse gut metagenome | isolation source: J11 | host: mice | place: China: Chengdu | collected 2015-05 ...
CGCCCATCCCAATACCGCTGACGCTCCCGGTAGAGTTTCCTGTTGTTCCGCTTGGCCTGTTCCAGATAGTCAGCAACCTCGGCGCTGACCTCGACAGACACAAACCGCCCGTTGATTTTGATGGTAATTTCCATCGTTCTTTCCTCCGTTCAGATTTTTGGGGTCTGAACGGGGAAGGGCGGGGAACGGCAGCGAGGCCGGTGTCGCTGGCCCGGAAATAGAAAAACGCCCGTATGGTGCAAGACCATTCGGGTGCAGGGCATAACAGTATGAGCCGTCAGGAAACGACTGTTTTCGCAAGTCTGGGTGGAGTTCGCCGCTGTGGGGGTCAGGCTTTTTTTGATAAATGCCTATCTACCTTTTGTCGCATGGCGGCGTCCTCCTATGTGCCGCCGGTGGATATAAAAATGGCGGCTTTGAATAATCAAAACCGCCACTGGAAAGAGCGTTTGGACATGAGGAATCGGCCTGCCCAGCAACGGTTTTTTCTTTTCTGCCGCTGGGCAGATCATTTACTTTAGAGATATAATAAGAGAAGTTTTTGAAGATTTCATAAAGATTTGCAAAAAATGGGTGGCTATAAAAGCCACCCATCCTATCAAAATGGAATTTTCAAAATTACTTTTGCACCGCCTGTACTTTTGGAGTTTTCTAAGACAAGCTCACCACTATGTTGTTCCATAATGGATTTTGCAATATATAGGCCCATACCAAAGTGCATCTTTGAATTACGGCTTTGGTCGTCCATAAAGAATTGTTCTTGCGCGTGCTGCAACGCTTCGTTAGAAAATCCTTCCCCCTCGTCCGTGACTGAAATTTCAACGAAATTGTCTTTTCCGCAGACATCTATATGAAGTGTTCCATCTTGCGGGGAATAGTCCAACGCATTATTTACCACATTTTGAATGGCACGTCCTAACAAAACTTTATCTGCGGTTAGTTGCATCGGGATGTCGGACATACTCATTCGCAAATGAATTTCTTTTGTCCTGCACAAAGCATCTATTGATACTTTCACTTGCTTTAGATAATCAGGAAGATTAAAGATTTCTTTATTAAGCTGATACCCTGTTGAAGCCGTAGACAGATCTATCAGGGTTTTAACATAAACTTGCATCTGCGTATAGCTATCTGTGATGTAGTCAGCACATTCCTGTTGTTCTATTGTTAAGTCAGTATCGTACAACAATTCCGTATTGCCTCGGATGATGGTTAGCGGTGTCTTGAGATCATGGGCTAATGCAGAAATCTGTTCTTGCCGCAGTTTGTCGGCCTGCCATTGTTCTGTAAGCGATTTTTTTAGTGCCAATTTCATGTGATCGAGTGCATCAAGAGTTAAGTCGATTTCATATAAATGGCTTTTTTCAACCTCAAAATTCAAATCCTGCTGCTCAATTTTCTTTACAGCAGTCAGCAATTTATCCATTTTGTTCCCAAGGTATTTCCCGAATAGATATGACAAAACAATCAAGAGAAGCAGGATTTCCAATATAATGACAGCAATTAACACCCAATCTGCCGAAGGAAATATTCTATGCAGCAGTGGATTGCTGAATTGGGCGGTCATTCTATACCTTAAAATCAGTATTTCGTCAGTCCTGTCTATCACAGCATACAGATAAGGCTTGCTACTTGTCTGATTGTTCACAATACATATTTTCCAAACGGAAGCTGTTTCTTCCAGATCGAGCGAACCGCCAATATACTTTCCGTCTTTTGTGAAAAGGGCATATTCACAAAGAGGTGGTATTTCATTTTCTGTAATCCGATCTGTGGATTGTAAACTTCCCCTCGCATTTTCTATTTCTGCGCTCATTCTATTTATTGGGTATATAAATCCAATTTCAACGCCAAATAGATAGAAGGCTATGTTGACAAAAGCAACCAGAAAGACACCAAGCGCAAGAAATATCGCATACTTCATAAAAACAGTACGCAGTTTTCTTACACCCATTTATAGCCAACCCCCCAAATTGTTTCAATCGTTGACAAGTGAAATTCAGCTAACTTCCCGCGTATATTCTTGACGTGAGTAGAGATAACAGAACTATCACTTTCTCCGTCAAATCCAAAGACCGCCTCATAGATTTGTTCCCGCGTAAAGGCTTGTCCATGATGCCGCGCCAAATATTCGCATATTTCGTACTCACTTTTTGTCAACGGAACCTTTTTTGAGTTGATTTCAGCTTCTTTTGCATTGAGGCGGAAAATGACGCCGGATATTGAAAAGCTGTTTTTCTTTTCTCTAACATCACGCCGCAAGTGAGCATTTACCCGCGCTCTCAGTTCGTTTGTCCCGAACGGTTTCGTAATATAGTCATCTGCTCCAAGTCCTAATCCCTGAACAATTTCACTTTCCTGCGTTTTTGCAGTAAGGAAAATGATTGGGCAATCTACACGGTCGCGGATTTGATTGCAGAGGTTAAAACCATCAATTTCCGGCATCATAACATCCAGCAAAATCAAGCCAAACTTTGAAAAATCCATTTCTGTGACTGACTTGGCGTTTGATTGCAGTGTAACGAAGTGCTGATCTTTTTCTAAAACACGCCTGACAAGCTGGAGCATAGCAATATCATCGTCCACTACTAATATATGTGCCATTATCTCACCTCTCTGTCCTGATTTATATATTTGCGCTCCAAGGACATCTACATTACTGTTGCGCCAAAAGGCATCAACGCCAGTTTTGCCATTTTGAAGCACTGTACTCCGAAAGGAATACCGATAATCGTACAACACAAAAGCAACCCATTTAGTAGCGCCACCAACGCCAAAGGGATACCGCTGATAAGTAGCCACAAGATATTGGCAATCGCAGACATAGCACCGCCGCCATAATTCACATCTTTTCCAAAAGGGAAGAAAGCAAGTGACGCAAACTTAAAGCATTGACGGCCAATCGGAATACCGACAATGGTAATGCTCCATAAAACACCGGCAACCAGCCAAGAAATTCCCTGCCACAGTCCGCAGCACAAGAACCAAATAATATTGCCCAACCAATTCATCAATTCTACCTCCACTCTCAATCGGCTGACCGATTACCGCTATATCTGGAAAACCAAAGGACCGCAATTCCTATTATAGCACAAGTTGACAATATGCAAAAGATGATGCCAAAATCCATACCTATTCTGTCTGGCGGCATTAGGCCCAAGGTCATTTCCAGAACGTAAGAAGAAAAACGAATACCCCAACCATAAGGGATGACAAACCAGACCCCCGTGCCTAATCCTGTTTGGAGAAGCGCAACCAAAAGGCTCCCGAACACTCCAATCCCTATTCCCAAATTTTTACCAAATCGAATTGCCAATACGAAATGAATACCATACAGCAAAATGTCACTGCCCCAAAGGACAAGTGGAATTACTGTATAAAATCTGGAAGGAATTTCTGTTGTGCCGCCAACCAGTGGAAATAGCGCGCCAAATAGTACACTACTCAATACGGTTGCCAAAAGTCCAGTCACAAGCAAAATAGTCAATTTGGAAAGAGCGGCTTTTTGTCTGTACGGAAGTGTCAATATATTTTGAAAATGCCCTGCTTTTGCTTCCTGTTCTGCTGCAACATAGCAGACAATCCCGATTGCAAAGGGAAAAGCAACGGCCATGATCTGAAAATAAGCAGCCAGTTTATTGATGTCATCGCTTTGGGAAACGCCCGCATACAGTAACATCATAACCGCCCCGCATACGGCAAAAATAACGTGCAGAAGGAAAAAGCAGGAATGACACAATTTGTATAAATCACTTTTCAAATAGCAGATATAGTTAGCCATTGGACTTTCCCCCACTTCCAAGCAATTTAGAGCAAATCCAAAAGGAGGCAGCAGCTAATGCCAAGCTAATGGCAAGAGCGGGAAAAATGTGCTCAACAGCCAATAACGGAGAACCGTCCTCAATGGGAAGTCCGTTAGGATGTATCTTGAAAAATGGGCAGACCACACGGGCCGGAATCGCGTATGGGTTAAGAAAGAACCATGCTTTTTCTGCGCCAATAGCAGATGAAACAATATTCGCCACAAAAGTTATCAGCACAGAGGGAAGATACCCTGTTTTGCTTGCAATCAGCATAACAAAAGGAAGCTGCCACAAGCAAGTAAGGAACAGCACCATACAGCCGATTATGCTGTCCAGCGGCGAAATGTTCATAGTCGTAAAACTGGCAATGCCCGTAGTAAATAACCACATGAGCAGATTGCTGATAAAAAGCACAGCGGTCAGGGCAAGTCCTTTGCCAATCCATATTTTCGCAGAAGGGAACGGCAAACAAACAATGTTTTGCAGCCCTGTATTTTTCTCACGGATCACAGCGCCTGCGGCCCACAGTGCGATTACAACAGGAAGAAGCATAGTGTACCACCAGTTGTAAGCCGAATATTGTACTGCATGACTGCTCAATAAAAAGCCGACAAGTACAGTTGCCAATGGCGCAGCAAAAATCAATTTCATTGAGAAGCTGTGCCGCATTTTAAGAAGTTCCGAACGTACAATCCCGAACATTATTTCTCACTCCTTTCCCTATGTGCGCCAACAACATCCATAAAAATACGTTCCAGATCGTGGTTCTTATGGATTTCGTTTTCATAGCCTAAATGTCCGGCAGATATAATGCCAATGTGGTCAGCAATTTGCTCAACTTCGGAGAGTATATGACTGGACAATATGACGGTGATCCCTTTTTGCGGAAAACTTCTGATAAGCTCACGCAAATCTTGAATACCAATCGGGTCTAACCCATTTGTCGGTTCGTCCAAGATAAGCAATTTGGGCTGTGACAACAGAGCCAAGGCAATTCCAAGCCGCTGTTTCATTCCCAGCGAAAAATGGCCTGCCCGTTTTTTTCCAGTATTCTCAAGTTGCACAATACCAAGCACTTGCTTGATGCGGCTTTCTGGAAGCCCCAGGGCCAGTGTTCGGGCTTTCAGGTTTTCATAGGCCGAGAGATTTTCATAGAGCGGAGGCATCTCAATCAAAGCACCAATGTTTTCCAAATCCGCCCGGTTCCACGGATGTCCGTCAAATTCAATCGCGCCAGAGGTGGGACGGAGAATACCTGTAATCATTTTCAAGATGGTAGATTTCCCCGCACCATTCGGCCCAAGCAGCCCATAAATTGAGTTGCGCTGAATATTCAACGATACATTGTCTACCGCCATTTGTCCTTTGAAATTTTTGCAGAGATTTGTTGTTTGCAAAATATAACTCATATCAGACACATCCTTTCTTGGATTATGGTTTCATAATACTGAATGATTTTGAAGATTTCTTAAAGATTCAAGAAAAAACTTCGGCACCCTAAAAAGTGCCGAAGTTGCATTTTATCAGAGCAATTCTCAAAATTGCCTTAGATGTATATTAGCTCCGCAAAAATAATCTCCTCCACCTGGGCCTTACAGCAATTCATCAACCCCACCCAGCGCATGGGGTCGCGGGCTTTCAAATCCTCGGTGGCCCCAGCCTCCTTTGACATCCCCGGCATCATGCTGTCCAGCAGGTCATGGGCGGCATCCTCCACTTCCAGCAGATGGGCGTACAGCTTGCCCTCCATCACATACTCGGCCCAAACGATGGGACGATGCTCTTTCAGATACCGCAGACGTAGCAGGCCATATTTGCCCAGGCCGCGCTTGGGGTACAGCTCCGCTGCCAGGTTGGGGAGGTAGTAATCGCCCACTTTCACATAGTCCAATTCGATTTTCATTGTGCTGCCCTTTCTCCCTTACGGGTCATCGTCTGGCACCAGCGCAATCACATCAGAAATATCACAATTCAGCGTTTCGCAAATCTTGATAAGGGTCGGCATGGAGATATGCTCCCCCTTGCCCATGTTGGCGATATGGTTCGTTGTCAAATGCGCCTGGAGCCGTAAATCTTTCTTGCTCATGTTCTTGTCAATTAGCGTTTTCCAGAGCGGTTTATAGCTGATTTTCATAGCCTGTTCCACCTTTCCGGGCTGGGGCCAGCAGGAGCGGCCCCGGCCCTATGGCCTTTCAATCATTATACCGCCCTCATTGATAAAACACAATGCACTCTTGCAATTCTTCTCCAAAAACTGCGGCATACACAACGCATTTGTCTTTACATCAATTTAGGTATCAAGTGCTTGACGCCCTGGCTCTTGGAACCAGGGTTGTCCTGCCCGTAGCCCTCCAGGAGATTGATGCCGCCCCACACGCACAGGCCGCCGCCCAGGGCGACAACGAGGGTCTGCAAAACGTCGATTGCGCTGTTGAAAAATTCCATAGATTTACCTCCATAAATTCAAAAATTTTGTTGTTGGATTTGCCGCCTCATTCTTCGGCGGCGTCGGCTTCGCCGTTTTCTTCTTCGTCCGACAGGTCTATTTCGTAGAAGTCAAAGACTTCCTCCTGCGTCACCACCTGCCGCTGCCTGCGGCGCATGGCGGCAAGATACCCGTCCACGTCAAAAGCGTTTTTCTTGTCGGCGTCGGAGAGGTATTTGTACTGCGGATGCCGGGTGATGTCGTATTTCTCACTGAAAAAGGGACGCACACCCCGCACCTGCAAAATACACTTTCCGCCGTCCATCACGGCGATTTCGTCCTGTGACATCAACTCCTTTCCCAATTTTTGATAATTCAGTCCGTGGGAGGTCTGGCTGCCCCGGTTCTCCGACGTGTTGTAGCTGTCGATGGTTTCCCGGCCCAGCGCGTCGGAGATTTCCTTGGCGTTCTTCCCCCGCCCACTCAAAAATAAAGTACAGTCGCAGTTGTCGCTGATGATGTCGGCGGCGTCCTTGTAGATGGACTTTAACTGCGATTGACTTTGCAAAATAATAGAAGCCGAGATTTCCCGGCTTCGGATGGTGGCGATCAGCTTGTCAAAGTTGGGTATCTGCCCGATGTTGGCGAACTCGTCCAGTATCAGACGCACATGGACGGGAAGCCTCCCGCCGTACACGTCGTCGGCCCGGTCGCACAGCAGATTGATAAGCTGGCTTTGCAGCATCGCCAGAATGAAGTTAAAGGTCGTGTCCGTGTCGCTCATAATCAGGAACAGCGCCGTTTTGCGGTCGCCCAGGGTGTCCAGCTCCATTTCGTCGGTTTCCATCAGCTCACGGACTTCCCGGATGTCAAAGGGCGCTAACCTCGCCCCGCAGGAAATAAGGATAGAGGAACGGGTCTTGCCTGCGGAAAGCAGAAATTTTTGATACTGCCGGACAGCGAAATGCTCCGGCTCCTTTTCCGCAAGCCGGGCGAACATTTCATCCACGGGGCTTTGAAATTCAGCGTCGTCCTCTCTGGCCTCGGAAGCGTTAATCATTTCAAGCAACGTCGTGAAATTCTTTTCGTTCTCCGGGGCCTCGTACCAGATGTAGCCGATCAGGGCGGTATAGAAAAGCCGTTCGGACTTCACCCAAAAATCTTCGGCGGATTTTTCCCCGTCGCCCTTGGTGTTGGCGATGATGGTGTTTACCAGCTTCAAAATATCCTTTTCGCTGTGCAGATAGGCGAACGGATTATACCGCATGGACTTGGAAAAATTGATGGTATTCAGCACCTTTATCCGATAGCCGCCCCGCCTTAAAAGCTGGCCCACCTCGATCAAGAGGCTGCCTTTCGGGTCTGTGATGCAATAGCTGCTGTGCATCTGCATGAGGTTGGGCTTAACAAAAAATCTCGTTTTGCCGCTGCCGGAACCGCCGATCACCAGCACATTTTTGTTCCGGGCGGTCTTGGGGTCTTTGGGCCTGCCGTTCATCGTCAGCCGTTCGGTCTGCGTGAGCAGGATGTTGTTTTCAAATACGGGGTCGATATACGGCGCTATGTCTTTGGCGTTCCCAAATCGGGCGCTGCCGTATTCCATGCCGTGGCGGTATTTCTTGGCGTTCTTGCCTTTCAGGTACACCGCCAGCCGCACCAGCACAGCGCCCGCTATGCCGATACACAGGTCAAAGGGGTGGAAGCTGGGCAGGCCGTTGGCGAACGCCGCCGCCAGGCTGTCCATGAAGTGCAGCATCTTTTGAGAGGCGTCCACCCCCGCCGCCAGCCGCCACGCCTCGCCCATCTTGCCGAACAGCCACACGAACAGCAGATAGGGCAGGTTGGTGATTATCAGCTTTTTCAGGTCAGGCTTCACCGTTCCATCCCCCTTTCTCTGATCTTCTCCTTGGCCCGCTGGACGTTCCGGCCAGCCGCTTCCCGCAGAACGGACAGCGCCTTGCGGATGGAGGGCTTGGCCTCCCGCGACAGCTTCTTGGCGGTGAACTCCTTGAAAGCCTGTTCCAGATTGTCGGCGTCCCGGCTCTTGAAGATCACGATGTAGTGGGGCGGCTGGGTGGTCTTGTCCTTTCGCAAGGCGAAGTCCACGCCGTATTTCTTGGCGCAGGGCTTGAAAGCGGCGATATTGGCGTCGGTGATCTCGATGTTGGACAGCGCCGCCCCGTGCTGTTTCAACTGCTTTAGGCTCTGCTGGCCCTGGTGGAGCTTGGGGCCGTGCTTCTGGGCCTCCAAAAACTTTTTCAGGGCCACTTGCAGCACTTGGGCCGTCAGCTTCCCGGTTTTCATGGATAACGCGATGGTCTTTTGAGTGACTTCCTCCTGCAAGCGTCATACCTCCTTTGCCAGAAGTCGGTGATAAAAACTAAGGCGGCACTACCAGCCGCCGCAGGTAAATCCGCATCAGATACGCACCCGCAGGCCGTTCAGATCGTCGGCCCGGATGCCCACCAGATACCAGTCGTCGGCGTACTCAATGCGGGTGGGCTTCCAGCGCCCGCCCACCATCACGTCGAAGCACTGTCCACAGTGCAGACCGCCGTAGTAGTCGGCCAGGTCAAAGCGGATGTCATAGCGATCTGTCCGCTCGTCGAAGATCAATGCGCCCTGTTTCATAATCGGGCCTCCTTTGTCAGATTTTGCCCTCCGCCATATCATGGGCGACGAGGGCGGTGTAGTAGCTTCCCATGGTGCTGGGGGCGTTGAACAGCACCGCCAGCAGGTATTTCTTGATGTTGCGGATTTTCGTGGTGTTCTCCCGCATACAGTCCATGACGAACTCGATATGGCCGCTGTTTAGTTTCAGCAGCTTGGCCTTTACCAGCTCGGCGGGGTAGTCGTCCCCGGCGACACGGATTGTCTTGCGGGCCGTGCAGACGGTTTCCACCAGCAATTCCACGATGCCGTCCAATTCTTCCCGGTCGATCTTGGAGTGGCGCAGGAGGTGGTCGTACTCGATATTCTCCTTGATGATGTCCCGATAAATCTCAACGGCGCTCTGCGTGGCCGCTTCCGTTCTTTTCCTTTCCGGCGGCGAAGCCGCAACAGCGGGAGGGGGTGAAAGGGAGGGAAAGGAATGGGTAATTGATCGGTCGGTAATAGCTTGGTCTTTAGTTACTCTATCTTTATTTAATTGCGTTGGATTTTCCGACGTCGGTTTTCCCGTTGTCGGGTTTTCCGACGACGGTTTATCCAACGACGGCGGCAAAGAAACAGGCTGCTCGTGGATGATGTACTCGTTGCTGCTGAACTTGCCGCTTTCGTCCGTGGTCTGGTGGCGCTCGATGTACCCGGCCCGCTCCAATTCGTTGACAGCGGAACGAATAGCGTCCTTGCTCTCCCGGTTGATACAGCACAGGCCGGACAGGGTGTAATCCCAATCTTCCGGGAGCGACAAAATCTGCGACAACAGGCCCTTGGCTTTCAGGGACAGGGACTTGTCCCGCAGGTGGTAGTTGGACATCACCGTGTACCCCTTGTTCCTCTCCACGCGGAATACTGGCATGGTTCTCCGCTCCTTTCGGTGTTTGGACATGAAAAAACGCCGCAGACTTTTTCAAAATCTGCGGCGTTGGTTTGTCCTTGCACTATTTGGTTTTTGTGTTCCCACACTCCATATCAATGACGACCGAAACGGTGATGTAGTCCTCAATGCGCTTATTGCGGAGTTTATCACCCTCGGCGTCAAACACCACATGACGGGCAAAGTGCTGGAAACGCAGGATTTCTACGAGTTTCCTCTTTGTAGCAACACAATAGTCTCCACATGTGCCGTTCTGGGAAAGAGGTCCACCCCCTGGGCCCGCACCGGACGGTAACCCAGTTGGACAAAGCGGTCCACATCCCGGGCCAGAGTGGCGGGGTCGCAGGAGACGTAGACAATCCGTTCCGGGGCCATGCCGGCCAGAATGGCGGGCACCTCCGGAGCCAGCCCCTTCCGGGGCGGGTCCACACAGATGACCTGGGGCCGGACGCCCTCCGCGTCCAGCTTCCGGGCCACGGCTCCGGCGTCGCCGCAGAAAAATTCCGCGTTAGTGATGCCGTTCCGCCGGGCGTTTTCCCTGGCGTCGTCCACCGCCTGGGGGACGATTTCCGCCCCGATAACCCGTCCCGCCCGCCGGGCCAGGGCCAGGGAGATGGTGCCGATGCCGCAGTACAGGTCCAGCACAGTCTCCGCTCCGGTGAGCCCGGCGAAGTCCAGCGCCACGCTGTACAGCACCTCCGTCTGGGCCCGGTTGATCTGGAAGAAGGAGGGGACCGACAGGCGGAAGGTAAGTTGACATAACTCCTCCTCCAGCCAGGCCTGCCCCCAGAGGACGGCATACCGGTCCCCCAGGATCACATTGGTGTCCCGGGTGTTCACATTGAGCACCACCCCGGCCAGGCCGGGCTCTGCCCGGCGCAGGGAGTCCACCAGGGCATCGGCGCAGGGGAGCTTGTCCCCGTTGGCCACCACACACACCAGGCTCTCTCCCCGGCTGCTGGTGCGGACGTATAGATGGCGGATCAGCCCCCTGCCCGTCCCCTCGTCATAGGCGGGGAGGCCGTGGGCCTGCATCCAGGCCTGAAAGGCCCCCCGCAGCCGGGTGACCGCCTGGGGCTGGAGGGGGCAGTCGGGAGCGTCCAGCACGTCATGGCTCCGGGGGCGGTAGTAGCCTATGGACAGCCCCTGCCGGTTCTGAGACACCGGGAACTGTACCTTGTTCCGGTAGCGGAGCGGGTCCGCCGCCCCCAGGACAGGGGGGAGGTCCAGCCTGACATGGCCCACCCGCTCCAGAGCATCGGCAATGCGCTGTCCCTTGGCCCGCAGCTCCTCAGCGTAGGTCATGTGGCGGAATTGGCAGCCGCCGCATTTGCCGTAGAGGGGACAGTCGGATTCAATCCGCTCAGGGGAGGGGAGAAGCAGCTCCACCCCGCGGCCCCAGGCCACATTTTTGTTCACCTTCTCCAGGCGGACCCGCCACCGCTCTCCCTGAATGGTGCAGGGGACAAAGACCACCCGCCCCTCCAGGCGGGCCACCCCCATCCCCTCGGCGGTGTAGCCGGTGATGTACAGGGTATGGACGGTGTTTTTTCTGATGTCAGCCATAGGACGCGCCCCCTTTTCAAGTCAGGCTATCTTACCATATTTTCGCATAAAGGTAAAGGAGGCAGGTACGTCAATACCCGCCGCCTTTATTTTGCATGTGATGCGTGTTCAGCGTTCCCGCTTGGCCTTGCCGGAGAGTTCCTCCATGTGGACCTTCCACACGGCGGTAACGTTCAGGCTCTGTTCCACAGCGGCCTCGAAGCCCTCCATGCGGTCGGGCGTTACCTTTTGGCACAGGGCCCGCAGGGCCTGGACCTTCTCGCCGGGGTCGGTCACTTCGCTGGCCGTGCCGGTGACAAGGACGGACTGGAAATAGGTGGTATATTCAGCCGGAGCGACAAAGGCGGGCCGGTCCTCCCCCACAAAGGTGACGCACACTTGGGGAAAGCGGCGCAGCAGATCTGTTTTCCGTCCTGTGCGGGCGCAGTGGAAATAGAGGTCCTCCCCCACCCGGACGAGGGACAGGGGCAGACAGTAGGGGACGGCCTCTCCGGTGGAGAGGGCCATCACCCCGTGGGTACAGCGGTCTATGAGGGCCAGGGAGAAATCCCGGTCCTGGGCGCGGTCACTACGTCTCATTTGCAGCCTCCTTGTCCAGCAGCTTGATAACGTTCATGTAGAGGGCGGAGGGGTCCGACTGAAAGGCCTCCGCCCACCGCTCGGCCTGCTCCCGGCCGGGGGAGAGGAGGGCCAGGTGGAGCAGGGGGGAGGAGTCGTCCTCCAGGGTCAGGCACAGGGTGGCGGTGCCGTCCTCCCGGTCCATGATCCTGGCCCGGACCTGGGACTCCCGCCGCAGGGCCGCATTGACCTGAATCAGGTTGTCGTCGCAGTGCCGCCGCACCGACCGGGGCAGGCCGCCCTCGCAGATCTGACTGTTGCGCCGGCCCTTCTCGGTGATGGCGTAGCGGTCCTCCTCCTTGGTCAGCTGGCCGGTGGCCACCATGTGGTCCACCGCCTGGGCGAGGGAGAAGTAGTCCACCCCCGCGTCGCACAGGGCCAGCTCAAACAGCTGCAAAAAGGTGATGGGGCCGGCGGCCCGGTCCATAATGTAGAGGACCAGCAGCTTCAGGTCCAGATCGTCCTGAATAAATCCAATAGGGGGCATGGCGGAGCTCCTTCCGTACAGGTTATTTGTAACCCCTATTATAGCCGCAAAGGGGAAAAAGGGCAAGAGAAAAACTGGCCGGCCCGCACCAAAACCCGGCTGGCACATAAGATGTGTTGTAAGCAAAACCCCTACTGGGCGCTCAGCCGCCCATGACCATCCAAATCTAGGAGGGAATTCTATGCCAGAAAAGGTCGTGCCCGGCCCCGTCTGCGAGGACCGCAGTATCCGGGAGGCCGTGTGCATACACACGAAAAAGATCTTTGATTCATGCAGGGATAAGGACTGCGTGGAAGATCTGAGAGTTTACCCCACCCGCTGCTCCCAGGAGGTGATCGACCGGGCCCAGTCCATCAAAGCCGGGTCAGCCGAGCTGCTGTATGCGTACATTGATGTGGAGCCTGTCACCTTTAACCGGGGATTTTATACCGTGGATGTGCGGTATTTCTACCGCATCACCGCCGACGCCTTTGTGGGCGCCTCCCGGCCCGTCCAGGTCTGCGGCCTGGCGGTGTTCAGCAAGCGGGCTGTGCTCTTTGGCAGTGAGAGCGGGTCCAAGAGCTTTACCTCGGTGGACAATGAGAACCAGGTCCAGTGCGTGCCCCAGTCCAGCCTGCCCACCGCGGTGGTGGAGGCGGTGATTTATGCCCAACTGTCAAACGGTATAAAAATCAAAAGAAACCCCTCTATAATCAGGGACGGAGGCCGAGCTTTCGGCCTCCATCTTTTTGTCCTACGCCCCGCAGGGCGTCAGAGCGACGCAATCCCCACGGGGGCCAGTGTCCAAGCCTTGCCAGCCCGTCGGCGGGGGATTGCATGGAGCGCAACCAACCGCTGACCCCGCCTTGCCGGGCTGTCAGCCAGTACTCAGGTCCTGACCGTGGCGGGCGGCTCAACTGCCGAACCTCACCAGTTGCGTTCAAAACAATAAGCCCGGAAGCTTGACAGTATCCAAAAATACATCAAGTCTCCGGGCCTTCTTTTGTTGGTTTATCGGGAGTAAATTCCATTATATCTGATATGTCACAATCTAAGATGTTGCAGAGGGAATTAAGCGTATAGGTTGAAATAGATTCGTCATTCATGAATCGCTGTATCGTTTTACTGTCTAAATTAAATTGTCCACATTTATTGCGCAGGTAATATGTGCTGATATTTCGCGCTGCTAACAATTTTCGCAAAGGTCCAAAGGAAATCATGATACAACTCCTTGACTTTTTCCCCATTATCCCATAAAATCGATTATAGGAATTATGAGGAATATTCCTCATAATAAGAGATAAGGAGGAGACCATGATGAAAGTATATCCTAAAAACAAATCAAGGATTCTGAAACGGCTTTGTTCCTTTGCGCTTGGTATTTTGCTCTGCGTTTCAATGTTTACCTTGCCGTTTCCAACACACGCTGTAAAGTCCACAGCTTTGCCGGACACTTTAACATCGGAGATGGCTACTGCTTATGCAAATCACTTGATGACTTATCAAGGTAAACAAGGTGAATATGGAAGCACATATTATGCTGTAATTGAAACTTTGGGATCTGGCAAATATCCGGTTCTTCGAATTATTGAGGATATGGAGATGGCTGTAAGCGAATCAATATGGTTGTTTACAGGCGGAAAATTGGAAAATGTTTATAACAATACAGCCAACGGTGGAAGATATGATGATGGGAAATTTTTTGTTTCTGTTATAGATGGCATTGATTATTATGGTTTTTATCATTACAACGGAGACTATAATTATGATAATCGAGAAATTCGAGTTTATACTGTAGAATCTGGTCAATGGAAAACTAAAATTCAGTTTGAAGGTAAATGGGTTTCTGACATTGACTCAGAATCTGGTGAAATGAAAAATATAATTGCTAATTTCTTTGCTACAGAAGAGGGAAACGAGGAATCTATTTCTGAAACGGAGTATAACCAATATTTAAGCAAATATGTTGGAGGATCAAACTTTGGAAGCTGCAAAAACGTGTGTGGCAGTTATTTAGCTGGAAATTTGGATAGTTGGGGTGTTTCCAGCAAAAGTGAACTTTTGACCCCATATAGTTTAGCGCTGCTTCTCCAATCGTCTGGTTCGTCAAATATTCCGGTAGCTTCCAATAATCATGATAATCCGCTTGACCTATTAACGCCTGAAATGGCGAAGGCTTATGGAGAAAAATTAGAAGAGGCGCTTTGGGCATATGATGGTATTTTTTGTGCATCAATTGAGATAGTGGAAGGGCGCCCTGTCCTGCGTATTGTCGTACAGCGATATCCTGATACGGAAGAGGAGATTTGGGCATATCGGTCTGGGGGGTTAATGAGGATATCCTTAAGCTATAGTCTTGGTGAAATTCCGCAAGAAATTCCTTGGGAAGAAATCGAACGGGCAGCAAAACTTGCGGCACAGCTGAATTGGATTGGCTTGAATATAACCAGTTATGCACAGTTTAATGATGTGCTCTCTTCAATAGATGCAGAGCAGATTAAGAATGCCGAAGATAGAATCTCATTAGTGGCACACCATTATAATGAGAATTATGAGTTTGATAGCACACAATTAGATAACAACTATTTGGCAAGTTTAGTACCAACTGAAATGATGTCTTTAGAACATACATCTACAAATATGAATGATGGGGAATATGTATTAGTAGAGGTACCATGTCAAGATATTCAAGTCCAAATGATGCGTCTTTTTGGGCGAACTATTGATTTTACCCCATATACGCTGGATCACATTCCAACTCCGAACGAATGGGACTGGTTCAACCTTTTTATATATAATGATACAGCGTATTTTATGTCAGATGTATATTACTGGGGCGGTTCTCTTGATGCTACCATTTTAGGAATGTATGATATTGGGAATGGAATATTTATAGCGCCTACATACATCGTTGAATCAGATGATAATGGGGACTTATGGCTGTTCGGCTCATATATTTCAGTTTTTCGACAGAGCGAAAAGGAATATCAGCTGCTGAAAGTCTATGCGCTTGATACATTTCCAAGCGTTGAAGAAATAAATCGTTATGCAATTAAAACTAACCCTGAATCCAATTTCAAGGTTGACTATAGCATGGCGGCCAATTATACAGATTTGTCCCAATATGTAGAAGCTCTCAAATCCGCATTATCTGCGGTGGACACACTTAATGACGCAGGGAATCGGGCTGTGACCGATTATATTGACTATGTAATACAGGACCACGCTCCTGCTGCGATTTATGCAAATGAAAATACAGTTGTCATCTCTCCTGAGACAGTAAAAGCGGCTCAGGAGCCGGCACAAGAGGCCAAGGCAGCTCTGTTGGATGCTCTGGATGGACTAACCCTTTTCCGCGCGCCTGATCTGACGGCGCGAATTGACATCAGCGGGCTTGACCTTTCGAAACCTGTGCGGGTAAGAGTGCCCCAGGACGCGGTTGGGGCGATTAATGAGTTGGATCATGTCACTATGGTATTGGGTGACAGCCAGCACATGGTAACCATACCGGTCGATGGACTGAGACAGATGGGGTATTTGGATTTGCAGCTGGAAAAGATTGCGCAGGACCAGTACAGTATTTCCTTCTTCGACCAGTCAGATAACGTAATTGAACACTTGGAGTTTAACGTTGCATTCACTCTTCCCGCTTCCAGTGAGCTTTCCTCCGTTCAAGCAGTCTGCGCCGGTTACAGTGATAACTGGGGCGGTCAGTATGACAGCCAAAACAAAACAATTACATTCCAGACACCATACACAGGGGAATACACTATTTTAACCAGTACAATAGATATTCCCGATATTGACTATCTTTCGGATGAAATGCAGCAGGCGATTACATTTATGGTTTCAAAAGGATATTTTGAGCTGGATAGTGAGGGACGATTCAACCCAAGTGTTGGGTTAAATCGGTATGAATTTACACAGTCTCTAATTAAGATTTTCTTTGCCTTAAACTTGGACGCTGTGACCTCTTTCGATGACGTGACACAGGATAATCTTTATTACTCGTATGTGGCATCAGGCGAAGAAAATGAAATCTTAGCCGGGTATGACGATGGATTGTTTCACGGTGACGACGATATTCTCCGTGTCCAAATGCTGGCTATCTGTGGGAGAACTTTAGTAAATAAAAAGAATTATTCCCGGCCCGGGAACCCGACCACATATCTGAACTATGTAGATTCAGCCGATATCCCGGGATGGGCCGCTGGTGATCTGGCCTTGACTGTACGAGAGGGCCTGATCGAAAGCGGTAGCGCACTGAGACCTAACCAACCTATTAACCGAGGGGAGGCTGCACTGCTCCTTTACAGGTTGTTTATGTTGTTATACGATGTATCCCCCACGCCTATAACAGTCGTTGAAGCTCCATCCGCTCCAGTGCCAAATGAGGTAACTGGTTCAATTTCTCCGGCGGTGATAGGAGGGATTGTAGTAGTTGGAATTGGTGCGGTTGGCGGTGCAGCATATTATATTTTAGGAAAGAAAAAAGATATTAGTAAAAAATTGTAATCATGGCAAAATCTCCCCTGCCAGGTGTAACTAACAAGGCAGGGGAGATTTTCATTAAATATTATGCAATTCTCTAACACAAGAATTGATATGGTCAATTAAAGCACTGCGCTTAGAAGGAAAGGACATATAAATGACAAATATTTGTAAAGAATTTTGACTCAAAGGGGTATAATATAGGGTAATGATCCATCCCCATAAAAATATTGCAGAAATTATAGAAAAATTGGTGCTGTTTTGAATTATATTTTCCCAAAATTTGCATGATGATTTATATTTATTTTCAAAATCGGCCGGTGTATCTTGGGTATAGTGGACAATCTCATTTTGAATTGAGTTCCACTCTTTGCTAGGAGTATTTGCAAATAATTCTGATATGGAAAGTTTATATGTATTTAGTATCTTGAGGCTAAAATCGTCGGGTAATGATATGCAGTATCTTAAAAACACTATTTCGTCGTGTGTTAATGCCTTAAAAGTATCAAAGTGGTCAAATAGTGTTTTTATGCTGCATTTAGCTTCGGCATAATTTAAATGTTCCATAAGAGGAATCATGCCACAAAATATATAATCATAAATATTAGACGGAAAAAAAGATTCTTTTGCCCCACATATCATTGCGCATATAGCCAACTCCTGGTCATATGAGGAGATCGTGTCACATATTATTTGCTCTATTTCTTTCGAATTTTTAGATAGTAATTGATAAATCCCCGAGTTATCATCACCATTGAGCGAATTTCCATTGATTATGTTTAATAAAATATGATCTAACAAAACCTTTGGCTTTTTCTCATTTTGCGCTCTGGCAATATGGAAATCTATATTAGGTAAGTTTGCCAGATTTAATTTGATACTTCTGGCCTTATATAAGTCAGCAATAGTAGAATATACATTATCTGGAATACTTTTTGATGATTTAGTCTTCCCATGGTAAATCCTACGGACCTTTTTCATTAAGCTGTCGTCAATAAAAGAAGGGTTATCATATAATTTATTTTTTTGCATATTGCTGTCAGTTAAAGATGCAGCTATAGCTCTAATTTGTTGATATTCTTTTAGCCCAATGGAATCTAAGTTATACTTAATAACTTTATATATAGGAAAGGCAGTTTGTCTTGCAGTATCAATACAATCTAAACCTTGAGAATGCGGTTGTATCTTGCTGTGAATAAACTCATGGACGTTTTTAAATGCTTTTTGCATTTCGCAAATTATTTTATGAGCAGAGTCTGGAGAAATGTTAAGATTTTCAATGGCCTCAAAGCTGTTTGACATTATATCGTCCCTCCGAATAAGTGTTACCATAATTATTATAGGTTGCTTGACTAAAGTCAAGAAATATTGTAGTGCAGATTGGACATTTGGGGCTTTTATCCTTCAGCCCCAAATGTCCTTTCCATTTTGGCCTATACAGATTATGATTTGGACAACAGGAGGCCGGTTCCTTTCAAGCGGGTGGTGGCCACCATCCGCTCTATACAAATTTGACTAAAAAGGAGGCCAATTTTATGGCACAGCTCCCTTTCGCCGCCCACGGAGACACCCTCCCCGTGGTGAAGATTTCCACGAAGTATGAAGGTAGCGGAGCAGCCCGCCACGAAGCAGGTGTCCAGTTTAATGCCCTGTTACTCTTTGACAACTGCGTTGCCGTTCCCATCGTTGTCCCTGGCCTGGATATCTCGAAATTCCCGTCTACCGAGATGGTGACCCAAAGAAATATGAAAATGCAGTTTCTCATTGCCCGCTTCCGTGACCTCACGATTACTTTTAGCGGCGGAGACTACGGGGCAATTCGGTACAAAGGCACCGCCAGCGGGGTTGAATTTCTGAATCTAAACCCGACTCCCGCTCAAACCGCACCGTCCAAGTAGTATCACCAAAGGGCGGCGGCTCTTTCCTGTTGGAAATCCGCCGCTCCCCAAATAATCAAAAAGCAGGAGGATGCTAATGAATTTCTTGAAACTACTGTTGGATATCATCGCAACATTTTTCAACTCCTACACACAGGCAGCACAGGACGCATGGGATGAAAGGGATTGGCTTAGACTAGCTCTAGACATTCTTTTGATGGCCTTTACGATCATTCTTGGAATCGGGGCTCCTCTTTTCCTGGTCTACCGTTTCCGCCGCACAATTATAGCCATACTTGTCCCTGTGTTTATGTTGGCTGTTTTGACTGCCTCATTCTTTGAAAACGGGAGGCCATCGGCGGTTTCATCCACACCTCCGGCGGATATCGAGATTGTCCGATCCAGGGCAAAAGCTACATATCCAACCATGAAGCAAACCGCATACCTTCTTTTCCGGGACTTGTGCCGGTATCTCCCTGGCCTGGTAGCTCCATTCTCCATATCTGCTGTGGTGGCACCGGTAAACTTTGACTTTACTGCCAGCATGGTAACTTTGTTCCACTTCGTTATTGCCAAAGGTGAAGCCGATGTCACTATATCCACAATGAAGGAGATATTGGAAAGCCTGATAGATCAGCGGCTCCGGGCGCAGGACTTACCGTTAGCTGTCCCGGCGATTTACACCGCCGCAGACGGTTCCACCTGGCCGGGATTGGTGGTCGATGGGATATATGATATCGGTCAGCAATACCGGGTTGACCTGGTTATCACCAACGAGGCCGAAGTTGCCCGTTTACAGGCCAGGGGGGTAAGCAGCTTGGATAGCGAATCTGGAGCTGTAACCCCTCACGACCCGGATTTTGACTAATGCTAATCGGGTACGAGTATAACGCTTATCGGCTTGGAATCCAGCTGGAAGTTCACTGGACCCCCAGTCCCACCAATCCTCCCCATTGGCTAGTTGTTGGGCCGTCCGGGACTGGAAAAACCTGGTATTCCGCTAGTCTTGCCGCCCGGATAGCCCTCCATGTGCCACACTCTAAAATATGGATTTCATCATATAAGGACGATGATTTTTTTCAGTTCTGTCATGGTGTCGAGGGAGCTAGATACCGCTACTTCAACGACAGCGTGGAAGCCATACAGAAGTTTCACGCCGTCCTGGAGGCTCGCCTGGGTGGAGACCTGGACCGCTCATTTTGTCTGCTTTATGCAGATGAACTGGCCGCCATGGTAACAGGACTTTCCAGGGCCGAAAGCACCTTTGTCAAGGACGCTGTGGCTTCGATCCTTCAGACCGGGCGCTCTCTTAATTGTCAAATTTTAGTAAGCGTCCAGAGAGCGGACAGTATCTATTTTAATAACGGCGCCAGAGAGAATTTCGGCAACGTGGTTTTCCTGGGCCCCAATATCACCAAGGAAGCAGCTGGGATGTTCGGGATAGACCGGGCCACTCTGCCTCCTGTAACGGGACGAGCAGGATATTACATTGTCAACGGCAACAGCGAAGCTATACGCCCTATTCAAGTCCCCGTCATTAAGGACGCTTCAAAGCTGAAAGCGGCTCTTCTGAAAGGCATAACCTGACAGACGGCCAAGGGCGGCGGAGCGAAGCGAAAGCCGCCCTTGGCCCTTAACTTGATATTTTATGAACATCAACAGAATTTCTAATGTGCGGCCAGGGCACCCAAACACGCCTGTGACGGTCAAGTGTTGCGGGAATATCACTGAAATTCGCTATGCGGTCCACGGCCCGCCAGAAATAGCCATAGAGAAGCTAAACACAGACATGTATGTTGACAAGCGTACCGGAGAGGTGAAAGAATTCCAGCACCACGCCAGCCGAGCAGAGGACAAAGCCAGCGTTGCCCAAAGCCTCCGAAAGTTGCGGGACCTTATTAATGCCAATCTGGAAAAACCAGAAACAGCCCTGTGGGTGACGCTGACCTACCGTGAGAACATGACCGACCCGGCACGACTGTATGAGGATTACCGGCGGTTCTGGCAGCGGTTCAAGTATTATCTGAGTAAGCGGGACCAACCATCCGCCGAGTACATCATAGCGGCAGAGCCGCAGGGTCGGGGAGCATGGCACCTCCATTGCCTGTTTCTGTTCCCTCACAGGGCCCCCTTTATCCCCAATGTAGACATGGCCCAAGTATGGGGCCACGGGTTTACCAAAACTCAGAGTTTAAAAGGGGTAGGGAACCCAGGACTATATTTGACTGCCTATCTTGGAGATATGGAGCTGTCCGAGGCGGTAAGCGCAGGGCAGTTCAAAGCTGGGCGACTGACAGAAACAAAGGATAAGAGCAGGGCCGTCATTAAGGGAGCTAGGTTAAAGCTCTATCCGCCCGGTTTCAATCTGTACCGCTGTTCCCGAGGGGTAAAGCGCCCAGAGGTATGGCAGATTACAGAACGGGAGGCCCAGGCAGAGGTTAGAGGAATGTCTATGACCTATGAAAAGACCATATCAATCACAGACGAAGGCGGTATGGTCCGAAATATCATCAACTATCGGATTTATACCAGACTTTCAGTGAAAGATGGTGGAGGAACGCCCGACAGAGAGCAGAAGGAAGCAGGAGAAGCAGGCAGGGGTAGAGGGGACCCCTTATAATCCCACGAGTGCCCCGCAGGGCACACCTTTGAAAAAAAGAATATCTACCATGTTCAAAGCATAAAAACGGACAGGAGGTGTCCGGAATGGTAGACAAGAATATGCTTGAAGATATGGCAAGAGAAAGTATCAATCGGAAGGACCCTGGAGCCTTACTGGACCTCCTTGATATAAAAATAGAAGGGGAGGACCCGGTTCAGAAATTGGAGAGCTACCTTGTCCAGACGGGAAACCCGTATTGTTTCAGGGTGGGAAAAACTCCGGTAAGGCTTCTTTTTCACAATGAAGAAAAAACGCTTGGAGAAAAGCTGAAATCCTACTTTTTGTCACTGAAAAGTAACGATTTTTAGAAAAAGCTGTGGTATAATAAACGTGATTATAGAGGGGAGATGAAAGGAGCCCCCTAAACGATGGCAAGAATCAGAAAGACCTCTATACCACAAGAGACGGGGAAAAAATACACACTTTGGCGAATTGCGGTTTATATTCGGCTCTCCAGAGACGATGGCAACGATGAATCATTGAGTGTAACCAATCAGCGGAAAATCATCCTTGAATTTATCGCGGATAAATTTGACGCAGTAGAATACAAACTGATAGATTTTTATGTAGATGATGGCCGTTCAGGCACAACGGAGGAAAGCCGCCCGGAATTTCAGCGTATGATGACCGACATAGAGGATGGGAAAGTAAACTGTGTGATTTGCAAAACCTTGTCCCGGTGTTTCCGAAACTATAGCGACCAGGGGCGGTTTTTGGAGCAATTTCTCCCGGCTCACCGCTGCCGTTTCATCGCTACCAGCAACCCCTATGTGGATACCTATACAGACCCGGACTGCACCCAAAATATGGAGATACCCATTAATGGCCTGATGAATGACCGCTACGCCGCCAAGACAAGCGCTGATGTGCGCCGTACCTTTAACACCAAGCGCCGCCGGGGGGAGTTTATCGGAGCCTTTGCCCCTTATGGCTACCGGAAAAACCCGGAGAACAAAAACGCTCTTCTCATTGATGAAGACGCCGCCCCCGTGGTACAAGACATTTACCGTTGGTTTGTCCTGGAGGGGATGAATATGCGGTCGATTGCCCGGCGGTTAAATGAGCTTGGAATCCCCAACCCAACCGCATATAAGAAACAGAAGGGGTTGACCTATCAGAGCGCCTGCGGACAGGCGAACGACGGTCTATGGAACCAGAAGACCGTAGGGGACATTCTGAGATATCCGGTTTACGTTGGTACAATGGTACAGGGGCGGCAAGCGATCATCAGCTACAAGGTGCATAAGCGGTATGACACTGACCCGGCGGACTGGTACGTAGTGGAGAATACCCACAAGGCGATTATTGACCGGGATTTATTCGACAAGGCGCAGGCCCTTTTACAAAGGGATACCCGGACGGCCCCGGGAAAACAGAATGTCTATCTGTTCTCCGGTTTCCTCCGCTGTGCGGACTGCGGCAAGGCGATGGTGAGAAATACATCTAAAAATTTCGCCTACTACTACTGCCGGACCTATCGGGAGAAGTCCACGGAGAAGTGCAGCAAGCACGCAATCCGGGCGGATATTCTGGAACAGGCTGTTTTAGTCACCATGCAGAAACAAATTGAGCTTGTGGTCTCTCTGGCTGAGATGATAGAGGAAATCAACGCCGCCCCTATTATCTCTACTCAATCCACCCGGTTAAACGCCATGAAGAAGCAGAAGACAAGGGAGTTGGAGCAGACCCATGACCTGTTGGACGGCCTGTATATCGACCTGAAAGCGGGGGAGCTCTCCAAAGAGCAGTACCGCCGCATGAAGGAAAAGCTGGAAGTTCAGGCGGAGCGGCTTCAAAGCGAGTTGGTCCATATCCAAGAAGAACAGGACGTAAAATCCAAAGGTGTTACCACTGGCGACCCGTATCTCCATACCTTTCTGCAATACCGCAATATCCAGAGCCTTTCCCGTGGGTTACTTGTTGAACTTGTAAAGTACATCTATATACATGAAGATGGCTCGATAGACATTGAATTTAACTATGCGGATCAGTACCGCCGTATCGTGGAGTTTATCGAAAACAATCAGAAGGAATTTCACGTGATCGATGGAAAAGCCGCCTCATGAGTTGGTTATAAATCACTGTACCAGTGGAGGCGGTGGACCCGCTGATTCTGAGCCTGAAGCTGGTGGATGTCTGCGAGTGCCGCCCCTGCGACTGTGGCTGTGTGGATATCCCCATGGCGGTGGCCTCCTGCTTCGGCGACGAGCTGGTCACCGGCGGCGACCAGCACCGGCTGTTCATCACCCTGGGCCAGTTCTCCATCATCCGCATGGAGCGGGATACCCAGCTGCTCATCCCCGCCTATGACTACTGCATCCCCACCAAGGATTGCAGCTGCGGCGAGGACCACTGCCAGGAGGACCCCTGCGACATGTTCCGCCAGGTCCAGTTCCCGGTAGACGAGTTCTTCCCGCCCAACACCATCACCACCACCAGCAGCGCCAGCAGCTGCTGCTGCCGGTAAGGAAAAGGGTCCGCCCACAGGCGGACCCTTTCTGTTACATCAGCGGCGCAAAGACCCGCAGGATGCTGCGGTAGAGCTGGAGAAGGATATTCAGGTGCTTGAACTGCCGCAGGGAGCAGGGCTGGGAATCTGCCAGGGTCCGCTCAAAGTCCTTGCGGATATCCCGGATGCAGGGGGCCTCGCACAGCCAGACGCCGTCCTCGAAGTGGAGGAACAGGCTGCGGTAATCCAGGTTGACGGTGCCGATGGTGGCAAAGCGGTCGTCCACCACAAAGTTTTTGGCGTGGATAAAGCCGGGGGTGTACTCATATATCTGCACTCCCGCCTCCAACAGGGGCGGGTAGTGGGCCCGGGTGACCTCAAAGACATACCGTTTATCGGGAATGTGGGGGGTGATAATCCGCACATCCACCCCGGATTTGGCGGCGTTGCACAGGGCGGTGTTGGTGGCCGTGTCGATGACCAGATAGGGGGTGGTGATATAGATATAGTTCTTGGCCTTGGCGATCATGTTCAGATAGACCGCCTGGCCCACCGCCTCCCGGTCCAGGGGGGTGTCGGTATAGGGCTGGACGTAGCCCGTCCAGGGCCGCACGGGGGCGGCGGGGGGGCGGAAGTATTCAAAGTTCTCGTCCCAGTTGGCAATGTTGTCCCACATGGTGAGGAACATCACCGTCATGGACCAGACGGCATCCCCCTCCAGCAGGATGGCGCTGTCCTTCCAGTGGCCGAACCGCGCCCGGACGTTGATATACTCGTCGGCCAGATTGATGCCGCCGGTAAAGCCGGTTCTGCCGTCGATAATGAGCAGCTTCCGGTGGTCCCGGTTGTTCAGCCGCAGGGACATCACCGGCATCAGCCGGTTAAACACCCGGCACTGGATTCCCTTTTGAATGAGGGTCTCGTTGTAGTCCCGGGGGAGGGTGAACATACAGCCGAAGTCGTCATACAGCACCCGGACCTCCACGCCCTGGGCGGCCTTCCGCTCCAGGATGGACAGGATGCTGTCCCAGAAGACCCCGGGCTGGATGATGAAGTACTCCAGAAAGATATACTTTTCCGCCTTCTCCAGCTCCTCCAGCATCCGGGGAAAGGCCTCGTCTCCCAGGGGGAAGTACTCGGTCTCCGTGTTGGTGTAGGCGGGACAGGCGGCCCGGCGCTCCAGATAGCTGGCCTGGCCGGCGGCGTCGCCCCCCAGGGGGAGGAGGTCGTCGGACTTGAAGTCCTCCTTCAGGGTGAAAAAGGACTTTTCCAGCATGCCCTTCATCCGCTTCCGGGTGCGCTCGGGAACGTAGCCGCCCCCGACCATCAGGTAGAAAACCCCGCCGAAGATGGGGAAGGGCAGAATCAGCAGGAGCCAGGCTATTTTATAGCCGGGGTCCATCCGGCTGCCCACAATGGCGACGGCGGCGGCCACGCTGAGGGCGATGCAGCACCAGTAGAAGACCTCCGTGGCAGAGAAGGAGACCACCATGACGGCCAGCGCGGCAATCTGGGCCAGCAGGGCCAGCGTCACAAACACCGAGCGGTGGAGCAGGATATACAGCAGCTTTTTCACGGTAAGTCACCTTCTTTGCATAGGGGCGGCGGTGGGGGAGGGGGCCTGCCCTACGGCTGGTGGAGGGAGCAGGCGACGGTTCCGTCGGTAATCTCAATCAGCCCGTAGCTGGAGCGGGCGGGGCCGGGGTTCATCATCCAGAGGCCGTCCTCCAGCTGCCGGCACAGGGGGACGTGGGTGTGTCCAAACAGGAGGATATCCGCCCCCACGGCCCGGGCGTCGGCGATGGCGGCGTCGTAGCCGCTTTTCACGCCCCAGCGGTGCCCGTGGGAGAGGAGGATGGATTTTCCCGCCAAATTGATCTGCTTTTTCACCGGGACAGCCACCCCCCAGCCGTCGCAGTTGCCCGGAACCAGGCAGAAGGGCAGCTTTGGGTAGTGCCCGGCCACCTCCTCGGCGTCGTCCATCACGTCCCCCAGATGGATCACCTGCTGGGGCTGGTGGAGGTCGATGGCGGCGTACATCCCGGACAGGGAGCGGTGGGAGTCGGAAAAGACTAAAATTTTCAAAGAGTGTCACCTGGACCTTTCTCCGCATATACTGGAATAGTCAACGCAGTGGGAGGAATCGACTATGGAATTTTCAGAAAAGAATCGGGAGGCCATTACCCGGCTGGCCAGGTCCAGCGACGCCCAGAAGCTGATGGAGCTGCTGCAAAAGCAGAGCGGCCAGGTGAAGCAGGCGGCTCAGCAGGCGGCGGCGGGGGACCCGGCCCAGCTGATGGCCATGATGGACCAGCTGATGCACAGCAAAGAGGGGGCCGAGCTGGTGGACCGCATTAACAGCCAGGCCAGACAGGCGGGGCTGTAGGGGCAATCGGCGGGCCAGTGAGGTACCGGCATAGCCCGCCCAGGGGGGCGGGTCCCACACGGATTCGGGACAGGGAGTGAGACTGTGGCAGAGTTTGAGGACAAACTGAACAGCATCCTGGGCAATCAGGCGGCCATGAACCAGATTATGGCCCTGGCCCGCTCCCTGTCTGGAGAACAGCCGGCCGGGGAGGCGTCCCCCGCCCCGGAGGAGCCGGGAGAGGCCGGGTATGTGCCCGCCGGGGAGGCGTCCGCCCCGCCGGCGCCCGACCTAGCCGCCCTGATGGGGCAGATCGACCCCCAGATGATTCAGGTGGGGATGGACGTCATCCGCCAGGTCCAGAGCACCGAGGACCGGAACGCCGCCCTGCTCAACGCCCTGCGGCCCTTCCTGCGGGAGGAAAAGCAGGCCCGGCTGGACCGGGCCCTGCGGGTCGCCCGGATGACCAGGCTGGTGCGGGTGGCCCTGAGCACCCTGGGGGGAAAGGAGGGGGAGCGTGTATAACCGCTATATCCCGGAGGATACCGCCTACGCCCCCGTCCAGAGGGAGCCGCCCCGCCCCCACGGACCGGACCCCGGCCCACGCCGCCCCCAGGCCCTTCGCCTGCCCGACTTCCTGGGGGGAAAGGAGGGGCTGAGCCGCCTGTTCAAGGGTTCGGAGGGGGGCGGGCTGTCCGGCCTGCTGAAGACCCTCCACCTGGACAATGTGGATACCGGAGACATCCTTTTGCTGCTTATTATGCTGTACTTACTGGTGGAAGGGGACGACCTGGAACTGGTGATCGCGCTGGGTCTGGTCCTATTTATGGGGCTGGGAGAGGAGTAGGGGGCGGCCGCTGTGCCGCCCCGTGTATTATTCCCCCACCGTATGCAGGACCTCCCCGTCGGGCAGGGAAAATCTGGCGTCGGCGGGGCAGGGGGACTGGACGGGGGAGTAGGCCGTCATGCGGTAGACCAGCTGTTCCTCCTCCTCCATCTCGGCAGAGACCAGAAGGCCGTTGTCCACGCTGACCCAGAACCGCTGGAGGGAGGGGGAGCCGGTCCGCTGGACGGTAATCAGGATGCAGGGGACCTCCCCCCGCAGCTCATAGCCAGCGCCGGTGATCTCCCCGGGGTCCAGCTCCAGCACCGTCTCATAGGTGGGGATATGCTGGGCCAGGTCGGAGGACTTTTCATCCGCCGGGGCGGTCTGATACTGCTGTGCGCCGTCGTACCAGTAGTAGAGGGTGTCCTGGCCGGTGAGGTCGTGGCGGACCACCCCAGAGGGCTGGGTCTGGACGCTATGGGTCCAGCCGCCGTCAGCCCACACCTGGACCTGGGCGGCGGAGGAGCCGCCGGGCCAGAAGGTCTCCACGCTCAGCGTCCGGTAGTAGCTGGAGGGCCGGGCCAGGGTGGCAACCACCCCCTGCACGGTCTCGGTGGTGACCTCCACCCGCTGGTAGTTCTGCTCCTGGCTGACGGAGCCGGGCAGGTCCCCGGCTCCGGCGCTGCCGGAGGGGAGGATCACCTCCGGCGTATGGGCGGCAAAGAGGACCCGGCCAAAGCTGGCAAAGATGGCCCCCACAATGAGGGCCACAATGGCGACAACAATGACAAGTCGGTTTTTCTGCTCCAAAACATTACCCTCCGAAGGCCTCCGGCGGCGTATCCCGCAGGCCGAAGTGCCAGGCGACGGCGTCGGCGATGCGGCGGCAGGCCCGGCCATCCCCGTAGGGGTTGGCGGCGTGGGCCATTTTTTCGTATTCGTTCCGGTCGGACAGCAGCTGGACGGCCATCCGGAAGATGGCCTCCTCCTCCACGCCGGCCAGGCGGACGGTGCCCGCCTCCACCGCCTCGGGGCGCTCGGTCTCCTTCCGCAGGACAAGCACCGGCTTGCCCAGGGCGGGGGCCTCCTCCTGGAGGCCGCCCGAGTCGGTCATCACCAGGTGGCACCGGGCCATAAGGTTGTGCATCTCCCGCACGTCCAGCGGGGCAATCAGGTGGATGCGGGGGTGGTTGTCCAGATATTTGTGGGCCGCCTCCTGGACCACGGGGGAGAGGTGAACGGGGTAGACCAGCTCCGCCTCCGGGAAGGCGTCGGCCAAACGGCGCAGGGCGGTCATGATGCTGGTCATGGGCTGGCCGTAATTCTCCCGCCGGTGGCAGGTGACGAGAATCACCTTCCGGCTGCCGTAATCAAGCCGGTTAAGAATCTCCGAGCCAAAGGTGAAATCCTCCACAACAGTGGTCTGGAGGGCGTCAATCACGGTGTTGCCCGTCAAAAAGACCCCTTTGACGATGTTCTCCCGGGCCAGATTGTCCCGGTTGGCGGGGGTGGGGCAGAAGTGAAGGTCGGCAATGGAGCCCACCAGCTTCCGGTTGACCTCCTCGGGGAAGGGAGACCACTTGTCATAAGTGCGCAGGCCGGCCTCCACGTGGCCCACGGGGATCTGATGGTAGAAGGCGGCCAGCGCCCCGGCGAAGGTGGTGGAGGTATCTCCATGGACCAGCACCAGGTCGGGCCGGGCCTCCTCCAGCACCCGGTCCATGCCATTGAGGCACTTGGCGGTGATGGTGGACAGGGTCTGCCGGGGTTCCATGATATTCAGGTCGTAGTCGGGTTTCAGGGAGAAAATATTCAGTACCGAGTCCAGCATCTCCCGGTGCTGGGCGGTGACGCAGCAGACGGCCTCAAATTCGGTCCGCCGGGCCAGCTCCAGGGCCAGGGGGGCCATTTTGATGGCCTCCGGCCGGGTGCCGAAGACGGTCATTACCTTGATGGTTTTCATTTGTCAGACTGGTCCTCCTCACCGAAGTAGTTTCCGCTCTCCATGGGGTGGCTCTGCCGGGGCTTGGCTACCCGGCTGCCCCCGGAGGAGGGGGAGGGTTCGCCGCCGCCGGTCCGGTCCAGATAGAGCTTGCTCGCCACGGCGCCGGCGGCGCACAGGGCCAGCAGGAACAGCATGGCCCGCACCACGCCGATGGTGGTGAGCACCACGGCGGACAGGCCCAGAATGGCGCTGATGATATAGAGCACCGCCACCGCCTGCTTCTGAGTAAAGCCCATGTCAATCAGCCGGTGGTGGATATGGCCCCGGTCGGGGGCCATGGGGGACTGGCCGTGGGACACCCGGCGCAGAATGGCAAAGCAGGTGTCGAAGATGGGCAGACCCAGCATCAGGAAGGGGACGGCAAAGGAGATGATGGTGTAGAACTTAAACAGCCCCTGAATGGACACCACCGCCAGCACAAAGCCCAGGAAGGTGGAGCCGGTGTCCCCCATAAAAATCTTGGCCGGGTTCAGGTTGTAGGGCAGAAAGCCGATGCAGGCCCCGGACAGGGCCCCCATAAGCAGGGCCACGTCGGGTTCTTCCATGACGAGGGCAATCACAAGCAGGGTCATGGAGCTGATGGTAGACACCCCGCAGGCCAGGCCGTCCAGCCCGTCGATGAGATTGACGGCGTTGGTGATGCCCACGATCCACAGCACCGTAATGGGGATGGCCAGCCAGCCCAGCTCCCAGTAGGACTCGCTGCTGAAGATGTTGGGGTTGGACAGAAACTCGATGCGGTTGCCGTGGAGGACGGCAATGAGGGCGGCCCCGATCTGGACAAAGAACTTGGGCAGGGCGGGCAGGGCAAAGATATCGTCCAGAATGCCCAGGATGACGATAACGACGCCGCCCAGCAGCATCCCCCGCAGCTCGGAGGTGAGGGGGACGAAGATCAGCACGCTGAGGATGAAGCCGAGAAAGATGGCCAGCCCTCCCATGCGGGGAATGGGGTGGTTGTGCATCCGGCGGTTGTCCTTGGGGACATCCACCGCCCCTACCCGGAAGGCCAGGGAGCGGACCACGGGGGTGGAGATCAGGGCCACCAGGGCGGCGGTGAGCAGGGCGGCCAGGGCCAGCCCTACAGCGGGAAGTTGGATTGGCATAGTAAAGTCCTCTTTGTTATCTTTGGATCAACGGGCCACAAAGCCCACCTTTTTGTATACCTTGCGCAGGGTCTTGTTGGCCACGTAGGAGGCCTTCTCCGCTCCGGCCTTGTAGACCCCCTCCAGATAGGCCTTGTCGGCCAGGATTCGGGTGGCCTCCTCCCGGATGGGGCGCAGGGTCTCCACCACGGCGTCGCCCACAGCGGGCTTGAATTTGCCATAGCCCTGGCCGGCGAACTCCGCCTCGATCTCGTCGAAGCTCCTGCCGGTGACGGCAGCGTAGATGTTCATCAGGTTGGCCACCCCGGGCTTGTTGGCCGGGTCGTAGCGGACGGGATTTTCCGTGTCGCTGTCGGTAATGGCCCGCTTGAACTTGCGCTGAATGTCCTCCGGCTTCTCCATGAGGAAGACGCAGCCCTCGGGGATGGACTTGCTCATTTTGCTGTCCGGGGTGGTCAGGCCCATCACCCGGGCCCCCGTCTTGGGGATGTAGGGCTCGGGCATCTTGAACACGTCGCCGTAGACGCCGTTAAACCGCTGGACGATGTTCCGGGTGAGCTCCACATGCTGCTTCTGGTCCTCGCCCACGGGGACGAAGTCGGGCTGGTAGAGGAGGATGTCCGCCGCCATGAGGGCGGGGTAGGTGAACAGGCCGCCGTTGATGTTGTCCTTGTGCTTGGCGGACTTGTCCTTGAACTGGGTCATGCGGCTGAGCTCGCCGAACATGGTGTAGCAGTTGAGCACCCAGCCCAGTTCGGCGTGCTGGGGGACGTGGGACTGGATAAACAGGGTGTTTTTCTCCGGGTCCAGGCCGCAGGCGATGTACTGGGCCAGCTGCTCCAGCGTGCGGCGGCGCAGGTCGGCGGGGGTCTGGCGGACGGTGATGGTGTGCATGTCCGCCATGAAATAGTAGCAGTCAAACTCCTCGGCCCGGGCTGCCCAGTTCTTGATGGCGCCCAGGTAGTTGCCCAGGTGCAGATCGCCGCTGGGCTGAATGCCGGAGAGCATTACCTTCTTTTCGTCCATGTGCTGTTGCTCCTTTATTCCAGAGCGTCGGGGTGGCGCTCATATAATATCACTGTATTGTACCACCTTCGGGGGAGAAAGGCAACAGGTTTGAACACGGAGAGGAGATAAAAAAGGAATTGTTTCCAATTTAGACACAATGTGATAAAATAGAGGGGAAAGGGGGGCGAGGTATGTTCTGGTATGTGTATATCCTCCGCTGCGGCGACGGCACTCTGTATACCGGGATTACCGATGATATCCCCCGCCGCCTGGCCGCCCACCGGGCGGGGAAGGGGGCCAAGTACACCCGGGGGAGGGGACCTCTGGAGCTGGTGTATCAGGAGCGGGTCCCTGACAAGTCCGCTGCCCTGCGCCGGGAGGCGGCCATCAAACGGCTGCGGCGGAGGGAAAAGGAACGGCTGATTGAGCGCGCAAAAAGCCTTCCCCTTTAGGGGAAGGTGGCACGGCGAAGCCGTGACGGATGAGGTCAATTCCGCAGGGCCTTATTTACTTCATGTATTTCGCTTCGTGAAACACCTCATCCGCCCCCTTCGGGGGCACCTTCCCCTAAAGGGGAAGGCTTTACCCTGCGGGGGACGAGAGAGAAAACCAGGCCCGTCCGGTTGTCCGGACGGGCCTGCTGCATGTTATCAGGAACTGGAACGGGGCGGCTCTGCCTGCTCTGCGGGGGGAACGGGTGGAATGACGGTCAGGGTGTAAGCATCCAAAATGGTGGAATGGCTGTCCTCAACGGCCACGGCGTGCTCAATGATGACAAGATTGCCCACGCTCAGCGTGACCACCTCCCGGTTCTGGGCGGCGGAGATGGAGTAGAAAACCTTCTCGCCCTGGAGGCGGATGAAGTAATAGGAGTTGCCCTCGATGACAGCGGTGCGAATCTCGGCGACCTCGCCCTCTGCCTCGGTCTGAGGCAGGTCCTCCGTCTGGGTGACCCCCTTGTCGGTGAGCATCTGGATATACTTCTGCTCACACACCGGCACGGTGTCCCCGATGGCCACAATGTCGTACCGGGCCACGTTGACCATGGCGTAGGTTTTGACCAGGTTGGCGGCATCTTTCAGGGGGATGAAGTAGGTGGGCTCCCCGGCGATGTTCAGCAGCAGGGGGAAGGTGGCGGTGTAGCCCAGGTCCTGGACCACGCCCTGGGCGGAGAGCTTGGCGGCCTCCTCGGTGGCGCCGGGGGCGGTGTAGAAGTGGGTCTCCTTGGTGCGCATGTTGCACAGCAGGAAGCCCAGGTTGGACTGGTCGGCGTTGGCGGAGGTGACCCCGGTGTAGGCGTATACGTCGTCGTTCATGGCGATATAGTTGTAGCCGCTGGTAGTCTGGGTTACGTCCTTCTGGCCCAGGATGGAGTTGATAAAGCCGTGGACCAGAGTGCCGTAGTAGTCGTACTGCTGCATAATCAGGGTGGGGACGTAGAGGGTGTCCACCCAGTTGGGGACCTCCTCGTGGTACTGGCACTGGCCGGTGACGGCGTCCACCAGCACCGCGCCCTGAATGTCCACGCCGCCGAACAGGCCGATGCGCTTCACCACTCGGGGGGCAATCCAGAAGGGGTGGCCGCTCTCGTCGATCTCAAACTCCGGGGTGGCGAACATCATAGTGGGGTAGTTGAACCGCAGATGGCGCATGATGTTCCGGTTCAGCGGCTCGGAGAAGGAGTACTTCATCCCCTCGCTGAGCCGGGTGACGGTGGCCTCCTGGGTGACCATGTCCACCACCACATAGGCAGGCAGGCCGTTCCCCCGGTTGGTGAACCACTTAATCAGGTCGGCATAGGCGATGGGGGCCACCCGGACGGGCCGGCCCTGGTAGTTGATCTGGGTGGAGTCGCCGGAGTACTCAAACTGGCTGACCATGTCGCTGAGGGTGCCCATCTGCCGGTCGCCCAGGAACTCGGCGGAGGAGCGGTCCAGGGTGGGAATCTCGTCAAAGGAAATCTGAGTCACGTCGGCGGCAAAGTCGCCGGTCTGAACGGTGAGCAGCTCCCGGTAGGCGGAGGCCCGGAAAATGGGCATGGAGATAATCTGCCCCACAATGGCCACCGCGACGATGGCGGCAAAGAGAATCAGCACTGGCAGACAGCTGCGTTTGACAAACTGAAACCACTCCTTCAGCTTCTCCTTTGGCGTGCGCACCACGTTGTCGTCCGCCGGCTTGACGGACAGGGCAAAGACGCTGATGGTGTACACCAGGCACAGCAGAAGCAGGAAGCTGTAGAAGTCGCCCGACTGGGGATTGATGGCGGGCAGGGACACATAGAAGTACGCAAAGCCCACCGCCGCCGTAATCAGCAGGCTGACCAGCAGACTGCCCGCCCGTCCCATGGGCTTACGATTCTTTTTTTCTTTCAAGATAAAATACTCCTCTCTGGCGTCTGTAGGGGCGGCCTGTGGCCGCCCGATGATAGCGGAAATGCGCCGCGGGCGGCCACAGGCCGCCCCTACAGTGTTTCCTATAGCATATACTCTTTTGCAGTAAAAAGCAATGAACAGAAGATTAAAATTATCGGAATACCGGCGCCGGAGCTGCGGGCGCGGGGGAATTAATACAAGGCGGCGAGCTGTCTGTATTCAAAATCCGGCCGGGCGGCAAGGAAAATATCCTGTTTTATCTCCTGTTCCGAGGATATATGAAATAAATTGCGGATGTGCAATTGATAGTACCATGTTTGATAATCATAGTCGGTTCTGCGCTCGTTCCAGATAACCCTTCCGTATTGGTTGGGCCGAAGGACAAAGGCGGTTTCGTTTAAACAGTCCTTGCGGTACAGCGGAGAGCCTGTATCTTGAAAAGCCTGGTTGTGCCCCCGGCGATAGGGCATCCCGCTGCGGTGCTCGTCGTAGAAAAAAGAGACGGAATAACCCTCTGGCACGGGCTGGATGGACAGATTGGTCAGATTTAAATCTTCGATGCGGGCAAAGGGCCGGCGCATCTCTGGAACGGCCTTTAGAAAAGCCTCTCCCTTTTGATAAAAGCTGAGATAGTGTACAACTGCGTCTGCCGGTTTGGACACTTCATCCAGAAGATAGGCCTGGGGAAATTGCTGACGCGCCTGGGCATATTTGCCGCCCCGCTCGTGTTTGTGCCAGGTGAGGTCAATTTCCTGAATCAGAAGCAAGTAGATCACCTTCTAAAGAGGATTACTATGGGAAATCATACCATGTTGAAGGGAATTTCGCAACCGGCTCTTGCCAAGCCGGGAAAAATTCACTATAATAAGGAAAACCTGTTTACTGGAGGAGAGAACATGTCACTTGATATAAAGTATTTTGAGGAGATGGAGGCCAAAATCCCCAGGGGCAAGGTGCGCACCCGGTTCGCGCCCTCCCCCACGGGGTATATGCACGTGGGCAACCTGCGCACGGCGCTGTACACCTGGCTCATTGCCCGCAACGCTGGGGGCACCTTCATTCTGCGCATTGAGGACACCGACCAGGGCCGTCTGGTGGAGGGGGCCACCGACGTAATCTACAAGACCCTGGCCGAGTGCCATCTGGACCACGACGAGGGCCCCGACGTGGGCGGCCCTGTGGCCCCCTATATCCAGTCCCAGCGGCGGGACACCTATGGCAAATATGCCCGCCTGCTCATTGAGAAGGGCCATGCCTACTACTGTTTCTGCGAGAAGGCGGAGAGCGGGGAGGACTCGGGCGACTTCGACCGGGCGGACGACCCCTGCCGCGCCCTGTCTCTGGCCGAGGCCCAGGCTCGGGTGGACGCCGGCGAGCCCTATGTGATCCGCCAGCGCATCCCCAAAGAGGGGACCACCACCTTCCACGACGCTATTTTTGGGGACATCACCGTGGAGAACAAGACCCTGGACGACCAGGTGCTGATTAAGCGGGACGGCATGCCCACCTATAACTTCGCCAACGTCATCGACGACCACCTCATGGGCATCACCCACGTGGTCCGGGGCAGCGAGTACCTGTCCTCCGCCCCCAAGTACAACCTGCTGTATGAGGGCTTCGGCTGGGATATCCCCACCTATGTCCACTGCTCCCCCGTCATGCGGGACGCCCAGAACAAGATGTCCAAGCGCCACGGCGACCCCTCCTATGAGGACCTGAAGGACCAGGGCTTCCTCACCGACGCCATCCTCAACTACGTGGCCCTGCTGGGCTGGTCCCCCCGGGGGGATATTGCGGAGCAGGAGGTCTTTTCCCTGGACGAGCTGGCCCGGGCCTTCGACCTGGCAGGCATGTCCAAGTCCCCCGCCATCTTCGACATCGAGAAGCTGACCCACTTCAACGCCCTCTATCTCCGGGCCATGAGCCCCGAGGCCTTCGCCCGGGCGGCGGAGCCCTATATCCGGCAGGCTGTCAAAGATCTGCCTGTGGAGGAGATCGCCGCCCTGCTTCAGGCCCGGTGTGAGAAGCTCACTGACATTCCGGGGAAGGTGGCCTTTTTCCAGGCGCTGCCTGAGTACGGCGTGGACCTGTTTACCAACAAGAAGTCCAAGACCAACCCGGAGGTGTCCAGGGCCATGCTGGAGGCGGCCATCCCCATGCTGGAGGGGCTGTCCGGCTGGACCCAGGAGGCCATCCACGACGGATTGACGGCCTTGGCGGAGACGCTGGAGGTGAAGAACGCCACCCTCATGTGGCCGGTGCGCATCGCCGCCGCCGGTCAGGCTGTCACCCCCGGCGGGGCGGTGGAAATCTGCCGCATCCTGGGGCGGGACGAGACCCTGCGCCGGCTCAGGCTTGGGCTGGAGAAGCTGGCATAATTTTTAAATAGTGAGGTTCCCTATGAATCAAAAAGAAGTAAGCGAGCTGCGCCGCCGCTGGCGGCTGGAAAAAAGCGCCGTCAGCCGTATTTATGGCTGCTATGTCAACTGCAACAAGGAGATTGTCTCCGATCTGGACGAGTCCCTGGGCATGATGCCGGAGGAGGAGGCCGAGAAGTACCTGGGTTTACTGAAAAAGTCCCTGTCGGGCGCGCTGGGCAAAAATCTGATCGACATTATCTTTTCCACCCAGCAGGTGATGGACAGCGAGGAGCACCGGCTGCTCTCCACCCTGCGCTCCAGCGCCCTGAAGGACGGGGAGGCCCGGGCCGCCTTCTACCGGAAGGTAATCGACAGCCTGGACATGGGGGACAGCGGCTACCTGCTGCTGCTGGCCTGCGACGCCTATGACGTCCCCCGCCGGGGCAAAGATGACGCGGTTCAGGCCGATGGGTCGGAGGAGGTATTCACCTATCTGCTGTGCTGCGTCTGTCCGGTGAAGCAGAGCAAGCCGGAGCTGAACTATTTCCCGGGCGACAACGAGTTTCACTACACCGCCGGTCAGGTGGTGTCTTCGCCCGAGCTGGGCTTCCTCTTTCCGGCCTTCGACGACCGGACGGCCAACATCTACAACGCCCTGTTTTACTCCCGGAAGCCGGAGGAGCTCCACCAGGAGTTTATCCACGGAGTGTTCCATGTGGAGCCGCCCATGTCGGCCGCGGAGCAGCGGGAGGCCTTTCAGGGGGCGGTGTCCCAGGCGCTGGAGGAGAGCTACAGCGTGGAGGTGGCCCGGTCCATCCATGAGCAGCTGACCGACCGGATGGCCCAGCACAAGGAGAGCGGCGCCACGGAGCCGCTGACGGTAACAGTGGAGAATATCGCTGCCATCCTGGGGGACTGCGGCGTCTCTCAGGAGCGGATCGGCGCCTTTAAGGCCAACTGTGAGGAGCAGTTTGGGGCCGGCTCGGTTCTGAGCCCGGCCAACCTCATCGACGCCAAACGGTTCGAGGTGAAGACCGCCGAGGCCTCGGTGTCGGTCAGCCCGGATTGCAGCTACCTGGTGGAGACCCGGATTATCGACGGTAAAAAGTACATTCTCGTCCCCGCTGGGGAGGACGTGGAGGTCAACGGCCAGCCGGTGCGGTTTGTGTCCGACCCCTGAGACGAGACGACAGTATCCCATATTGCGGTAAACTGAAAGGCGCGGCCCGGATTTTCGGGCCGCGCCTACCGATTGTGATAAAATGCGCGGTAGGACACTCCCTCCGAAACACACCCCTTGACTTCCCCCTTTCCTTCTGGTATAGTAGGGCCAATCAAATATGTACCGCCGGGTACCCTGGTTAACGTCTTTGCCGCTCCATAGGCCGTAGAAGGAGCGGCTGGGGGCGTTTTATTTTTTCTGGAGGTCGATTCCATGTTTGAGGGCAAATCCCGCACGCTGTTTTTCCGCTTTGCTGTACCCCAGATGATCGGGCTGCTGTTCAATTCGGTATACACCATTGTGGACGGTGTCTTTATCGGCCACCGCCTGGGCCGGGAGGCCATGGCCGCCGCTGCCGTGGCGGTGCCGCTGATTGAAATTCTGATTTCGGTAGCCATCGCTGCCGGCTCGGGGGCGGGGGTGCTCATCGCCGCCCGCCTGGGGGCAGGGGACCGGGAGGGGGCCCGCCGGCTGTTCAACACCGCCGCCGGGATGCTGGCCGCTGCCGGGGTGCTGGTGGCGCTGCTGGGCAACCTGTTTCTGGCCCCTCTGGCCCGGCTGCTGGGGGCCACCCCTGAGATACTGGAGCCGGCCTGCGGCTACCTGTGGTTTATCGTCACCTTTTCCCCTTTCCAGCTGTTCAGCTTTCTGCTGGGCGGGATGGCCCGGAACGACGGCCGGCCCAGGCTGGCCATGACCGCCATGATCCTGGGGGCGGGGTCCAACATCCTCCTGGACTACGTTTTTATGTACCCCCTGAACCTGGGCATCCGAGGGGCCGCCCTGGCCACCGCTCTGGGGCCCATCTTCAGCGTGCTGATCCTCCTGCCCCACTTCCTGGGCCGAAGGGGGGAGCTGTATTTTGCCCCCTGTCCCCTCCGCCGCCGCTGGCTGTCTGACGCGGGGGGCATCCTGGTGTGCGGCGTGCCCTCCTTTGTGATGGAGTTCTCCATCGGTATCGTCACCTTCCTGTACAACTTCGCCATCGCCCGCTGGGGCTATGGGGAGCTGGGCCTGGCCGCCTACCTGGTCATCGGCTACCTGATGCTTATTATCCTCACCCTGTTCCTGGGTATGGCGGAGGGCCTCCAGCCGGTGTTCAGCCGCTTCATGGCCACGGGAGAGCGGGAGCGGGGGCTGGCTATGCGCCGGTTCTCCACCGGGGCCTTCCTGGGGGTGGGACTGGTCAGCTGTCTGCTGGTGTTCACCTGCTCCCGGTGGTTCTTTCTGGCCTTCGCCCCGGAGGACCCCGAGCTGATCGCCTTTGCCGTGGACCGGGCGGCCCCCTATTTCTGCGGCTTCTTCCTCACCGGCTTTAACATTTTGATGATCTCCTTCTGGCAGGCCACCCAGGAAACGGGCCGGGCCCTGGCCGTCTCCCTGCTGCGCAGCGTGATTCTCCCGCCGGCCCTGCTGCTGATCCTCCCCCCTCTGCTGGGCCGGGAGGCCCTGTGGGTGTGCCAGTCCGCCGCCGACGGTTTTACTGCCCTCTTTGTCATTTTTTTCCTTGCCTTCTCCCGGAAATCGTGATACAATCGACCAACTTAACAGGAAATGAGGGGACCTATGAACATCCGTATTATTACCGACTCGGCCAGCGACCTGCGGCCGCCCCACCGGCCCGAGGTGACCGTTCTGCCCATGACCATCACCTTTGGGGCGGAGGAGTATCAGGACGGCATCAACCTCACCCACCACCAGTTTTATGAGAAGCTGATCGAGGGGGACGACCTGCCCACCACCAGCCAGATATCCCCCGCCCAGTTTGAGGAGGCCTTCCGCGCCGCCGTGGAGGCCGGGGAGCAGGTGGTGGCGGTGGTTCTGTCCGCAAAGCTGTCGGGCACCTATCAGAGCGCCTGCATTGCGGCGGAGGAATTTCCCGGGAAGGTCTTCGTAGTGGACAGCGCCAACGCCACCATCGGGGAGCTGGTTCTGGTGGAGCGGGCGGTGGAGCTGATGGACCAGGGGCTGGAGGCCGCGGCCATCGCCGCCCGGCTGGAGCAGGAGCGGGAGGACATCCGCCTGGTAGGCCTGCTGGACACCCTGGAGTACCTGAAAAAGGGAGGCCGGGTGTCCGCCTCGGTGGCCATGGTGGGGGGCCTGCTGTCCATCAAGCCGGTGGTGGCCGTTCAGGAGGGGGAGGTCGTGATGCTGGGCAAGGCCCGGGGCTCCAAAAACGGCAACAACCTGCTGATTCAGGAGATTCAAAAGAACGGCGGTGTGGACTTCGGCCGGCCCTACCGCCTGGGCTACGCCGGACTGAGCGACAGCCTGCTCCAAAAGTACATTGCCGACAGCGTTGCCCTGTGGGAGGGCCACACCGACGCCCTGCCCATCTGCACCGTGGGGGGCACCATCGGCACCCATGTGGGCCCCGGTGCGGTGGCGGTGGCCTTTTTCCGAAACCCCGCCGGCGAATAATGGCGCACTCTGCACCCCTAACAGGGCGTGCCAAAAAAGCATATTGCAATTTGGGACATATTGCTGTATAATAAGCGCAGAAGGGTACCCTTCTAGCCTTTGCATTGCAAAGGCTAAGGTGCTCAAAAAGAGAAAAGAGGTATAAACCATGAGAAAACTGAAAAAAGCGTTTTCCCTTGTACTGGTCCTGGTGACGTGCCTGAGCCTGACTGTTCCTGCATTTGCGGAGGAGTCAAAGTGGAAGCTGGAAGTGCCCGGCAAGACCGACGCCCAGGTGTTTGTGGGCGCGAAAACCTTTACCCTCCGCGATTGTGGTGTCTATGATTACGATCCCAGTATTGGAGAGACAGTCTTATACAAAGAAGATGACCTCCAGTGGACGGCAGAAAATGTGTGCGTACTGGAAAAGGGCGACACAGCGGTATTTACCTATACCTATAAACCGAAGGAATCTACCGATAATCAATTATTCTATGGCGGTGGCTATAGTGGAGAAGACTTTAATTTAATGGCATGGTCGGACCCGGACGGAGATGGTGTGTATGACAAACGTACGATAGAGATCAACTTTAGCGATGAAGATGATTCCAGCTATGGAGAGAACGGGTATGCTGACCTTCTGCCGGAGAATAAATATAAAGCTCTGCCAGTCGGCAGCGTTTGGACGGGCCACCCTTGGTCGGCTCACGTCAGCTGTGATGAAGAAGGGAGACACGAAGTAAGGCTGTCCGCCGACAGGGTGCTGGAACTGCTTGGCCCCAATACCCTCGTAGGGATTTATAACAGCAACATGTCTGCTTCAGACCCGGCTGATATGGATTGGTTCATTCTCGTGGAGGGTGATGCCACCCAGCCCCAGCAACCCGCCGGGACCACCGCCTCCCCCACCAATGACAAGCTGGAGGTCAACGGAAATGCCGCCGACCCCACGGTGTATAAAATTGGCGACAGCAACTACTTCAAAATCCGCGATGTTGCCGCTCTGCTGAATGGGACGGAAAAACAGTTCGCCGTGGGCTACAACGGGAGTAAGAACGCCGTCACCGCCACCACCGGACAGGGCTATGACAAGCAGTCCGGCGACCTGGCGGGGGCCGCCACCGGCGGCAGC
>ERZ808051.521-NODE-521-length-40608-cov-5.388838_pt1 | contig 40608 bp, 33 predicted proteins | sample MGYA00380199_ERZ808051 | MGnify/ENA primary metagenome ERZ808051 (study PRJEB31490, sample SAMN06133391) | mouse gut metagenome | isolation source: J11 | host: mice | place: China: Chengdu | collected 2015-05 ...
CCCGCATTGACAAACTGCGCTTTTACATACTCGCGGACAAGAGAAATGCCCTGCTCCCTTGTCAATTCACGGGGCAGGGCAATCTCTATTTCTCTTGCAAGCTGGGCATTTTTCGCTTTCTCGATTTTCTCCACCGCGTTCCACAAAACCGCCCGGTCAGAAAAAGCGGCGGGGGCGTGGCCGGGGAGTAAAATCTCCGTATGGACAACGCCGCCCTTGTGGGTATAGTCGTGGGTTTCCCCGTCAAAGTTGTTGGTGAGTTTCTCCCCCGCCCGGTAAGCGGCTGCGGCAACGGCGGATTTGCCCTTGCCGCGGGAGATGATTTTGATACTGCAATGATAGATTGCTATGGTCTGTTCTCCTTTCTGCGGGTCGTTCCCCCGTCCTTTTGTGCCGAGAGGCACAAAACGCCGTCTGCAAGACCGCACATACCACATTCATGTGGTATATAAGTGCGCCCTTGCTTTTCAGCAAGGGTAGGGGCGCAAGCCCGTTACCCTTGCGCCACGCCCCCGTTCCGGCTCCCGTCTGCGCCGCTCTCCCGCGCTGGATGGACGGTTTTGGCGGCAGTTACAATGAAAAACGCTCCCGCCGATTTTGACGGGAGCAAGGTTGATATTTTGAAATTGTTTGATGGATGATGGTGGAAAAATAGCGGCTGTTGTGGTAAACTGAATACAGCTTCTGAAGTATTGACATATAGGATTGAGTGAGGATAATGAGCCGAAAAGAACTGTTTTCAAGGACAAGGGGACGACTTCTGCCAACTTTATTTCTTACATACTTTTTGTTTTTAACTCTGGCAATTATCGTTGCTATTGGATTTCTTATAAATCATAGCTTCCCCAATGTGTCCAGGGAAAATAGTTTTATTTTGGTTGGCGTATGCCCCAGTGTTCTGATTTTGGGGATTACCTGGAATTGGAAATACTCACTGGACATTCTATTCAAATCAACAGAAATATTCTCAGGTCATGTTATTCTCGGACAACAGATATTCGGTTCAAAAGTTGAGGCTTGCGAGGGAGCGCAATGGGAACTGATTGAGATAAGCGAAGGAAAATCCATTGGCAAATTCAAAATATATAGTGATAGAATGGGATTGATTTACCCCGCCTACAAGTTGCCTGCTGATTTGTGTGAGGGTTCGGTTACATTTCGCTACATGAAGCGAAGCAAGTATATTGTAGAAATTATCCAGATAGAAAAGAGCTAACATTATGCACTGTGCCAGAGATTGCCGGAAACGGTGAGGCCGGTGTTGCCCATGCGTACCTCGGTCACGCAGTCTAAACAGCAAATGGAGATGTCATATGAAGAAAAAAATACCAAATATGGATGAACAAATTAGATGGGCAATCACATTTTATTCTTCTTGTGTAGAGAACACGAAATCCGATATGAAGCAAATCTCTTTGGACATACAACAAGGTGTTCAACGCTATCCTGCGGATAATTTATTGGTTTTGGCAAAAGATGCTGCGAGTCTATTCAGCGAAGAAATGAAACTTATTTGTGCAAAATACTCACATGGTATGCGTTTATCGGAAATTGAACCGCTACACTGTGGTTGACAGCATTGGGGATTTTGCTTGAAGTCGATAAAAAAATATTTGAAAAGATTTCGACAAAAGCAATACCATTTGATGATTTGCTGCTGGATTATTTGTTGCGTTCCACCGGAATAAATTACCCTAATCGCTGTTGTGGTTTTTATAAAAGCAAGCCATACAGTTCCATGCAGAAAATTATTGAATTGCCACCGGAAAATAGAGATGCCGCAATGAAAATGATTGAAAACTATCTTAACAAAGAATGGTTTAACGGTCACAAAGATTATGAATGGCAACACGCTTACAAAAGACGAGATTATGTTGGCTTTTGGAGTTTTGAATGTGCAGCGATTGTAAAGATATTGAAGTTGGACGAAACGAAAATTGTTTGTCCTCAATATTATCCATATGGCTTAGTTGAGTAAGCCCTCGTTCACTAACAGAACAGTAGCACAGTAACGCCCAACGGGGCCGGGGATGGATAATACCCCCGGCCTCGCTCCGCAAGCCCGTTACCCTTGCGCCGCGCTCCCGTCTGCGCCGTCCTCCTGCGCTGTGAGGGCGATTTTGGCGGCGGGCTGGGTGTTACCCCTCCCCGCCGTTCCCGCGCCCTGTGCGGGGGCTGTGGCGGCGTTCTGGGCGGTCAATCCGTCCAGGATACGGCGGCTGTGTTCGGTGGCGATGGTCTGCTCCACAAAGGTCTTGAACTGCTCCTCGGTCAGCGGGATGGTGTCGGGCAGCAGCTTCTCGATAAACCCCATGCGCTTGCAGAGGCGGTTTGTCCTGTCCTTGCGCTCCTGCTCTTTCTGCTCCTGGATAAGCCGCTTTTTCTTGTTTTCAAGCTGGCGGATTTCTTCCTCGATGCTTGCGATTTTCTCAATTTTGGTCTTTGCCATTTGTCAAAATCTCCTTTCATTTTTTCGGTTTGGAATGGATAGGAATGGAAAAGCCGCCACGCTCTTTTTCAGCATGGCGGCTCGGTGGGGTTCAGATGGCGGCATGGGCGGCTCCTGCTTCCTGCGGCCTGATTTCGTAGGCTGTGCCTTTCAGAATTGCCGCCCGCTGTGCTTCCTCGGCGGCTTTCCTGGCGGCTACCTTTCGGGCATAGCGTACCTTGTCCCGCTCACGCAAAGCCGCCCGCTGTTCCTCCGTCATTTCGTGGCGGCGCTTTTTCCTGCTCTTTCTTACCGGCGTTTCCTCCGGCTGTTCCTCCTGTTCGGGCAGGTCAAATTTGCCGATAAAGTTCAGATAGATTTCAACCTCCTGCTCCCGCACTCCGTTCACTTTGGTGGCCTCATGGACGATGATTTTCTCCACAAACTCGTTCAGCAGGGAAGCGGAAAACTCGGTAAACTCGGTGTGCCGCTTCACCAGTTCGATAAACTTGTCAGCCCTCACGCTGTCGGTGTTGTAGCGGTCGATTTCGGCCTGTAACCTCTCGATTTCCCCGTCAAGGGTTTTCTGCTCGGTGTCGTAGCCGGTCAGCAGTTCGGAAAAGTGGTTTTCGGGTATCTTCCCCGTGGCGTAGGCTTCATAAAGTTTCTTTATCAGGCCGCTGATTTCCTCCCGCCGCCGCTTGGCCTTTGACAGCTTTTTGCGGCTCTCCTTTACCGCCGCCTCCTGCTGTAACTCCGATTTTTCACGGACGCGCTCGATAAACTCCGCCTCGTTCTCCCGCACATATCCGCTGACCCGCCGTATGGCTTCCAGCACCAGGCTTTCCACAACGCTGACGCGGATATAGTGACAGGTGCAGCTTCGGGAATAGTGGCGGTAGCTGGAACAGACATACTCGTGGTGGGGCTGGTCGGGTCTGCCGGTGCTGCCCTGCTTGTGGTACATCTTCTGTCCGCAATCGGCGCAATACAGAACGCCGGTCAGCGGGTTCGGCTCGCCGCCGATGCGCTCCCGGACGCGCTTGGTTTCCCGCAGACGCTGAACGACATTCCATGTTTCCTCGTCAATGATGGCGGGGTGGGTGTCCTTGAAAATCAGCCGGTTTTCCTGCGGGGTGGCCTCCCGCTTCTTGGATTTGTAGCTTTCCGTGGCGGTCTTGTTGAGGACTGTCCAGCCCATATATTCCTCTTTTTTGAGGATTTGGATAAGGGTGGCGGTGGCCCATTTGTAGGGGTCTGCGCCCGATGCGCCCATGCTCACCCGTTCCCCGATAGCCCTCCAATGGGCGGCGGGGGTGAGTATCCTCTCGGCGGTCAATTCCTCCGCAATTCTGGCGATGGGCTTGCCCTCGATAACGCCCTGAAAGATGCGCTTCACCACGGGGGCGGCTTCCTCGTCCAAAATCCACTTCTGGCGGTCGTCCGGGTCGTGCAGATAGCCGTAGGGGAGCGCGCCGGTGACGTGCTTTCCCGCCGCCGTCCTCGCGCCGAATATCGCCCGTATCTTCCGGCTGGTGTCCCTGGCGTGCCACTCCGCAAAGATGTTTCGGAAGGGCATAAAATCGTCCTCGCCCTTGGCGGTGTCGATGCCCTCGGCCACGGCGATCAGCCTGACGCCCCGCTCCCGTAACTGCTCCAGAAACAGCCCCACGCGCAAGTGGTCGCGGCCCAATCTGCTCATGTCTTTAATCAGGATTTGCCCCACGCTGCCGCGCTCGATGTCCTCCATAATCTGCAAAAATCCGGGCCTGTCCCAGCGTGTGCCGCTCCAGCCGTCATCCGTCCGGTGGACAACATTGGTAAAGCCGTTTCGGGCCGCGTATTCCTCCAGGTACTCCTTTTGATGCTCAATGGACAGGGATTCATTTTCCCGCCCGTCCTCATGGCTCAATCTCTCGTAAAGGATAGTCAGCTTGTTGTCGTTCATGGTTCCCTCTTTCCGGCTGTCCGGCGCGGCGGTTTTCGGTGTCGTTTTCACTGTTTCACCGCGTCCCTTTCAATCAGGCGTACCAGCTTATCGCTCATGGTTTCCCTGCTCGTCCTGCTGAAATGAACGCTCACCTTGTAGGTCGTGGAGCCAATCCGCTTTGTGATGTGCAGCGGCTTGTCGGTGTGTTCAATTGTCCTGTCTGCTGTTACTGTCGGCATAGGATTAGCCCCCTTTCCATATTCGGTTGTCTGTGATATACTACCGTCAAAATCACCTCGGCGCGTCCTTTCCCACGCCCCTGTGCCGCCTGCGGCCTGACTGCCTGTTGTTTTCGGGGTGTTCCCGTTCCTTTACGATACACTCCGTTGTCAGAAATATTGGTTTTGATGAGATTTGTGAAATTGAAAGAGTAGTAAGAAAAACAAATAATTTGTATACGGCAGTGTTCAATTATGTAGCCAGATTCATGATGGACGTAAATATGGAGAAGGGAAGAAAACTATTTGAACTGGAAAACCTGACGGACAGGATTCATAAAGCAACGGAGGTGGTAGACGGGGTCAAACATAATGAAAAAAAATCACATTATGAAGGGTCGGTTTGGAGCCTTGTCTACCTGAGATATAGAAGTTTTATGGAAAAATGCAGAAAGGCAGATTCCGTGAAAAGCCTGGAATTTGCCTTGAATTTAGGAAAACCTCAAAATATATGTTTTTTTGAAAAGTACAAGGAGGTCAGTTATCGGTATGCCTGTGTAAAGACTGATAAAATTACGGATTATATCTTACAGAATCCGGCTGCTTTGGCTGTGCTGGTGGATGAAAAATGTAATCCTGAGTGGATAGTGAAAAATATACCAAGGATTCAAAAGTTTGTTGAGCTGGTTTTTCGGTTTAATACCTTATTCGGTAGAGAGGACTGCGCTGTGACGGTGCTGATTGCAATGTATCAGGTAATATTTGAATTAGAAAAAAACAGGTATAAGTACGAAAACAGCTATAAGAATTATAAGGGAAATAAAACAGTAAGCATTCTTGCGAAACTTGACACCTCAGATAAGCGGAGCGCAGAAACCGAAGCCTTTGATTATGTATTGATGGCAATGGTAAAGCGTTGGTTCCATTACAATGAATGGAACTTAGCATTGTATGATGCAAGGGTCGATATGGAAATAAGATTCGAGAGAATGATTGATAAAATAATGGGCTTAGACAGCCTTCTGGATATAGAGACAATTGTTGAAGGAATGTATGTGGAATTTGCATTTCCCGGGACAGGCTTTACTTTAGACATTAAGGAGCAAAGAGAAAGGGAATTTCTTGAGATTACCGGTTATAAGCTGAATATTCAGGATTTTGGTTTGATTAGGGATTTTCAGGAGGACGGATATTTCCGATGGTTTCTTGATGACATGGAAAAAATCATTCAATTGAATGAGTATTATAACAGGGAGAGTGTATTTCACTTGAATCAACGGTATGCTTTATTAGAGCTGCAGCAGAACATCAAAGATAAAACGATAACGCTGTATCATACAAAGTATCTCAGGATTGGAAATGCAAAGAATTTGTTTTTAAGAGCGTTGGAACTGGAGCTGCCATGGTTTGCGGCCGGATTTGTCAAATAGCTGTGTTATGAGAAAAGGCTCCCTTTTTTGCGGCTTACGGATATTGTACAATGGGGTCAAGAAAGGGGGATGGATTTATGAGTGACTATGAGCTTCTTATGGTTTTTTTGGGGATTCTTGGAATTGTAGTGTCGATTTTGCTGGCTTACATAAACCATACCAAAAAGTAACTGCTGGGGCTGTCCTCAGATTTGTGTAAACCTTTAAACCAGCCTGCCCGGTTGGAGGGCTTTATTATGGCGAAGGGCTTATTGTCAAGCCTTCCGCCATAATGAACAAAGAGGATCTCATTTACGGCCTTTTTTATTCCGTTTTTTCTGTGATTCCAACGGCTCGGATTCGATATCTACCCCGTGCCGGTCGACAAACGCAATCAGATCGGCAAATCTTTTTTCGTCGGCTTCGATCTCCTCCTGAGTGGGAGGGCATTTGGGGCAGCCCTTTTCCTCATAGCCCTTCATCGTGGGAGAGTTATGGTAGCTGTTGCGGTACGGGCAGCGCGTCCACTTGCATGATTTCCTGAAATGGCATGTGAGCCGCCAGATGCCTAAGGTAAGCATCCATGGAAGTGTTATGATGACAAAAATAATGCAAGAGGCATATTCAGAAATGTGCATAGTTGTTCCCCCTTTTTGAATAGCTGACAACGTTTCCTATTACTTTTTCATCTTCACTATATCACTTGAAGTCTGGTTTGTCTACCCCTTTATTGTTAAAATCTTAATAATTTATTATAACATGGCAATTATCCATATCATAACAATTATTTTAAACGTGGGAATTTTATTCTCACGAAAGCGGCAATATAATAAAGCAGGAGGAATATTGCTTATGATGGTGTTTGACCCTTTGTGGAAGACAATGAAAGAAAAGAAGGTAACGATCTATGCGCTTGTGGTAAAGCATGGAGTAAGCCGCGGGACGGTAAACAAGCTGAAGCACAACAAAAATGTAACACTTGTGACAATAGAGCATTTGTGCAGAATCCTGGAGTGCCAGCCGGGCGATATTGTCGCGTATGTGGAGGACGCGGAACAGGATGCGGATAAAAAAGAATCGCGGCAGTAAAGCCGGCGGTTCTTTTTTTGCGCACAGGGGACTTTGCCTGTCCGGACGGGCACTCAGCAGATATATTTTCCGATTACGGGAATCCGGCGCAGGATTGCGGCGGCAAGAGTGCACGTAATAAAACAGAATATTGAAAAAAGTGGAATTCCAACTATATTGGGCAGCAGCATGCTGTGTATGCCCCTGGCGGTGAGGATTTCAATGAGTCCTATATGCAGCGCATATACGCCCAGGGTGTCCAGAGAGAGCTCGCGTATCACCTTTTTTGCCCCAGGGCCAAAGGAGTGCCTGCTTACCCTTGCGGTGGAAAAAAGAAAAAGCGCCGTGGAAATCATAAATGTGAAAATACCGAAGCTGTCATAAATTTTCCCCAGAGGCTGCCCTTTCCAAAGAGAGATGCGGTTGCTGAAAAACACATTGCAGGCAAGGGATAAAACGCCTGCGGCATAAATAAATTTGTGGTATTTCTGTTGGATTCCGTAATGCGCGATGTAATATCCCCAAATAAAATAGCCAAGATACCCGCAGACCATATAGGGCTTGATCAGTGAGGCGGCATAGGTGACCGACTTGTGGACAAACAGCGCGTCAAGAGTTTCGCTGCCTACCTGGAAGATCAGAAACAGGAGCAGGAAATACCGGATATTTTTTTTGTCTGCGTTCTGTATCCATATTCTGAGGATCGGAAGAAGCATATAGATGCCGATCTGCAGGGGAAGATACCATAGATGGTATCTTCCAAAGAGCATTTCCTGTAATATATTGGACATGGTCAGGTTTTGGAAACCGAAATTATAGCAGTCCAGAAGACCGTACAGGCAGGACCATACGATAAAGATAGCAAGCAGTCTCATTATATTGTGGCAGTAGAGCCTTTTCATGTCTGTTTTCTCGGGACCGGGCAAAAACAGCGCGCCGCTGATCATCACGAAAACGGGAACACCGAATCGGAACAGCGCATCATAGGAATTGGCGGTGAGCCAGCGAAAATCCGTCACGTCAAAATCGTACCAGAATTGGGCGGATATATGAAGAATGACAACGCTGAACGCGGCGAGGATACGCAGCAGGTCATAGTGAACCATGCGGTTGTCGTTTGTCTTTCCTTTCATGAGGGCCTCCTTGAGAGCGAGTTGATTACCGCCTGCGGCGGGGCTTTGAGCCTGGTAAGCATTATAGCCCATGCGGTTGGAAAATGCAACCATGCCGGGCTATAATGCTGCCCAAGGCAATATGGTTTGAAAAGGAAATAAATGATAATTCTTAAGAAATAATTATATCTCTTGACAAATACCCCGTGGGGGTATATCCTTTGCTTATGATACCCCCATGGGGTATTTGCTTCCGGCCGCCGGAGGCGGATGCATTTTGGGCCGCGGAGTTTTTGACTGCTCCGGGCGGCATGGAGTCTGGGGCGGAAAAGGGCGAAGGGCCATGGCGGAAGGGCAAAAAAATAAAAAGGATAGGGAAGGAAATGAGCGGAGATAATACAGAAAAACAGGGACTGGAAGGATGTTCCTGCGGAATACGCGAGAAACAGACGCCCCGGGGGGCGGAGGAGCTTAAGCAGCTGAAAAACCGTATCAGCCGTATGGTGGGGCAGTTGAACGGCATAGGGAAAATGCTGGATGAGAACCGTTACTGCGGGGATATTTTAAATCAGATCGCCGCGGTGGAGAGCGCCCTCCAGTCCTTTGGGCATATTGTGCTGCGCAACCACATGGAGACCTGTGTGGCGGAGGAGCTTAAGAAGGGCAATATGTCCGTCATAGAGGAGACGGTGGAGTTAGTCAGAAAGCTGAAGTAGAAACGAGGTATGTGAAATGAAGGAGCGTTATTGCATAACGGGAATGACCTGTTCGGCATGCTCATCCCATGTGGAGAAGGCGGTCAGCCGGCTGGAGGGGATAGAGAAGGCCTCCGTGAATCTGCTGGCGGAGAATATGGAGGTCAGCTATGACGAGGGCAGGCTGAGCAGCGGCGATATTATTGCCGCGGTGGAAAAGGCGGGCTATGGGGCGGAGCTGCTTTCCAAAGCGGCGCCGGGCAGCGGGCCGTCCGGAGAGGGCGTAAGGGCAGCGGGCAGGCCCCGGGCAAACGGAAGGGAAGACCTGCAGCGGAAGGCCAGGGAGGAAGCGGGAGCCATGCGTCTTCGTCTGGGGATTTCCGTGGGATTTCTGATTCCGCTTATGTATGTGGCAATGTATCACATGTATAATGAATGGTTCGGGCTGCCCATTCCGGAATTTGTACACAGGTATCTGCACGGCGGCCAGAACGCAGTGAGCTTCGCCATGACGCAGTTTTTACTGCTTCTGCCCATTCTTTATATGAACCGTAAATTTTTTGCGGTAGGGTTTAAGACCCTGTGGCACCGCAGCCCGAACATGGACAGTCTGATTGCGCTGGGGGCTTCCGCCGCCATAGGCTACGGCGTCTTTGCCATGTACCGTATCGGCTATGGGCTGGGGCACGGGGATATGGCGGTGGTGGAACGGTATTCCGCGGATCTGTATTTTGAGTCGGCAGGGATGATCCTGACATTGATAACGGTGGGAAAGTATCTGGAGAGCCGCTCCAAGGGCAAGACCAGCGACGCCATCACCAAGCTTATGGACCTGTCTCCCAAGACGGCCGTTATACTGACCGGGGACGGAGAGGAGAAAGAGGTCCCCACCGAGGAGCTTCAGGCGGGAGATATTTTCCTGGTAAAGCCCGGCAGCCTCGTGCCTGTGGACGGCACGGTGCTGGAGGGAAATTCCAGCGTGGACGAGGCGGCGATCACAGGGGAGAGTGTTCCTGTGGAAAAGCAGGCGGGGAACAGGGTGGTGTCGGCCACGGTGAACAAGGCGGGCTTTTTGAAGTGCCGCGCCGACAGGGTGGGAGAGGATACCACCTTATCCCAGATCATACGCCTGGTGGAGGAGGCGAGCTCCAGCAAGGCGCCTATCGCGCAGCTTGCGGACAAGGTGGCAGGGGTGTTTGTGCCGGTGGTTATGGGAATCGCGCTGGTAACGCTTCTGGTTTGGCTGTTTCTGGGGGCAGGGGCGGAGTTCGCAATTTCCTCCGCCATAGCCGTGCTTGTGATTTCCTGCCCCTGCGCCCTGGGGCTTGCGACTCCGGTGGCAATTATGGTGGGAACCGGTGTGGGCGCAAACCACGGCATTCTTATAAAGTCGGGCGAGGCCCTGCAGCAGGCCAAGGAGATAGATACGGTGGTGATGGACAAAACAGGCACCATCACGTCAGGAAGGCTTAAGGTTATGGGGATGGGCTGTTATGTACAGGATATGTCCCTGGAGACTTTAATGCAGATCGGCGCCGCTCTGGAGAAAAAGAGCGAGCATCCCCTTGCAGAGGCAATCGTGGAGTATGCAGAGAAGAAAAGGCTGCGGATTCCGGAGGTCAGAGATTTTAAAGCGGTGTTTGGCAGGGGTGTGGAGGGAGTCCTTGCGGAGGATATTCCGCCGCGAACCATGGATTCCGGTACGGACGGCCCCACTGCGGTCTTTGTGGCGGGCAGGACAGAGGCGGGAGAAGCCGCGGCGGAGTTTGCGGCCAAAGATGCGGGAGCAAGGGCGGGAGCCCGGTATTTTGTGGGAAACCGCGCATATATGGAAGAAAACGGCATCGAGCTTTTGCCGGAGGTGCTGAAGGGTCTGGAGATGACGGCGGACGAGGGTATGACACCGCTTTTGATTGCGGATGAGAGAAGGCTTCTGGGGATGGTGGATGTGGCGGACGAGGTGAAGCCGACCTCCAGGGAGGCCATCCGGAAATTTAAGGAAATGGGAATCCATGTGGTAATGCTCACCGGTGACAACCGGCGTACGGCGGAGGCGGTCCGCAGGGGCCTGGGCATCGAGGAGGTGATCGCCGAGGTTCTTCCCCAGGAGAAGGAGAAGAAGATCAGCCAGCTCAAGAGGGCAGGGCATAAGGTGGCGATGATCGGGGACGGCATAAACGACGCGCCGGCGCTTGCGGCTGCGGATGTGGGAATGGCGATCGGAGCCGGGACGGACGTGGCGATGGAGAGCGCGGATATCGTACTGATGAAAAGCGACCTGCGGGATGCGGTGACGGCGGTGTCCCTGAGCCGCGCGGTTATCCGTAATATTAAACAAAATCTGTTCTGGGCATTTTTTTATAATGCAATAGGTATTCCATTGGCAGCCGGAGTGTGGTATCCTTTATTTCAGATAAAGTTAAATCCCATGTTCGGAGCCGCGGCAATGAGTCTGAGCAGTATATTTGTGGTGGGCAACGCACTGAGGCTCAGAGGCTTTAAGAGCGGTTTTGGCAGCATGAAAAGGGCTGCCGGGGCAGAGGCGCAGCCGGCAAAGGAGGCTGATACCCTGCCGGAAACGGAAAATTTGGACAGCGCGGCCAGGACCGGCGCGGAAAGGAAAGAGATTATGAAAAAGGTATTGACCATTGAGGGAATGATGTGCGGGCACTGCACCGGAAGGGTGCAGAAGGCGTTGGAGGCGGTAAAGGGCGTCAGTGCGGTTTCCATGAGCCTGGAGGAAAAGACGGCGACGGTGGAGCTTGCGGAGGAGGTGTCCGACGAGGCGCTGACAGCGGCGGTTGCCGATGCGGGCTACGAGGTAAAGGCGGTGGGCTGAGGCCTCCGGCAGGGGTGAGAGAAGAAAGGCAGGAAAATACAGATGAAAAACAAATTATTTTATGGGCTGTTCCTGGTATATGCGGCTATGGTTGCGTTCGTATTGTACGCAAACGGAGTGTTCAAGGGCGATGTCCCTTCTGTCAGCAACCTGGTGATCAACGCGGTGTTCCTGGCGATCATCGGGGGGCTGTTTGTGATCTCCACCGTGAGCTTTATAAGGCTCAACGGCGTGACAGACGATCTGAGGGCGGTATCCACCAAGCTTTTGGAGATATATAAAAAGAACGGCAACAAAAATCTCTGGGCGGAGATTCAGGACGACAAGAATCTTTTTCAGGAGGATACTCTGAAAAAGGCGTTTGGAAAATATTGCCTGCGCATGAAAAACAGCCAGTCGGGAAGGGGATATATCAATGCCTGCGACATCGAGGAATATATCAACGAGGAACTGATCGAAAAGGTGGGAAGCAATTATTTCAACTCCGGCATTTCGGGAACTCTCACGGGTCTGGGAATCCTTGGAACGTTTGTGGGTCTGTCCCTGGGTCTGGGAGCCTTTAACGGAGATGACATTTATACCATATCCGACAATGTGGGACCGCTTTTGTCGGGCATGAAGGTGGCGTTCCACACGTCGGTTTACGGCATCCTTTTTTCCCTGATATTTAACTTTGCGTACCGCAGCATTATGGCGGATGCCTACGGTAAGCTGGACCAGTTCCTGAATATCTTCAAGCAGTGCGCGCTTCCGCCGGCTGTGGGCTCCGAGGAGGACAACATTGCCGCAATGCTGATCTATCATGCCAATCAGACAAATTATTTAAAGCAGCTGGTGGCGCTTGCCAAGGGTGAGGCGGAGGAACAGAGCGGAGCGATGGAACAGATGGCGAATCATTTCCTGACGCAGCTTCAGCACGTCATGGGCACGGAGTTTAAGGCGCTGGGGCATGCGCTGAACGGCTCCGCGGAGGCGGCGGCCGTCAGCGAGGAGGGCGTCAGAAGGGTGATCGAGGCGGCGAACGCACTGATGGAATCCACTCAGAATATGCAGGAAAGCATGGTGCAGATGATGGAGCGCCAGGATGCGTTTTCCAGGGAGCTGGCAGAGCAGAAAAAGACGCTGGAGGATACCTGTGAGGAAATTGGGCGCGATATCAGCAACCAGCTGTACACCTTTGAACAGATGAGGGATTTATATGAAAAATAGAAAAAGAAACAGAGAGGCATTTGCGGAGAACAGTTTCTGGCAGTCCTACTCGGACATGATGGCGGCGCTTCTTTTGATCTTTATTTTGATCATTGCCATCACCCTTGCCGTATACAGGCAGAAAAACACGGATCTGCAGCGGTCGGAGCATGAGCTGGGGCTGGCGAGGCAGGAGATCGAGGACGCGGAGAAGCTGCTGTTCAATGCCCAGCAGGAGCTGGACAATTACAGGGCGGAGATCGAAAAGTCAAATCAGGAGCTGGAGTTTTCGCTGGCACAGCTGCAGCAGGCATACGATGAGGCGGCGCTCACAAAGGACGAGCTGAACAATGCGTATCTGGAGATTGAGAATGCCAGAAACGAGCTTACCAGCACCCAGCAGGAGCTGGAGAATATCGTGGGCATCCGGACGGATATCATAGGCGCCCTGCAGAGCGCTTTTAACAATTCCGGCATGAGCGTGGATATACAGACCGGTTCCATTACCTTTTCCTCCGACGTGCTGTTCAGCTTTAACAGTGCGGCGCTTACGGCGGAGAGCAAGGGTACGCTCCAGAAGGTCATTCCCACCTATCTGGACGTGCTTCTACAGGACAGGTTCCGGGATTACATAGCCGAGATCATTATCGAAGGACATACGGACACGGACGGAGATTATGCCAGCAATATGAAGCTTTCTTATCAGAGGGCGTATTCCGTTGCGGAATTCTGCATCGATTCAAAAAACGGTCTGAGCAAAGAAAAGATCGAGCAGCTGACCGCGCTGCTCACCGTAAACGGACGCTCCTGGAGCCATCCCGTATATGTCAAGGACGGGCAGGGGAATAATACATCGAAGGTGGATATGGCGGCATCCAGGCGCGTGGAGATCAAGTTTCGTCTGAAGGAGGACGAAATGATCGAAAAGATTGCGGAAATATTAAGGCAGCAGTAGACAGGCGTGCTGTGTAGCTTTCCGCCGGGGTAGAAGGAAGGACGCTTTTAAAGATTATAAAAAGTTTATTTTATTTTTATTGCTATTAGCGTGTTATGTGTTATATTTGACATAGAACAAAAACAGGGCGAGGGCGCCAAAGACTGCGGAAGCGCCTTCAGCCTCTGAGGTCAGGGAGGTACACCATGAATATACAGAAATTCACCCAGAAGTCCATGCAGGCCGTGAATGGCTGTGAAAGGCTTGCATGTGAGTATGGCAACCAGGAGATAGAGCAGGAGCATTTGCTGTACAGCCTGCTCACCCTGGACGACAGTCTGATTTTAAAGCTGATTGAAAAGATGGAGATTCAGAAGGAGCACTTTTTGGGCCGTGTGGAACAGGCTCTTGCGAAGCGCACCAAGGTCCAGGGCGGAAAGGTTTATGTGGGACAGAATTTAAACAATGTCCTGATAAGCGCCGAGGATGAGGCGAAGCAGCTTGGGGATGAGTATGTGTCCGTGGAGCACCTGTTCCTGGCAATGCTGAAAAACCCTAACAAGGAGATCGCGCAGATCTGGAAGGAATACGGCATCACCAGGGAGCGTTTCCTGCAGGCGCTTTCCACCGTGCGCGGCAACCAGAGGGTGACCAGCGATAATCCCGAGGCAACCTATGACACTTTGGAGAAATACGGCCAGGAGCTGGTGGAGAAGGCGAAAAACCAGAAGCTTGACCCTGTTATCGGCAGGGACAGCGAGATCAGAAACGTGATCCGCATTCTCTCCCGCAAGACCAAGAACAATCCCGTTCTGATCGGAGAGCCCGGCGTGGGCAAAACGGCGGTGGTTGAGGGACTGGCGCAGCGTATTGTCAGGGGCGATGTGCCGGAGGCGTTGAAAAACAAGAAGATATTTGCTTTGGATATGGGCGCGCTGGTCGCCGGGGCAAAGTACAGGGGAGAGTTTGAGGAGCGGCTGAAGGCGGTGCTGGAGGATGTCAAGAACAGCGACGGGCAGATCATCCTCTTTATCGACGAGCTGCATACCATTGTGGGCGCGGGAAAGACGGACGGCGCGCTGGACGCGGGAAATATGCTCAAGCCCATGCTTGCCAGGGGCGAGCTTCACTGTATCGGAGCCACCACCCTCGACGAATACAGACAGTATATCGAGAAGGATGCGGCGCTGGAGCGCCGGTTCCAGCCGGTTCTGGTGGATGAGCCCACAGTGGAGGATACCATTTCCATACTGAGGGGACTGAAGGAGCGCTATGAGGTCTATCACGGCGTAAAGATCATGGACAACGCGCTGGTCAGCGCAGCGGTGCTTTCCAACCGCTATATCTCGGACCGGTTTCTGCCGGACAAGGCAATAGACCTGGTGGACGAGGCGTGCGCTCTGATCAAGACGGAGCTGGACAGCATGCCTTCGGAGCTGGATGAGCTGCAGCGGAAGATTATGCAGATGGAGATAGAGGTTGCCGCCCTGAAGAAGGAGGAGGACCGGCTGAGCCGGGAACGTCTGGAGGATCTGCAGAAGGAGCTTGCGGAGCTAAAGGAGGACTTTGCGGGCAAAAAGGCCCAGTGGGATAACGAAAAGGCCTCCGTGGATAAGCTTTCAAGGCTTCGCGAGGAGATCGACGAGGTCAACAACGAGATTCAGATCGCCCAGCGGGAGGGCAATCTGGAGAAGGCGGCGGAGCTCAGCTACGGCAGGCTGCCGGCGTTAAAGAAGGAGCTTCAGCAGGAGGAGGAAAAGAACGGAGCGGGCGAATTGTCCCTTGTCCACGAAAAGGTTTCGGATGAGGAGATCGCCAGGATCATCTCAAGATGGACGGGTATCCCGGTGGCCAAGCTGACGGAGAGCGAGCGCAACAAGACGCTGCATCTGGACGAGGAGCTTCATAAGCGCGTGATCGGACAGGATGAGGGCGTCACCAAGGTGACGGAGGCGATCATCCGCTCCAAGGCGGGCATCAAGGACCCCGACAAGCCCATAGGCTCCTTCCTGTTCCTGGGTCCCACGGGCGTGGGCAAGACGGAGCTGGCGAAATCCCTGGCGGCGGCACTGTTTGACGACGAGACCAATATGGTGCGCATCGACATGAGTGAATATATGGAGAAATACTCCGTGTCCAGGCTGATCGGAGCGCCTCCCGGATATGTGGGCTATGAGGAGGGCGGCCAGCTCACGGAAGCGGTCCGCAGAAAGCCTTACAGCGTGGTGCTTTTCGACGAGATCGAGAAGGCGCACCCGGATGTGTTCAACGTGCTCCTGCAGGTGCTGGATGACGGGCGTGTGACGGATTCCCAGGGCAGGACGGTGGATTTTAAGAACACGATCTTAATTATGACGTCGAACATCGGCGCTTCTTACCTGCTGGAGGGCATTACACCTGACGGGCAGATCAGCCCGGAGGCGGAGGAAGCGGTGATGGATGAGCTTCGCGGTCATTTCCGTCCGGAATTCTTGAACAGGCTGGACGAGACGATTCTGTTTAAGCCTCTGACAAAGGATAATATCGGGGGAATCGTGGATATGATCATTGCCGACCTGAACAGGCGCCTGGACGACAGGAATCTGCGTCTGGAGCTGTCCGGGGAGGCGGAGCGGTTTATCGTGGACAATGCCTATGACCCGGTGTACGGGGCGCGCCCTTTAAAGCGCTATATCCAAAAATATGTGGAGACCCTGACGGCAAAGCTGATTTTGGAGGACAAGGTCAGTCAGGGAGATACGGTGCTGATAGATTTACAGGACGGGGCGCTTGCCGCTCTGGTAAGGAATTCCGGCGGTGAGGACTGACAGCCGCAGGAAAATGGAAAACAGTTTCGGAACAAAACGGAACAGGGATAAAAAAGAAGGACAGTTTCGGGACGGAGACGGAACTGAGATAAGGAAAGAAAATGTCGATAACTTATTTGGAGCAGGAGAGGATATTCAGGCTGGACACCCCCAACACAACCTATTTGATAGGGCTTGTGGGGACGGAAGGGCTTTTGGGGCATATATACTACGGCAGAAGGCTGTGCTCCGCAAGGGGCGCGGAGCTTTTTCTGAGGACGCAGGAGCATCCTTATACGCCGGATACAAACGCCAGGGAACGGGTCGCCATAATGGATTCCTTTCCTGCAGAGTACTCCGGCCACGGTGTGGGTGATTTTCGGGAGAGCAGCGTCCGGGTGAGGGACAAAAACGGCTGCAGCGGCGTGCAGCTCACCTATCTGTGCCATGAGATCTATGATGGAAAAAAGCCTCTGGAGGGTCTTCCGGCAACCTTTGGCGGCGAAAGGGAAGTGACCACGCTGGTCATAACCTGTGAGGACAAGGCGCTGGGGCTTCTGGCAAGGCTGTCCTACAGCGTGTTTGAGGATACGGACGCCATTGCCAGAAGCGTATGCTTTGAGAATGGGGGAGGCGACGTCCTCTGTCTGGAAAAGGCGATGAGCGGCTGTCTGGATATGGACAATCGTGATTTTGAGACGCTCACCCTGCACGGCGGCTGGGCAAGGGAGCGGCACATGGAGCGAAAGAGGCTGGGACACGGGAAGTTCTGCGTGTCTACTCTCAGGGGCGAGACCTCCCATCAGGAGCATCCGTTTCTGGCGCTTCTGACGCCGGGAACGACTCAGACTGCCGGGGAGGTTTATGCCTTTCATTTTGTGTATTCGGGAAACTTTATCGCCCAGGCGGAAATCAGTCAGTTTGACTCCGTACGCGTGGTCATGGGCATCAATCCCGAGGACTTTTGCTGGAGGCTTCTGCCGGGAGAGAGCTTTCAGACCCCGGAGATGATTATGGTATATTCGTCGGCGGGGCTGGGAGATATGACCCGGTGCTTTCACAGGCTGTACCGTAAGCATTTGATCCGCAGTCCTTATCTGCATAAGAAGCGGCCTGTTTTGATAAATAACTGGGAGGGCACTTACTTTGACTTCGATGAAAAGAAGCTGATCGACATTGCCAGAGAGAGTGCAAAGCTTGGAATAGAAATGCTGGTGATGGACGACGGCTGGTTCGGGAACCGCTTTGACGACAACCGCTCTCTGGGGGACTGGCAGGTCAACGAGGATAAGCTGAAGGGCGGGCTGAAATATCTTGTGGACCAGGTCAACGCCCTGGGCATGAAGTTCGGCATATGGATCGAGCCGGAGATGGTTTCCCGGGACTCCCGGCTGTACCGGGAGCATCCCGACTGGGCGCTTGCGATTCCCGGGAGGCAGCCGGCGCTGTCGAGAAATCAGTATGTGCTGGATATCAGCCGCAGAGAGGTGCGCGATTATATCATGGAGCAGGTGTTCTCGGTGCTTCACTCGGCAAACGTGGAATATGTGAAATGGGACATGAACCGTCCGCTGACGGATCTGGCCGGCGCGGCGCTTCCTGCGGACAGGCAGGGGGAGCTTTACCACCGTTATGTGCTGGGAGTCTATGAGATGCAGCAGAGGCTGATTACGGAGTTTCCTGAGCTGCTTCTGGAAAACTGCAGCGGAGGCGGCGGGCGCTTTGACCCCGGCATGCTGTATTACGGTCCCCAGATCTGGTGCAGCGACGATGCGGATGCCATAGAAAGGCTCTCCATACAGGAAAGCACGGCCATGCTGTATCCCCTGTCCTCCATAGGGGCACATGTCAGTGTATGCCCCAATCATACGGTGGGCAGAGTCACTCCCTTTGAGACCAGGGGCTATGTGGCGCTGGCGGGCACCTTCGGCTACGAGCTGGATATAACGAAGCTTGACGCCCGGGACGCCGCGATGGTAAAGAGACAGACGGAAATGTACCGCAGATTTAACGAGCTGGTGCGGGAGGGGGATTATTACCGTATCGCCTCCTATCAGGAAAACCATCTGTTTGACTGCTTTCAGATAAACGATTCCCGGAAGGAAAGGGCGTTGGTATTCTTTACACAGGTGCTGAACGAGCCCAACCGGCGCAGCCGTATTTTACGCCTGCAGGGGCTGCAGCCGGATGCGGATTATCAGATCCGGCAGGTGGATATGGAAGGGGAGGAGCTTCTGAAAGACACGGGCAGGACGGTGAACGGCAGCGTGCTGATGGAGGGAGGCTTCCCCTTTGAGAGGCTGTGGGGAGATTTCCGGTGCAGGCTGTTATATTTGGAAAAGGCAGGAGAATAGAAGATGATTCCCAAGGACCCGTTTATATTGTTAGGCTTTGTGAATTTAAAGCTGCGGGATTTTTACAGAGACCTGGATGCGCTGTGCGAGGATCTCGGCGTGGAGAAGCAGGAGATTACGGACAGGCTTGCGGCGGTGGATTACCGCTATGATAAGGAGCAGAATCAGTTTGTGTAGAAGGAGCGGAGCCGGTATGGAGGAGAAGAAAAGAGGTCTGCGCTGCCGTATCTGTACCGGCTGCGGGCTGTGTCCCGGGGTGACGGCATCCTCCGGACAGACGGCAGGGATGCATGTGCTTGGTCCGGAGGCGGGGGCTGCGCTTTTCGATGAAAGGCGGCCCCTGCACGGCGGAGGCAGGCGGCTTGCGGCGGCGGACATCGGCACCACCACAATCGCCATGCTTCTCTACGGGGAGGACGGCGCCGTAGAAGACCGGTATCTGACGGTAAATCCCCAGACCGTTTACGGTGCGGATGTGCTGTCCAGGATACAGGCGGCGGAAGATCCGGTCAAGGCGGCAGACCTGAAGGGCATGGCGCTTAAGGTGCTGCGGCAGGGTCTTCTCAGGTTTAAGGCCAGGCTTGCGCCAGGGGAGGAGCTGTGCCTGGTGTATGCGGCAAATACCACAATGACATATTTTCTTCAGGGCATCGATGTTTGGGAGCTGGGTCACGCTCCTTTTTTTGCGTCCCATCCGAAGCCTGCGGACATGGAGATTGAGGGCGTTCCCTGCTTCGGATTTCCGTGCTTTTCCGCCTTTGTGGGCGGCGATATCCTTGCGGGGGTCCTTGCCTGCAGGATGGCGGAGCAGGAAGGACTGACGCTGCTTGTTGACCTGGGGACAAACGGAGAGATGGTATTGGGAAACAGCCGCAGGAGAATAGCCTGTGCCACGGCGGCGGGACCTGCCTTTGAGGGCGGCCCCAACAGAGGGGTGTGGGGCGCCGATATGATCAGTATTCTGGCGGCTTTAAAGAGAGAGGGCTGCATGGATGCCACAGGTCTTTTGGCGGAGGAATTTTTTGAGAAGGGCGTCCGTGTGGGAAACGTGCGGGTGACGCAGGAGGCGGTGCGGGCAGTGCAGCTGGCAAAGGCGGCGGCAGCGGCGGGGATAGAGGTGCTGCTGGAGAAGTACGGCGTGCGCGCGGAGCAGGTCGGCAGGGTAATTCTGGCAGGCGGCTTCGGATATTATCTGAAGCCCTCTGACGCCGCCGAAATCGGCCTGCTTCCCCCGGCTTTGGCAAAAAAGGCGGTCACGGGAGGAAATACGGCTCTGGGCGGCTGCCTGGCTGCGGGCAGGGCTGTTTTTGCAGGCGGGAGAGAAAGTCTGGAGGCAGGGCTTGAACAAACGGTGGAAGGGACGGAGATTGTAAATCTTGCAAATGAGCCGGCATTTTCCAAGAAATATTTAGAGTTCATCAATTTTTAATTATTATGATGCATTTTTGTCTATTTTGCACAATGTTGCTTTTTTTGTGATATTTGGTATTGGTTAAATGGGAGAAATAGTGTATAATCCAAGTAAGAAGTTTGATTGCGGTTTTTGTCATGGAATATTCAAGGTGAAAGAAAAATCTAAGAAAGGAAAATTATGCAAACGCCCTCTTTCACTGTATGCGTTTGCGCCTCAAAAGGATAACTCTGTCTGCCTGAGGCTTGGTGGTGATTTATGGCACGGAAGGAGAAGAACGGCGGGAATAAAAAAAGGGGGCTGATGCTTTTTAGCATCAGAAACAAGATTATAATGTGTTTTTTTGTGCCGATTGTCTTTATGATTGTAATCGGCGTTTCTGCGTACATAAGCTCTGCGAAGGGTTTAAACGATAGCTTTCAGAGCTCTGCCATGCAGACCATCAACATGGCGGAACAGTATGTGGACATGGCGTTTTCACAGGTGGAAGCTGAGGCGGCAAAGTATGTTTATAACAATGATCTGAGCCGTTATGTTATCAGCTCCAGCAGTGATGACATGTCGGAAAAAAGAAAGTTTGCAAACAGCACGAGGATGGACATGGATACGGCGCGTTCCACCAATCCCTTTATCAAGCATATGCATATCCTTACTCCGTCAGGAGTAGCTTTAATATCTACCTATTTCGGAGGTACGATGGACGGCGTACTGGGGGAATACAGGGATTCGGATGTGGGAACAATAATCGGGACCGACCATTGGATCGATAATCATACCCTGTTGGATGGGCTGTTTGAGATGGATTCAAGTACATATTTCATGTCGTATCAGATTCTTACCGTAAACAATATGGGAGCGGTGATCGTGGATGTTGACAAGGATGCCATCTCTAATTTCCTGGTGCAGTTTGATTTAGGCAGGGGCAGCATAATCGGCTTTATCACCGAAGACGGTAAAGAGCTGATTTATGAAAATCTTGATGAGGGCGCGGAAAGCGTTCTCAACCAGGGTGAAAACGTATTTTATGGTCAGAGCTTTTTTGCGCCTGTTTTCAGCCAGGAGCTGTCGGGCGTACAAAAGGTTGATTTCAAGGGAGCGGATTACCAGTTTATTTATAAGGTGAACGAGAGAACAGGCGCTGCCATATGTGCCCTCGTACCCATGAAGCTGATCACCGCGCAGGCGGAGGAAATCAAGAGCCTGACAATCGGGCTGGTGGTTCTTGCGTGTATTATTGTGCTGGTGGTCGGGCTGTTGATCGTAGTTGGCATTCAGAACAACCTGCGGAGGATCTCCAAGAGCTTCGGCGTGGTGGCCCAGGGCGATCTGACGGTTCAGGTAGCGGCAAGGGGCAGGGATGAATTCAGAAATCTGGCAGGCTCCGCAAACAACATGATTTCAAACACAAAGAATCTGGTGCGCAAGGTGACGGCGGCCACAGGCCAGCTGGAGGAATCTGCCCAGGCGGTGGAGAAGGTCTCCGGGGTCATAAGCGACTATTCTACGGATATCATGGCGGCAATCAATGAGATTAACGAGGGTATGTCCAGACAGTCAGAGCATGCGCAGGAATGCGTGAACAAGACTGACAGGCTTTCGGCGGAGATACAGAACGCAAGCGGCGTGGTGGAGCAGGTCGAAAGATTGGTTGACGAGACGGAGAACATGATCAACCGCGGTATGGAGATCGTACAGCTTTTGGGCGAGCGGGCAAGAAAGACCAATGACATTACCCAAAAGGTGGGCGAGAGTATCGATTCCCTGCGCCAGAAGTCGGAAATCATCAACACCTTCGTCGGCACGATCACGGAGATCTCAGAGCAGACCAACCTGCTGTCCCTGAATGCTTCCATTGAGGCGGCGAGAGCAGGCGAGGCGGGCAGAGGCTTTGCGGTGGTGGCAGAAGAAATCCGCAAGCTTGCCGACGACTCCGCGACGGCGGCAGGAGAGATCAGCAATAACGTGAAACATATTACGGCACAGACCCTGGACAGTGTGGAAAGCGCACAGCTTGCACAGGCGATGGTGGCCTCCCAGACAGAGTCGGTGGATCAGGTAATCGAAGTATTCCGTGAGATGCAGCAGAGAATGAGCATGCTCATCGACGGACTGAAGAATATTGTGGACAGCACCGAGAAGGCGGACCACGAAAGAAGCTATACGGTGGAGGCAGTGAAGAATATATCCGATATCATTGAGGAGACCGCAAACAGTGCCGAGGTAGTGAGAGAGGTATTGGATAGGCTGGTGGAAAATGTCCAGAACCTGAACCATACGGCGGATGTGCTGGGAGAAAATATGGATGGCCTGGTGTCGGAGGTTTCGGTATTTAAGGTTTGACGATCGAGGCGCTGCAATGCTTTGCAGATAGAATAAACAGGGTTGCCGGACAGTACACGGGGTGTGCTGTCCGGCTTTAGGTTGTTCCCGGCGCATGCATTGCAGGCAGTGCCTTTGGGACAAAATGGGAAAGCAGGGTAGAAAATTGAAGCAGATTGTATTGAAGTATTTACAGCCCTATTTTGGGCGGATGGGAGTGGGATTCCTGGTTAAGTTTGTGGGAACGATCATGGATCTGTGTATCCCCTATATTCTGGCACATATTATTGATTCGGTGATTCCTATGGAAAACAGGCGCCTGATTCTGTTATGGGGACTTTTGATGATCGTATGCTCCATATGCGCCGTGTCGTTTAATATTATTGCCAACCGTATGGCGTCCAGAGTGGCGAGCGACGCTACCGAGAGGATTCGGCATGACCTGTTTTCAAAGACCATGTATCTGTCCAACGCTCAGACGGATTCCTTTACCAAGCCCTCTTTGATTTCCAGAATGACCTCGGACACCTACAATGTGCATCAAATGCTGGGACGTGTACAGAGGCTTGGGGTGCGTGCTCCCATACTTTTAATCGGGGGCATCTTTGTCACCTTCACCCTTGATGCAGCCATGGCGTGTGTGCTTCTGGCTACGCTGCCGGTGCTGGGATTTATCACGGTATATGTGTCAAGGCGCAGCATTCCCATGTATGCGGGCCTGCAGGAGGCGAACGACCGGTTTGTCCGTATGGTGCGGGAGGATATCGCGGGCATGCGTGTCATCAGGGCGTTGTCCAAGTCCGATTATGAGACGGAGAAGTTTCGCTCTATCAATAAAGATGTGGTGGAGCGAGAGCGGAAAAACGGCATGGTGATGGCGGTTATCAATCCTTCCATGAACATACTGCTGAATCTGGGGCTGGTAGGCGTTATCCTGGTGGGGGCTTACAGGGTGAACGCGGGAACCTCTGATGTGGGTAAGATCCTTGCGTTTACCACCTATTTTACCATTATTTTAAACGCCATGCTGTCTATTTCAAAGATGTTCACCGTTCTCTCCAAGGCGATCGCCTCAGGGAACCGTATCTGGCAGGTGCTGGAGTGCGGGGATGATATGAAAGTGGCGGAGGATATCTATATGGAGCCGGGAGACGGGGCGGACGCAGAAATTGCTTTTGAACATGTGACCTTTTCTTATATTAAAAGCAAAAAGGGCATTGACGGCACGGCGGGCAGTGCATCGGAAACCGCCGTTAATCAGGAAAGCGCAAACATCAGAGATTTAAGCTTTCATATCAAAAAGGGAGAAACGCTGGGAATCATAGGGGAGATAGGGTCCGGAAAGTCCACCGTTATCAACCTGATGATGCGGATGTACGATGTAGACCAGGGCTGTGTCCGTATTGCGGGCAGGGACGTGCGCAGCTATCGGCCGGAGGAGCTTAAGAAAAAGTTTGGGGTAGTGTTTCAGAACGATACTATTTTCGAGGATACCATCGCGGGAAATGTGAGCCTGGGAAGGGATATGACCGAGGAACAGATTCAGGAGGCGCTTTTGTATGCCCGTGCCAGCGAGTTTGTGGAGAGCCGCTCCGACAAGGCAGGAGAGGCCCTGAATATCAAGGGAGCAAATTTAAGCGGCGGACAGAAGCAGCGTGTGCTCATTGCCAGGGCCCTTGCCGCAAAACCGGAGATTCTGATACTGGACGATTCCTCCAGCGCTTTGGATTACCGCACGGACGCACAGCTGCGCAGGGGAATCAAGGAGCATTTTCAGGGAACTACCCTTGTGATCGTGGCACAGCGGGTAAGCTCTATCCGCGGCGCGGACCATATTCTGGTTCTTCAGGACGGAGAGCCCATCGGCTATGGCACCCACGAGGAGCTTATGAAAGGCTGTGAGGTTTATGCCGAGATAAGCAGAACCCAGACCGGAGAGGGGGGAGTGGAATGAGCGGTAAAGTAAATAAAAGCCCGGTAACCCAATTAAACGCGGGGAAGGAAGAACAGGGACCGGACCAAAACGCGGGGAGGGAGAACCGGGAGCAGTACCAAAGAAGATATACCAGAGGAACCATTCTGCGGCTTGGAAAATATATGCTGCATTATAAATGGCTGCTGCTGGCGGCTATTATCTGTACCCTGGGCAGTAATCTGTTCTCTCTGATAGGTCCCAAGCTCACAGGGCTGTGTATCGGAGCCATCGAGCTTGGGGAGGGGGCGGTGGATTTCCGGACCGTATTTCTCTACGCGGCATGGATGGCGGCGTTTTATGTGATATCGGCGCTGATGGCTTACGGCCTGCAGGTGCTGATGCTGACAATCAGCCGAAAGGTCGTATACCGGATGCGCCAGGATGTGTTTGAGAAGCTGATGACCCTGCCGGTGGGATACTTTGACATACATCAGACCGGCGATATTATCAGCCGGATCTCCTACGACATCGACACGGTGAACGCGTCCCTGTCAAACGATCTGGTGCAGCTTTTTACCACGGTGATCACGGTGGTGGGCGCCCTGGTGATGATGCTTACCATATCGCCCGTGCTGGTGCTGGTTTTTGCGGTGACCGTGCCCATGTCCGTCCTGATTACAAAATATATTACCGGCAGGACAAGACCGCTTTTCAGGCTGCGCTCCGCCAAGCTGGGGGCAATGAACGGTTTTGTGGAGGAAATGATAACGGGGCAGAAAACGCTGAAGGCCTACGGTCGGGAGGAATATACCCAGCATCGCTTTAACAAAAAGAACAAAGAGGCGGTGGACGCCTATTACCGCGCGGAATATTACGGAAGTGTGGTGGGCCCCTGTGTAAACTTTATCAATAATCTGTCGCTTTCGCTGATCAGCGTGTTCGGCGCTTTGCTGTACCTTGCCGGGCATATGAGGGTGGGAGACATCTCCTCCTTTGTGCTGTATTCCCGCAAATTTTCGGGACCCATTAACGAGGCGGCAAATATTTTCAGCGAGCTGCAGTCCGCCCTTGCCGCGGCGGAGAGAGTGTTCCGTCTTATAGACGAGGAGCCGGAGCCCGCGGACATGGCGGGTGCGGAGGAGCTGAGCGAGGTGTCCGGAGAGGTGAGGGCGGATCATGTAAGCTTCGGTTATCTTCCGGGAAAAACCATTATTCACGATCTGAGCTTCACGGCACAGCCCGGTAAGCTGATCGCTATCGTAGGTCCTACAGGCGCAGGCAAGACCACCCTGATTAACCTGCTTATGCGGTTTTATGACCCGGACAGCGGACGGATTCTGGTGGACGGGAAGGAGGCGGGCAGCCTGACCAGGCGGAGCCTGCGCAAGGCGTATGCCATGGTTTTGCAGGACACATGGCTGTTTTACGGAAGCATTTATGAAAATCTGGCCTACGGCAAGGAGGGGGCAACCAGGGAACAGGTGGAGGCTGCGGCCCGGGCGGCGCATATCCATTCCTTTATCAAGCGCCTTCCGGAGGGCTATGACACCGTGCTTACGGATGAGGGAACCAATATTTCCAAGGGGCAGAAGCAGCTTTTGACCATTGCGCGCGCCATGCTTCTGGACGCAAAAATGCTGATACTGGACGAGGCGACCTCAAATGTTGACACCCGGACCGAGAGACAGATTCAAAAGGCGATGCTGAAGCTGATGGAGGGCAAGACCTGCTTTGTCATCGCCCACAGGCTCTCCACCATTGAAAATGCCGACCTTATCCTGGTGGTTGACAACGGAGAGGTGGTGGAGCAGGGCACCCACAGGGAGCTGATGGCGGCCCAGGGCGTTTACAGGCGGCTTTATAACGCGCAGTTTGAGTAGAAAAAGGGCGGCGCCGAATTGCCGCATACAATCCGGATAATCCGGGAATTTTGTGCCGAAAATATGATAAACGGAGCTGAATGAGAGATTGATAATATGATGAATACGGAAAAGAAGAATACGATTATCTGGCATGCGCTGCCTGTTGTGGGGCTGCTTGTCTGGGGAGCATTGTGTATTACCGACAATTTATGGTATGATGAGGCATATTCGGCGTCCATGGTGTCACAGTCATGGATGCGGTTATTCTATACCTCCGTGGTGGATGACCATTCCCCCTTTTATTATTCTATCCTGAAAATATTTTATCATCTTTTGGGCGGAGGCACACAGTTTTGGAAGCTGAAGCTCTTGTCGCTTCTTTTTATGGAAGGCTACCTGCTGCTGGGGAAATATTATGTAAAAAAATTATTCGGGCAGAAGCTCTCGGTCTGGTTTATGCTTTTTTCCATATTGATGCCCATTATGAGCGTACAGGCAGGGAATGTGAGAATGTATGCCGCGGCATTATTTTTTACCACCTGTATGGGGCTTTTGGCATATGATATTTATCTGGATGCAACGCCCGGGAAATGGCGTATGTTCTGCGTAGTCAGTATATGTACGGTTTACTGCCATACGTTTACCATGATACAGGCGTTTTTCTTTTATCTGCTTTTCCTTGGGGTGCTGCTGCATCGGAAGGATAAGCAAAAGATAAGGGCGTTTTTTATCTGCGGAGGCATTGTTGCCCTTGCGTTTTCGCCCTGGCTGGCGGTCACCTGCAGGCAGATGATTCAACGGATGCAGTATGATACGGGCTCCACTGCGGAGCTGGCAACGATTTATTCCTTTATGGATTATTGTAAGGAATGGTTTTCCGCGCTGGAGACGCCCAAGGGCCCCGTGATGTTTACAGGTATGGGAATCTGTCTGGTTCTGGGGTATCTGGCGGTAGACTGGATGCGGGCAGAGAGGAATTATGGGCCGGCGGTGGGCATGGGAGCGCTGGGACTCACGGTACTCACCGGAGGGCTGATTTCGGCCTTTATGAATAACTGCTTTCTGGGAAGATATGTATTCTCAGGCTTTGGCTTCCTGATGCTTTTCTATGCGGCAGGCGTAAGCCGTCTGAAGCAGCTCAGGTGGAAGGCGGGGATTTTGACGGCGGCAGCCGTCTGTTTTCTGGTACAGTACAGGGAAGAAATTATTTTGGATTATGACGGCGGCCTGAAGACCTTTGAGACCTTTTGGGAGGAGCAGGTGGGAGAACAGGACGAGATCATTGCCACCGGCCCTCATACCATGTTCATGAGCGTGTATCACCCTGACCATCAATATTATATATATCCGTATAAGCTCTACAGTCTACCCTTTGCAAATACGGATTCCCTCACTGACCCTAATCAGTTAAAGGGCGGGGGCGCTTTGTGGTATATTGCCTTTGCGGGAGATACGCCGCAGTTTGCCACGGAAAGCTATGCCTATGAGGAGGCTCTTGCCTTTCATTATATGTACTATGATTTTGTGATTTATCGGCTGGAGGCCAAAGAATAAGCGCCTGATACGGGGAATTGCAGCGGCATGGGATGCATATATTGTATAAAATATATGTTGTGAAACGAGACGAATTATGAAAAAGGCGGTTACGGTATTTCTGCTGTTTGACCTGATAGCGGGTATGCTCTTTTGCTGCGCATATGGGCTGCGAAGCAAGGCGGTAACCTCGGACAGCGGTGTAGTGCAGATATCGCAGCTTGAGAAGATAGAGAGCACGGACGACATCAAAAAAATTGCAATTACCTTTGACGACGGCCCCCACCCCTCCTATACCGAACAGCTTCTGGACGGTCTGAAGGAGCGGGGCGTCCGTGCGACGTTTTTTGTCACGGGAGAGCACGCGGAGCTTCACCCGGACATTATAAAAAGAATGCAGGAGGAGGGGCATCTCATAGGTAATCATACATACAGCCACATCCAGCTCACAAAGAAAAACCGGGAAAAATTCAAGCAGGAGCTGATAAAGACCAATGAAATATTAAGGGAGATCATCGGGGAGGATGTGCAGTATGTGCGCCCGCCCTACGGTTCCTGGGACAAGAGCTTTGAGAAGGAGCTGAATATGTTTCCCGTCCTGTGGAACATAGACCCCCTGGATTGGTGTTCCAGCAATGTTACCTGTATTGTGGATAAAATCGTGGGCAAGGCCAAGGAGGACAGCATTATTCTGATGCATGACTATTACGACACCTCCGTGACGGCAGCTCTGCAGGCCATAGACGAGCTGATGGACGAGGGCTATACCTTTGTAACGGTGGAGGAGATCCTGTTTGACTGACGCGCCTGCCGATACATGATTCGGGAGGAAGCCGGTCAGCGGAAAAGCTCCGCCGTCTTTGCCATCCGATCGGCTATTTTGACCCCAAAGGGACATCTGCCCTCGCAGCTTCTGCAGCCGATACACTCGTCGGCGCGGTGCTCCAGGGCATTATAGTGGGCCTTTACCGTGGCGGGGACTTCCGGCTGCATGGCAGCCAGGTCATAGTATTTATTTACCATGGCAATATCGATTTCCGAAGGGCATGGCTTGCAGTGGCCGCAATATGTACACTCTCCCTGTCCAAAGGTATGGCGGGGAGCCACTGCCAGGACTCCGGCGTAATCCTTTTCTTCCCGGGTGGCGGTCTCATAAGCAGCGGCCTGCTCCACCTGTTCCGGCGTGTCATATCCTGCCATAACCGCTGCCACCGCAGGGCGTGTCAGACAGTAATGGATACACTGCACAGGCGTCAGAGCCACACCGAAGGGAGATCGCTTCTCGTCAAAGAGGCGGCCTCCCGCATAGGGCTTCATCACGGTAATGCCCACGTCGTTCTGTTCGCAGAGTCTGTACATTTTGGCGCGGACAGGATCGATTCCGCCCAGGCCGGTCTGGTATTCCTCGGCAAAATAAGTATCGATATCCTCAGTGGGAGGAAGCAGGTCGAAGGCGGGATTGACACTGAACATCAGCATTTCAATCAGCCCGCTTTCGGCCGCCTTGATTGCCATGGCAGGATTGTGGGTGCTCATGCCGATGTGGCGAATTTTCCCTGTTGTCTTCAGCTCTCTTACATATTCAATAAACGGGCCGTTCATTACGGCATCCCAGTCGCTTTCCTGGTCCACAAAATGAATCATTCCCAGATCGATATAATCCGTCTGCAGCCTGGATAGCAGGTCTTCAAATGCCTCCCTGCATTTCTCCGGGTCGCGGGTGCGGACATACTGGCTATTCTGCCAGGTGGAGCCTATATGTCCCTGGATAAACCATTGCTCCCGTCTGCCAGCCAGCGCCCTGCCGATATTGGAACGCACGTTGGGTTCCGACATCCAGCAGTCAAGTATGTTAATACCCAGTTTTCCCGCACAGTCTATGATCTCTTTACATTCATCGCAGCTGTGGCGCTCCAGCCATTCGCCTCCCAGGCCGATCTCGCTGACCACCAGTTCCGTTTTGCCAAGTCTCCGATAATTCATCCCGCTGTTCCTCTCATTGGTTGATTTTAATGTTTTGACGCTTTACAGGGGGGAGCCCCCAATTACTTTTTGCGCAGAACCAGATGCTGCGGGAGACCGTTTACCATGAAAGGCTGGTAATCGCCCTGGATCAGCGGTTCCACATAATTGATAAATTCCGCGGTTATATAATTTCCCTCTCTGTTTACCCACTCTCTGGGAACCAGCTTTTCGGCGTTGGCAATGCGGTGGACATCGTAGATGCCGGCGGCGCTCATGTAAGGGTCGTCTGCAATGCGGTCGATAACCACCATTTTGCCGGTATCTCCCTCGTCGGCGGCCTTGACCGCGGCGCCTCCCACCATAAACGCTTCGTTGATGTCCACCCGGGAAGCCATGTGGGAGGCGCTTCTCTGCAGGGTGGAAAATTCGATGCTTCTGGTCTTGCAGCCAAGCTCCGCCCCAAGGAAGCCCGCCAGGTATGCGGCAGTGCCCTGAAGCTGCTTGTGGCCGAAGGCGTCCACATAATCCGCGCCGCCGGACAGCTCGCATACATACCGCCCGTCAGCCAGCTTAATACCCTCGGATACCGCTATGACGACGGAATCCTTTTTCGTCAGAAGCTCCTTTGTCTTTTTCAGGAAGTGCTCGATATCAAAGGTGACCTCGGGAAGATAGATCAAATCCGGTCCGTCGCATTCCTCTGTCTTGGCAAGGGCGGTTGCGCCGGTGAGCCAGCCTGCGTTGCGCCCCATGACCTCCAGGATGGAAACCATTTTCTTGTTGTACGCAAGACCGAGCGCATCGCGGATAATCTCCTTGGTGGAAGCCGCGATATACTTTGCCGCGCTTCCGAAACCGGGTGTGTGGTCGGTCAGCGCCAGGTCGTTGTCGATGGTCTTGGGAACGCCAAGGAATTTCTGGCAGTGCCCCTTGATAATGGCGTAATCGGATAATTTCTTGATTGTGTCCATGGAGTCGTTTCCGCCGATATAGATAAAGGCTTCGATGTCCAGCTTGTCAAGGATGCTGAAGATCTTCTCGTAGATTGCAGGGTCTTCATGGATTTCCGGAAGCTTATACCTGCAGGAGCCGAGAAAAGCGGAAGGAGTTCTCTTTAACAGTTCGATGTCCATATCGGAATGAATCTGGGTAGAAAGGTCCACATACTTTTCATCCAAAAAGCCCTGAATTCCGTGCAGCATGCCGTATACGGTGTGAAAGCCGCGCTCCTTGGCCGTCTTGTACACGCCGGCAAGGCTGGAATTGATAACAGAGGTAGGGCCGCCGGACTGCCCCACGATAATGTTGCGTTTCTTTACATTTGCCGATCCGCTTTTTCTTGCCATAATTATATTGCCTCCTGCTGATTTATTTTGCAATGCTATTTTTCTCTTATCATTCCTCTATTGCTTCTTAATTAGTCAAGCTCCAGCAGATACAGCCGCCGCTGGAATTCGTCCATATTCAGGTATTCCCTTCTTGAAAAAGAAGCGCCGTAATACTCCAATTCTATATATTCCGCGTTTGGGGGCAGCGTGATATCAAAGCTGTACTCTGTTGTCTGACCTGCGGGCAGGATGGGAGCCTTGAGTGCTTCCAGCACATAACTGTCATGCATGGAGGAGTTGTTTTTGTCGATCCGTTTGCCGTTGCAGTTCACCTGGATATCATAGTTTTGCAGGGTAAATCTGTATGCGCTGTGGTTTTTCAGCGTCAGAGTCACGCGATAGACATTTTCGCCGATTTTTTCCGTTTCGCCGTCGATGATTTCCCAATCATAAAATTCGGAATATTCATAATGGTCGTTTATGCTTATCAGGGAGCCTGCCATCACTGTTAAAAATAAGGGAGCGGCCAGCGCTGCGGCTGCCGCAATGGCCTTCAGCCAGAAAGGGTAAGCCTTAGACATCTTTATCACCGCCTATCTCAAGCCTGACACGGTTTACCCGCGTCAAATGCCTTGTATGGTAAAGGGTTTCAAATTCTTCCAGACAAAGATATAAATGATCAAAATCGGCTTTGACTATGTAGCACATGTAGCCGTTGGAAGGATCTCCCGGTCCCAGGCTGAAAAAGGTAAACGGATTCTGGGCGAAGCTGTCGTCATAGCTCTTAAGGGCGTAATCGTCCACGCGCCTGTAGCAGGTACTGCCATCCGTTACATAGGGCGTATTGTTATAGGAGCCGAAGGAGGCGAGATAATCCTCATACAGGAAGCTGCTGGCTGTGCCGGACATTCTGACTGCCAGCAGCGCGTATCCCTCGGGAAGGATATCGCATATGCGGCTGTCGTTCACGAGCTTTGCAGACATGACCGTCAGGTCATAGATGCCGATCGTAATCTGTTCGCCCATGGCGTAATCCACGTAGGGAAGCTCATGGATTTCCTGCAGGTTTGCCGCCGCCGACCTGCTTACGGCATGCTGCGCCGCTGCCGGAATAATAAACGACAACACGATAATGAGAAGCCATACGGGAAGCAGCTTAATTAAGCAACGCATGAACCTGCCGGTGGGCGCCGCGGCTGCCGCAGGACCGGCTGCCGGAACATTGGCGGCCGCGGCGGATTCTGCTTCCCTCGCCCTGGCTGCCCGTGCAAGGGCAAGAGCCTGCTTTTTTGCCTCCGCCGCATGCGTTCCGGACGGGACGCCCCCGCAGTGGGGACAGATTTTGTTTATCTTGTAATCGTACTCAACCCCGCAGTACTCACACCTGATATCTATTTGCATTATGTTGACCATGTCTTTCCGTATTTTGTAAATCCGGGCGAAACAGGAATTTACTATACGTATTGTAGCATAAGCATATGCGGAAAGCAAGTTAAGAATCCGGTTGCAGTTTTCACGGGGGTATGTCATAATATGGAAAAGGCCATGTGGACCTGTTGCGGGACGTGCTGACGGAAGGGTTTAAGGGTATGAGGGCAGGGCGGGAAAAAGGGCGGAACCGGGATAGTCTGAATGCAGACAGACAGCTACAGATTAATAAAAAAAGAATTTTTGACATAATACAGATAGGGACCAGAGTGGATGTTCCAAGCAGGATCTTTGATCTTCTGATCGTATGCGTCATTCTTACAAGCATAAGCGTGACCTTTCTGCAGACCTTTGAAGCCCTGGAGCCTTATTCCCGTGTCCTGAACGGCATCGAGCTGGGTACGATCATCCTGTTTATTGTGGAATACCTGCTGCGGCTGTGGACAAGCGACCTGCTCTATCCAAAGGACAAGGGGATGCGCGCGGTGAGGCGTTTTGTCTTCTCCTTTTACGGATTAGTGGACCTGCTGACGATCGTTTCGTACTTTGCCCCGCTGTATTCCAACGGTATTGTGGCGCTCAGGATGATACGGGTTATCAGGATCATGAGGCTGTTTCGGGTCAACCAGAGCTTTGATGCCTTCAGTATCGTCGCGGAGGTGGTGGTACAGAAGAAAAAGCAGCTGCTGTCCTCCATATCCATGATTGCCATGATTATGCTGGCGGCATCCCTGTGCATGTATGGATTTGAGCATGACGTACAGCCGGATGTGTTTGAAAACGCCTTTTCCGGGATATGGTGGGCGATGTCAACGGTGCTCACGGTGGGCTACGGGGATATTTACCCCGTTACCGTGGGGGGCAAGCTTGTGGCAATTATCATCGCGCTTTTGGGGGTATGCGTGGTTGCCATACCCACCGGCGTCATAAGCGCCGGATTTGTGGAGTATTATGCCAGGATAAGGGACGATGCCGGCAGCCGGCTGGAGGGGGATACCCTTTCGCGGCTGAGAAAGCAGGCAGAGAAAAGGGGTATGTCTGCCGACGAATATCTGAGGTATCTCCTGCGCAGGGGAGAAAAACAAAATGTGAGGAAGGAAGCGGATCAGGATGACAATCGATGAGAGAATAGGCTCTATAATGAAAAAGGCGGAGGGGCTTGCCGGTATGACCTTTCAGTATAGCTGCGGGAAATTCCCGCCCGTGTGGCAGCCGCCTCTTTCAGAGGAAAAGGCGGGTGCTTTCGAGGAGCAAAACGGGATCAGGCTTCCGAAGGATTACAGGCGGTTTATCACGACTGTGGCGGGCGCCGGCACACAGCCCTTTTACGGCTTGTACGGGCTGCCCGGTTATTTCCCTGGATGTTCCGAGGGGGATGCGGATGTGAAGAAGCCCTTTTTGTACACTGTACGGAACCCGCTGCTGATAGAGAAGCTTACGGAGGAGGAGTACGATAAGCTGTTCCGTGGTGACGAGGTGCAGGCAGGTTTTCTGTACCTGTGTCATGAGGGATGCGGAATGTACAGCATATTGATCGTCAATTCCCGGGACAGTGAAACCTGCGGAACGGTCTGGTATTACGATCTGGCCAACGATGCGGGTATCCTGCCGCTGCTTCACCCTGTCAGCCATAGCACCATGAGCTTTCTGGACTGGCTGGAATACTATGTGGACCGGACGCTGGAGCTGGGAGAAAAAGAGTTTTTCAGCTATGGGCAGCTTGCGGGCATAGTGACGTAATAAAATTGAATAACATGGATAGCCGCATTTGCCTATATCGTGTATAGGCAAGTAAAGCAGATTATCAAGGAAAACAGGATTAATAAAATATGGTAAGATCTGAAAAAAGAGCCCAGGGAGGAAATTATTATGAAAGCCAAGGTCTATTTTACGAAAAGCATTACCCCCGAGAAGGTGATAAGGATGTATCAGGCGCTGGGAAGGGAGCTTTCCGGTAAGGTGGCGGCAAAGGTGCATTCCGGCGAGGAAGGAAACCAGAACTATCTGCACCCGGAATTCTGGAAGCCCATGATCGGCGAGCTGAAGGCCACTGTGGTGGAGTGCAATACGGCTTACGAGGGAGCACGGAATACCACCGTAAAGCATATGAAGCTGATGAATACCCACGGCTGGACCAGGTATTTTGACGTTGATCTTATGGATGCGGAGGGACCGGATCTGCGGCTGGAGATCAAAAACGGCTTGGCGCTGAAGGAGAATCTTGTGGGAAAAAATATTCAGAATTATGATTCCATGCTGGTGCTCTCGCACTTCAAGGGGCATCCCATGGGAGGGTACGGCGGAGCGCTGAAGCAGCTGTCCATAGGCTGCGCATCCTCCGCGGGCAAAAGCCTGATTCATTCGGGAGGGACCACGGAGGACCAGGCGGTCGTCTGGAGCCATACCGCCCCTCAGGAGGTCTTCTGCGATGCCATGGCGGACGCTGCAGGCTCCGTGATAAATTATTTCAAGGGAAATATCGCCTATATCAATATTATGTGCAACCTCTCTGTGGACTGCGACTGTTGCGCGGTGGCGGAGGACCCCTGCATGAAGGATATCGGTATTTTGTCCTCCCTGGACCCTGTGGCGCTGGACCAGGCATGTCTGGATCTGATTTACGCCTCCGACGATCCGGGCAGGGATCACTTTATTCAGCGGGTGGAATCAAGAAACGGCATCCGGACCATAGAGTCGGCGGCAAGGCTGGGATACGGAAGCCGTGAGTACCAGCTGATTCGGCTGGAAGACTGAGAGAGGTCAGACTGTTATGGAGGAACTGCTGGGGCAGATCGCCGGTTTTAAAGAGGAATATGAGAGGGACGTCCTGAGGCTGGCGCAGGAGCTGCGCGGCCGGAAGCTGCCGGAGCTTACGGAGGAGCTTTTTTCGGAGTTTGAGAGAAACGGAAACCGCCTGCACTACGAGGCGGTTTATTTCGGGCGCAGAAAATTTCTTTCGGTCTTTGGGCTTGTGTGTGTGATGAGGCACGGAAAAGAGGACGTGGGTAAGCTGGAGGAGGTTCTGCTGGAAATCTGCCGGGAGGAATGCTGGGCGCTTCCCGCCCATGTGGACAGGAGGAAGCCTGACTGGAGGATCACAATAGACCTGTTTGCAAGCGAGACGGCGCAGACCCTGGCGCAGCTTGTGACGCTTCTTGGTGACGAGCTTTCGGAGCCTGTGGCGGAAAGGGTGAAAAGGGAGGTGGAGACCCGGGTGCTTGCGCCGTTTATGGCGTCCCGGGCTCCGTACTCCGGCTGGGAGAGAAGCGGTAACAACTGGAACGCCGTGTGTTGCGGAAACATCGGGAGCGCAGGGCTGCTTTTGCTGAAGGAGGGGGCGGAAAGGAGGGCGCTTGCGGAGCGTCTTGCTCATGCGCTGACCTTTTATTTAAAGGGCTTTGGGGATGACGGCGCCTGTGAGGAGGGGCTGGGCTATTGGGCGTACGGCCTTACTTATTTTATGTTATTTGCAAGGCAGCTGAGAGAGGTCTATCCCGACATGGATATCTTGGCGGGAAAAAAGCAGGAGGCCATTGCCTGCTTCCAGCAAAAGTGCTATTTCAGGGGAGGCAGAACCGTCAGCTTTTCGGACGGCAGCTGCTTTGAGCCGTATTCCATGGGACTTACCTGCAGTCTGGCGTATGATTTTGACAGCGTGCGTTTCCCGGAGCCGCAATACGCGCGGAGGCTGGGACAGGATACCTGCTGGCGCTGGGTCGGCGTATATTGGGACTGGTATTGGACGGGCAGGTTTCTGGAGGCCGGGCAGGCTGCGCCCAGGGCATTGGCGGACTGCGGCTGCGAGGTCTTTCCGGATGTGCAGTGGGCGGTTTTCCGGGGAGAGGGCGGAAGCGCCGCCGTCGTCAAGGGCGGGCATAACGCGGAATCCCACAATCACAATGATGTGGGCAGCTTCTTTTACCTGGCGGACGGGGAGGCGTTTCTGGACGATCTGGGCTGCGGCGAATATACGAAGGAATATTTCTCGGATAAAAGATATACGATTTTCTGCAACCGGGGAGCCGGCCACAATATCCCTCTGATTGACGGCGGCGACCAATGCGCCGGAAAGGAATACCGTGCGGATGTCTTTGCCGTTCCGGAGAGGGGGACCGCGGTGATACGGTTTGAGGCGGCTTACGGAAAGCCGTACCTGAGACGGCTGGAACGGAGGCTGCATCTGGACGAAGCCACAGGAGAGCTCACCGTGACGGACACCGCCCTGTCGGACAGGGAGGCGGAGTTTAAGGAAAACCTGGTCACAAGGCTGCCGGCAGCCGTGGCAGAGGGGCAGATTATTATCTGCGGCAAAAGACGCCGGGCAAAAATCGTGCCCCGGGGCGTGAGGGGTGAGATCGTACAGAGGACCGTCCTTCATGTCAACCATCAGGGGGAGGCGGAGCCTGTCCATGTGCTGCAGTGGGAGGTGGAGCCTCTGGAGGGCGGCGTCTATATATGCACGTTTACCGTTTCCACGGAGGCTCTCTGAGAACGGCCCGGAGGCGCGGTCCTTCTTCTGCGCATCGTCCGCGTTTCAGCGGTCCATACTTCTGTTATGACAAATGTAATCCCCAAAATCTATCAAAAGTCACTTCTCCTTTGCCGCCCGCTGTGTTATACCTGTAGTGTGAACGGCGCAAACCGTTTCGGTCTTTAACAAATAACGTGCGCACAGGGGGAACAGGCATGAAAGAATTTCTTACTGTAAAAAATCTGGTGAAAAATTACGGGGATTTCTGCGCCGTGGATAATCTCAGCTTTTCGGTTTATGAGGGCGAGATTTTCGGGCTGTTGGGGCCGAACGGCGCAGGAAAGTCCACCACCATGAACGTGATCAATTCCCTCTCCGATTTCGGAAAGGGAAGCGTCACCGTCGACGGCGCGGATCTGGTAAAAAGCAGGGGTCAAATAAAACGGATGATAGGCATGGTGCCGCAGGAGATAGCCTTGTATCCTTTTCTTTCCGCGGTGGAGAACGTTCGCTTTTTTGCCTCGCTTTACGGGCTGAAGGGCAGGGAGCTGAACGATGCGGCAAACGAAGCTCTGAAATTCGTGGGGCTGTCCGACCGGGCCAAAATGAAGCCAAAGAGGATGTCGGGAGGAATGCAGCGCCGCTTAAACATTGCCTGCGGAATCGCCCACAATCCAAGGCTGATCATTATGGATGAGCCGACCGTGGGCGTGGACGCCCAGTCAAGAGAGCATATCCTGAATTCCGTCAGGACCCTGCGGGAGCGGGGGGCGACGGTGATATATACCTCCCATTATATGAACGAGGTGGAGGAGCTCTGCGACCGCATCGCCATCATTGATCACGGTCAGCTGGTGGCCTGTGGGACGGAGGCGGAGCTGATTGCCCTTGTAAGCGAGAGCAAATCCATCAAAATCCAGACGCAGGCGCCCGCGGATTTCGACAGCGAAGGCTTTATCGCCGAGCTTACAAAGCTCCCAGACGTAAGGAGCGGACGGATGAACGATAACGAGATCGCTTTGGAGGTGGGCAGCATCTGCCGCGACTATACCTTTATTCTTGAGCGCATGCAGAAGCGGGGTCTGCCCGTAGCGGGCTTTTCGTCACAGTCCATGAACCTTGAGGATGTGTTTATCGCCATGACAGGCAGAGAGCTGAGGTGACGGGCATGCTGAGTATAATTATGAATGAAGCCCGCTCTTTTATAAGAAACGGCTCTAATCTGTTTTTTACCATATTTTTTCCCTGCGCCTGTGTGTTCTTTCTGGGAACCTTTCTGGAATCCGTGGAGTCGTCCGACAAGGCGGTGGGAGAGCTTAAGCTTGCATACTGCGCCGACGGCGGGGAAGCGTATGCCGCAGCTGCCTTAGAGGGCTATATAAGCTCTCTGGAGGATGAGGGCGTGCTGACGGCGGAAAAATTAAGCGCGGACGAGATAAGCGGCTTTGACACGGAGGTTTATTCCGCGGCGGTGGAGCTGGACGGTTGGGATATCCTTATTCACGGCGGCAGGGACAAAATAAAAAACCGGACGGTGAAGGCAGTTTTCGACAGCTATAATTGGAATGCGGCGGCATATGTGTCGGTGGCCATGGAAAATCCGGGGGCGCTGGCGGATATCCGGATGACCGCAGGCGGGGAGGGCGGCAGTCTTGTGCTCCATAAGGATCTGGGCACAAACCGCTCCATGATGGATTACTATGCCGTGACAATGACGGTCATGATTCTGTTTATGGGAAGCTGTATCGGAGGAGCGGGGGTGTATGAGAGCGAGCATGCAAACGCCACCATAATCCGCCTGGATGCCTCCCCCGTGAGCAGGGCGGCGGTGTTTTTCGGCAAGATCATAGGCTCCATGCCCATGGTGCTGGTTCAGATCCTGTCTGTCATGCTTGCAAGCACGCTGCTTTTCGGGGCCCATTACTGCAGCGGGTTCTCCGGGAATCTTCTGCTTGCGGCAATGTTTATAAGCGCATCCCTGGCGGCGCTGTCCGTGGGAGTGTTTTTGAATCTGCTGTTTCCGCATATTCCCACAGGCTTTGTGATTATGCCGGCGCTGTGGCTGGCAATGTTTTTCTCGGGCACCTTTGCCATGGACATTCATGTTCCGGGCTTAACCGAATATTTACCCATGTATGTGATTCAGAGGGCAGCGTTTGATTTGACGGTATTCGGAAAAACCCAGAGGGCGTTTCGCGTGATTGCGGTCTCTCTGGCCGTTTTTGCCGCAGTACTTGTCATGGGGAGGATTAAGGCAGGCGCCGGGAGGAAAAAATCTTGAAAAATATTCTGCTTATTTTTGTAAACAGCGTCAGGAGAGGCATGCTGATGCTTTTTGTGGCGGTAATGGCGGCGGTATTTATGGCGGTAATTTTTGAAGCTCTTGTGTCTTCCGGCGGGGAGGGCTCAAAGGGGGATAAGGACGCCGATATGATAGTGATCTCCGACAAAATAAAAACCGGGCTCATCGACAGGGATAACAGCCCTCTTTCCGGGAACCTGAAAAATTATCTGGAAAATACCCTCGGCATGGAGGTGGTTCTTGAAAATGACTATGAGCTTCAGGCGAAGCTGTTGATTGACAGGGATATTTCTGCTATAATAGAGGTTCCGCAGGGATTTTACGACGATGCGGCAAGGGGCAGTGTCAGGGAGCTTGTCATAACCACTCTGGACGACTATGAAAACGCTTCGTTTATCGAGGTATACTTAAGCTCCTATATGCAGAGCGTCAGGCTGTATGCGGACGCCGCGGGAGGAAACGCCGAAATGTTTTCACGGATGCTGTCCGCGGATGTGAGCGTGGGCCAGGTCAGGGGCTATGAAAATAAGGACAGAGGGGTAAACACACTTTCCGCGTTTGTCTTTGCGGAGGGCTTTATGCTTATGAGCATCATGGGAGTGACCCTTTTTGTCTCCAATTCCATTATCACCGACAGGCAGCAGGGAACGTACAGCCGTATCGTCTGTTCGCCCATAAGGCCGGGGGAGTATATAGTCGGAACGGCTCTTTGCGGCATAATCTGCGGAACGATCATAAACGTTGTATTTACGGTGTACGCATATTCCGCCCACAGGGATATATCCGTTCCCCAGGGGATAGTCCTTGGGGCATGCGAGCTGTTTGTCCTGTTTTCCGTAGGGCTGTCCGTTATGCTTGCGCTGCTGATTCATTCAAAGCAGACTCTGTTTACGGTGGGCATAGGCTATACTACCTTCGGATGCATGCTGGGCGGCGCGTGGTTTCCCATTGCCGACGGTCTGGGCGCGGTGGGGAACGTGGCGAAGATTTTCCCGCAGCATTGGTTTATGAGCATGCTCAGGGACGGCGGCAGCTCCGGCTACGGATATTTCAGCCGGCTGTGCATACTTGCGCTCTTTGCTCTGCTGGTTTACCTGATTTCGGCGGTTATAT
>ERZ808051.522-NODE-522-length-40419-cov-5.846909_pt1 | contig 40419 bp, 33 predicted proteins | sample MGYA00380199_ERZ808051 | MGnify/ENA primary metagenome ERZ808051 (study PRJEB31490, sample SAMN06133391) | mouse gut metagenome | isolation source: J11 | host: mice | place: China: Chengdu | collected 2015-05 ...
TCATATAGATACGAAGCTCCGTATCATCCTCGTTGCGCACCACCGCTTCCTCACGCCAGTCGCCGAACAGATCGGCCACAAGGCTGGGGGTGTTCTTGGTGCTGTTGCACATCTTGGTGCCTTCAAAGGTAATCAGCGTGTCGCTGCCTCCGCTGGTCTCATTGTACTTGGTAATGGTCATGTTGCCTTCCGTACCTGCGCCGTCGGCAAGCTCGCTCAAAAGGTCGCCGTCCCAGTAAATTCTCCAGTTGCAGGATACCGCGGATCTGCTGGGATTGACAAGGGAACCGTCAAAGCCGTAAATACCGCTGCCATCCGATGTTGCCCAGGATTCAAAGCCGGGAGCGGACGTTATATTCGCCGCAACTCCGCGTCCTACATCCTTTGAGCTGAACCATGAGCCTCCGACACGGGTGCCGTTTGCGGCATTGTACAGAGCCTGGTTCATGGTCGCCGTAGATTTATCCTCCTGAGGAGAAAATACATACAGATTATTGTTATTGGGGTTCATTGCCGCAAGGTGGATGGAATCACCGTGTCCGCCGAAATCCCTTCCGTCCTTACCGTTGTTTACCCAGAGCACCGTGCCGTCATGATCGATGGCAATAGCGCCCATGACAAGCTCGTCAAAGCCGTCCTGATCCACGTCGCCGGTAGACTGATTGTGGTTGCCCTTTCCGGCATTTTCGTCGCCGGTCTCCGCGACAAAGTTCCACTCCATCTGAAGCTTTCCGTCACGCAGGGTATATGCCGCAATGGTGGTCTTAGCATAATAGCCGCGGTTGAACAATACTGCCGGAATCGTCTCCGTGCAGTTGGCATCGGACTTATCCTTGGGCAGATAAGCCAGGGCAATGTTGTAACGCGCCGATCTGTTGCCTCCGTCTGCCTTACCCCAGTCGGTGTAATTTCCGGTGGTGTTCACATAGTCGATGGTATCGATTTCTTCGCCGGTCAAGCCGTTAAACACTGTCACATACTCATGGCTGTTGGAATTCACATGCCCGTTATTGTCAATATTGGTTCCGGGAACCACGCTCTTATCACCGATATAGGATACGATCGTGCTCTCGTCGTTCATGTCAAATTTGCCCTTCGCATTGGGCTTGTAGGTGGTCGTGCCGTCGGAGGTCTTTATAAAGAGCTCTGCCTTGCCGTCCTCGTCCAGATCGTAGAACATGAACTGGTTAAAATGTGCGCCCGAAGGCATCTCCAGACCCATATTCAATCTCCAGAGAGGTGTGCCGTCCAGCTTATACACATCAAAGATGGTAGGAGAGGAGGGCGAGACTGCCTTACCGGAGTCAAATGCGTTGTCAGGATACCACTTCACTATAAATTCGTACTGTCCGTCGCCGTCCACGTCCGCAACACCCGCGTCATTCAGGGTATAGGCCGAAAGGGTTCCGTCCCTGTTGGGCTGAGGGTCCGGCTTCTGCATGGGAATGGAAATATAATTTTTATCGTTTGCCTTGACCGCTGTGCTCTCGGTGGTCTGGTCACCCAGAATGGTCTCAATGGTATAGGAATCGCCAGCTTTACCATTTGCGTCCATAAAATTGGTTCTGGAGCTGATCGCCACATCGTTTACCTTTTCGCCGTTGCGCTTTACGTTAAAGGAAATGTTCTCGCCGTACTCCGTCGCAAGCAACCTCCAGGAGACGAAAACTCCCTTATCCGTAGCTACCGCATAAACGCCTCTGTCCAATAATTCCATATTGCGTGCATATGCGTTATAAAGATCAGGGCTGTAGAAATTGCTTACATGGAAGTATACATCATAGCCTGAAAAGCTCTGCTTTCCGCTGGGGTTGGTGTTTTTCGCCAGCTTATCCTTCTGGATCTCAACTAACCCTTCTGTTCCTTCCAGATTAGCGCCAAATACATAGATAGCCTGCTTGGTAATGTCAAACTCACCGTTAAGCGCCGTCCATTCGCCAACCTTTACCTTGCCCATCTTGCCGTCGCTCATGATCGCATCCACTTCTGTAGGGAACATATCCTTGGTGAGATTATCACCGTACTCCAGCTCCAGGGTCGTAGGATGAAAAGCGTAGGTAGGATATATATAAGGAAGGTATTGCATGGTAAAGGACACACTCAAATTCTTGGGATTGTTCATGCCGCTTTCCAGCTCCAGGGGCGCCGTCCACACATAGGTGCCGGATTTCTCCGCGTCAAACGCAGGCTCGGAAACCCACTTGCCCAGAGTCACATCCCTGCTGCTGCCGTCTCCCATCTTTGCAGTTACCTTTGTAGGGAATTTAAAGCCTTCATAATCCTTCTTTGTAAAGGAAACGCCTGCCGGATTGGTAATCCCTGTCACATCCGAAGCCGTGTAGCTTACGCCTGTGCCCTCCCCGGTGCATGCCAGCGTCATGTTGTCATAGAACGGACCCGCGCCCGTAGTCTTCAGCTGAATGCCTGCCACGTCAAAGTTGGATATGCCTGCCGTAGCCGCTCCGTTGACATGGGTGCCTGCGTCAATGATATTGCCGCCCTTATTATTTCCCTGTGGCTTGATATAATCCTGCTGGCTGAACTGTCCGGTCCTTTTCTGTCCGCCCTCGGTATCCTCCGTGGCAAACAGCTTCCATTTGGTATCGGTTCCCTTGTAATCTCCGTCAGGAGTATAAAGCTCAAGAGTAAAATTCAGAACGCCGTCAGCATTGGACTTGTCAAGGTCGATATCCAGAACTACTCTTTTCCAGGAGGACTTGCACAGACCCATCCAGGTCAGAACCGTTCCGCTGGTGGCATAGCCGTTTCCGGATGCCGCGTCGTTCTCGTATGCTGGCATAATGTTCATATTGCCGCTTCCCGCACCGCCGATATTGACCAGCGCATTGCCCGCGCTGTCATAGACTACAAGTGCATTCGCCACGCCGTCGCTGTAAACGTCATATGCCAGCTGCACATGCCCTGTGGACATGGCGGAATCCAGCTTATAATCTACCTGCGCCGCCTTGCTGAAGGTGAGCTTGTTGGAGGTGTTGCCTCCCTTGTCATCCTTGGAATAAACCACCGCGCCGGAATCCATGATCCATCCCGCAGGGGCTTCCGTCTCGTCCGTGTAGATCTTTACCGCATCCCCTGCGCTGCTTCCTGTGCCGCTGCTGCCGGTTCCCTCTTCCGGTGTGCCGGATGCCGGAGGTGTGCTGCCCGTACCCGCCGCTGCGCCTGACTCGTCAGCCGTCATTACAATGTTGTCATATGTCAGCCCTTTGCCGGTCGTAAGCATATGAATGCCCGCCACATCAAATTTCGTGATGCCGGCCGTAGCCGCTCCGTTTGCATGAGTGCCGGAGGATATGATATTGGTTCCCTTATTGCCGCCCTGGGGCTTAATGTAATCCTCCTGGCTGAACTTGCCCGTTCGCTTCTGCGCGTACTCGGTGTCTTCCGCCTCAAAGATTTTCCACTTGGTATCGGTTCCCTTATAATCGCCGTCGGGTGTGTAGAGATCAAGCGTAAAATTAAGCACTCCGTCCTTATTGGACTTGTCAAGGTCAATATCCAGGACAACCTTCTTCCAGGAGCTCTTGCAGAGACCCATCCATGTAAATAAGGTACCGCGGGTGGCAAAGCTGGCGCCGGATACCGCATCTTCCTCATACGCGGGCATAAGATTCATGTTGCCGCTGGCTGCGCCGCCGATGTTAATAAGCGCCTTGCCCGCGCTGTCACAGATTACCAGCGCATTGGCTACTCCGCTGTTATTCACCTCGTACTCCAGCTTAAAATGCCCTGTGGACACGGCAGAACCCAGCGTGTAATCCGCCGTCCCGCCCTTCTGGAAGTCCATGGTCTTGCCTGCATACGACACAACATCGTCGCCGCTCAGCTTCCAGCCTGCGGGAGCCGAGGTCTCATCCGTATAAAGCGGCGTGCTTTCCGCCGCCTGCACGGACCCTGCCGGCAGCATCGGAAACGCCATTGCCGCGGCAAGCGCCATCGCCAAGACCTTGTTTCTTTTTCTCAGAAACCTTCTTTTCATTTTCCTTCCTCCTTTTTTAGTTCCGCATCCTCCCTGCCAGCTCCTTTATCGGCAGAGAATTTCCGTCCGCTGCGCGCACGTAAATCCTCTGGGCACTGTCCGGGCGGATGCTGTTTCAGTTCCGCATCCTCCCTGCCAGTTCCTTTATCGGCAGAGAATTTCCGTCCGCTGCGCGCACGTAAATCCTCTGGGCACTGTCCGGGCGGATGCCGGAAACCTTTGATTATAGATCTATTTAATATCCTTTCAAGGAACCTGCGGCGGGCTGCCGTACAGGCTCCGCTGCCGAAAGGAATATTAACAAAGTGTTCATTGCCCGGTTCTCTCAAGAAGCGCCGCCGTCTCACAGTGCACCGTCATCGCGAACTGATCCACGCCCCTTACTCTCCGCAGCTCATATCCTCCCTCGCACAGAAGCTTCAGGTCCCTGGCCAGGGTGGTGGGGTCGCAGCTGATATAGACAATGCGGGAAGGCGCCATCCTCAGCATGGTGTCAAGACAGACTGCATCACAGCCCTTGCGGGGCGGGTCCACCACAATGACGTCCGGCTTCTCCAATGGGCCATGATACGAGCCTGCGGCATCCTGAAATACGTCTGCCCCGCCGGCTTGCGGCTTTTCTTCCCCGCAGAGCCCCGGAAGTATCTCCTCCGCCTTTCCGGCAAGAAATTCCGCGTTTTTAATACCGTTTCTCTCCGCGTTTCGTCTGGCATCCTCCACCGCCTGAGGAACAATCTCCACACCGTAGACCTTCCCGGCGCTGCACGCCATAAAAAGGGAAATCGTACCGATGCCGCAATACAGGTCCCACACGGTCTCCCGGCCGGTGAGCCCCGCATAGTCCAGCGCCAGGCTGTACAGCTTTTCCGTCTGCACAGGGTTTACCTGATAAAAGGACAGCGGAGATATGCCGAAGGTCAGCTCCCTGCCGGTAAAGGGATAACCCGGCGCCCGCATATCCCGCACACGGATCGTGTCGGATATGGTATCGCTGCCCCACAAGGTACGGATTTCCCTGCCCATGATTACATTGGTTCTCTCATTGTTAAGACTGACGGAAATGCTGGTCATTCCCGGAATCTGCCTTAATGCGGCAATCAGCCTTTCCCGGCGGGGCAGCCCGGAGCCCCTTTTGTCGTTTATCACCAGACAGACCATAAGCTCTCCGCTGGCAAAGCCCTTGCGTATCAATATGTGGCGCAGCAGCCCCTCCCCTGTGACCTCATTGTACGCCGACACATGATTCTCCCGCATATATTTCAAAATGCACTCCAGAATTTCCTTGTTTTCCCCGGCGCCCAGCAGGCAGTCCGTGTTTGGAATAATGGTGTGGGTCCTGCCGGCATAGAAGCCGGTCACGATACCGCCGTCCCTGTCCGTACCCACAGGATACTGCGCCTTGTTGCGATAGCGAAAGGGCTGCTCCATCCCTATGATGGGCTCCATGCAGGCGTCCACCTGCTCCGGCGCAAACCCTCCGATGCGAACCAGGTTATCACGGATTTTCTTCTGCTTAAAGCGAAGCTGCTCCTCATAAGAGAGCGCCTGCAGCTGGCAGCCTCCGCACTGCCTGTGGTAAGCGCAGCCCGGCTCCACGCGGAAGGGGGACGGCTTCAGCACCCTTTCCAGCCGCGCATAGGCATAATTCTTTTTGTTTTTTACTATTTTTGCTTCCACGGTATCGCCTATAACGGCATCCTTTACGAACAGGGTAAAGCCATCGGCCTTTCCGATGCCCTCGCCGTCGCTGCCGATATCCTCGATCGTCACCGTCACATAATCATTCTTCCGAAACTCCATGGAAACCTCATTCCTGCAAATTATTTCGCCACGGCTCCTTACAGCCTGGTCGCCCTCAGGTTGGATTCAAACAGCCTGTTATATCCCAGCCACCCGCTGTTGTCCTTATTGTTTTCAAGTATTTCCTTAAAGGTCTCCAGCTTCGCGTCGGTGTCGTCCGCATAATTCAGCGCCAGCGCCTCTATCAGCGCGGGAATCTTGGGCGAACCGAACTCATACTTGCCATGATGCGCCAGAATACAATGCTGCACCTCCACAAGCAGCCCGCCGGGAAAGCCCTCTATTTTTGCCGCATGCTCCGCAACCATCTGGGAGCCTATGACAATGTGCCCCAGCAGCTGTCCCTCATCCGTGTAATCATTCTCGGGAAAGGAGGAAATCTCCCTGATCTTGCCGATATCATGGCAGGCCGCCGCGGTCAGCAGCAGATCCCTCTTTAAAACGGGATAAGCGCTGCAGTAATAATCACACAGCTTTACCACCCCCAGCGTATGCTCCAGCAGACCGCCCACAAAACCATGGTGTACGGTCTTTGCCGCGGACGAAGCCTTAAATGCCTTTGCAAATCCCTCGTCGGCAACAAAAAAGGACTCCAGCAGCTGCTTCAGATAAGGATTCTGAATGCTTTGCACAAGCTCCAAAAGCTCTCCGTACATGGTATCGATATCTCTGGAGCTCACCGGCAGATAATCCGACGCCGTATATTCTCCCTCCTGGCACGCACGGATTCTCTTGACGCTCATCTGAAGGCTGCCCTGGAAATTGGTGACGTCCCCATATACCTCTATGTAACTCAGGGTATCATACTCCCCGATGCCCGGATTGTTGGGCTCCCATACCTTAGCGTCAATGGTTCCCGTTTTATCCTGCAATATCACATTCTCATAAGGCTTTCCGTTCTTTGTCACCGCCGCCTGCTTATGCTTGCAGAGATAAATGTCAAAAACCCTGTCGCCCTCTTTAAAATCCCTGATATATTTCATATCTGCTCCCATCTGCGCCCCGGGGCGCGTGCTCCTGCCGGGAATGCTAATTTACATCCTTCGCCTCTCCCAGCACAACGCTGAAATCCATTTCCTTATATTCGCTGCGGACCCGTCTCATTACCTTCAGCTCAACGGTGCTGCCCGCCTCAAACTGCATCAGGCTGTTGCTGTAGCTGTAAAAGGTAGTAATGCTCCTGCCGTTCAGAGCGGTAATCACATCTCCACGCTGTATTCCGGCACGCATTGCCGGAGAGTCAAATTCTATTTCCTTGACATAGGCTCCATAGGGAACTCCCTGCTCCCTGTTGGCCTCCGCGGGCACATCTACCCCGATGATTCCCAAATAAGGCTTTTTAATCTCGTTGGACATGTTTTCGATTATTTTCTTAAGCTCCGTAATTCCATAGGCACAGATCATATTGTCCATACCGGAGTACGTATTTTTATCCGTAATGACTCCTATAACCTGTCCCTTCAAATTGAAAAGCACGCCGCTGGCGTTTCTGCTTCCCACAATATCCGTCAAAAGTATGTTATAATTTCTGTCCGTCAGTGAAAGCTGGCTGCCCGATGCCGTCACCATGCCATAGCCCACGGAGCCGCTTATTCCCATAGGGCTTCCCATAGCTATCACCGGCGTTCCCGGCAGGCTCTGGCTGTTGGATGAACCGAGTGTGGCAATAGGCGGATTTTCCTCCATATCAAACGGCAGGTCCGAAAGATCCACGGAAACCACCGCAAGATTCGTGGCGGAATCATGCTGCTTAAGCTGCGCTTCCACCTGTGCGCCGTCATAAAAAACCAGGCTCAGCCGCTCCGCATCCTTTATTGTGGAATAATTTGTAAGTATTAACAGCTCTATGCCGTTATTCTCCAGAATAAGCCCGGAGCATTGATTCCTGCTCTCCTGAATGTCGTCAAACCAATCCCTGTTGGAAGTGACGGCGGTAACCGTTACCATGTACTTTTTTAAATTGCCCGCGTACGCGGTAAGAGCTGCCTGTATATCCTTATAATCATTTAAATCCAGTTTTATGTGGGATAAAATATCCTGAATCTGCGCCTCCCCCAGCTTAACCGCCTCGTCCCCCTCCTGGGCAGGTACGGCGCTTTCCTCCGGGAGATTCTCCGCCAGCATATCCTCCGGCGACATTTCCTCCTGGTCCTCCGGGAACGTCACAAACTGAGGTTCCTCCTCGGGATAAAGCCAATTGCTGATGACAGGCTCCAGCACCAGGAACGTCACGCAGGCAATCAGTCCAAAAATCACCGCCATCGCAGCAGTGATGAGAGTTCTACGGATCAGCTTCCTCTTATTGACAGGCTTAACCTTTATCTTTTCCGTCAAAAAGTCGCTTTGTCTGTTATTGTTTTGTTCCCAATCAGACATACGTTCTCCCTTCAGCCAAACCGCCTCTCCCAGCCAATGCAAATTCCTCCCCCATTATTCAGTATAACCCATCGGGGCGAAAAAGTAAAGCCGCCAAAAGCCGGAAAATATAAGAAGCTGCGGCTTTTCTCCTGCCGCAGCCCCCAACTCCTGCCGTCCAAAACATATATTCTACAAAACATATTCCAGCTGGCAGTCATACGGCTCCTTTGCCACATGCTCCGCATTATATTCCGCAGCCTCCACACACCCCATCGCTTTATAAAACGCCTGGCTTTCCACTGCCGAATGAGCGGATATGTACAGCTTTTTCGCATTTTTCCCCGCGGCAAAGCGCTTCGCGGCAGAAAACAGCTCCCTGCCGATGCCCTGCCCGCGCATATCCTCGGAGACATGTATGCTGGACAGGTCCATATATTGCTGCCCGCTTCCCATAAACGCGCCCTCCACGGATACAAAGCCCTTCAGGCAGCCGTCCGCAAACGCCCCGTATGCCAGCCCGCCTGTGGTAATCGTATTTTTCAGACAGTCCGTTAATTCCTCATAATCCTCCGCTCCCCAGTCATCAATAAAAGGATCGCTTTTAACGACCCACTGTCCGTTTTCCCTTCGCCAGCAGTCCGTGACCACCTGCCTGCGTTGAAATGCATGAAATAGCTGCGTATTAATTTCGTTCAGCTTCAATTCCCTGTATTGTATCAATTCATTCTTATGACCGTCTCTCATTTTTCCCTCTGCCTCCTCTTACTGCCCGCTGCCCGACTCCGGCTTCTCCTGCTCCATGTCATCCGGAACAAACTCCAAAATATCCCCCGGCTGACAGTCCAGCGCATTGCAGATCGCCTCCAGGGTGGAAAAACGCACTGCCTTCGCCTTGTTATTTTTCAGTATGGACAGATTCGCAAGCGTAATATCCACCTGGTTCGCAAGCTCCGTGAGCCCGATCTTGCGCTTCGCCATCACAACGTCCAGATTTACAACAATTCCCATTTTATACCTCTTAGCGTGCCTTGACACGCATATTTATCAATACTTGAAAGCAAGCTTTTAAGCTTATACCATAATTCCATGCGCACCGGCGCATATGGAATCAGAAGCTGACACAATGCCTTTCTGTGTCAGCATTATACCGTAATCCCATGCGCCCCGGCGCATATGGAATTCAGAAGCTGACACAATTTATACCGTAAGATCATTTTCCTCCTTATACTGCACGGCCTCCTCAAATACACTGGCAAGCACCTTGCTGAACAATCCCGCAATGATAAACACCAATATCCCGGTAGCCACCGACACTGTCACATAGACAATGCTTCTCACCAAGAGCATAAGAGCGATAAAAAAGCTCCAGTTCCCCATTTTCTTCAGGCTGGTAACATTCTCCTGCACAAAGCAGTTTTCATTTAAAACCGTCCTGAACATCCTGCGCAGCTCCCTGACAAGCACCAGCGCCGCAATTCCCAGAACAAAATAGATAATGACCATTTCCTCATAGTGTTCCGCTATCTTGGGCAATCTCTCACCGATCTTTTTTATGCTGAAGGGAAGCGTAGCCGTCACTGCTATTCCGCCGAAAAACATAAAATCAAGCAGATATTTGGTCCATATGGTCAGACTCCGCTTCCCGTCGTTCTTGCTTTCATCCGCATTTTGAGCCCTGCCCTGCGATTCCTTATCTTTATTCCCAGACATTTTGCATTTCCTTCTTAATATTGTTTCTTTGCTTATCCAAAGCCGCTATATACCGATACAAGGTAAGATATCACGACCGGAAAAAGAAGTCAACATTCTTTATTGTTTTACAATAAATGATTATTGAATAAGCTAATCAAACAGCGAAAGCGGTCCTGCCAGCAAAGATCTTGACACATAAAGCGACCTGTCCTGCCTGGTCTCAACATTCCACTTTACAAGAGAGATGCTGCCGTCCTCGATCTCAATGCAGGTAATGCAGCTGGGATGCACACAGCTTCCCGTATTAAAGTACCGGGTTTCATCGTTGCCCAGCATGGGACGGTGGGTATGCCCCGTGACCAGATAACAGTTTTTCTTAACCGCCCAGGCGGAAAGCCGTTTCTCGCTGCGCTGCCTGTGGCGGTAGTTCTTTGCCGCGCTGGTGGGGTCCAGGACCCCCATCTGCTCCAAGGGCTTCCACAGATAGCGCACCAGAAAACGGGACAGCTTCCAGAAGGTTGAGTTGAGCATATCCGCCTGATGCCCGTGAGTGAGATACAGCTCCAGACATCCGGGGCTGCGCAACGTATTCCCGGCTCCCCGGGAGACGCTGCCATACTGTCCCCCTCCCCGGGGAGCAGTATGGCAGATTTTAAGGACCAGCCCCTCATGATGAGGAAATTCCCGGTTATATTTCATTACATGGTCATGATTTCCATAGAGCATGTAAAGCCGGTTTTCCTTTTGAAAAAGGGAGAGCAGCCAGAAAACATTGCTGTGGATTTCCCGAATTGCCGCCAGTCTGCGGTTTTCCCACAGCTCCTCCCCGTCGCCAAGCTCTATATAAATAAATCCGTGGGCATAATAATGGCGCAGCGCGGCAAAGTATAAATGCTGGTTTTTCAGGAAATTATCATTAGAATTGCCCACTCCCCGGTGGCAGTCGCTGATCAGCACAAGCCTTGAATGCGGATACAGCGCCAGCACCGGCGCATTGCGGAAGCTTTTGTCCAGTCTTCTCTCACAGCCTGTTTTCATGGCATACTCCTTATCAATTATATTTCTCCCCACCCTCCAAAGTGGCCTTGGGGCATTCCAAACCCCAAAGCCGACCATTTATCTTAAGAAAATACACGCTTTCAGCGCCCTACGGCTTGAAAACTGCCGTGGTTTTGAAATTCTTCTCACGCTATCTGCACCTGCGGCAGCACTTTTTACAGCACTTTCTGCGCTTCTTATTCCGGAAAATGCGGCGGAAGCAGGACGGCAGGCAGTAAAACAGGCAGAGCAGGCGGTCCATGCTGCATTCAAAGGGCTTTGTCGCCCAAAGGAACAGGCGGCAGCAAATCCTGTTTTTCCACTGTGCCTGGCGGCAGACCAGCCTGCGCCAAAGGGAAACCCTGCGGGGAGCACAGTGCCTGAAGAATATCTGAACCTGTGAACCACAGACGTTGAAGCCCACGTCCGTCTGCTCGCTCAACGCATTCACAAAGGAATTCAGCATATTCATATTGGGGAACGCAATACACACCTTCGCCGTCAGTTCCTTGGGCTCACAGTAGCAGCCCATGCGGAAGGCCGTCAGCCACCACTGCTTCCTGCGCAGGTGGGCGCATTCGTCATCCCCCTTATAAAGACGCACCGACATGGGAAGCATTTCAGAATTATCCACGCTGTGAAACAGAGTCTTCTTCCAGTTCATCGAAGCAACCAGGGAATCCGCCTTGTAAATACCGGTCTCGCAGCCCAGAGTGATCCCATACTGCCCCTTCCAAAGCTCTATCAGCCAGGTCCTGCCGCCATAATCGAAGTAAACCGGCAGACTGTCAAAGACCATGTTGAAATACGGGGCATAATGGTCATAGAGCGCCGTGTAGCCGAAGGCCCGCTGGGGCGCGTCCACCACGGTGGAAAACACATCCTGAGACGGTACATAGCAATAGCCGAAGGGCTTTATAAGCCCGTCAAGAGCGGACAGCTTTTCCTTACAGCTCATGGAACAAACCCTTTTACGCGCCCTTTTCCTTCGGATGGCAAATAAGCCGAAGCCTGATAAAAATAAGACCAGAAATAATAAAATTCCTACGGAGAAATACATAGCATATTTTCCTTTTTTCTGTTATCTTATGCAAAATCCGACTTTTTGGTCACTGTTTTCCCACGGGCAATTATGTATGTGCTTCCAACCATTTAGCCACTCCGTCAGCATTATTACTCTCAATAACTGTGGCGGTTAGTTCGCCATACAGATTCAGCCGTTAACAGAAATCAAAGGCAATCCTATACTTTCAGGCTTAAAACAAGGAAACTACTCGCGTTTTTTCCAAGAACATGGTATACTTTGAACTGGATGCATAAAAAACGGATTTACCCGCGGCACTGTGCCTCTAACAGACATAATGTAACTGCAGCCGGACCGCATACACGGCAGAATGGAAGGAACTATGAACGAGAAAGTATTAAAAACCCTTGAATATAACAAAATTATTGATATGCTCACAGAGAAGGCGGACTCCGAGCCGGGGAAAAAGCTCTGCAGAGAGCTTGCTCCGTCCACGGATATTAAGGAGATTCGGGAAAATCAGAGACAGACCGCAGATGCCTTAAGCCGCCTCTTTGCAGTCGGAAGCACCTCCTTCGGCAGCAACAGAGACTTCGGCTTCTCCATCAGATCGCTGGAAATCGGCGGAACGCTCTCCATTCTGGAGCTTTTGAACATAGCGTCCATGCTGGACAATGTCTCCCGCATCAAGACCTATGGAAAAAGAATCCGGGAGGATGCGCCGGAGGATTCCCTGGACGGCTATTTTGAAGGGCTCACTCCCCTGACGCAGCTGGCAAACGAAATCAACCGCTGCATTTTGTCGGAGGAGGAGATCGCGGATGACGCCAGCCCGAAGCTAAAGAGCATACGCCGCTCCATGATACAGACCAACGAAAAAATCCACACACAGCTGAATAATATGTTAAACGGCGCTTACCGCACCTATCTTCAGGACGCCGTAATCACCATGCGCAACAACCGCTATTGTATTCCCGTAAAGTCGGAATACAAGGGGCAGGTAAATGGCATGGTTCACGACCAGTCCGCCACAGGCTCCACCTATTTCATTGAGCCTGCTGCCGTAGTGGATTTGAATAACCGCCTGCGGGAGCTGGAGCTGGAGGAAAAGGAGGAGATCCAGGTGATTCTCGCCTCCTTAAGCGCCCAGGCGGCAGAGCACACAAGGGAGCTTGCGGACAACCAGAAGCTCATGACCTTACTGGACTTTATTTTTGCCAAGGCAGAGCTTGCCATGGACATGAACGCTACGGAGCCGCTTTTTAACAGAAAGCAGTATATTAATATCCGCAAGGGACGTCATCCTCTCCTGAACAAAAAGAAGGTAGTCCCCATAGACATCCACCTGGGCAGGGACTTTGATCTTTTGATTATCACCGGCCCCAACACCGGCGGCAAGACCGTAACCCTGAAGACCGTAGGGCTTTTCGCCCTTATGGGGCAGGCAGGTCTGCATATTCCGGCCCTGGACCGTTCGGAGCTGTCCGTTTTCACGGAGGTGTATGCGGATATCGGAGACGAGCAGAGCATCGAGCAGAGCCTGTCCACATTTTCCTCTCATATGAAAAGCATTGTCCACATTTTAGCCCATGCGGACCCGGATTCCCTGTGCCTTTTTGACGAGCTGGGCGCAGGCACCGACCCCACGGAGGGCGCCGCCCTGGCAATTGCCATTCTGAATTTCCTCCATGACAGGGGAATCCGCACCATAGCCACCACGCATTACAGCGAATTGAAGATCTACGCCCTTTCCACCTCCTTTGTGGAAAACGCCTGCTGCGAATTCAGCGTGGAGACTCTGCAGCCTACCTACAGGCTGCTCATCGGCATCCCCGGTAAGAGCAACGCCTTTGCCATCTCCTCCAAGCTGGGGCTTTCGGACGAGATTATAAACGCCGCCAGAGAGCAGATCGGCAAGGAGGACAAAAGCTTCGAGGATGTCATCGCCGACCTGGAGCAGAGCCGCATTACAATCGAAAAGGAGCAGAGGGAAATTGCGGAATACAAGGAGCGTATCCGCACCCTGCAGGAGCAGCTGCAGCATAAAAACGAAAAGATCGACCAGGCAAAGGACCGCATCTTAAGGGAAGCCAACGAAAAAGCACGCGAGATCCTGCAGGAGGCAAAAGAGGTTGCCGACGAGACTATCCGGGACTTCAACAGGATAAGCAGCGGCACGGATATCAGGGAGCTTGAGAAAAAACGCCAGAAGGTCCGGGATAAGATCAACGAGAAAAACCAGCGATTGTCCGTGGGCGGCAACCAGAAGGAACCGGAGAAGAAGGGCATAGACCCTGCCAGGCTCAAAAAGGGAGACGCCGTGAAAATCGTCTCCATGGGGCTGAAGGGCATTGTGAGCAGCCTCCCTGATTCCAAAGGCGCGCTGTTCGTCCAATGCGGTATTATGCGCACCCAGACAAACGTAAAAGACCTGGTCTATATAAACGAGGACACCGTTTCCGCTCCCGCCCTGCAGCGCAGCGGCGCCAGCAAAATCAAAATGTCCAAGAGCCTTACCATCTCGCCGGAGATCAACCTTCTGGGCAAAACCGTGGACGAGGCGCTCTCCGTACTGGATAAGTACCTGGATGACGCTTATCTGGCACACCTCTCCAGCGTGAGGGTGGTACACGGCAAGGGCACCGGAGCCCTGCGAAGCGCCGTCCACAACCACCTGAAACGGCTGAAATACGTGAAGGAATTCCGGCTTGGCGAATACGGGGAGGGCGACGCGGGCGTGACAATCGTCACCTTTAAATAAGCCGCCGGGGAACAGGAATGTCATTTTGTTTGGCACAGGCGGCCTGTACTGTAAGCTATAGGCTAAGCGGCAGGATACCAGAGGCAAAAGTCATGCCTGCCAAAACGGTATGACTTTCGTATTGCGTAAGTACACAGTGCGCAGCAGACATACATTTACAGGCAGCAGAAAGGCGTATTGAATATATGGTAAACAAACAGAAAGTCCTGATCGTGGACGACGACAGCAATATTGCGGAATTGATTTCTCTGTACTTCACCAAGGAGTGCTATGAGACCATGATCGTCAACGACGGCGAATCCGTCATGCCCGCAATGGAGAGCTTTGCTCCGAACCTGATCCTGCTGGACATTATGCTTCCCGGCATGGACGGTTATCAGGTCTGCCGGGAGCTTCGCGCAAAATATTCCGTGCCCGTTATTATGCTCTCCGCAAAGGGCGAGGTCTTTGACAAGGTTTTGGGGCTGGAACTGGGCGCGGACGACTATATTGAAAAGCCTTTTGACTCCAAGGAGCTTGTGGCGCGGGCAAAGGCCGTGCTGCGCCGTTATAAGCCCGCGGCCAACACCCCGCAGGTTTCCCGGGATAAATGCGTGGATTATCCTGACCTGTCCATTAACCTGACCAATTATTCCGTGGTATATATGGGCAGGACCATAGATATGCCCCCCAAGGAGCTTGAGCTGTTATATTTTCTGGCGTCCTCTCCCAATCATGTTTTCACCAGGGAACAGCTGCTGGACCAGCTCTGGGGCTATGAATATATCGGGGATACCCGCACCGTTGACGTACATATCAAACGTCTGCGGGAGAAAATCAAGGATCATGCCAGCTGGAAAATATCCACGATATGGGGAATCGGCTACAAATTTGAGGTGCGCGGTTAATGAGAAAGACCCTCTATTTGAAATTTGTGCTCGCCTATTTTATTTTTGGCGTATTCAGCTTTATTGTGGTATCCGTCTTTGTGCCCAGCATGACGACGGAGCAGTTAGTGCGCGAAAAGGCCGAAGACCTCTATTCGGAGGCGGTTTTGATTGCCGACACTTACGCAACGGAGCTGTACAACAGCGAGACAGACCTGGAAACCGTCAAAAGGCAGCTGGACGCCCTTGCCCTTTACATGAAAGCCATCATCCGTATTGTGAACCCTTCCGGACGTCTGGTTTTGGATACCGACGCCCCCATCAACGTGGAGGAAGTGGTTATTATAAAAGACTTTGACCCAACCGTCACCAGCGGCTCCTATTATGTGACGGACAATTTTTTTGACAGCTTTGACTCCGAGGTGCTCAGCGTGCTGGCGCCCATTACCTCCAACTACATGGTTAAGGGCTATGTTGTTATTCACTACAATATGTCAAACATTCAGGCGTCCTGCAACAGCCTGCTGAGTGTGTCTTATATCACAATGGTGGTTTTGTTTTTGCTTTCGCTGATTATCCTGATTTTTTTTACGGAGCTGGTGTATGTCCCGCTCAGAAAAATCACCTACGCCACGGAGCAGTATGCTTCCGGCAATATGCATTATGAATTCCAGGTGGACAGCGAGGACGAAATCGGATATCTGGCAGGCTGTCTGAACTATATGGCAAGCCAGATTGCCGGTGCGGAGGACGACCAGAAAAAATTTGTGGCAAATATCTCCCACGACTTCCGTTCCCCGCTGACCTCCATACGGGGTTATCTGGACGCGATGATAGACGGCACCATCCCCCCGGAAATGCACGACAAATACCTGAATATTCTCTTAAACGAAACGGAGCGGCTGACGAAGCTCACAAACAGTCTGCTCACCTTAAACAACCTGAACACCAAGGGAATGCTCCTGGACAGGACGGATTTTGAGATCAACCGCATTATCCGCAGCACCGCCGCCTCCTTTGAAGGCACCTGCAGGCAGAAGACCGTTTCCGTCGAGCTGATACTTACGGATGACGAGATGTATGTCAACGCGGACATGGGAAAAATCCAACGGGTCCTCTACAACCTTTTGGATAACGCAATCAAATTCAGCCACCACAGCTCCGTTATCAAGGTTGAGACCTCGGTGAAAAAAAACAAGCTTTTCATCTCCGTCAAGGACTCCGGCATCGGCATCCCCAAGGAGGACCTGAAATTGATCTGGGACAGATTTTACAAGTCCGATGTGTCCCGGGGCAAGGACAAAAAGGGCACGGGTCTGGGGCTTTCCATTGTAAAAGAGATTCTGAACAGCCACGAGGAGCATATAAACGTAATCAGCACAGAGGGAGCCGGAAGCGAATTTATCTTTTCCCTCTCTCTGTCGGAAAGAAATGAGGAGAATGACTAAACCATGAAAACCATGAAAATTATAAAAAATATGAAAATTTTGAAAAATAATAAAAAAAGGATTTTATTGCTCTCAGGAATTTTAATGCTGTTATTTACGGCATGCGGGCAGCCTGAGGAGCTGAGCGCCGACGACACTGCCTCGATCCCCACGCCTGCTCCCACGGCGAATGTGGCGGTAACTGCGGCTCCCGACGCGACCGCGTCGCCCGCTCCCACACAGATTCCCGCAGCAACCGCAGCTCCCACCACGGTCCCCGCACAGGCTCCTGCAGCAACCGCAGTTCCCACCACGGTCCCCACGCAGCCTCCTGCGGCAACCGCAGTTCCCACACAGGCTCCCGCAGTAACCGCAGCTCCCACCACGGCTCCCGCAGCAACCGCTACGCCCGCTCCCACGCAGCCTCCCGCGGCAACCGCTGCTCCCACCACGGCTCCCACGCAGCCTCCTGCAGCAACTGCTGCTCCCACCACGGCTCCCACACAGGCTCCCGCGGCAACCGCAGTTCCCACCACGGCTCCTACGCAGCCTCCCGCTCCCAGCCCCACGGAGGCTCCCGCCGAAGGCTCCTTCCTGAGCCTGCACGGCGCGCTTTCCGTAGACGGAACGGACCTTGTGGACCAAAACGGAGAAAAAATACAGCTTTACGGCGTGTCCACCCACGGACTGGCATGGTTTCCCCAGTATGTAAACGAAGACGCCTTCCGCACCCTGCACGATGACTGGAATATCAACTGTGTCCGACTTGCTTTATATACGGACGAATACGGCGGATACGCAAACGGCGGGGATAAGGAAAACTTAAAGAGCATTATCAGAAACGGCATAGCCTACGCCACCAGCCAGGATATGTATGTGATCGTGGACTGGCATGTGCTGAACGACCGAGACCCTAACGTCCATAAAGCGGACGCTCTTGCCTTCTTTGAGGAAATAACCACCGAGTATGCCGATTACACAAATATTATATATGAAATCTGCAATGAGCCCAACGGCCACGCCACATGGGAAAGCGTGAAAAGCTATGCCAATGAGGTGATTCCCGTTATTCGCGCACACGACGAGGACGCCGTCATCCTGGTAGGCTCCCCTACCTGGAGCCAGGATATCGACAAGGCCGCCGCTGATCCGCTTGATTTTGACAATATCATGTATACCCTGCATTTTTACGCGGACACCCACAGAGAGAGCCTGCGCTCCCGTCTGGAAACCTGTATTGACAACGGGCTGCCCGTGTTTATCAGCGAATTCGGGACCTGCGACGCTTCCGGAAACGGCGGAAACAACTTTGACCAGACCTCCAAGTGGCTGGAGCTGATTGAAAATTATAACCTGAGCTTCTTCAGCTGGAGCCTGTGCAACAAAGCGGAGACCAGCGCCGTCATTTCTCCCTCCTGCTCCAAGACGTCGGACTGGACGGAGGGCGAGCTCAGTGAAACCGGAAAATGGCTGCGAAACTATTTCCGGGGGAAGGACTGACATTTGGCAATGAGCTGATGATTCATCCATATTTTAATGCTATAATTAATTTCGTAGAAACATTGTACAGCAAAATGCATGACTGCAGCCAAATCAACAGGTTTCATTTACGGGAGAGGGATTTATGAAGAAAACGATTACAAAACACCTTTTTATCTACATGTTTGCCGCCTTTCTCTGCACCATTACCGCCATCTTTGTGTTGCAGACTTTTGTAAACCAGAGAAATAACCGTATTTCCAGTCAGGAAAGGCTGTCGGCCGTAAAAGAAAAGCTGGAAAGCAACGAAGACAATGTCCGGAGGCTGACGGAGAATCTGAGCGCGGATAACCTGGCGAAAACCAGAGCCTTTGCGGATATGCTCGCCATGGACAAATCCATTTACGGCAACATGAACCGGTTAAATGAGATTAAGGACCGGCTTGAGGTAAACGAGTTACATATTATCGACGAAAACGGAATTATCACAAGCAGTACCATAAGCAGCTACATTGGCTTTGACATGAAAAGCGGAGAACAGTCCAATGCATTTATGGTAATCGTAAAGGACCCTTCCATAGAAATTGCCCAGGAGCCGCAGGTAAACGTTGCCGAGGGAGTGGTCATGCAGTACATCGGGGTTGCCAGAAAGGACGGCAAGGGGCTCGTGCAGGTGGGCGTGCGCCCGGAGGTGCTGGAAAATATGCTTGCCGGAACGGAGATCGATGTGGTTCTGAGCACCATTGAGTACGGCAGCAACGGATACGTATATGCCCTTGATCCTGAAAGCGGAACGATTCTGGCACACCCGGACAAGAATCTGATCGGCACGCCCGCGGCAGACGCAGGCTTTCCCAAGAAGCTGACAGGGCATGGCAGAGCCCGGATAAACGGCGTAAACGGTTATTATCAGTCAGAGGAATACGACGGAAAAATTATCGGAACCTTTATGCCGGCCAGCGAATATTACAGGGAAAGGCTTAACCAGACTATCGTGGTTGCCATCAGCATGCTGATCATCTTCGGCGTACTTCTGCTGACCATCAATCATCTGATGGACAGCAGGATAATAAAGGGAATTAACCACATTATCGCATCCATGTCAGGCATTACAGCCGGAAATTTCGATATTACCGTAAATGAGCACGGCAGCCCGGAATTTACCCAGCTGTCCGACAGCATTAACAAGATGGTGAACAGTATCCGCAGCAGTATGCAGGAAAACCAGGCGCTTCTGGAACGCCAGAAGGCGGACGTGGAAAACAACAATATGTTGATTCAGAATGTGAAAAACGCATGCATGGAGCTGGATCACGTATCCGGCGAAACCCTTGAGCATGCGGATAATATCTACAACGGAACCGGAGAACAGAAAAAAGCGGTCGAGGACATGCAGCGTATCATGGATGAGCTGGTAAGCGAGCTGAACGGCAGCGTCAACGTCTCCGTAAATGTGACCTCGGAAACCGGAGCCACCGTTGAGAAAATCATTCAGACCCAGTCCCGGATGGACCAGCTGAAGGAGTCCATGCAGAAAATTACGGAAATGTCCGTAGCAATAGAAAAGATTATCGACGAGATAAATTCCATTGCGCAGCAGACCAATATGCTGTCCCTGAACGCCTCCATAGAAGCGGCGCGCGCGGGAGAAATGGGCAGAGGCTTTTCCGTTGTGGCGACGCAGGTGGGCGAGCTTGCCGCAAGGAGCTCACAGGCGGCAAAGAAAACCAACGAGCTGATCACCAATTCCATTATGGCGGTGGAAAACGGGAAAGAGATTACGGACCGGACGGTAGAAGCCTTCGGCAGCGTGGTTGAGGATATAGAAAAAGCCAACAGCGACGTAGAGAAAATTACCGGCATGGTAAGACAGAATGTGGAAACCGTATCCGACGCGGTAAGGCAGATCGAGCGTATCTCCAGCGTGGTGGAGAGGAATGTGGAGATCTCGCAAAACACCAAGCGGGTATCCACCAATATGGCGGAAATAACAGGAAAGCTGTTGGAGATGGTGGAATCGTAAGAATTATACATGCATTTTAAGGCATACCGATAAAAAGAGGGCTGCTGCAAAACAAGGAATTAATACAATATATGGCGCATATGTACGAATAAAAGCCATATTTTGTACCTTCTCTGAGTTTTGCAACTGCCCCTTTATGTTGAATATTTTTTATTTAAGTCCGCGGCTCAGTATTCCTCCGCAATGTCGATTTCTTCCTGCTCCGCCTCCGTAGTGATATGTGAATAAGGCGTCCGGTGAATGTATACAAGCCAGTAGCCGAAGCCCACGATTCCCGCGCCGCCCACAATATTCCCCAGCGTCACAGGCAGAAGGCTGCCCACAAGAAACCGTCCCCAGGTCAGCCCCTCGGCGGCAATGCCATACTCGGAAGCGCCCAAAAGCGCTGCCACTCCAAAATACATATCCGCAATGCTGTGTTCAAAGCCGCAGAGCACAAACACAAAGACAGGCCAGAAGCTGGTAAGCAGCTTGCCCGATACCTCCTTTGCCGCAAAGGACATCCAAACGGCGATACACACCAGCACATTACACAGAATGCCTCTTATAAAGCTGTCCCCAAAGCTCAAGTCCGTCCTTGCTTTCCCCGCATTGACGATAGAGAGCGCAAGATTTCCCCCGAACAGGTCAGGCGTGTGCCCATATACCACCAGCGCCGCCACCAGCGCCGCGCCAAGAAAGTTGCCCAGATAGACAAAAAACCAGCTTTTCAGCATTTTTGCCACTGTTACCTTTCTCTCCAGCGCCGCGATAATAATAAGGTTATTTCCGGTAAACAGCTCGCTTCCCGCAATAAGGACCATCGCCATTCCCGCAGGGAATACCGCCGCTCCCAGAAGCTTTGCCGCAGACGGTGAAGATATGGTGCTTGACGCAGTGGTGGAGGCGATTCCGGCAAAGCCGATAAATATGCCTGCCAGAAAGCCCAGCAGCACCATCTTATAGATGGACAGATTGACCTTATGGATGCCCACTTCGATATAATTTCTTGCGATTTCCAAGGGTGAGTGCATAATGATACCTCCTTTATTACAAAATTCATTGTTCAGAAACTTCATTTCTCTGAGACCTCATAGCTGTATAGGCGTATCACTGTACTTGAGTCCGCCGGGTAAATTTATTATAACACCCCGGCGGAGATTACGCAATTCTTCTTTGGCTTATGCGGGTCGGAAACCGTTTTCTCTTACATAAGGAATTCAGCGCTACCCCTGCCTGCGGTACTGCACGGGCGTCACCCCGTAGCTTTTCTTAAACAGCCTGTTAAAGTGCTCCACATTTTCATAGCCCGACTCCGCTGCAATGACCTCTACCGTCTGGTCGGTCTCACGAAGCATGGTGCGCGCCCTTTTCATGCGCTCCTCCCTCACCACGTCCTGAAAGGTCATCCCCGCCTTTTCCTTAATATATTTGGATAGATAGGGCTTGGAAAGGCGGAATTTTTCCGACAGGATATCCAGCGTCACGCTTTTGTAATTGTTCTGTATATAGGTGACGATTTCCACGATCCTGTCCTCCCGTGCCTCGGTAATGTGCTGCTCCGCGGCAAGCTTATTTACTGCGGCGGCAAGAGCCGCAATGGATGCCTTTATGATATCCTCATCCACACCGACCCCCCAGTGAAACCTGCCCTCGCAGGCGATGCCCACATACGCCGCCGCTCTGGAGCTGGAGCCCTTGGAGATAGCATGCTCCTCATACACGGAAAGCTCGTAGTTTATGCCAAAGCTGGCTTTAAGAGCGTTGCTCACCGCATCCAGCCGTCCGTTTCCCGCCGCCTCCACGACTCTCCTTCTCTTGCTTTCCTCAATCGTCACCTGCGCCTGAATACCCTTCTCCTGACGGAAGTGACACTCGGGAATGCTGAAAATACGGCGGGGAGAAATATAATTTTCCTCAAAGACAGCGTAAATTTCAGCGGGATGCAGCTCCTGGTGGCGCCTGTCCGAAACGCCCTTCACCAGATAGCCCACCTCCTCCTTCATGGCCGCAGGCAGTGAAAATCCAAACTGCTGCTTCAGCACAAACGCCACGCCGCCCTTGCCGGACACGCTGTTGATACGTATGACGTCGGACTCATATTCCCTGCCTACATCCGCCGGGTCGATGGGCAGATAGGGCACATCCCAGCGCTTTCCGCTCCTGCCCTCCTTCAGCCATGTCATTCCCTTGCTGATGGCATCCTGATGGGAGCCGGAAAAGGCGGTAAACACCAGCTCCCCCGCATAGGGAGTACGCTCGTGAACCCTCATTCCGGTAAAGCCCTCATACGCCTCTCTGACTCTCATAATATGGGAAAAATCCAGCCCGCTGTCCACGCCGTGACACATCATATTAAGCGCCACCGTCACCAGGTCCACGTTTCCGGTGCGCTCGCCGTTTCCGAAAAGGGTCCCCTCCACCCGGTCCGCCCCCGCCAGAATGCCGAACTCCGCGTCGCTGATGCCGCAGCCCCTGTCATTGTGGGGATGCACGCTCAGGACCACGTTTTCCCGGTATTTCAAATGCCTGTGCATGTATTCAACCTGGCAGGCAAAAACATGGGGCATAGCCACCTGCACCGTGGTCGGCAGGTTGATAATCGCCTTGTGCTCCGGGTCCGGCTTCCACACCTCCAGCACCGCGTTACACACCTCCAGCGCGTAATCCACCTCCGTCTGTGAAAAGCTTTCCGGGCTGTACTCAAAGGTGAAGGACCCTTCCGTCTCCTCCGCCAGCCGCTTTAAAAGCTCCGCCCCGTCCACGGCAAGCTTTTTTACGGCGTCCTTATCCTTTTTGAAAACCTGCTGCCTCTGCTCCACAGAGGTGGAATTATAGAGATGCACCACCGCGTGAGGAGCGCCCTTCACCGCCTCAAAGGTTTTTTTAATAATATGCTCTCTGGCCTGGGTCAATACCTGAATCGTCACATCCTCGGGTATCATATCTTTCTCTATCAGGGCGCGGATAAAATTATATTCCGTATCGGAGGAAGCGGGAAATCCCACCTCGATCTCCTTAAACCCGATTTCCACCAGCAATTTAAAAAACGCCAGCTTATCCTCCAGGCTCATGGGGTCTATCAGCGCCTGATTGCCGTCCCGCAGGTCCACGCTGCACCATATGGGCGCCTTGTCAATTGAATCCCTTTTCACCCAGTCATAGGTCACTTCCGGGGGCATGTGATAGGTCTTGCCGTATTTTCCGCTGATTGCCGCTCTGTCCATAATAATCCTCCCTTGCCGTTTGCCCGCAAATTCAGGTATCCGCACAAATCTGCCGTTTACCTGTGTGGGCTCAATTTCATAGTCTGGCGTCGATTTGAAAATATTATCACAGAATTTCAATTGCTTCAATGATTTATTTTATTGATTAGATTGATTTATTTTACTCTCATAGCATTGTTAAAATACTATAAATGCTTATTTATTCAAATAATTTCCACAATTACTATTGTGTTATTTTATTGTATTTATTGACCTATTTTGCTTATCCATGTAAGCAGAAGCTCAAAACCCAGGCAGAAGACGCTGACGGAAACCCGGCGCAGCCGGGCAGAAAGCTGCTTCCGCTGCCTGCCGCGCCCGCCGGGTTTCCGTCAGCGTCTTCTGCCATTTTTCCCTTGGATGCCCGTCATACTAAAAAAGAGGCTGTTTTGCAACAGCCTCTTTTTTTCAGCAATATGAAATTATTCATCAAGGACGGCATATCCTGCCGAAAGCATTCTTCTCTGCCGCCTCTGCAAATAGCCCGGAGCCTTTATTTTGCTCCCTTTTTACAGGGCTTCACCATAAAGAAACTGATCAGCAATGCCACAATATAAAGGGTGATGGTAAAAAACAGCACATTCTGATAGCCGACAGGATTGACCATGATACCATGGGAATCCTCAAAAAATTTCCCGGTGTTATTCACGATAAGAGTGGCAATCTGGTTCCCGGTCAAACCCGCAAACGCCCATGCGGAAAGAGTGATTCCGTGAATGGCACTGATGCTTCCCATACCATAGTGGTCGGAAAGCAGGGTCGGCACATTGGAAAAACCGCCGCCGTATCCTGCATTTACCACAAAAATCAGCACAAGCACCAGAATCATCAGAGGAAGATTGCCTTCCCCGTTCTTAATACCGTTGGTGAAAAGCACAATTACGGTAAACACTATGGATATAATAAAAATCAGCTTGTATATGGTATTTCTGTCCTTCATGTGATCCGCCCATGCGGAGAAACCAAGGCGGCCGCCTGCGTTAAAGACGGCGGAAACCGTGGAAATAATACCTGCCATAGCCGCCAGCCCGATACACTTCACAATCATTTTCTCCTGCGAAATCAGCGCAAGCCCACAGGTGATATTAATATAAAACATCAGCCAGATACCGATGTAGCTGGTAATCGGCTCCTTCCTGAGCGTAGCCATAATGCCGCTGTTCTTTTCCTTCTTTTCAGGCTCATGCCAGCCCTCCGGCTTCGCCAGAAGCAGGTGCCCGGTAAACATCATGACAAAGTAAACGGCAGCCAGAATCAAAAACATCTTATAAATGCCGCCCTCCTTTATGTTGTGCAAAAGAGCCTCCATAATAGGGCTGGCAATTGCCTTAGCAGCGCCGAAGCCCGCCACTGCAAGTCCGGTGGCAAGACCCTTTCTGTCCTCAAACCACAGCATCAGGGTTTTCACCGGGGACAGATAGCCTGTTCCAAGACCGATACCCATAATAAAACCATAGCATACATATATGCCGATAAGCGCAACAGGGCTTCCCTTGTGAAGACCTCCGTAATAGATGAAAAATCCCGTGCCCGCCATTCCCAGGGCAAAGGAGATCGCAGCAATCAGAGAAGACTTGTGGATGTCCTTTTCCACAATGTTTCCCAGAAAAGCCGCCGACATGCCCAAAAAGAAGATGGCAAAGCTGAATGCCCATTCGGTAGCTCCCTTTGAAAAGCCAATGTAATCGGCGATGTCCTGACTGAAGATCGACCAGCAGTACACCGTACCGATACTGCAGTGCAGAAGCAGCGCAGGTATGGCTGCGCGTATCCATTTGTTTTGAATTTTCATAGCAATAAACCACTATCCTTTCATAAGAAAATTGAATTTTTAGGTAGAACTCTGTCGCCTGACTGTTGCTATTTTACCTCTTTTGCGAAAAGATTTCAAGAGGAATCCACCGTCAAAAACACAAATCCGGTAACGACAGCAGGTGTGAAAAGCAGCGTTATAACGCTCTTATCCAAAAACGCCAAAAAATAGCAGCATTTTCACCAAATAACAGCTGCTATTAATTGACAAATTCCTTTATAAAGCTATATTGTTTCGTTTTTTTAGAGTAGATACATTACAATCTCAACAAAAAATGCAGAAAATTGTGCAGTATTTTACATATATATTTACGAAAAATTTGTGTCCTGCAAGTTTCCTGTCATCTTATCGCAGCCTTCCCATAATTGACCTGATTGGTCTATACAGTACCCGCATCAGCACCAGGTTGCCCGCACAGTGCCCGATGTCCCACGGAATTCCCGACACCCACCAGCTGAACCCGGCATACAGCCCATGCCGCAGCCCGTCTGCCGCTCCTATTATCACATAGGGAATACAGCAGAGCAAACCGAAAAACAGCCCGAACATTCCCGATAGGACACTCCAGAACCAGGGGGATTCCTCCTTCCGGAATTTCCAGGCAAGCAGTACCAATAAGGGCCAAACATACAGATACATCGCCCACCATAGCCCAAAACCGTAAACACAGCCCTCGATCAAAATAAACACCGGAATCACAAGGAAGACCTTCCATCCGAAAAGCAGCGTGAACATAATCAGCCAAAAGGATGTAAGCTCAATATTTGGCAGAAATGACAGCGCCATTTTACACACTTCAATCACGGCAACCATCATTCCAACCAATGTCATATCCCTGAGTGAGACCGTTATTGACGAAGCCCGCCCTTTTTTCCCCGTCTTCATGGCCCGAAGCTATTGGGCAGGGGTATACTCAATGCGGAAAGTATCCCCGTCCTGAACCGGCTGTGTATCTATGCCGTAATTGCAGTAACCGCCGTTTACATAGAAGGACCAATAAGCCCCGTTCACATTGTAATCTGCCGTAATCCCGTTTACCGTATCCACCATCATGCCGTATTCGCTCTCCGCGCCTGAAAACTCCAGTCCCTCTGCCTCCTCCATTGCCTGACGCAGGTACTCCGCATCGGTCTTTACGTTATAGGTGACCGTCTTCTGCTCGTTATCCACTACCTCGATAACGATAGCCTTGCTGCCCTCCACAGGCTTCTCTCTGAATAAAAAGAATCCTGCCGCCATCATGACCACTGCCGCCGCTAACACTGCAGCGCCGATAATTACCTTCTTGTCCATTCTTTTGTTCTCTGCCATATCCTTCTCCTTTTCTCTGCGGATAAAGAGCCGGACAGGAGGTGCGCCAAAAAGAAACCTCCGCCTTGCAACAGAGGTTTGACACAACAAAAAATGGATCTCACGCCTGCGGCGTATCCATCGTTCCGTACCCAGTCAAATCCGCGTGACTCTAAAGTACTTGCCACAGGCAGGTCTTCTGGCTCGAGTATCCTCATTCTGCCCCGCCTTCCCAGGCTCACGCCCAGTGGCCGGTACATCGTACCTGAAGCAAAACTCCTCTCTTACAGCGACGGGTTCGCGCAGGTCTTTCACCTGCTTCCCTTTTCACCGGACCAAAACGGGCTTACGCCGCCTTGTCCGACACCTGCAGCAATTCTATTTAATTTGCCGAAGGCATTGTATCACAGAATCAATAAAATAACAACACTAAATTTCCCTCTCTCGTCCGCAGCAATCCCGCCTTCTACCTCAGAATCCCCGCAAGCACAGGGTCCTCCGCCACCACACGCTTCGCGGCCTCTCTGTAGCATTCCTCATGCAGATAGGTATGGCGGTGAGGCTTAATCGCGGGAGCCATGTCGATCGCCCTGCAGAAATCCTCCCTTTTCATGCCAAGCCCTGCCGTAAATTTCCAGAAGCCTGTGTCTGTGAGCACCGTGTTGACACGCTTATATCTGTGGTCATGCACCACGCTCATAATATAGGTGGCGACGCCCACCTGAATACCGTGAAGCTGCGGCTGCTCAAGCAGCTGGTCAAGGGCATGGGATATCAGATGCTCGCTGCCGCTGGTGGGAGCGCTGCTGCCCGCTATCTCGTTAGCGATACCGCTCATGGACAGTGAATCCAGAAGCTCCTTTAAGAAGATCTCGTCCTTTATGCTCTGATAAGGAGTGCGCACAAAGCTGTTCACCGCCTTCTTTGCAATCATTACGGCGAAATCGTTCAGCTGAGAACAGCCCTTTCCGGCCTCATATACCCAGTCATAAATCGCCGTTATCTTGGAGATCATGTCCCCTATACCGGAATAGATAAATTTCTCGGGCGCGGTACGGATGACCTCCGTGTCCACAATAATGCCGTAGGCGAGCCTTGCCGGGACGGAGGTCCTTCTTCCGTCCACGATGAGGGATGCGCTGGCACTGGAAAAGCCGTCGCTGGAGCTGGAGGTGGGCACGCTGATAAAGGGAAGATTTTTCAAAAACGCCGCGTACTTGCCTGCGTCTATGACCTTTCCTCCGCCTATTGCCACAACGGCATGAGTCTTGTTGGGCATGGAGAAAGCCATCTGGATAATGTCGTCTATGGAGACGGTATCGATCTCGCAGTACTCCAGCACGTCGATTTCCTCCCGCCTGAGCGATTCCATGACCTTCTCCCCGAACAGGTCTATCAAACCGTTGCCAAAATAGATCACCACCTGTTTAAAGCCGGCGTCTCTCATATATGCGCCTATGCTGTCAAGCGCCCCTTTTCCGATTTTCAGAATTGACGGAATCTCAATGCTGCTTGCATTCCTCATGTGTTTTCTCCCGCTGTTATGTATTGTTTCGCCCTTTAGGCTTCAAGCCGGAAAGCCGTTAATTTTTACTTCTTTTTTCCGGCCGGGCTTAAATCCTTTATAACGCCCGTCCTCTGATATTCCGTCCATGCGCCCTGATACTTGAAGGTATAAATAATCGCATAAATTCCCGCAAGAAGTATCCACCATCCGCCGAGAGTGCCCGTTGATAACGTCACCCAAATCGTATTCCACACGCCGTACACGGTAAGAATAACAGCGCACACCCTGCTTCTTAATAGCTGAATCCCCAAGCCCAGGCCAATAATAAGCAGAACGTCAATAATCACGCCCATACCGCCAAATACCAGGCTGATTCCTGCCACAACATAGGAAATGATTGCGGCGGCGCGAATCTGGGTCCTCGCATAGGCAACATTGGGATGCTTGTAAAATTGATCCTTCGTCAGAGGAGGCTGGCCTCCCTGCCCCGGGTTCACGGCATATCCGCCTGCACCCATGCCGCCTGCATCGACGCCCGCAGCCATGCCAGGCTGTACCGCTGCAGGAGCCCCGTTGGCTGCGCCCTGAGCGGCGGCGTCAGTACCCTGCGCATTCTGAACACCCTGCACGTTTACAGGGGTGCCGCAGCTGCCGCAGGCCTTGCTTCCGTCTTCGATCCATTGTCCACATTTCTCACAAATCATTTCTTTGTCCCTCTCCTCATATTAAATTTATAAAGCCGCTTATGCGGCATTATATACAATTATAATAACCCTTTGCGCTTCCGGTCAGATAATTTCTATCCGTTCAAAATATTTAATCAGAATATCCGCGCAGTTTTCCCTTCCCAGCCTGGAGGTATCCAGAATCATATGATAATTGTTCACATCTCCCCAAACCTTTCCGGTATTCTCATAATAATACTCCGCCCGGTCCTTATCATTCTTCTCCAGCATTGCCCTTGCGTCGTCATAAGAAAGGGCTTCCTTTTCCATAATGCGTTTAATACGGTCTTCCTTATCGGCGACCACATATATGTTAAACACATTTGCCTGATCCTTCAAAATTTCCGAAGCACAGCGTCCTAAGATAATACAGGAATGGGCCGCCAGCTCCCTGATAACCTCCGCCTCATTGACAAAGCTGTCACCCTCCAGCTCACTTTCAATGTACGCCTTATTATAGACCGGAATCCCCAGCTTCCCGGAGAGCTCCTCCGCAATCATGCTTGCACCGGTGCCAAACCTGCGGCTCATAGTGATAACCAGATTCATATCAATTCCTCCTCCCGTATTTTCACTCTGCCTTTATGCCTCCCGCGCAGCGCCTGTAGATACCGGGGAACATCCCCGTGAAGGTCTCACCGGCTGCACCATAAGGGCACATTTATTTTATCACAAACGATAAGCCTATACAAGAAAAGCTTTCGTCTTTCCGTATTCTGTCAGGTCCGTTATCGCCGTTCAAGCCCGTGCCTTCTTTCGGACGTACCTGCCATGCCTTATCTGCGCCGAAAGCCCTCCCTTAAACTGTCACCGCGAAGCTCAAAGCCGTAGTCCTCCATACATGCGGCGGGAAATGCCTCATATCCCATAGCGCCTCCCATGGGATTATAATAAAAGGTGATACCGTCCACCTCATAGCTTTCCATCTCGTAGGTGTCATAGGTTTCCTGCCATACATAGGCGGGAAGAAGCCTGGTGCCCATAAAATAATCCGCGCACACATAGAGCTTATACGCACCGTACACAGCCAGAAAAGCACAGACAAGCCCGGAAAGCACCCTGGAATGCTGCAGCACATACCCTGCCGCAAGCGCCGCCAGCAAAAGCACATACGCATATCCGTACCGCATCATGGGAGCGGTGAGCTGCCAGAAAATATAGGAGCAGGCCACAGCAGCCAGCACAAGAATTACATCCAGCTTCTCCCACTGCCTTTTTATCAACACATAGACGGCTGACACGGCGGCAATCAGAACTGCCGCCAAATCCGCCAAAATCAGAAGCTTTTCCGTAGTGAACAGTTCATTTTTAAACCAATTGGGAAACCACCCTGCAATGCCCACGTCCCCGTCCGTCACGCTTATCCCCTTCGCCCAGGTCTTGATTCTGAGCGCATCCATCCGGATAATCTCCACGTCCGTCATTTTCCAGTCAAAGCTAAACAGGTCCAGCCCGGGAAGGGGATAAAACAGCCAGCCCGTAATAATCACAGTCCGCGCCATCCAGGGAACGGCCGCCAGCAGTCCCAGAAGAAGGTAAATGCCGATTTGATTCCAGCGCTTCTGCCGCAATAGCTCATATGCCGGCTTTACAATCAGAATCAAAATCAGGCCCGCCGTCACCTTCAGCGTCAGCGCATAGGCTCCCGCCACACACAGCAGCGCATACGGCGCAATATTCTTACGTCTCTCCTCGTCCGGCTCCTCAAGCTGTGTCAGCCATTTTATCACAATAAAAAAGATGGTGCACATAACCGCATAATCGGAGGAGGGCGTCAAAACCTCGTCTATTATGGTGGTCAGGTAATACACGCCCCCTGCCCTTGCAAAATCGGAAAGCAGCATTTTTTTCCTCTTGAAGCATCTGCCCAGATCCAGCGCGGTAATACTCAGAAGAAAGGCAATAAAACCGTTTACCGTGTGAAGCGACACGCCCAGGATAAATTTCATGCTGAAAAGCGCGGACACCGCGAAGATAGAACTGTTATAGCCAAACCGGGGAAGCAGATTCCCCAGGCCCTTGACCACACCGTACTCCTCTATCCATCGTATGCTCTGCCCCTGGTACTCATCCATATCCGGAGGCATATAGCCCCTGGAGGTAAAATAGCACCATGCAACCAGCAAAACCGGAATCAGTATTTTGACGCCCGGGGAGCATCCCCGAAAGGAGCCGCGTATAAAAGCAAGCATCTCCTTTCTCATTACAATGCAGAGTAAGACGCACACTGCCGTGAGAATTACATTGGCCTCCACATTCACCCGGTAAAAAAGGCTGAAAACCTGGGCGTATACCGTGGCGATCACCAGGCCCGTCATCAAAATACTGTCAACACGCTTTATCTGATAACACAGCGCCCTTCGTACAAAACGCGAAAAGGCAAACCCAAGGCTGAAAACCGTAAACAGAATATATATCCAGTTAAGGAAAATCGTCAGCATAAAAAACCTCCCTAATTAAACTAAGGATAGCATACCCCGTTTTAAACGTCAAATCAATACTCCCGGGAACAATTCGGCACTTCTAAAAGTCTGTTATCGATTAAAAATATTCTAACCGGGCTGTAAGATTTTGAAGAAAAACCGTAGTATATAGGTGAGAGCAGGGAAACGGATATCGGTCTTTCGGATCATGAAGCTGTAAAGGAGGTGATACCGGCTTGGAGGATAACGAGATCATACAATTATTTCAAAGCCGCTCGGAACAGGCGATAACGGAGCTTTCAAAGAAATACGGCGCCATATGCGCCAGGCTTTCAAACAATATACTGAAAAACCGCCTTGATGCGGAGGAATGTGTCAACGACGCTTACTTAGGGGTCTGGAACAGTGTGCCGCCCCAAAATCCCGACCCGCTGCTCACCTATGTATGTCGGATTGTCCGCAACCTTTCCCTCAAAAAATACCACTCCAATACCACGGCAAAGCGCAACGGCTTTTACGACGCCGCGCTGGACGAGCTGGAGGACTGCATTGCTTCCGGGCAGACAATAGAAAAGGAGCTGTCCGCAAAGGAACTGTCCCGGCTTCTGGACCTATTTCTGGGAACCTTGGATAAGACAAGCAGAATAATGTTCGTACGGCGCTACTGGTATTCGGATTCCGTTTCGGACATTGCGGGAAAGCTCCATATGAGCAGCAACAGCGTTTCTGTCCGGCTTTCACGCACACGCACAAGGCTCAGGAAATATTTAAGGAAAGAGGGAATTATTCCATGAAAAAAAATAATGATAACACAAGACTGTTCATTTCCGAGGCATTGGGAGGCATTGACACACGCTACATCCAGGAGGCGGGGCAGTATACCGCCCCAGAGAAAACGGCCCCGGCAGGCAAGCCCGCAGCGACTGCTAACCGTACACACCTCTTTTTCCGTGCAGCGGCGGCAGCGGCGCTGGCGCTGTGCCTGATTGCCGCAGGAGCAGGCATCCTGTCCCCCTCCGATAAGATGACCGTGACGGCCCACGCCCAGGGAACGGACGAGGAAATCACCGCCGCAGGAGCCGTTGTTTCCACCGGCTTGATTAACGACAGCGGCTCCATGACAGGAAAGCCTCTGTTTTTCTATCTTTCCGGCAAAAATATTGCAAAAGTGCGGTTTTCCTGCAAAAACCAGCAGCTCTGTTTTATGGACTGGACAGAAAAAAGAAACGAATTCGGATTGGCGCAGAATTTCACGGTTGAGTACGGCGGAGACGAAAGCGAATATTATTATCTTCTGATCGACTGGGTTCCGGACGCCATCGTACAAAAGCTGCACACAGGCTGTACCATCGCCGGGCTGCCGGAGGAAATGCGAAGCGACATGATCGTTATGGAGATTACCTTTGCGGACGGCGGCACGGACACAAAGGCGATTTCCATTTCACTGCTGGACAACGGCGCCTTTTTCGCCTCCTTTGACGACTATAGGATCAGGTCCACGGACACCTTCGTCCGCCGCGCCGACAGCCAGCCGATACCCCGGGACATTCTCTATTCACAGGGCTCCGGCCCCAAGGAGGACCTCTCCGGCAATGCTCCTGCCATCGGAGGCGAATACCAGAGGACAGACCCCGAGCCCGGGCTTCCCGAAAATGCAGACAGCGAACTGCCCTTACAGCCGGGCGATGCCCGGATAGCAGAGGCGGAGGAGGCAGCAAAAGGCTATTATGCAGGTACGGTCTTTCAGGTCGTTTCCATGGAAATAAAAACCTTGCTTGAGGACACGGTCGTCTTTTCCGTCCGGGCCAGCAAGGGCGGTATTGTCCAGGAGCCTGACCGCACCATCACCCTGCAGCTCAAGGACGGCGCATGGCAGGTGACAGGCGAGGGGTATTAAGCCCCCCGCCTGTCACCTGCCATATATACGCAACAGCACATATTCACCCCACTGCCCTGCCGTTTCGGATGATAGCGCCCTGTTTTCTGACGCCGGCCAGGACACAGGCAGCGTCAGCTGAACCTGTAAATATTATAAATGTTAATTACAATAATGATTGTCATCAGCCCGATAAACAGCTTATCCACCGTGGCTTCCCTAATCCTTTTGTTCAGCGCCCTTCCCACGATTCCGCCGCCGATTCCGCCCGCAATCATCAAAAGCAGCACGGGCAGCTCCGCCCTGAACGCCTCCCCGTTTATCAGGCTTAAAACCAGGCTGGCAAGCTGTGAGAAGAAAATAATGTAAAGGGAATTTTCCGCCGCCGTCTTGGTGGGCATGGAAAAGAAGAAAAACAGCACCACCAGATTAATAGGACCGCCGCCGATGCCTAAGAAGGCGGACAAAATGCCCAATACCAGCCCTATGATCAGGCAGGCCGATGCCTTTTCAATATGTAGGGTCTTAATCCTGCTCTTACATATTGTGTAGATCAAGGTTCCCAGAGTGACTGTCAACAGGCAGGCCGCCTGAATCTGCCCCACCTTATCGATATCGGAGCTGATGCTTTTCACATAGGAGAACAGCAGCTTTCCCGCAATTCCGCCAAACGCCGCGCCCAGCGCCAGGGGAAAACCCGTACTTTTCTGGATATGGGATTCGCCCTTGGCCTTGCTTTTCAGAACGGAATAGGTGGTCATGGAAAGCACCGTGCAGCCCGATAAAAAGCTGATTTGCGCCGCATCCATCACACCGAAGGCATCCAGAACCGGCTTAATGATGACACCGCCTCCGATTCCGCAGATCGCACCGATAACAGAGGCAAAAAAACAGACCAGCAAAAAAATGAGATAAAGCATATTGATTTTTCCCCCAAATCTCAAGCATATATTAATTTTAATTGCAGCTTTTCTTTCTGGAAATTCTATTTTATAGTATAATAAAAGAACCCTTTTTGCAAGGCTTCCATATCATATCAAGGAGAAAAGTTGCAAACCCGGCCAAAGCAGTATACCTTGCTCCGGACAAAGACTCCGAAGCGGAAGGTTATGGTTTGTGACGGTAAAACCATGTCCACAAGGCGTTATACAATGTTGCTTATACCTTTTTTGCTGCTGCTTTGCAGCTGCTCACGATCCCAGGGCAATATGTTCCCCCTGCAAAAGGGCGGCACTGCTTCCGCAAAACCCCCTCTCTACAATATGCCTTCCCCTTCGCCCCAGAACCAGGCAGCGGCGTCAGGCACACCTGCGCCTACGGGCAATACCGCTTTCCCCGGCATACCCACCCCGGACAGCCCGTCTGCGGAGCCGGAAGCGCTGCCCGTCCAGGCGCCGCTTACGGCTCCGGGACACGCCCCATCCCCTTTACCGGAATTTCCCCAGGCAGGCGTTCCCTTAATGGAAAATCTGATTTTTACGGCACTGGAGCCTGTGGGCGGCACTATGTATGTGTGGGGCGGCGGGTGGAACGAAGCCGACACGGGCGCCGGACAGGAAGCGCTTTCCATCGGCTGCAGCAGGCGCTGGGCGGAATTTGCCGCCGCACAGGGCGGCGATTACGATTATCACGATCATCGTTATAAGATTCATGACGGCCTGGACTGCTCCGGCTATATCGGATGGCTTTTGTACAACCTGTTCCACACCGAAGCTTCCCTATCGGAGGGTGACGGCTATGTGATGAAGTCTACCCTCGTGGCAAAAACCCTTTCCGATTACGGCTGGGGTGAGCTGATTCCCGCATCTGACGCGGCAGAATGGAAACCGGGAGATATCTGCAGCATGTCCGGGCATGTATGGCTTTCCCTGGGCACATGTCAGGACGGCAGCGTGCTCCTCCTCCATGCCAGCCCTCCGGGAGTGCGCATCTGCGGCACAGCCTCCAGCGAGAGCGAAAAGACGGACGCCGTAATGCTTGCGGAGAAATGGATGTCCGGCTGCTATCCCCAGTGGTACGAAAGGTTTCCCGGCTGCAGCGTAAGTAATTCCTATCTGACCTCCTCCGATATCATGCGCTGGAGCAGCGGCACCCTTGAGGACGCCGAACGGTTTCAGGCAATGTCCGCTGAGGAGGCTGCGGCATACTTTATGCCTGAATCATAGCAGCTCAGGCAATTCCTGAAGAAAGCGGAAAACACGTTTAAGGAGGATACCTTATGCCACAATTATTTCAAGCGCACCCCGCGCAAAGAAGGCCGGAACCTGACAGGGCAAAAAGACGTCCTGCACCGATTATCATTCTGATCATTCTTGCCGGTTTAGCCGCCTGGACCCTATGGGCAAACACCGCCCTGATGACGAACGAAATTAAAATCGCCTTCTCCGGCAGCAGGCTTCCCGCCTCCTTTGCCGGGTTTCGGATCGCCCATGTCTCCGACCTGCACAACGCAGAGTTTGGGGAAGGTAATGCAGCGCTTTTGCAGATGATTGCCGAGGGCAGGCCGGATATCATCGTGATTACCGGAGACCTGGCAGACTCCAACCGCACAGATATCGATGTGGCAATTGCCTTCGCGGAAGAAAGCGCAAAAATTGCCCCCACATATTACGTGTCAGGCAATCATGAGGCCCTTATTTCACGGAGCGAATATGAAAGTCTTAAAGCCGGGCTGGAGACCGCAGGCGTCACCGTCCTTGAAGATGCGGCGGTAAGGCTGGAGCGGGGCGGTGAAAATATCACGCTGATAGGTCTGGCTGATCCGAAATTTACAGTTAATAATGACCTTCCCTCCATGATCAAGGCAAAGCTGGAAGACCTCACAGGCGGGGATAATGCCTATACAATCCTGCTTTGCCACAGACCGGAGCTTTTTGACACCTATGTGTCCTCCGGCATGGATCTGGTATTGAGCGGGCATACCCACGGAGGGCAATGCCGCTTTCCCCTTGTGGGCGGTCTGATTGCCCCGGATCAGGGCTTTTTCCCCAAATATGACGCGGGCTTGTTTACCGTCAACAATACATATATGATTATAAGCCGGGGCCTGGGCAACAGCGTTGTCCCGCTGCGCTTCAACAACCGCCCGGAGCTGATTCTGATTGAACTGGAAATCTCAGATTAAGGTAACGGTTCAGACAGATTATCCTTTGTAATTTGGCAGCGGATATATTGACTTTTTCCGCTGCCTGCAATATAATAGCCGTATGGAAGCATAGCTCAGCTGGGATGAGCGCTCGCCTGACTAGCGGGAGGCCAAGGGTTCGAGCCCCTTTGCTTCCATTTTTTTGTCAAAATATCAGTACCTTTACCCCTTTCAAATACCTTTCATAAATGATGATACGATAGTTCACTCCTCATATCCCTGAAAAATAATACTGCACAAAATATTTTGACTAATTGCGGAAAATGTATTATAATTAGGATTCTTGCAAACGAATAAAAAAGGCATTTCTTAGCAATGCCTTACAGCACATAACTTAAAGAGCTTTTTAACAAAAATATTCATAACCTTGAATTTTAGTGCTTAATGATTAAACCGCTATGGCGTTTTAATAAAAGTTAAAGAAAAGAGGGAACCTACTTATGAAAAAGAAATTAGCAGCAGCTTTATTTGCCATTACTTTATCCGTAACTATGGCTGCATGTGGCGGAAATGAACCGTCAAACATCAACACTCCGGCAGTAACAGAGAAGCCAACAGAACCTTCCAATAGTTCCTCAAACAAAGAGTCCGAAAAAACTCTGGAAGATATTGAAAATTACTTATTGGATAGCGGCGTTTTGTCTGGAGAGCGCGTCCAGATGGCAGCCGAAATGGTTGGAGGCATCGCTGGCTTTAAATATAAGGACTCTGTCGGGGAAATATACGAATACGATACCGAATCCGAAAAATACATAAAATTGAAAAACGGAGAGGAAATTTCGCTTGAAGGGATGAATGGATTTACTACTAAGGCTGTCTCGATTAATGGAAAATTTGTTTTGTTTGGCAATAATGTTCCTCAGGAGCTTGTTGACGCTTTTAATTCCTTTAAATAAGGATAACGAGCCCGGTACAGCAGCACCGAACAGCTTCAGACAAAAAAATAATGCCCCAGGGAGGATAAAAAAATATTTCAAAAATATTCTATCCTCCCCGGGGCAGCCGTTCTTATTTTATAATGTAAGCTTCCACCCGGATACAATATAATCCGCTTTTATTTTTGGGTAATTTTCCCTGTTCTTTTCCAAGATCCTGTCTATGGTTGTATCGTATTTTTTTGCTATCGCATACAGAGTATCCCCCCTTTTGACAACATGACAGGGAGACGAAGGGGTTAAAGGGCTGTCTGAAGGCGTTCCCGTTATGTCCTCCCCATTGTTTATATAGCATATATACGGAAGCCTGCCGTGCTTTGACCATTTCCGGGCGCTGTATCCGGATATGCGGCCCATATTCTGTACCGCGGTAATCTGCACACAGTTTCTAAAGGACGGAGTACATTCCACCGCAAGACCATTCCCTATGTAGACCCCGATATGTCCCGGGAGCCAGACCGCCTCTCCCACCTCCAGCCTGCAGAAATCCGTTGAGACATCCCGGCATTTTTTTATCATGGTATCGGCGTTTATATCCGGCACCCCGTTGGATGCATATTTTGCGCCTCCATAGTTTTGCCCGGTATCCCCGCACCAGCCCCATAGGACACCCTTAATCAGGCATACGCAGTCAAATCCAAACGTGTCCCCGGAGGCCGCAAGGATCATTTCCGTGCGGTCTCCACGGCGGTTATAGGCATGGTTATTACAGTACCGCTTTTTATTGGCGGCATTCATGGGAGCGCCAAAGCAGCCCATGACATAAAGCGTTTTATAGTTGTCTGCAATGTCTTTTAAAGCTGCCGCCAGCTCATAATTTGTGCCGATCATAGCAATTCTCCCCCTTTTATTTTGCGTTTCCGATCTGGGCGGCCGTCTGCCGTACCTTGTCATACCCCAGCGTTGCCCCCAGCCAGTTTGCCACGCCCATCAGCGCAAGATATACGCAGTTCAGGGCGGTAAAAGGCACCTCCAAGTTGATATAGTACAGTGCTGTCGCGCCGCACCCGACGATTACTGCCACAAATAATACTAAAATATTGGATGCATATTTTACCCTCATTCCATCCAGAAGCTTCTTTATTCCCTCCGTTAAAAGGGATGTTGCCGCCGCGCAGGCGGTCAAAATAACCATAAATGCCGTTATTGTCATTTTACTTTCTCCTCCGTTTTTTGCCGCTCCCTATAGCAGGGCCAGCACCGCACCGGCTACGGCTCCTGCTATAGCGCAGATCACCGTAGTAATAACGGACAGCTTGATCTGCTTATGAGCCTCTGCCGGTTCCTTTTCAATTATTCCGATTCGTTCGCTGAGCTTTTTCTGTTCCACCAGCATATTTTCCATATTGACCGCCATCTTTTCCACGGAGACGGTCAGGGCATTGATCTGCCGGACACTGTCCTCCAGGAACTGTATGCGGCGGTTCTGCCGCTCGTTCTCCGCGTCAATCCGGCGGGTAAACTCCTGATGCTCCTGCCTTAATATATAATTACCGTCCATATACAGCTCCTCCATTTTTACTATAATGTGATAGTTAAAGTAGTATCGGACAGGCTGAAGGTGGGACGCCCGGTGACGTTTCCGTATGCCACACTGCCTGCGCTGTCGGCATACGCAGCTGCCTCCGCGGTCTGGGCGTGACCGGCATTGTCCGCGTACTTAGCGGATTCTGCCGTAATATTCTGGGGTTCAAGAGCATCATATATCCTCTGCTCCAGGTCATTCATATTAACCGCGGAAAAGGCATCTCCTGCCTGTGAAACAAGACCCTCATCCCGTTCAACGTCCACCACTGTCTCTGCGCCCGTTTCCACATCCGTCAAGCGCCTTCTTCCCGCAAACTCCGTAAATCTGTCCTTCCACTCTTTTTTTACAAATGCCATTATAAAACACCAATCCTTTCTCCTATGTATATCTCGCCGCAGCGATCTAAATTTTTTAAGGTTCTTTCATGCACAAGCACTGCGTCATGCAATATTTTTTCTATGTCATTCCACTTTTGGTATGTGTTAAGCGGATGTTCCGGAACCTGGGGCGTATCCGGCAGGGTCATTCCCGACTCCCTGATCTGCCGGACATTGTCAAGCAGCCGGGTAAAATCGCTTACCCTTGGGATATCCGGGCGCTCCCATTCTCTGACGGAAAGGGTGAGTCTCAGAAGCTCAAGCTCCCCTATAAGCCTTGTGTTCCACTCTATCCGCTGCAGGTCGGAAGCATTCAGTGCCCCCTTTATTCCCGCAAGCCACTCGTCCCTTTCCTCCTTTGTTATTTCCAGATTCAAATATTTATCGTTCAGTCTGGCAACGCGGAGAACATCCTCCTGCGTGCGGTCATGGACAAACACAAACCAATATGTATATGACAACTGTTTATGGACGTACTTTTTCAACTGCCCATGGGTGTATTCTTTTAGAAATGCGTGATTCATATCTTCTCCCATATATTCCTGCTATTTGATATGTATCTTTAGCTAAACTGTACAGCACTCAGTTGATAATCATATCTTGTATTCTCATCGTCTGAATTTTCAGCTCCTAAGAAAACCCCAACTTGAGCATATTTATATGATTTATTTGAGCTGTTTCCTATCAGCCAATTTGTCCAATTAACACCATCGTTGCTAAAACGGATTACATCATATTTAGTTCTTATAGGCTCAAAATAAACATTATCTCTACCCAAAATTTCAAAAAAACTAAAGGAGTTTGTGCTGATTAATGGGGAATAAAGAATAAAACTGTTATATGTTGACCATTGAAAATAATCATTTATAACCACAAAATCAACATAAATTTCACTTTCGGAAACAAACATTGTTCCTTTATCAAAAAAGTCCGCATTAATTATGTATCCCCCCATTCCAGCGTCATATGACAACTGCCATGGCTGCACCTGTATCCATTCTGAAGTGTCTGTACTTAGAGTCCTCCACCCAGCACTCAAAAAGGGCGGCGCGTTTTTTGCCTGATGGGTTTCCTTTTCCCACACCGTAAC
>ERZ808051.525-NODE-525-length-40170-cov-11.021126_pt1 | contig 40170 bp, 30 predicted proteins | sample MGYA00380199_ERZ808051 | MGnify/ENA primary metagenome ERZ808051 (study PRJEB31490, sample SAMN06133391) | mouse gut metagenome | isolation source: J11 | host: mice | place: China: Chengdu | collected 2015-05 ...
AGCAATACGGGAAGCTGTACGGCTCACTTTATCCGCGAGGAAGTGTTGAAGCAAATCGTATGGAGCAGGATATTTGACGTGACTGCCCTTTTCTTTGATGACATCATGGCTTCCATGAAATGATGTATCAGCAACGCTCCGCTGAAACAGAAAAAGAAATGAAGCGCAGGAAGCGGGAAGTCGGACAGGCAAAAAAACGGATTGAAGAACTTGACCGTATCTTCAAGCGGATTTATGAGGACGACATAAGCGGCGCAATCAGTCACGACAGATTTTTGAAGCTGTCCGCAGAGTATGAAGCGGAACAGCGGGAACTGGAAGAAAAGGTCAAGGCAGACCAGCAGGAAGTCGATACCTACGAACAGAACAAGAGCGGTTTTGACAGCTTCGCCGCAATTATCCGCAAGTATGTGGGGATAAAAGAACTCAACCCCGCAATCGTCAATGAATTTATCAAGAAAATCATAGTCCATGCGCCGGAAAAGGTGGACGGGAAACGGATACAGAAAGTGGATATTGTATTCAACTTTGTGGGGGAAATCAATTTCCTTTCTGACACGCAACCGAAACGGCAAGGCGCATAGGAAATCAAAAAGACGGTACAGCCCTTGTAATCGGGGCTATACCGCCTAATCTGAAATCACTTCCTTATCACCGCAAACTCTGTCTTTCAGGGGATTTTGATGCGACAACACATTGAAAAATGCAGGTGATGTGGTATACTAAAAAGACAGGTGATCCCAATAAGAGAAGGAGTGAAACCATGATCATTTTGATAACCGGCGCATCACACACTGGCAAGACGGTACTGTCACAGAAGCTGCTCGAAAAATACAGATATCCCTATCTGTCGATAGACCATCTGAAAATGGGGCTGATCCGCAGCGGAAATACATCGCTTACGCCGTTGAGCAAAAGCGGCGATCTGACAAATTACTTATGGCCCATTGTCCGCGAGATGATCAAAACAGCCGTAGAGAACGAGCAGAACCTCGTTGTCGAAGGATGTTATATTCCGTTTGACTGGGAAAAGGATTTTGAGAACGAATATCTGCAAAACATAAAATACTGCTGTCTCGTGATGAGCGAGCGCTATATAAAAAATCACTTTGATGACATCAAAAGGTACGCAAGTGCCATTGAGGAGCGCTTGGATGACGAGGGCTGCACCCTGGAGAGTGTGCTGATGGATAACGCGCAAGTCCTGGAACTTGCACAGAAGAATAACGCGGACTATATTCTGATCGACGACGAGTACGAGAGAACTGTCGACGAGGGAGTGGAGTCCCTGTGTGGACCGGTAGTTGCCGGCTGATGGACTGTGAGGATATGGCAGTGAGATCAGAATCGGAGTGAAGGCGGATTCTGCCTGAACAGATACAGGAAAGGGTGAGAACGGACATGCACATCGTGATCGTGGAGGATGAACCGGCGATCAGGCAGGAACTGAAGCTCCTGCTGGAAAATGCGCTCTACAAAGTCACAGCGCTCAGCGAATTTCAGGATGCGGCATCTGCGGCGCTGGCAGCAGAGCCGGATCTGATCCTGCTGGACATCAGGCTGCCTGGCGAGTCGGGATTTGATGTATGCACAAAAATCCGTGCGGTGTCGGAAGTGCCCATTATCTTTCTGACCAGTCGGACCGACGCCGCGGACGAACTGAACGGTATGTTAAAGGGCGGGGACGACTATGTCACAAAACCATTTTATCCGCCGCTTCTGCTGGCGCGCATCACAGCAGTGCTGAAACGGACAAAGAAGGCAGCGGGGCAGGAGCGGGAACCGGACAGGCTGGTGTATCGCGGCGTGGAGCTGGACATTGCGCGCGGCAGCATCCGCTGCCAGGACAGTCAGGCTGAGTTGACGAAAAATGAGTTTAAGATCCTCTATTATCTATTCCAGAACACAGGCAGGATCATACCGAGGATCGAGCTGATCGAATATCTGTGGGACAACCAGGTCTTTATCGACGACAACACGCTGAGTGTCAATATGACGCGCATCAGGGCAAAACTCGAGCAGATCGGCGCGCACGATCTGGTGGAGACAAAGCGCGGGATGGGGTATCGCCTATGAATGTCATATCCTTTCTGAAAGACAGGATTCTGTTGTATGTCCTGCACTTGGTCTGCATGATCGCGCTGGGCGGATTTCTGCTGGCGACGGGGTATCACAGAGATGCGTGCCTGCTGATCTGGATCTGCTGGCTCCTGGTGCTTTCTGTATGGTCCGCTTACGAGTACCGCAGGAGAAAGCGGTATTTTTCCCAGATGGAAGCGGTGCTTGCGCGGATCGACCAGCGCTATCTGCTCGGGGAGTTGATGCCCTTTTCGGGGCGGCTTGAAGACCGTCTGTACCGGGAAATGATACGCAGGTCCAACGGCGCGGTCATCGAGAGGATCCACGCGGTGGAGGAGACCAGGGAGGATTACCGCGAGTACATAGAGAGCTGGGTGCATGAGATCAAGGCACCGATCACCAGCGTCGCGCTGATGTGTGAGAACCACAGGAGCGAGGTCACGAGGAACATCGGCACAGAGAACGGCAAGATCGAGAATTATGTGGACATGGCGCTCTACTATGCGCGTTCCGACGAGGTTTACAGGGACTATCTGATACAGGAGACGGATCTGGGGGCAGTGGCGGCAGAGGTGGTCGGGCGCAGCAAATACTATTTCATACAGAATGCCGTGCAGGTGGCGATCGACTGCAGTGATCCTGTCTATACAGACAAAAAATGGATCGCGTTTATCCTGAACCAGATCTTGCAGAACAGCCTGAAATACAGACGGGAGACCGGCGCGCGGATCCGGATTTACACGGAAAAAGAAAAGCGGGGTGTACGCCTGACCGTCGAGGACAACGGTATCGGGATCAAGGCGGAAGAACTCCCGCGCATCTTTGAAAAGAATTTCACAGGTACAAACGGCAGAAACCATGAGCGTTCTACCGGGATGGGACTGTATCTGTGCGGGAAACTCTGCGCAAAGCTCGGCATCGGAATCCGCGCGGAGTCAGAGGAACATGCCGGCACGAAGGTGGTGCTGGAATTTCCGATCAGTACGTATATTCGGGCGGAGGGTAATTGAGTGCCTTCCGCCCTGTCTTTATCTGATCAGGCATTCTTTGCCCTTGAAGGCAATTCCGTATTGACGGAGCTGCCCTGGGGAAAATCCATCGGCGATCAGTCTGGCGTCCTCCCTTGTCTGAAATAAATGGTTATCCTGCTATCAGTATACACGATGCCGTCTATTTTCACAACATATGGTCTTTGTGTAACTATCTTTCAAAATTGTAAGCTTACTGCAACCGACATTGATACCATTTCCCGGATGGTTCTGATAAAATACAGAAAAAGGATTATACGGAGGCTGAGATGAAGGCATATATCAATGTGTGTGATGTGGAGAAATATTACGGCAGCGATGCGGGTGTGACAAAGGCGATAGACCGCGTGAGTTTTCAGGTGGAGGAGGGAGAGTTTGTCGGCGTGATGGGGGCTTCCGGTTCCGGGAAGACGACGCTGCTCAACATGCTCTCCACGATCGACAGCGTGACGGCGGGGCACATCTATTATCAGGACACAGACATCACGGAGCTAAAACCGGGCAGGCTCGCAAAGTTCCGCAAGGAAAATCTGGGGTTCGTGTTTCAGGAGTACAATCTGCTCGACACGCTGACGATCGGCGAAAATATCGTGCTTGCGATGACGCTCCGGAACAAGGGCAGAAAGGTGATCAAGAAGGAAAGCGAGGAGATGATGCGGCTGCTTGGCATCTGGGAAGTCCGCGATAAGTTTCCCTACCAGGTCTCGGGCGGGCAGAAACAGCGCTGTGCCTGCGCGCGGGCGCTCATCAACCACCCAAAGCTCCTTCTGGCGGATGAGCCGACCGGGGCTCTTGACTCCAGGGCGGCAGAAACACTTCTGGAGACTTTTCAAAAGCTGAATGAGACAAAGCGGGCGACGATCTTCATGGTGACGCACGACGCTTTCTCGGCGAGCTACTGCAGCCGCATTTTATTTTTGAAGGACGGCCAGATCTTTCATGAGCTGATCCGCGGTCAGAAGGGCAGGCGTGAGTTTCTGAACAATATCCTGGACGTGCTTTCCATGACAGGGAGTATGAAGCACACTGCCACAGAGACAGGTGAAGGTTTTTCGGCGGCAGGCGCTGCGCACCCTGCGGCAAATGCAGCAGTGCGGGAGAATATGACAGGAGGTGACAGCGATGTTTGCTAAACTGGCACTGCGCAATGTGCGGCGTTCGGCGAAGGACTATCTCGTATATTTTGTCACGATGACAGTCGTGGTGGCGTTAATGTTTGCCTTTAACAGCCTTTTGTTTGCGAAGGACATACAGGAGATGGTCGATGAGGTGGGGATCCTGACGGTCATGCTGGGGCTGGCGACATTTTTCATCGTGATCATCGTCGCGTGGCTGATCAATTATATGCTGCGGTTCATCATGGAAAAGCGCAGCAGGGAGTTTGGGATCTATCTGCTCCTGGGCATGGAGAAAAGGCAGATCGCACAGTTGTATATGCGCGAAAATATGCTTCTTGGCGCGGCGGCTTTTCTCGCGGGACTTGTGTTTGGAATGCTGGTGCAGCAGATCCTGATGGCGGTGCTCTACAGCATGGTCCTGATGGAGTTTCGGATCAGCATCAGGATCGACCGGCAGTGCATCGTCATGACGGCGCTCTGCTATGCGGGCTGTTATCTGCTGGCACTTCTGCGCTGCAAGCGGAAACTCAGAAAAATGAATATCCACGGCTTGATAAATGCGGAAAGGCAGAATGAGGCGGTCAAAGAATCCCGTGAGGAAATAAAGAGATGGATCCTTCCGCTGTCCATCGTATTTTTGCTTTTTTTCGGTGTGTGGCTGTTTTGCTGGAAGAAATGGGATACGATCGTTATCGTGGCATTTCTGATCGGTCTGATCCTGGTGATCTACCTTTTCTATACGGGACTTTCCGCCTGGGTGATCTGTTATGTGCGCCGTGAGGGAAGGGCAGTCTACAGGGGGCAGAATCTGTTTTTGCTTAGGCAGTTCGCCTCGAAGATCAAGACGATGCGGTTTACGATGGGGACGCTGACGGCGCTGTTTGTCGTGGCGTTTCTGGGGTGCTCGATCGCGATGATGTTCAATTTTTATCAGGATCATATGCTTGCGGAGAAGATGCCGTTTGACATACAGCTCCACAGCGGATATGTCGAAAATGATTTTGCGGCGGAACTTGCGGTCATAGAGGAAAATGTGACGGTTGAGGAGGCGTACGCGTACCAGATCTACACGAATGGCACAGACCAGATGAATGTTTATCTGTACACGCACCAGAGAGCATTCGGCGATAAATACAGAAACGAGGACGGCAGCCCTGATATGGAAGCGATCGCGAACGATCACGGTAATGTATACTGCACATACGATACGTATATGGGACTGACGGATTACAACCATCTGCGGGAAATGATCGGATATGAGGCGGTATCTATGGCGGAGCATGAGTATGTCATTCACATGAAGGACAGGGTATTTCGGGAGACGGGAGACTTTTCCAGCCAGCTATTTATAGAAGGCAGCAGCGGGCAGCTTGTGTGTGCGGGGTATTACACGGAACCGTTTTCGCAGGACGGGCAGAATGGCGGGGATTATGTGATCGTGGTGTCCGATGCCGAGATCGCGAAGATGCGTCCCTATTATGCGGAGCTGGCAGTGGACATCGCGGGGGCGGCGCCGGATCGTCTGAAAGACAAGATCGATGCGGTGTCAGAGACTTCGAGGAAATCGATGGCGCTTGATATCGGAGGAAATACCTGTGCCGGATCGGATATGATCCTGGTGTGGGGATCGGACAATCTCGTGCGCGATAATCTTGTCAAAGAGATGAAGTGCATGCTGCTGCCGCTGATCTTTCCGCTGATCTACATTGGTCTGGTCTTTCTGTGCGTCGCACTGACCGTGCTGTCCGTACAGCAGCTCAGTGATTCCGCAAAGTACAGATTCCGCTACAATGTGCTAAAGCAGATCGGCATGGGGACGGAGGAGGTGGCGAGGCTCGTCTGGAAGCAGCTCGTGCTGTTTTATCTGTGCCCGGCGCTGTTTGCGGTGGTGATCAGCGGGGTGATCGCGGGGTATGTGGGCGGAAACTTTAATTTTTACTCGGGCGTGAATACGCCGTCGTGGTTTTATTTCGGGATCTCGTTTCTGCTGTTCTTCGGGGTGTACAGCATCTATTTCGCGGTGACGTATGTCGGGTTTCTGCGGAATGTGGAAGGATGACCTGTTTGCGCGGGGCGAGCTGCAGCAGGCAGCCGCCTGCGCAGACGGGTCATGATTTTTCATAATACTTTGCCTGTGCATGCCAGAGCTGGCTGTATTTGCCGCCGGCATCTGCCACCAGCGCTTCATGAGTTCCCTGCTGTATGAGCTGTCCGTGGTCAAACACGGAAATGGAATCGCAGAAACGGCAGCTTGACAGCCTGTGGCTGATGAACACGGCGGTTTTATACTTGGTCAGCACATTGAAATTCTCATAGACAGCCGCCTCCGCTATGGGATCGAGCGCCGCCGTGGGCTCATCCAGAACCACGAACGGAGCATCCTTGTACAGTGCGCGCGCCAGCGCGGTTTTCTGCATCTCGCCGCCGGATAATTCGATCGCCTCAGCGTCGTATTCCCGCGAGAGTGCCCGTTTGAGGGCATTTTTTTCTTTGGCTGCCGGATCGCGTTCAAGATGCGCCAGTTTATCGCCCAGCCCTGCGCGGATCAGGCAGTCACGCACATGTGCTTCGTCGTAATCCGATCTGACCGCCACATTCTCTCCCAGCGGAAAGCCTAAGAGCTTATAGTCCTGAAACACCACGGAGAACAGTGCCATGTATTCATCATAGCGGTATCGGGAGATGTCGATGCCGTTTAACAGGATCGTCCCTTCGGTGGGATCGTACAGACGGCAGAGCAGTTTGATGAACGTGGTCTTGCCGGAACCGTTTTCGCCCACGATCGCCATTTTGTTTCCGATACGGAACCGGATGCTGACGTGGCGCAGCGCCCAGCTGTCCGAGCGGGGATAGCGGAAACTCACATCCCTAAATTCGATCTCGTAATCGATATCATCGCGTTTTTCCACAGCCAGAGTGCCCTTGTACATGTCGTTGGGCAGATCCAGATATTCGTAAAGGGACACCAGATATTGGTTGTTGTGGCGCAATCTTCCGATCCCTGCGGCGACAGCTGAGACAGCCTCTATGAACCTTTTTGTCGTGCCCTGATACAGGATGAAGCTGCCGATGCCAAACACACCGATGAATGCCCGGGCTGCCGTAAAGAGGAAGATGCACAGATTTAACACAGCGTTTAGCATGATGGACAGGAAATTGTATCTGATGGTAACCTTTTCCAACTCTGCGACCCATTCGCGATGAAGTCTGTTTCGGAGCATCTCCAGAACAAAGGGGTTGAGATCAAACACGATCATATCCGCGCCCCACAGGCGATAAAATTTGAAATAGCTCACATTTTCCTTTGCCAGCTTGCTGACCGCCCGCTGCTGCCCGATGCTGCGTGCGGCGGCAATTTTGACAGAACAGACTACATTGAACAGGATCAGGGCGACAACTACCACCGCGGAAACCGGGGAGTTGATGAAGCCAAGCACTCCGGTATAGCTGCCCTGGGCAGTCATGGTGAACATGGACACTGTCAGGGAGACTGAGAAGACAACGCCCAGGATGTTGCCGAGCAGGGAGGAGACTTCCCGTTTCACATTGATGAGACCTGCTCCGTTGGCATTTATGCGCGCCTGGATCTCCGCGCGCCGCAGGCGGATATCCGGATCTTCGATATGCCCGTACTGGAATCCGTTCTGTACGTCAGCCAGATAAGCGCCGTGGTTAATGTGCAAAAATGTATCGCACAGCGACCGGCGGCTTTGCAGAAGCTTTATGGCAACGGAAACCAGCAGACCGCCAAGCACTGTGATCCCGGCAAGCTGCAGCAGTTTCCTCTGATCGCAGTCTCCAGCCAGTTCATTCACCATCTGCGCGGACATATAGAGACCAAAGTAAGGGAAAAAAGTTTCCGCGATCGTGCAGAGCGTCTGATACAGCCAAAAATGCGGCATCATTTTATTCAAGAGTTTCACACCGCGCCAGAGCAGTCCCCATTCCTCCGCCAGTGTGCGTTTTTCCGTCGTATCATTCCATAACATCTTTTTCCGCCTCCTTGTAATATTTGCTCTGGATCTCAAACAGTTCCCTGTATTTTCCGCCGGATGCCATCAGCTCGTCGTGGGTGCCGATCTCCGCAATGCGGGCCCCGTCGAGCAGAAAGATGCGTTCACAGAATCTCGTCGATGCCAGGCGGTGGGAGATGAAGACGGATGTTGCCTCTGCTGCGATCCGATGATAATTGCGGTACATCCTGTCCTCGGCGATAGGGTCAAGTGCCGCCGTGGGTTCGTCCAGGATGATGCAGGGCGGATTTTTGTAGAGAAGCCGTGCCAGCAGGAGTTTCTGCGTCTCCCCGCCAGACAGATCCACACCGTCCTCGTGCTGATCCCTGAATAACAAGGAGTCCGCACCTTTGGGGAGGGATGCGATCTTCTCCGAGAGCCCGGACAGTTCGATGCAGCTGCGAACCTTGTCCCTGTCGATATCGTTCTCTGCTGCGGAGGCGATATTCTGTGCGATGGAGATTGGCAGGATATTGAATTTCTGCGGTACGATGCCAAACAGCGAATACAGCTCATCGCGGTTGTACTCGTACAGTGTGTGTCCGTCCAGCAGGATCTCGCCCTCGTCCGGCAGGAGCATACCGCACATCAGCATGGTCAGCGTGGTCTTCCCGGCGCCGTTAAGTCCCACAAGCGCGATATTCTCCCCCGCTTCTATCCGAAAGGAAACATTGTCAAGCGTCTTTTTCTCCCCCTCGGGATATCTGTAAGACACGTTTCGAAATTCTATGGAGAAGGGCTGTTTTGGTATCGCTATGCCCGCGCCGCGGTTGAGTCTGTCCTCTATCTCCATCGCTTCCCGGAAATCGGATATCTGCATCGCCCCCTCGGACATTTTGTTTATGATCTCCAGAATGTTGCCCATCACCCCTGACAGGGATGTGATCGCCGAGAAATACAGGACAAAGGAGGCAGTGCTCACATTTCCGTGCACGGTCTCCGCGATCAGGAAAGCATACGCAGCCCCGTCGCGGACCAGGACGACGAGAAAGTTCACCAGGGCAGTGAGAATGCTGCGCCGCGCCATCTTTTTTTCCTCCGCCAGCTGCAGGTCAAGCAGCTGCGCGAGGCGGTCACGCAGGAATTGTTTCATGCCGTACAGCCGAATGTCCTTGGCGTAGCTCAGGTCAGTGGAGATCGGCCAGACGATGCAGTTGATTTTTTTGCCAAGGTCATTGCGCACATCGCGCTCTGCCCAGTTTCTGTCCCGCTCCCATTTTCCCATAACGGTATTGAGCGCAGTTCCCACGGCAAGGAGCAGGATGATGGCTGGGTGCAGCAGGGAGATCACTGCCCCAAATAACAGGAAGTTGAGGATCTGTGCCAGCATGTTGGCGAAATCCATCGGGAAGTGTACCCCCGCAGTGTGATTGTTGGCGGTCGCTCTGTCTGCGCGTTCATTCCACTTCTGCACTTCGGGGTCATAATCGTGATACCAGTCCCGGCAGCGCCGGTGTGTCAGCCAGATATACTGCATGCTGGCCAGGACACGGAACTCGGAAGTTTCGATTTTGGTGGAAAGGATATTGTTGGAAATGTCGCACAAAAGCTGTGCGAGCAGCAGGCCGGCGATCACCAGTGTGACTGTCGAAAAGCTGCCGGATCTCTCCAGCGCCGAGAGCATGGCGGGCGGCGAATAGAGCGTCAGCGCCGAGAGCGCAAGGGAGATGGGGACAGTAAAAATTCCCACGAACACCAGCTGCCGCTCGTTCTTCCATATTAAGCTGTAAATGTATGCCACACAGGAAAACAGCCCGTATTTCGGTTTGCGTTTGGGTTCTTTTTGTTTTGTTTTTTCCATTGTCAATCTAAAGATCTCCTCTCAGTCATATTCTATAAACGGATTATATACCCGACGGACAATAAAAAAGCATTTCGCAGCCCAAAAGTTGTTTTCGGTGAACGAAATGCACATGGATATGGGTATTTTATTGCAGGGGTATCAGCAGCTCGGCAGTAAATCCGCCGTCCTCGCTGTCCGCCGAGAATATGCCGCCGTATTTCCTGACAAGGCTTTGCACCCGGATGAGGCCGAGTCCGCTGCGCCTCTCCTTTTCTGACGGGAACAGCCCCCTGCGCTTTTCGTGTTTTTTCCCGGCGGCGTTGGTGAATGCCAGATAGAACTGGGTATTTTTCCTGCCGATATAGATGCGGATAAAGCGGTTTTCCTGCGGGAGCCGTTTGTTTTCCTCGATGGCATTGTCCAGCAGATTTCCGATGATGGCGCACAGGTCCACGTCCGTGACCGGTGTCTCGTCCGGGATCTTTGCCTTGACATTGACCGCGATCGCATTCTGCGCGGCAATGTTCATCTTTCCGTTCAGGATCGCGTCGATCATCACCCTGCCGGTCTTGACGGTGGTATCTACCTGGGTCAGGTCATCGTTCAGCTCGAGCAGATAGGCGTTCACGTCATCATATCTGCCCAGCGCCATGCTCGCCTGCAGCGCCTGGATATGATTGTGGTAATCGTGTCTCCAGCCCCGCATCTTTGCGTACATCGACTCCACTTCCTCACAGTATTTCCGGAGCAGATCCCCCTGGTAATCCTCGACCCGTTTGTCGATCCATTTTTGTAACAATGATAGCATCTATTCCTGCATCTCCTTAAAATAATCTGATGATCTCCCTGCCGATCTCTTCCGCGATCCCACGGCTGATCGGGATCTCCTCGCCGTTTCCCAGCAGCACGCTGTTGTGCGTGATCCGCGTGATGTGGCGCAGGTTGACACAGAATGAACGCTGGCACTTGAAAAAAAATTCGTCCAGTTCCGCCACGGTCTCGGCAAAGGATCGTTTCATGCGGTATGTCTTGTCGGGGGTATGGATCAGCACGTACTGTTTCTGCGCCTCGACATAGAGTATCTGTGAGAGCGGCACCAGATCCGTGCTGCGGTCATACGTCACGCAAAGCCGCTTTTCCGTCTTTCCCAGATTGGCGGCGGCGCAATCGAGCACCGCGTGCAGCTTCTCATAAGAGACGGGCTTCATGAGGTAGTGCAGCGCGGCGACTTCATATCCCTCCGCGATAAAATCGGGATATCCGGTGATAAAGACGATCTGGACCGCATCGTTTCGGCATCGTATCTTCTTTGCGAGGTCGACGCCGTTCATCGCCCCCATCTCGATATCCAGCAGGAGAATGTCAAAGTCCTGCGTCTCCTCACACTGAAAGAGAAAAGCCTCCGCGGACGGAAATGAACATATGTTTACAGTGTGCCCGGCTGATTCCGCCCAGCGCGCGGCGAGGGCGGAGACGTATTGCGTGTCGGCGGAACTGTCATCAACGATGGAAATTTTGTAGTGCATGTGCCACCTGCCTTACCGATCTGAAATCTATTCTGAAATCTATAATAAAATATTATATCATGTGCAGAAAAGGGAAAGCAATAGATTCGTCTAAAATCACCACAAATTGAATAATCTCACGGGTTCGAGGCAGAATAGGGGTAAAATGGGCGAAATAAAAGAGATTTTAATAAAAATAAGGAAAGTAAGAAAGGACTGAAAACAGTGAGATCACTCTGGAATGAAACTGTCACCCTTCCTGCGTTTCCGACACTGGAAAGCGACACAGAAACAGACGTCCTGATCATAGGGGGCGGCATTGCCGGAATCCTGACCGCGTATTTTCTGCAGCAGAACGACGTGCCCTATATTCTGGTCGAGAAGGACAGGATCTGCGGCGGGACAACGGGAAACACAACTGCAAAGATCACTTTTCAGCACGGGCTGTGCTATCATAAGATGCTGCAAAATGGCGGTCTGGAAAGGGCGGACATGTACTTGCAGGCAAACCGCATGGCATTTGGGAAATACGCTGCATTGTGCAGGGAGATCGACTGCGGATATGAGATAAAAAACAATTATGTGTATGCCACGGATGACCGCCAAAAGCTCGAGGACGAGATCAGTGCGCTCTCAAAGATCGGCTATAACGCCGTGTTTGCAAAAGACCTGCCCCTGCCGGTGAACACTGTGGGAGCAGTCTGCTTCGAGGACTAGGCACAGTTCCACCCGCTCCGATTTCTGTATGCGGTCGCAAAGGGACTGAACATCTATGAGCACACTTTTGTGCGGGAAATGGAGGGCACGACGGCTGTCACGGACCGCGCAAGGATCAGCGCGGGCAAAGTCATCGTCACGACGCATTTTCCGATGATCAACAAGCACGGAAGCTATTTCCTGAAACTGTATCAGCACCGTTCTTATGTGACGGCGCTGGAAAATGCGCAGAACGTTGACGGAATGTACGTTGACGAATCCAGGACCGGCTTTTCCTTTCGAAATTACGGCGATCTGCTGCTTTTGGGCGGCGGAGGGCACCGCACGGGCAAAAGCGGCGGAAACTGGGATGAACTGAGGCAGTTTGCCAGGGAACAGTATCCCCGTGCCACCGAGAGATATTTCTGGGCGGCGCAGGACTGCATGAGTCTTGACCATATCCCGTACATCGGCAGATATTCAAAAAACACGGCGGATCTCTACACCGCGAGCGGCTTCAACAAATGGGGGATGACAGGCGCTATGTTATCGGCGGTGCTGCTCAGCGACAGGATCTGCGGCAGACACAATGGATTTGAGGAAGCGTTTGACCCGTCGCGCAGTATCATCAGACCGCAGCTCTTTGTAAATGGTTTTGAATCGATCAAGAATCTGCTCACACCGACAAAAAAGCGCTGCCCCCACCTCGGCTGTGCGCTGAAATGGAACCCCGCCGAGCACTCGTGGGACTGTGCCTGCCACGGCTCGCGTTTTGACGAGAGCGGCAAGGTGCTCGACAATCCCGCTAACGGCGATCTGACGTAAAAAAATTATGGTTGACTTTGTATGGGAGCAGTGTTATACTCACTTTAATTTCATACGAAAAGGCTTTGACGAGGAGTAGTATGTATCAGGGATTTCACAGAGAGAAGATGGCTGGTGTGAATCTTCATTGAACTGGTATAGAAGCAGCCTCTGAGCTGTGGACCGAACAGTGATCTGCACAGATCCTCAGTAGGCTTCAACGGAGTTCCCCCGTTAACGCAGGAAGCAATATCGGAGCAATCCCGTATTGACAGAGTGCAGACTGATCTGATCTCTATCATTTATGACATGGAATCAGGCGATCTGAAATTAGGTGGTAACACGGACAAGTACGTTCGCCCTAAGTTGACAAAAATCAGCTTAGGGCTTTTTTTATGCACACGGGCACCCAGAGGAAGCATGTCATCAAACCGATAAATCGGTTCGCTGACGGGTGCCTGCGCGTAACCAGAACATAGAATTACCGGAAAGGAGAACAAAGAAATGATGACACCAGATCAACTGCGGAGATCTTACATTGATTTTATGAAAAAAAGAGGGGCAAGCCAGGTGCCCTCGGCGAGCCTGCTGCCGGAAAATGACCCTTCCACGCTGTTCACAGGCAGCGGAATGCAGCCGATGGTTCCCTATCTGCTGGGCGAGAAGCACCCGGTCGGAAATGAGATAACGGACATTCAGAAGTGTTTAAGGACAGTGGATATCGATGAAGTGGGGGACAGGTCCCATCTGACTTTTTTCGAGATGTTAGGGCGCTGGGAATTCAGTGCAAATGAAAAGGATTACAAGAAAAAGCAGATTGATGCGATCTGGGACTGGCAGATCCATGAACTGGGAATCGATCCCGACAGGCTGTATGTCAGCGCGTTCAAAGGCTGTGAGGCGCTCGACATCGAGGGCGATTCGGAGACAGTACGCCTCTGGTCGGAGAAATTCCGATCGGTTGGGATCGAGCCTGTCGTGGAGGCAGAACCGTATAAATACGGAGCATCCAGAGGGGGCAGGATCTTTCTGTACGGTGAGAATGAGAACTGGTGGAGCCGATCGGGAAGCCCGCTCGATATGCCGGTCGGGGAACCCGGCGGACCGGACAGCGAGATGTTCTATGATCTCGATCCGTCCGGGGATGTCTTTGATCACCCCGCCTCTGACAGTGAGCGGTTTCTGGAGATCGGAAACAATGTGTTCATGTGTTACAAAAAAGAGGAGACAGGTTTTGTGCGGATGAAAAATCCCAATATCGATTATGGCGGCGGACTTGAGCGGATCGCGATCGTGCTGAGCGGCGGCAGGGATATTTACAACACGGCGCTGTTTCTGAGTGCGAAACAAAAGTTAACGGAGATGAGCGGCAGAGCATATACGGATGATCCGAGGTCGTTTCGCATCATACTGGATCATGTCCGCGCGGCATCGTTTTTGATCCACGACGGGGCGGAGCCTTCCAACAGTGATGCCGGATATGTGACGAGGAGATTGCTGAGAAGGGCGATCCGCGCAGGCAGAAAGATCGGCATACAGGGAGGTTTCGTCGGGGAGCTGGCGGAGGTCTACATCGACGAGGCAACGGCATATGAGGACTTTATAGCAAACAGGAAAAAGGTTCTCGAGGTCATAAACAAGGAGGAGAAGCTGTTTCACAGAACCCTGCAGCAGGGCGAGATCGAGATCGAGAAGCATCTCAGGAACAAGGGCAGCGTAACCGGGGCGGACGCATTTTATTTTTATGAGACGTACGGTTTTCCGATCGAGCTGACAGAGGAGTTTCTGGCGGAAAACGGATATGGAATAGAGGAGAAAGAGTCCTATGCGGAGGCGGCAGCGCATCACGCCGAGATGAGCCGGACAGCGGCGGCAGGCAGATTCAAGGGCGGTCTGGCTGACCAGTCAGCGGAGACGACGGCACTTCACACGGCGGCACATCTGCTGCTTGCAGGTCTGCGGCAGGTGCTTGGCAGCCATGTCATGCAAAAAGGAAGCAATATCACTGCTGAGAGACTGCGGTTTGACTTTAACCATGATCAGAAACTGACGTCGGAGCAATTGGCGGAAATTGAAAAATATGTGAACGATGCCATCGCATCGAAAGCGGCGGTCTCTGTGGCGGAAATACCGAAAGCGGAGGCGAGGGAGAGCGGCGTCAGCGGCAGTTTCTGGGATCAGTACCCGGATATCGTGAAGGTGTACACGATAAAGGATCGCGGCGGAAGAGTCTGGAGCAGGGAGATCTGCGGCGGTCCGCATATAGAAAACACAGAATGCCTGGGGACGTTCAGGATCGTAAAGGAACAGTCGTCCTCCGCGGGAGTCCGCAGGATCAAGGCGGTCATTGAACCAACTTTATGATTGAGGGAATCCGCTTTTTGGTATATAATCATTGTAACAACAGTCATTCAGGAGAGCGGGGATAGGATGAGAAAGACAAGGCTTCCGATGGGGATCGAGGATTTCGAGGAAATACGGACATTGGATTTTTATTATGTGGACAAGACGGGACTGATCAGGGATCTGCTGCGGAATCTGGGAAAAGTCAATCTGTTTACACGTCCGAGGCGTTTTGGCAAGACGTTGAATATGAGCATGCTCAAATATTTCTTTGAGGCGGGCAGTGACCGTGCGCTTTTTGACGGATTGGCCATCTCCGACGAAAAGGAGCTGTGCGACGAGTACATGGGGAAATTCCCGGTCATTTCAATCACTTTAAAGGAAGCAGTGGGAGTGAACTTTGCCGATGCGAAGGACAAACTGCGCTCGATCGTTGCGAGGGAGGCAGCCAGGTTTTCGTGTCTGGCACAGAGTGACTGTCTGACTGAGATGGAACGTCGGCAGTATGAGGCACTGGTCCATGTGAGCAGAGAGGGACTTTATACAGTGCCTGATGAGCTGATGCAGGAAAGTCTCTTTTTGCTGACACAGTTTCTGGAAAAATATTATGACCGGAAAGTGATCCTGCTGATCGATGAGTTTGATGTGCCGCTTGATAAGGCGTATCGATCAGGGTACTATGATGAGATGGTTGATTTTGTCAGGGCGATGTTCGGCAAGGCATTAAAAACGAACAGCAGCCTTTATTTTGCAGTGCTCACAGGCTGTCTGCGCGTGTCGAAGGAGAGCATATCCACGGGGCTGAATAATATGAATGTGTATACAGTCAAGGATGTCCTTTACAATGAGCATTTTGGTTTTACGGACAAGGAAGTCCGGCAGATACTTGAATATTATGGGTTTATGGATCAGTATGAAGCCATAAAGGAGTGGTATGATGGATATACGTTTGGGGATCTGGAAGTTTACTGTCCGTGGGATGTGATCAATTACTGCGGTGATCTGCGCGGCGGAAATGCCACAGGGCCGCGGAATTACTGGGTCAATACGAGCAGTAACGACCTGGTACGGAAGTTTATCGACAGGGCGAAAGCTGCCACCAGAAACGAGATCGAACTTCTGATCGATGGCGGAAGCGTCAAGAAGGAGATCCATCAGGAACTGACCTACAGGGATCTGGATTCCACGATAGACAATCTATGGAGCATTCTCTTCACGACAGGGTATCTCACACAGCGCGGTGAGGATGAGAGCGGGCTTACAGAACTTGTGATTCCAAACAGGGAGATCCGTTGGATCTATGCGCGGCAGATCCGGGAATGGTTTGACGAGGAAGCGGCGAGGGACAGTCATAAACTGGCAGATTTCTGCAGGGCGTTTGTGGAAAATGATGTGGCTGCGATCGAGGAAGGTTTTACTTCATATCTGAGAAAGACCATCAGTATCCGGGATGTCAATGTGAGGAAAAGCAGGAAGGAAAATTTTTATCACGGTATCTTATTGGGGCTTTTCGCACATATGGATGACTGGCGTGTCTCATCAAACGCAGAGTCCGGCGAGGGCTACAGTGATATTAGCATCGAGGTGGAGGATAGGGATATAGGGATCATCATTGAACTAAAATACGCGGAAAATGCTGCTTTTGACGATGCCTGCGCGGAGGCGTTGCGTCAGATCCGGGATCGGGGATATGAGGAAGCACTGATCGACAACGGCATGAAGACGATATATCGGTACGGAATCGCGTGCTACAAAAAGCGCTGTAAGGTTGTGTCAGATGTTTTGCCTGATCAAAAAGTGTGAGGTGTGTTCAATGAGTTTGAGAGTGAGAACAACGTTGTTTGCGGTAGCAAGTATTTTGGTGAGCCTTCCTGTGTATATTATTTTGCATGAAGGAGGGCATGCCCTGGTCGCCGTATTCTGTGGCGCCCGCATCACAAAATTTAGCGTTTTGGGCGCATATACGACTTATGAGGGCGGCACGTTTACCGCAGTGACATTATCGCTCACGAATATTGCGGGGATGCTGCTGCCTGTCCTTGCGGCGGTCGCATACATGTTGACTTACCGGGACAATATAAAAAGTACGCGCTATAGGATCTGTTCGTACTTATTTTTGATCGCTCCTGTCTGTTCCGTTCTTTCGTGGATCCTTGTTCCCATATTATATCTGGCTGGCAAAGCCCCCCAAAATGATGATGTCTCGAAGTTTATCCATAATTCCGGGATAAGCCCATGGGTGGTGATGCTCGGAGCGACCGTCGTATTTTGCGGCTGCGTCTTTATCGCATGGAAGAAAAGGATCATTCAAAACTACTGGGCAGTGATCAAGGGTTTGAAAGAAGATAACTGACACAATCTATCCCGGCTTTTTTGCTGTGGATGTCGTGGCAGGGCACCTTGCAAAATTATTTTATGGATCTGTGGGAGGAGACTGTCTGAAGATGCACAGCCATCTGCAAAATCAGATCTGCGAGCCGGGGATTCATCTGGATTTCGACCGCATGGTCAGACAGCTTGAGTCAGACGAGGCATTGTGACAAATTATGCCATAAAAACTGCGATTTGTTCCGCATATATTTTATTTCTACAATTGGCTTCATATAATGATATCAAATGGGAGGGATATCATTTTGTTGAGGACGATTAAAGGAAAACTGACATTCAGCGTGATCGGGATCGTGGTGGCGAGTATCCTGCTGACGACAGTGGGGATCATCGCGGTCGCGGGAAAGCGTATGATCCAGGATCAGACACAGGCGCTGCGGCTTGGTGCGGATAAGTACGCGGAGGAGATCAACACCTGGATCGAGATCGAAAAAATGATCGCAGACGGGGCGTCGTCGAGTATCGAGGCCGGGAAAAGCATCGAGACCGATACCGTGCAGTCGGTGGTGGACGCGCATGCATCGGGCAGGGAGGAGCTCTTAAATCTGTATTGCGGGACGAAGGACAGCAGATTTATCCAGTCGAACCAGGCGGCGGAGATACCGGATGGCTATGACCCTGTACAGCGCGGGTGGTATCAGCAGGCGGCACAGGAAAGAGCGGTCATCGTGACAGATCCCTACTGGGATGTGCTGACAAATCAGATGTGTGCGACGATCGCGTCACCGATCTATATCGATGGTGAGCTTGCCGGTGTCATCGGTCTGGATGTCACGCTCGGCACTGTGACGGACCTGACGGGCAGCATCGACTATGCGGAGGGCGCATACGGATTTCTGGTGGACAGCAGCGGTCAGTATGTGGCGCACAGGAACAAAAGCTATGAGCCAACAGCGGACAATGCTGTTATCGCAACAGATATCATGCCGGAGCTGGGGACATTGATCACGGGAAAGGAACAGGATGTGGTCCGGCTTACAGACTATGACGGCAGCGAGTGCTACTTTGCGGTGTCGGACATCGACGGAAGCGGATGGAAACTGGGGGTTGTCGTGCCGACGGCAAATGTCACGCAGTCTCTTGCCGCCATGATCATGATAGCCGCCGTGATCGCTTTGGTGGTCATCGCGTTTGTGGCGGTGTTCATGGCAGGGCTGATCGGAAAAATGCTCGCGCCGATCCAGATGCTCAAACAGTTTGCGTCGGGAGATTTCTCGGAGAGCATGGTCGTTGAGAAAGCGATCCCGAGGGCGTACAAAAACGAGACAGAGCAGATTCGGACGGCGACGACGGAGGTGCGCCAGCAGATCCGTGAGATCATACTGAACACAAAGAAGGACGCCGAAAATATCGGCATGATCGCGGAGGGGACCTCTGCGAAAATGACGGCATTAAACCAGGAGATCTCCGGTATCTCCGAGCTGGTCATCAGGGTGATGGTGCAGACACTGCAGGCGCGCGGGCTGACAGACAGCATCAGAAATAACGGACAGGAACTGGGAGACGCGATCGAGAAGGTCGCCAAAAAGGCAGGAGAGGCAGTGGGGCAGTCCGGCAGTATCATGGAGCGCGCCAGAAAGCGGCATGAGGCTTCCAACCGGTCTGCAAAGGAGGCTGTGGCACTCTATCAGGAGACACGTGCCGATCTTGAGCGGGCGATCGCGGACAGCAAAAGGGTACAGGAGATCGATACCCTGACAGAGGAGATCCTCTCGATCAGCTCGCAGACGAACCTCCTGGCGCTCAACGCCTCCATAGAGGCGGCGCGGGCTGGCGAGGCTGGAAAAGGGTTTTCCGTTGTCGCGGAGGAGATCAGAGAGCTTGCGGACCACTCAAGACTGGCGGTTGACCAGATCCGCAAAGTGACGGAGAGCGTGGTGCAGAACGTCGATTTTCTTTCCGAAAATTCTGAGAAGCTGCTGAATTTCATGAACGGCAAAGTGATGGAAGATTATCAGGAAATGACTGCGCTGGCACAGATGTATCAGCAGGACGCGGCATTTTATAATGACATTTCCAATGACCTGGGGGCATCGTCAGAGGAGATGCGTGCCAGCATGGCTGACATCGATGCGTCGATCACAGAGATCACGGGGCTTATCAGTGAGATAGCGGAGTTCATGGAAAAGGTGGAGCGGTCTGCGGAGAGCTCCGACAAAAATTCTGCAGCTGTCATGGAGCAGATGCAGGAACTGTTTCGCCTGAGTGCGCTCCTGAACCAGACAGTGGCATCTTTCAGGGTTTAAGCAGGGGAGTGAAGTTCACTCCCCTGCTCGCCTTACAGGGATCCACACCTCATACTGAGCATTCTGCGGATCCGGATTCAGATACACTTCGATATCCGGCGCATTTGCATACTCATATCCGGAGGTCGGAAGCCACTCTGTCACAATGCGCCGCTCCAGCTCCTGTATGGACTGGTTCGTGCCGCTGCCCGGAAAGACTGCCCAGGTGGACGCGGGCACGGTATAGTCGTCAAACCCGCTGTTTTCCGCAGTGCTTGCCACAGCGATGTAGTATTTCCAGGCTTCCTCGTCGTTGCAGACGCTCACGCCGAGGAGCCCCTTGATGGGGGTGTCCATCATTTCTGCAAGTTTCTGTATCGTGCCGCTGACAGCGGCGTCCTCCCACATCTTAGGCACGATCATAAAGTTGTTCTCGATTTCCCTGTTGAGCGGTGCGGATATGCCGACAATGCGGAACGCGTCTTTTTTCTCGATCCGATAATTCATTTCTTCATCTCCTTTGACAATTATTTGAAAAGTGATCGGAGGGTAGGTTTTTATGGCAACGCCCTCGTTTCTGACCGCGGAGGGAGCGATGCCGTGGATTCCCTGGAAAGCCCTGTTGAATGCCGTCGGGGAGTGATATCCGTACTTTTCCGCGACGTCGATGACCCTGGCGTCCCCGCCCTGCAGATCGACTGCCGCCAGGGACATTTTCCGCCTGCGGATATACTCTGACAGCGTAACCCCTGCCATGTAAGTGAACATTCTCTGAAAATGATAGGCAGAGCAGCAGGCGATCCGCCCAAGCTGTTCGCAATCGATCTCATCTGTCAGGTGTTCCTCGATGTAACACATACTCTCGTTGAGCCGTTTGATCCATTCCATAAAATACCTCCATGTTTTATAATGTACAAAAGTACATCTGATCATGATTATAAACCAAGTCTGTGCCGCATGTCCTCTCAATCTCTGCACAAAAAAGAGAGGTGTTGTTTATAGTGTACCACAGATTCGGATAAAATTAAAATTGAGAACGATCTGATCGATCGGGAACCATTCGGGGGCGTCGACCCGGAACTGCAGAAAACTGACACGGATGTCATAAATGTGAAGGTTCAGGTGTACACTTCGCCGGACAGCAGGTCGGATTACGCTTTCACCGTGAAATCCGATCAGTTTGGCACCGCCGCTCAGAACAGCGGAAACGTCACGGGTATGGACTTCGGTCAGATCGTCTCCTACCAGGTAACAGTCTCGCCGTCCGTCATCAACCTGCATCTCGATTGGGAAGTTCGGGAGGAAGGCATGATGGAGATCCTACGGTGGGGGGATTATATCCTGGAGGATGCGTCGGGCAGAAGGCTCACGCACGAGGAGTGTCTTCGATCCAACGGCTGCTCCGATCCGGAGCAGGGGGCGGACGGCATGATCACGTTTTCACAGGATCTGGAGATCAAGGGATTTGACGCGTCCTCCCCGACAATGAAGCTCATACCGGTGCGCGTTTCGTGGGATGCGGATGGGAGCCAGATACAGGATTCAGAGGAGGTGCTCGAGGACTGCGCTGTCACGATCGATCTGATAGAGTAGGGATTGCATGTGATTCGGAAACTTTGATTCAGAAACTTTGAATCGGAAACTACAACAAAAATCCTGTTGACAAAGAAAAATATTGTGGTACAATTCTAGATAACAATTACAGACAAAAAGCATTGACGAGGAGGAGTACATACTTCGGGACCGAATGCAAATACTTGGGACACAGGATATTTGCGTGCCGTTCCTTACCGGATGAACAGAGAGAAAGTGGCTGGTGAAAACTTTCGTGATGGTGGTATGGAAGTAGCCTTTGAGCTTTGGATTGAACAGATTTGACACACATGATCTAAGTAGACTCCAACGGAGATTCCCACCGTTATCAAGGGAAGCGATATCGGAACGAAAGCAGGCTGGATCGGCTTGACGCGTTTTGCTTTGTTCCCGCATCGTACAGAGTGCAGAATGATTCTGAAATTAGGTGGTACCGCGGACATGTTTCGCCCTAAGCTTTTGCTTAGGGCGTTTTTTTGTCTGTGTTGTCAAACGTGCAACAATGTAAACCGTTTGACGGGTAAAAATGGACCCGTCACAGTCTTGACGAGGAGGTATCCACATGGATCAAAAGTATGATTTTCAGAAAACAGAGAGCGATCTGGAACAGTTCTGGACAGAGCAGGAGATTTACAAGTACAACAACGGCAAAGAGCGGAAGATCTTTTCCATCGACACACCGCCGCCGACAGTGAGCGGGAAACTGCACATCGGGCACGTGTTTTCCTACACGCAGGCGGAGATGATCGCGCGCTTTAAGCGCATGCAGGGCTTCGATGTGTTCTATCCCTTTGGCTTTGACGACAACGGGCTGCCGACAGAACGGCTGGTCGAGAAGGACGAGGGAATCCGCGCAAACATGCTGCCGAGAAGCGAATTTCGGGCAAAATGCCTCAAAACCATCGCGAAGTACGAGGCGGAATTTCAAGATCTCTGGAAACGGCTGGGGTTCAGCGTGGACTGGAGTCTGCAATATCAGACCATATCCGACCTGTCCCAGAAGATCTCCCAGCGCTCCTTCATTGAACTTGCAAAGGCAGGGAAAGCGTACATGAAGGAGTCTCCGGTGCTGTGGTGCACGGAGTGCCGGACGTCCATCGCGCAGGCGGAGTTAGAGACAAGGGAGTGCGAGACGACATTCAACTATCTGAATTTTGCGACGCCGCTGGGCGACCTTGTGATCGCGACCACCAGGCCAGAGCTGCTCGCGGGCTGTGTCTGTGTCTTTGTGCACCCGGACGACAGCAGGATGCAGGGATATATCGGAAAGACAGCGCGCGTGCCGCTGTACGATCTCGAGATCCCGATCCTGTCCGACGACACGGTTTCCGTGGACAAGGGGACCGGGGCGGTCATGTGCGCGACGTTCGGCGACTCGACGGATATTGAGTGGTGTCAGAAACACAACCTTCCGTACAGGAGGGTCATCCTGCACGACGGAACGATCGACCGTGATGTGGCGCTGATCGGCGGTATGACTGTCGAGGCGGCGAGAGCGCATATGATCAGGCTGCTGCGCGAGGGCGGATATCTGGCAAAGCAGGAGACGATCCGGCATATGATCGCGGTTCACGAGCGCTGCGGCACTGCCGTTGAACTGCTCCCGTCCAGGCAGTGGTACATCGATGTGCTGACGGACAAAGACAAGTATCTCGCTGCTGCGGACGAGATCAACTGGCACCCTGCACACATGAAGAGCCGTTACAAGATCTGGGTGGAAAATCTCAAGTGGGACTGGTGCATCTCCAGGCAGCGGTATTTTGGGGTTCCGTTTCCGGTCTGGTACTGCAGGGACTGCGGGAAACCGCTCTTTGCAAAGGAGGAGCAGCTGCCCGTCAATCCGATAGAGCACAACCCGACGACCGCCTGCGACTGCGGGTGTACTGCATTCCTGCCTGAGCAGGCAGTCCTCGACACATGGGCGACTTCCTCCGTGACGACACTGATCAATGCGCGGTACAAGGAGAAAGATGACATTTCCGATCCCTTGCTGCCGATGGGAATGCGGAGCCAGGCGCATGAGATCATCAGGACATGGGCGTTTTACTCGATCGTAAAAAGCCTGTACCACACAGGGAAGATCCCGTGGAAGGACATCATGATCAGCGGCTATGTGCTGGCAAAACCGGGCGAGAAGATCAGCAAATCCAAAAATAACGGCGCCGGTTCGCCGATGGCGTTGATCGAGCGGCATTCTGCCGACGCGATCCGCTACTGGGCGGCGAACAGCAAGCTCGGGACGGACACGTTTTTCGACGAGGATGAGCTCAATATCTCCAGGAGATTTATTCGGAAATTGTACAATGCCGCGAAGTTTGCGATCCTGCAGCTGGGCGATTTCTCAAAGCCGGAGAGCTATGATAAAGCGGATTTGCTGCCGGTTGACAGATGGATCCTGCAGCGCGTCAATGAGACGACCGTCAGGGCGGCAGCACTGCTGGATGACTACGAGATCGGACAGGCGCGGCATGAGATCGACAACCTGTTCTGGAAAGATTTCTGTGACTATTATATCGAGATCGCAAAGGAGCGGCTGTACCAGCCGGACAAACACGGTCAGCAGCAGCGGTATTCAGGGCAGATCGCAGTCTACTACAGTCTGCTCGGGATCCTGAAACTGTACGCGATCTACACGCCGTATGTGACAGAGTACATCTACCAGGAATTTTACCGTCAATATGAGGAGGAGATCTCCCTGCACCTGACCCTGTGGGAGACGGGGGAGACAGAGCAGATCGATATCGAGTTTGGCGAGCATCTGAAAAATGTGATCGCAGATGTGCGCCGCAGAAAGACGGAACAGCATCTGTCCATGAAGGACGCGATCCCGGAGCTTGTCATCACCTGTCCGAGAAAGTTCCGCGATTTCTACAGGAAGTCCGAGAAGGATATCAGGGCGTGCACACGCGCCGGGCGGATCGTGTTCCGAAACTGAGTCGGAAATCAGAAAAAGGTACACAAGACAGAGCCGGACTGTGACAAATGCGCGCCGGAGAGGATTGAAATATCATCAAAAGTTTAGGAACTGTGCAGGTTATTTCTGCACGGTTCCTCAGTGTGATCCGCTGTCGGAAACAATGAATTTTGTTCTATTTAAAAGTGTATTTGCGTTGACAGGGACAGGGCGGTATGCTAAACTGACTTTTAGAGTGGGGAGACTGACTATTTGTCAGATCTACCCCGATTAAATTACACGCTTTTGGCTCAAAAGGACTGCACTGAAGTAAATTTTTACTGATAGATAAATAGTTACATGTCATCAGCGTCAGAGGTGATAAGACTTGGATAAATACGAGTATAAAGTTCGATCAGAGGAAATTTCAAAATTAATTGACAAAGAGAGATATGCGGAAGCTGTCAAGATCGCGGACACGATCGACTGGAGACGCGTCAAGAGTGCGGCGATGCTCTTGAAGATAGCAGCATTATACAGAATCAGCAGACGAAACGAAGACAGCAGGGAGATGCTCATGCTGGCTTACGAGCGTTATCCTACAAACCGTTCGGTTGTGTATTCCCTGTGCGAGTTATCAATTGAATTAGACGATGTAGTGGCAGCGATCGAGTACTACAAACGATTTGCGAAGCTGGCGCCCAAAGACAACGGTGTCTACACGCTGCGCTACCGCATTCTGGAAGCGCAGGAGGCGAGTCTCGAGGAGCGGATCGAGATCCTTGAGGAATTGAAGAAAAAAGATTATCAGGAAGAGTGGGCATATGAGCTTGCCTATCTGTATCACAGGGTTGGTCTGTCCACCAAGTGCGCGGAGGAGTGTGACGATATCATACTCTGGTTTGGAGACGGACCGTTTGTGATGAAGGCGATGGAGCTGAAAGCCAAACATGTGCCGCTCACACCGATGCAGCAGCAGAATTACGAGATCATGCTGGGAAATGCAGGGCAGAATTACAGCGCAAAGAATTATGCCGACAGCGAGTATGACAATTATGATCATAATAATTACGATAATATAGCACAATTCCCCAGTCAGAATTATAATGCGCAGGGCTATGACGGACAGGATTATGCCGCGCAGGGCTATGACGGGCAGAATTATGATGCGCAGGGCTATGACGGGCAGAATTATGATGCGCAGGGCTATGACGGACAAAATTATGACCAGCAAAGCTATGACGGACAGAATTATGATGCGCAGGGCTATGACGGACAAAATTATGACCAGCAAAGCTATGACGGACAGAATTACGATGCCCAGGCTTATGCAGGACAGAATTATGATGAGCAGGCTTATGACGGACAGAATTACGATGCCCAGGCTTATGCAGGGCAGAATTATGATGCCCAGGCTTATGACGGACAGAATTACGATGCCCAGGCTTATGCAGGGCAGAATTATGATGCCCAGGCTTATGCGGGGCAGACGGATGCCGCGCAGGGTTATGACGGGCAAAATTACGGTGCCGATGGCTATAATGGGGCGGAGAATGCCGCACAGGGCTACGAACCACAAGGTTATGAAGCGCAGGATTACAGCGGGCAAAACTATGATACGCAGGGGTATGCCGGGCAGGGCGGTTATGCGCAGGGCTATGATACACAGAGTTATGAAGCGCAGGGTTATGGAGACCAGAATTTTGATACGCAGAGTTACGCGTCCGCGGATTATGCCGAGGGCGGTTATGACCCTGTAAGCGATCCCAGTGCGCCTTATGGAAACGGCTATGACCAGGGTGGGTATGCGCACGATGCCTACACAGACGGCTACGGACAGGAAAACGGCCCCGACGGGCAGTATGCTGCGGCAGATTACAACGGGCAGGATTACGCCGGCGAACAGTACGCTGACGGGAATTATGCAACCGGGAATTACGGGAATGAAGCTTATCCGGTCGAACAGTATGCGCCGGATGATTACACTCAGCAGAACGATCCGGGTGCGCAGTACACGCCGAACAATTTCGTCGACGACGGGTACGGGAATCTGAGTTATGTAGACGACGCCTATCAGGACAACGGTTTCACAAGTGAATTTTATGTCGAGCAGGCTTATGATGAGAACGGAAATCTGATCGATCCTGAGATGTACAGCGATCATGCGCAGGAGCCATACAGCGATCCGCAGGGCGGGAGCGTCCAGGATGATCCCTATGCCGGGCAGGCAGATCCGTCCAGGGAGCACCGCAATGGACTGCATTTGGTCGAGAACACGGCTCCACCCGCTGCAAATGCCGGGGATATGAGCCAGTACAATACGATCAATCTCCAGAAAGTGGTTGCCGAGAGCATGAAAGAGTTGTTCCCCGACGACAATGAGGACGTGTTTGCGGAGGACAGGGAGAAATATAACTCCGGTGCTGATATTGGCAGTGACATAGGCATAGGAGACACGCGGATATTTGCAAGTGTTACCGGCCGCGGGACGGCGCAGAAAGGTCAGGATGCACCCGTCGGTTCCCAGACACAGACAGGCAGGGTCAATATCGCACAGATGGTGACAGGTGTGTCAGAAAAGCTGCCGGAGCCGCACACAGGAGCTATCAAAAAAGTATTTATACCGGGAGACGATGCGCGCTCGATCAAGACGGACTCCGACATAGAGGAGCTGCGCGACACCACAGAGAGATCCGTGGACGACGAGCACAGCCGCATGGAATATAATGACGAGAACGTTTATCATGAGCAGAGCATCATGGGTATGAATGATGCGGATGAGCAGGCGCAGTCCCAGACGACAGGGCCGATGAAGCTTGATGAAGTGCTGGGCAAGTGGGAGCGCATCAAGCAGGACAATGCCAAGAAGCATCAGGAAGAGATCAAAAAGCGCGTGCTTACACAGACGGGCAGAATATTTGCAGATTTTGACAATTCTATTAGGAGCGGAATATTAGGGGAGCTTGAGCGCGAGGAAGAGGAGGCACAGCGGCCCAGCAGGGCAGGCGCTGCCAGACCGGGTGACGGTTTCCTGGATGCGGATGTCACCAGCGATATCCCGCAGCAGCCGGCATCGGAGAATGATTTTGATGTGGAGTACGTATCGAAGCAGTCCGCCAAAACGGGAGGAAGAGCCGCGGCGCCCGAACAGCCCGCAGAACACAGACAGAACCTCAATGTTTCCGATCAGAGTCATGAGACCACTGCCCGGGCAGCGGAGGACAGTGCCGGCAGGTACACGCGGGAAATGCCTGCAGAGAGCACGGATTTCAATAAAGACAGCGGGAATCCGGAGATGACGGATCGGGAGACGGCAGGCACGGGCAGAAGCCGGGACTATGCCGGGGAAACATACGAGGCGGAGCCGGAGAAGACCGCGGCTGTGCATGAGGACGTTTCAGGCAGCGCGGCGCGAAACGTCTACGCGGAAGGTGCAGACCGCCGTGCGGCAGTGGATCTGTCATACACCGGGGACGGATATGCGCAGGATGCCGGAGTGCACGATGACAAATACGGACAAGGCGCCGATGAAAATGCCGATGAAACCTGTGCGGAAGATAATGGTTATGCCGAGGGCGTATATGAACAAGGTGCCGATGAAGCTGGCAGGTATGCCGAGGGAGGGGATGAACAAGGTGCCGAAAAAGCTGGCAGGTATGCTGAGGGAGTAAACGAGCAAGAGTTTGCCGGGGGCGCTGAGGAAACCTATGACCAGGGTGCCGATGAAAATGCCGCTGAACATTATGCGGAAGAAAGCGGTTATGCCGGGGAGGCATACGAGCAGGATTCGACCGGGTACGCCGAGGAAACCTATGACCAGGGCACAGCCGGGTACGCCGAGGCGGCATACGATCAGGAAACCGATGAAAATGTCGTTGAACCCTACGCGGAAGAAAGCGGTTATGCCGGGGAGGCATACGAGCAGGATTCGACCGGGTACATTGAAGAAACCTATGATCAAGACACAGCCAGGTACACCGAGGAAACCTATGACCAGGGCACAGCCAGGTACGCCGAGGAGGCATACGACCAGGAAACCGATGAAAATGTCGTTGAACCCTATGAGGAAGAAAGCGGTTATGCCGGGGAAGCCTATGACCAAAGCACAGCCGGATACACTGAAACAGCATACGACCGGGGAACCGACAAATATTCCGGGAAACCCTATGCCGCAACTGCGAGTAGACAGGGCGGTGCGTTGCGGAGGACATACACAGAAGACGGAGCGTACACGGAGGAAATCCATGCGCAGGATATCGAAGATACAGAGGAAACATACGTTCGGGAAACTGACAGGTACACCGAGGAGATCTACGCGCAGGACAATGGCGTAGAGCGCACCCAGGAAATCCATATGCAAAATCCTGCCGCGTACACCCAGGAGCCATATGCGGAGGGAGCGTACACGGAGGAAATTCATACAGAGGCTGTCCGCGGACGTGCACGGGATAACTATGCGGATCGAGACGGAGCGTACACGGAGGAAATCTACACGGATGCTGCCCACGCATATGCCCGGGATAACGATGCGGGACGTGACGGCAGAAATGCGGGCGGGCGGTACACAGACGCGGGAGAATACACCGAGGAGCTTTTTGTCAGGGGCGCTGACCCGGCGTACACGGCAGGGCGTGCGCAGCGTCAGGGTCCAGCCGGCGGATATACAGATATGCCGTACGGGGAGGATGCGTATGACGATCTTGAGGACGCATACAGCGAGTCCGCCCGCGAACCGCTCCAGCCGGAACGGCGCAAGGATCTTGGGTATAACGAGAGAGAGCTTGATCCCGAGGATGCGGAGAGTATCGCAGAGATGGCAAAGGAGGACGCATTAAAGACGCAGGAGATCAAGATGAACACTGCGGATCTAAGCTCCCTTTCCGAGAAGATCGTCGCCACGACCAAAAAGGAAGCAAGAGGTGCAAGACGCGAGGAGGTGCGCGATTTCACACCGGAGGAGCAGACGCTTTTCGAGAACTTTGCAGTGACCAGGAAGATCAGGAAACAGATTATCCAGGCACTTGAAAATATGACACTTGCCGCATATACAGGAAATGTCATCATCACGGGCGATGCCGGTCTTGACACAGTGCGGATGGCGAAAAACCTCATAAAAGAATACCAGGCATCGGACGAAAGTTTTTCCGGGAAGCTTGCAAAGATCACCGGGGAAAAAATCAATCAAAGAAATATCAAAGATGTCTTTGAGAAATTGAATAATGGTGGTATTATAATAGAGAAGGCAAACGGTATGAGTGAGGAGAAGCTCTATGAGCTGGCGACAAACCTCAATCAGGACACGTATGGGATCGTAGTCATCATGGAAGATACGAAAAAAGAGATCACAAAGCTCTTGGAGAAGCAGGCGATGATCGTGGATTACTTTAACATCAGGATCGATCTGATGGAGATGGACAACAATGCACTTGTCGCTTACGCCAAAAACTATGCCCTGGCTTTGGAGTATTCCATTGATGAGTTAGGTACGCTTGCCCTTTACACCAGGATCGCGAACATGCAGAGCGGCAACCACGTGGTGACGAAGGACGAGGTACGCGACATTATAGATGAGGCAATCTGGAAATCCAAAAAATCAAAGATCAAAAACTTCGTTGACGTACTCTTTGCCAGACGGTATGACAACGAGGACATGATAGTTCTCAAGGAAAGGGACTTTATGTAATAAGAATGGAGGATTTTTATGAACAACACAGACACAACCGTATTTATCTCTGACGCGGACCAGTACGTATTCGGACAGGGGACACACTATGAGATATACAAAAAGTTAGGCTCACATTTCTGCAAAAAGGGCAAGAAGGATGGCGTGTTCTTTGCAGTGTGGGCACCGAACGCAAGGGAAGTCTATGTCATCGGCGAGTTCAACGACTGGAGCGAGAGTGCATCACCGATGGAGCGTCTCGGCGAGGGCGGGATCTTTGCCACATTTGTCGAGGGCGTGAAGGAAGGGCAGATGTACAAGTACATGCTGGTGCTGCCTGACGGCAGGAGACTCTACAAGGCTGATCCCTATGCGAACTATGCGGAGATGCGCCCCGGCACAGCGTCCAAAGTATACGACCTGGATCACTTCAAATGGACGGACAGGAAGTGGATGACAGAGCGCGACAAGAAGGACATGAACGAGGAGCCGATGGCGATCTACGAGTGCCATATCGGTTCCTGGATGAAGCACCCGGACGGCACGGCGGAAGGATTCTACAATTACCGTGAGTTTGCGGACAGGATCGTGGAGTATTTGAAGGAGATGCCCTACACCCATATAGAGCTGATGGGGATCGCGGAGTTTCCGTTTGACGGTTCCTGGGGCTATCAGGTGACGGGCTACTACGCGCCGACATCGAGATACGGCACACCCGACGACTTCAGGTATCTCATCGATCTGCTGCACAAAAATGACATCGGTGTCATTTTGGACTGGGTTCCCGCCCACTTCCCGAGAGATGCGCATGGTCTGAGCGAGTTTGACGGCACATGCCTGTATGAGCATCCGGACAAACGGCTTGGAGAGCATCCGGACTGGGGCACGAAGATATTTAATTACAGCAAGAACGAGGTCAGAAATTTCCTGATCGCCAACGCGCTGTTCTGGATCAGGGAGTTCCACATTGACGGGCTCAGAGTGGATGCCGTGGCGTCAATGCTCTACCTCGACTATGGCAAGCAGGCAGGACAGTGGGTGCCAAACAAGTACGGCGGACATGAGAACCTTGATGCGATCGAATTCTTCAAACATTTGAACTCTGTCATCCACGGGGCACATCCCGGCGTGATGACGATCGCGGAGGAGTCGACAGCATGGCCGAAAGTGACGGCAGCGCCCGAAGATGACGGTCTTGGATTCTCCTTTAAGTGGAATATGGGCTGGATGCACGACTACTGCGAATACATGAAGCTCGATCCGTATTTCAGAAAGGATAACCATTACAAGCTGACTTTCGCCATGAGTTATAACAGCGCCGAGAATTACATTCTGCCGCTGTCGCACGATGAGGTTGTGCACCTGAAATGTTCCATGGTAAACAAAATGCCGGGCTATGAGATCGACAAGTACGCGAACCTGAGAAATCTCTATACCTTCATGTTTGGGCACGAAGGCAAGAAGCTGCTGTTCATGGGACAGGAGTTTGGTCAGGAGCGCGAGTGGAGCGAGGAGAGAGAGCTAGACTGGTTCCTGCTCGAGGAGCCGCTCAACAAAGGCATGCACGATTATATGGGCGAGCTGTTAAACATCTACAAAAACAGCCCGTGCCTCTACGAGATTGACAATGACTGGCTCGGATTTGAGTGGATGAATGCAGACGACACGGAGCGCAGCATATACAGCTTTGTCAGAAGGACGAAGAACGGCAAGCAGCACATGCTCTTTGTCATCAACATGACACCCGTGGAATATCCAAAGTACAGGGTGGGTGTTCCGATGAACACGCAGTATAAGCTGCTGCTCAACTCCGATGACAAGAAATATGGCGGAAACGGCAATAAGATCCCCAAGACACTCAAGGCGAAAAAGGGTGTATGTGACAACAGGGATCAGTTCATCACGTTCTCACTGCCGCCATTGACAGCAGCGATATTTGAGTTCTAATTATGTAAAAGAATCTTAAGAAAATCTTTCGGTTTCGCACACCTTCTTTTTTCGTTTTGATTGGTAGACTAGCTATATCAAAACAAAAAAGAAGGTGTTTTTTATGAGTCTGGATGCCATAACATCCTGTTTTGCCCAATATGGCGCGGTCGCGATCTTTGTCATCGTCCTGTTAGAGTACATGAATCTGCCCGGATTTCCGGCGGGTGTGATCATGCCGCTCTCAGGGATATGGGCGGCAAAGGGAAATATCCATTTTTTCTGGGTGATGGTCATCACGCTCGCGGCAGGCGTGGCAGGCAGCTGGATCCTGTATTTTCTGGGGTATATGGGCGGCAATATGCTGCTCGAGCGGTATCTGAACAGGTTTCCGAAACAGCGCCCCGCCATCGAGCGGAATTTTGAGATGATACGCCGGAGAGGATGCTTTGGAATCTTTCTGGGCAAGCTGATCCCGATGGTGCGGACGCTGATCTCCATACCGGCAGGCGTGCTGCGGATTGATTTTGTCAGATACAGCGTCAGCTCGGCGCTTGGCGTGTTTCTGTGGAATCTTGTTTTTGTCGGCGCCGGGTACTTTTTGGGAGATGCGGTTTTTGAGTATTTTCATCTGTAGGCAGACAGTACTTTAGGAGGGATTTTCGATGAAGATAGCTATGATGACAAACAATTACCTGCCGTTCATCGGCGGCGTGCCGATCTCCATACAGAGGCTCAGCGACGGGCTTCGCAGGGAAGGACATACGGTCACGGTCTTTGCGCCCACATACAGGGAGCAGACGGCTGATCGCGATGTCGTCAGATATCGCACACTGATCACAGGGATCGCCAGGGGCGCAGCGGTGCCGGACAGTTTTGACAGGGATATCGAGCGGGAATTTGCGAAGGGGGAGTTTGACGTGATCCATGTGCATCACCCCATGATGATCGGGTGGACAGCCGTCTATCTGTCCCGGAAGTACAATGTCCCGCTGGTGTTTACCTACCATACGAGGTACGAACAGTATCTGCACTACATCAGGGCGTCCTGCCTGAAAGGAGTGCTGCCGTTCTACATCAGACAGTTCATGCGATTCTGCGACATGGTTTTTGTGCCGACGCCGCTGATGCAGGAGTACCTGTGGCAGATCGGATGCGGGGTGCCGGTGCGCGTCCTTCCGACAGGCATCTCGGACGACAGCTTTCAGGCGGATGCGGGTGCCGCGCAGACACTCCGCAGGAGGATCCTGGGAGAAGACAGCGGGATAAAGTATATGTTCTGCACAGTGGCGAGACTTGCAAAAGAGAAAAATCTGGAGTTTTTGTTCCGTGCGCTGTCTGGGCGGAAGCTCCAAAAAGGGGGATCTGATTTCCGGCTCGCATTGGTGGGCGACGGCCCGGAGGAAAAACAGCTCAAAAAGCTCGCGGCAGGACTGGATCTGGAACGGGAAATCTATTTTGCGGGGAGCGTTCCGAATGAGGAGATCAAAAATTACTGCCGGGCCTCGGATCTGTTTTTGTTTTCCTCCCGGTCCGAGACACAGGGGATCGTGCTGCTCGAGGCGATGGCGTCCGGCACGCCGGTGGTCGCGGTGCGGGCAAGCGGCGTGAGCGATATCGTTGTCGACGGCGAGAACGGATTTATGACAGACGCGTCGGAAACGGCATTTGGTGAAGCGCTCGGCCAGGTACTGACAGGCCCGCGTGCCCGTCTGCGCCGGGGGGCGCTGGACACTGCGCGGAAATACCAGGTACAGGATATCGCCAGGCGTGCGGCGGACTGCTATGCGGCGGCGATCGCGGCACACGAATATAAGGATATAATTGCGCAGGGAAATTTCCTATTACATAAAATTAGTGGTATACTGTGATTAGCAGTCAGAAATCAGAATCGAGAAACGCCTGTTTCGCACCGCTGCGTCGTTGCGTGTTCAGGGCGATGCCGGCGATCAGTACGCAAGAATATAGGACAAAAATCAAAGGGGAAAGAAACAACATGGAAACATATCATATTTTGATCGTTGAGGACGACAAGGAGATCCGGGAAGGAATCGAGATCTATCTGAAAAACCAGGGTTACAGTGTGTCGCAGGCGGCAGACGGCATTGAGGGGCTGCAAAAGATCGAGTCGGAGGAATTTCATCTCGCCATCGTGGATATCATGATGCCGCGGATGGACGGCATCACGATGATGATGAAGGTGCGTGAGAAGGGATATGAGTTCCCGGTCATCATGCTGTCGGCAAAGTCGGAGGAGGTCGACAAGATCATGGGACTCAACATGGGTGCGGACGACTATGTGACCAAGCCTTTCACGACAATGGAGCTGCTCGCGAGGGTGAACTCGCATCTGCGCCGCTACCAGAGATATCTCGACGCGGTGACAGAACAGGAAAACCATGACCGGATCCACGTGATCGGTGGTCTTGAATTAAACGAGGACACGGTGGAGGTGGCGGTGGACGGAAACCCGGTGAAGCTGACGCCGATCGAGTTCAAGATACTGTTGCTGCTGATGAAAAATCCGGGCAGGGTGTTCAGCGCGGATGAGATCTATGAGCGGGTGTGGAATGAACAGGCGATCAATACAAACACAATCATGGTGCATGTCAGAAAGATCCGGGAAAAGATTGAGATCAACCCGAATGATCCGAAATATCTAAAGGTGGTGTGGGGTGTTGGCTACAAGATTGAAAAGCAATAAAAAGGCGCTGCGGACAGCGGCTTTGATCGTGACCGTGGCAGCGGCGGCCTTTGCGCTGGTCGCGATGGAATGCAGGAATCAGGTAAATAAGTACTGTGCACAGCGAGACAATGATTTTGAGAGCGATCTGTTTATCGATATCCTGTTTCAGTGGAATTATCTGCTGTACCCGGAAGTGCTCGAAAAGAGCGGGATGAGTGTCAGCGCGGAGGAGCTGTATCTCACGTTCGACGAGAAGACAATATCCGGTGTGAATGTGGATGATTACCACGGGACTGAGCTCATATACAACGGAGACAGCACACAGATCAAGTCGGAGTATCTCTCGGAGCTGAAGGACAGCCTTGCTAAAACAGACGCGCTGTACACGACGGAGCTTGGCATGATGATGGATTACTGTGTGATCGACAGTGAGACGGGGACGCTCCTGAAAAACACGACAAGGAACATAGAGCGGCTAACGGAGGGGGAGGATTCGGAGTACGCGTATTACCTGATGATATGCTACGACAAAAACGGTAGTATTTCCGACATGCGTGTCAGGGGCAGCAATGCGGAGCAGTTCCTCAAGAATGCACAGCTTTCGGCGAACAATGCCGGCTCCCGGCTCCTTGGAAGCAGACAGAGGGTGGCGCACTATGCGCTGGTGAACGAGTCTGATGTGGTGGACACGAGGATGACGGTCACGCAGAAAAATCCGCAGAACGCGACATTTATATATGCCATGACAGAGGAGCAGATCAGCAATATCAGCTGGTTTGCCATCTATCAAATCGACGAATACGGGAGTGCCACGGTAAAAGGACATATTGGCACCTCCACCAGGGAGGTGGCATACGAAAATGTCGGCATTGGAAGATGCTATCTGCTGTTTCTTGTGGGGATCGCCGTTGTCGTTGCTTTTCTCGTGCGCCATATGCCGCAGTGTACGGCAGATACAGTGGGCACAGGATGCTCCGCGGAGGTGATGTTCGTGGTCATGTGGATATTGTCATGCGGTCTCTACGAATTAATCGTGGCACTTGTCTATTTTGTGAACGATCTGTATTCCTTCATTTCACCGATCGATTTTCTGATCCTGTTTGGCGTGATGTTTTTGGTGTTTGGTATGTGGTACTGGTGGCTTCTGAGTGTCCGTGAGATCTTTTGCGGCATGCGCGCGTTTATCAGAAAAAGAAGCCGCATCTATCAATACGGCAGCAGGATCAAAGGCTTGCTGCACAGGCTCCGCAGCAGATGGCGCAGCTCCATGGCAAGTGTGGATCTGGGAAAGGACAAGAAAAGATTTCTAAAGTGCCTGGTCTCATTGCAGGGGCTGATCCTCTTTCTGGTATGTGCCTCCGGGATGATAAGCGTTTTTTGGATCATAGTCTACTCGCTTGTGATCTATTTTGGACTGCGGTACTATATTGGGAAAGTACAGCTGGGGTACAGGAACCTGCTGCAGGCGACGCATGCGATCGCACAGGGAAAATTTGACAATGCGTTTGAGGAGTACTTTGGGATCTTTGAGAGTTACAAGGAGGAACTGTGCCAGATCCAGGGAGGATTCCGCACAGCGGTCGAGGAGGAGGTCAAGAGCCAGCGCATGAAGACAGAGCTGATCACAAACGTTTCGCACGACCTGAAAACGCCCCTGACAGCGATCATCACATACACGGATCTGCTAAAGGACGAGCATATCACCGACGAACAGCGGCGTTCCTACCTGGAAACGTTAGAGCGCAAGTCGCTGCGGCTGAAAGTTTTGATCGAGGACCTGTTTGAGATCAGCAAGGCAAGCAGCGGCAATGTCAGGCTCGAGCCTGTCGCCGTGGACATCTGCAATCTCATACGCCAGGTGTATCTCGAGCACGAGGACAGGATGACGGCAGCCGGCCTGGAGATGCGTTTCGACATGCCGGAGGAGAAGACGATCCTGCAGCTCGACAGCCAGAAAACATATCGGATATTTGAGAACCTGTATGTCAATATCACAAAGTACGCTCTGCCGAACACGCGCGTCTATATACAGGCGAAAGTGATCACCACGGCGGAGGGACAGGACAGGGCATTCGGCGAAGAGGCTCCGGAGAGGAAGATCCGTATAGAGCTGAAAAACATCTCTGCGCAGGAGCTAACCGTCAATCCGACAGACCTGACGGAGCGCTTTGTCCGCGGCGACGCCTCGAGAAACAGCGAGGGGAGCGGATTGGGACTTGCGATCGCCAAGAGCTTTACCGAACTGCAGGGCGGTAAATTCAGCATCGAGATCGATGGGGATCTGTTCAAGGCAGTGATCGAGTGGCGCTGTACAGCCGGGGAGGAAAACAGGCTGAATTGACAGCCACAGGAGAGTACATATTCTCCCAAACCTTATGTATTTTCCCTTGTTTTTGCCCTTACCAGCCGAAACAAGGGAAATTTTGAGAAGTGCTTCCGTTTCGGACTTGCTTTCTGTTCCTACAAACTCTTTTGTACTTTTCTGCCGCTTTCATCTTCGATGTAAAAGGGAATTTTTCTGCCAGCCTGTCCTCGGCTGCCATTGCTATCCCGAACAGGCCGCCCATAGATACCTTTGTGCGCCCCTCATCGTAGATATGTAAAATCCCGTCTAAAAACTGCTTCATATCCTCAATAGGAAGTTCCATTTCCTTACGGTAAACCCGTTCCATAATCGCCCCTGACTCAATCGCATAGCGGCGCAGGGATTGCTTTAACCCCTCGTCCTCTGCCACACGGTCAACCTCTGCCATAGCGTCAGCAACACCAAAATGGGATTCACCATAGAAGAAGCAGCGGAATGTACGGGTATCGGAAGAAATACAAAGCGTAAGTTGGTAGACTGGGGCAAACTTCCCGTCCTCAAAGTCGGCAGAAAAGCAATTATCCGCAGGGATACTTTAGAGCGATTTTAAGCGAATCGGCGCAGAGGGAAAATGTATCGAAGCAAGGGAATTGATTATCGCCCTGCCCGAAATTTATACAAGATACGAACCACAGGAAGTCCTTGAAGATTTTACGGAGGAGTTCCGCAAACGGTATGGTGTGGAGTGCGTGTCTGCCCTCCATCACAATAAGCGCAAGACGAATTATCATATCCATCTGATCTTTAGTGAGCGAAAATTACTTTCTGAGCCTGACATCAAAATAGCCACACGCAGCGTGTTCTATGATGAAACAGACAAAAGGGTACGCACCAAGAAAGAAATCACAGGGGAGGACGGACAGACACGGAAAGGCTGCACCATCATTAAAAAGGGCGGGATTTACGAAAGCCACCTCTTTACCGTGAAAGATGATAAATTCAAAAGCGAGCCTTTTCTTCGGGAGGTAAAGGCGATTTATACCGACCTTATCAATCGGCAGTTGTGGATGGTGTGATAAAGCAACCGCAATCGCTATTAGGACTCAGCATAAGTCTTTCAATGGGGGCAATATTTATTCCTGACATTTATTTAGCAGGGGAAGATAAACTGATAGTGTTTCTGATCATATCTTTGCTTTGCGCAGTTGGTATTGCCGCAATGCTTTTTAATATACCGTCGTTTGGACAGTTTATTTTAATAAGTGGTTCCATATTGCTATTTATCCTATCTTTTCCTTTGACTGTCTGTATTTTCAAGAAAAAGGAATACTAAACGAGATAGCAAAGCCAGCCGAGCCAGTCAACGGTCAAGACGTACCAAAGACCGTTACTCTTATCATAAATATACTTGTCCATTAAAAAATCCTCTGCTATAATATATTCGCACATATATCACAGTTTTCCGATTGCCACACTTTGTTATATCTTGTTATGAGATTTTTCTGCCCTTGATTTTGCCCTTATGATTGTGCAGAACAAGGGTAACATTGTGTGAAACCATATAATGAAATAAGGTGTACTGATTGCGATAAATTCTTTGTTTTCAAGGCTTTCGGAGGATTTTATTAAAACCCTATGAGGTGTGATAAACACCTGTAAAATTATGAATTTGTAATTCGAATTATCGAAAAGTTGTAGAGAACGTAAAACCGGGATTGGAATGTTTGGAGAGGAAAAGGGAAATGAATGTTTCGTTATTCTCAAATCAATATCTTGTTCGAAAGATGCGTGCCGATGATGTGGCGGAAATATACACATTATGCTCTAAAAACAGTTTATACTATCAACACTGTCCACCGTTTGTATCAGAACAGAGCATTATGAATGATATGAATGCGCTCCCACCCAACAAGGAAATGTGCGATAAGTACTATCTGGGATTTTATGATGGGGAAAAACTGATTGCTGTGATGGATTTTATCATGGCCTATCCGGATGAATTAACAGCTTTTATTGGATTTTTTATGACGGATGTGTCCATACAGAACACTGGAACAGGGAGCAAGATCATCAATGACCTGTGTGCTTATCTGGCCCGTATAGGGATGGCGAACGTCCGCCTCGGTTGGGTAAAAGGGAATCCTCAAGCAGAACATTTTTGGCACAAAAATGGTTTTAGAGAAACAGGAGTTACATATGATACGGAACACTATACCGTAATTGTAGCCCGGCGGGGTTTATGAATTCCGGTTTGTCGGGAAGTCAGGCAAATAAAATCAATATTGTGATATGATGATTTTTAAGGGAATTATTAGCTGTTATATTTGATTATTAAAATCTCCTTATAAGCGGCAAGCTGAACACTTACCTTGCCGATATAGATAAACAGGCGCAGGAGCGTATGGAAAGACTTACAGCGCAGATGAAACGGGCACAGGGTATCACGGAGCAGTAAAAAGCAGAAAACGCCTTAGAATGGGTGCAGCGGATAAATAACATACAAGCGTGTGCAAAGGAAATTGCAGAAAAGGAAATTATCTTTGCATAAGTTAAAAAGGCGGCAGGGAGAATGCTCTGTCGCTATTCATATTTAGAACTCAGAACGGATTTTTGACCAGTTGTGTTTTGAAATCAACCAACTATCGCAAATTCATTGAAACTATTATTTGCTTTACTTATAATGACATTGTAAGGAAAAAGAAAGAGGTGATTATCATGCAGGTCGAAATTAAAATTGACAGTTCATATATCGACCCCAAAGTAATCATACTGACTGCTTCAATGACAGAAGATGTGAGCAACATTGTAAAAAAACTTTCAGAAGATCCCTCACAAATAATTTCTGGTCATAAAGATGAAAAAATTGAAATATTGGAACAGACAGATTTGATTCGTATTTACGCAAATTCTGGAAAAGTTTATGCAGTTACTAACAAAGGGGAATATATTCTTCGACTTAGGTTATATGAGATAGAAAATCAATTACCCTCTAATCAATTCATTCGTATATCAAATTCGGAAATTATTAACTTAAAAAAAGTCAATAATTTTGACTTGAGTTTTACAGGTACAATTTGCGTTAAATTATCAAATGGAATAACAACATATGTATCCAGACGCTAT
>ERZ808051.527-NODE-527-length-40144-cov-5.320863_pt1 | contig 40144 bp, 44 predicted proteins | sample MGYA00380199_ERZ808051 | MGnify/ENA primary metagenome ERZ808051 (study PRJEB31490, sample SAMN06133391) | mouse gut metagenome | isolation source: J11 | host: mice | place: China: Chengdu | collected 2015-05 ...
CCGTCCATTGCCGTAGGCAATTTTAAATGACGGCCTGAGTTACAGGGCACGCCTGGTCAAGGTGTGACCTGTAACCATTTTACAGCAACAGATAAACATTTCACAGCTATTCCATTGTTTTGGTGTTTCGGATAGGCTATAATAAAATGTCTGTCTTGATGATTTAGGAGGTGGCACATTGATCCATATTGCAATCTGCGACGATGAAAAACAGATGTCCGATCACATAAAGACTTTTGTTTCCGACTTTTTTCGTAAAAAGAACAGAGAGATCCGTCTCCGGACGTTTTTAAGCGGCGAAGAGCTGCTGAACTACGATGGGCAGATCGACATCCTGTTTCTGGATATCCAGATGAATGGCATGGATGGTATGGAGACGGCAAGGAAACTGAGGGCGGATAAGTTCCGGGGATTTTTGATCTTCATCACGGTACTGAAAGAGATGGTATTCCAGTCTTTTGAGGTGCAGGCTTACGATTATCTGGTCAAGCCGGTGGAAGAAAAGCAGTTTGAGAGAACCATGGAGCGCCTGTTAGCCTCTATGCAGAGCGTCGGTGAAGACAGCCTGCTCGTGCAGAAGGGATATGAAGGGCGCATTATTCGAAAGGATGAGATTGTCTTTTGTGAGATCATAGACCGGAAAATATATCTGAACCTGGTATCAGACGAAGTTCTTGATTATTATGAGCGGATTGAAAATCTGGAAACGAAACTGGGCGGCCATTTTTTCCGATGCCACAGGAGCTATCTCATCAATCTGAAGCACTTAAAAGGTTATAAAAACGGGACTGCCTACATGGATAACGGCAAAGAGGTTCCCGTATCACGGCTGCGGAGTAAAGAGTTCTCCAGTGTTGTGCTGCGGTATATGAAGAACATCTGAGATTCGAAATGGTTCTGATTCGGATTGCCGGCCTGCCTGAAAGGGTGCCGGGCAGATAGGGAGATTTCCATATGGGAGGTAAAATGGCTGAGTATTTAGACTTTTTTAATAGATATATTATGGGTGTTACCGAGATATCTATCCAGCTTTATTTTCTGGCAAAAATCCTGAAAAAGAAAATATGGATTCCTTTGTATTTCCTGTTTGCGGTATGTGCGGTGGTTGTCAACGATTTTTTTTCGGTCGGCACGATAACGGGCTTCGTGGTGTATGTATTTCTTCTTACGGGATACGGGATGCTGGTCTGTCACGCGGATTTTAAGTTTTCTATTTTGTATGCGGCCTTGATGACGGAAATCATGCTGCTCTGCTTTGGGATTGTGAACTCACTGACGGGGCTTTTATACTCATGGAGGCCGGATTTTTTCTGTGGTAATGCCGGCATCGCGGTCATGCTGGGCAGCGAGGCGGCGTCACTTCTGCTGGCCGGGTTTTGTTATTATATGGTATATCGCTATTTTTTCTATTATACCGCAGCGGAAATGCAGCAGATGTTTCTGGTTTTCATCCCGATCCTGATGATCTTTATTATGAGTGAGTACATTAATACGATCGCATTTGAGTACGGGTATAAGGTGAAAGGGGAGGAAGAACCTTACCTGTATCTGTTCAACCACTGGCAGCTGCTCGTCATGCAGTTTTTTGGGCTTTTAAGTGTGTTCTGCATCCTGTTCTCTTATAAGAAATTGCAGCAGAACTTCCGCCTTAGCAGAGAATTATCATTGCTGGAGCAGGAAGAACATTCCCTGAATCAGTATGTAGAGGAGGCGAAGACCCGTTACGATGAAACAAAGTCATTCCGCCATGACATCAGGAATCACATCGCAGTGGTAAAAAAGCTCCTGCAGAGCGGGAAAGTCGAGGAAGCTATAAGCTATATGGAAGATATGGACGATATGGCGGAAAAAATGTCATTCCCCTGCAGTACCAATAACCCGGTAGTGGATATCCTGGCAGGAAATAAACTGGGGATTGCAAAAAGCATGGGGATAGGCGTGGATTGTTCCCTCCTTCTGCCATACCCCTGCAGCCTGCGGGACATTGATATCTGCATTGTCCTGTCAAACGCGCTGGATAATGCGATTCATGCATGTAAAAATCTGGATGATGGCACAGATGGGCATATCTATGTGTCCGGACGTATCCAGGGAGATTTCCTTATGATAGAAGTGGAGAACAGCTTCCATGGAAAAGATACGTTCAAAAAAGGGACTGGCTTGTCGAATGTAAAAAAGGTAGCCGAAAAATATGGCGGCGCCATGAGTATAGAGACACGGGGGGATGTATTTATCCTACAGGTACTGCTGATCATTCCACAGCATCCAGAAAGCATCTCACAGCAAATGGATTAATCTGCCGCTTCTTACTGCCGAAAAACGAAAAAGGGGACTGTTTGCAAATGTAAAACAGCTGGGACAGATCCTTACCCGGCAATATCAAATTGGAGAGAAAAATAAAAATGAATAATAACACAGATTGTTTTGGAACAGACATTGAGGCGGTCATAACAAGTTTTAATCAAGGTATGATGATTCTTGAAGCCGTTGAATCTTTATGCGCCCAAACAGTATTGCCACAGAAAATTATCATTGTAGATGATGGTTCCACAGATGAATGTTCCTTATGCGTATTAAAAGATATGGAAAAAAAGTCTGATTTACCAATTCCGGTGATGATACATTACCAGGAAAATGGGGGAGTATCTGCCGCGAGAAATGCTGGTATTAAGAAAACAGAGGCTCCAATGGTATTAGTATTGGATGGAGACGACAAACTGAAACCGGAATATACAGAGTATGTTAGCCGTCTGCTTGGCAGCAATCCATCCATGGTCGCAGCTTCCTCCTGGATGCATACATTTGGAGTATTGGATTCCATTGTCTGTCCTGCCGGAGGGAATATAAGTTCATTTTTATCCCGAAATTGTTGTCCGGCGACACATATTCTCCGCCGGGACATTTATGAACAATGCGGGGGATATGATGAATCTATGCGTTCTGGCTTTGAAGATTGGGATTTCTTTTTAAGTATGTTGGAAACTTCTCCAAAATCTGTGATTGGGATTGTGGATAAACCGCTGATTTGGTATCGTACAGCTCCTGCTTCATCAAATATAAGAAGCATGGATAAACGGCTGGAACTGATGCGTTTTATGATAGAAAAGCATGTCAGCAGCTATCATGATCATATCGTAGACGCACTGTTAGGAGTGGAAGCTATATCAAATTTCAGGTTATACAATTGGGAAAATGAAGTGATTCATGCAATAACAAACTATCAGGAATTTAGCCGGGCATCAAAAGATTTTTTAAAAAGTCCGACATATGGTGACGGCGGAATGGCTTCCGCCGTTCGAATTGTTTCAAGAGGAGAAGAAAAATGAATAAGAAAAAATGGAGACACATCGTGTCGGTTTATTCGATGATCTACACGGCAATCACATTGTTGAGCAGTGTTTTGTATCTCTGCAATGGTATTTATGAAGATCCAAGCGGTAACTGGCACGAATTAGACAGGGCTATGATCCTTTTGATTGGGATAGCGGCATTTGAGCTGTGTACGAATCTGCCTGTGAAGCCTTTGATTCTCAGATACGTGACGGCGTATATTCCGTCCCTGCTGCTGGCGTTCGCATATGTCTGGTCTACCGGACTGCGGGAACCACTGGCAAAAACAGCATACAGGGATATTTGGATAAACTTTACAAGCCTTTTTGTGCTGCTGTCTATCATCAATACTGCCGTTTGTGCTTATAAGAAAAAGAAAGGGGATAAAAAAGGATAATGAGTAAATATAACGCTTTATGGGAATATGTTCAGAAAACCGAAAAGGAATCTTTTCGACTGACCTTTGAGGAAATTCAGGATATCGCGGGGATACCCATCGACCATTCTTTCCTGAAATACAAAAAGGAATCGACGGATTACGGTTATCAGGTCGGGAAAATATCCATGAAAGAGCAGACTGTTATTTTCAATAGGATGCCCTGCAAAATCCGCTGTCAGCTTTTATAAATAATGTGTGGATGCGATTATGATTGATGAAAAATCATCGGGAGTATATAAACGAATGATTGATATTGATGAATAAAAGGGAGTTTCGGATGATGAAAAAGATGTTAATTTCGATTGGTCTTTTGGCGGTACTGCTTACAGGGTGTGGGAAAACGAATATTGTCAAAACGTATGAGAAGTCAGAGAATGCCGGAATTTCAGCCACATATTATGAAATAGATAACGGAACATGGAAATGTGATGGTGTAACATATCAATTTAGATTGGAGTTAAGGGGCAGAATGCCCAACGCTGAATCAGATAGCTATTATGCCGTTCTTACGGACAATAAGAATTTAACTTTCGAGGATGTCTCAAAAAGCCTGTATGGCAGTTTACTTGAGGATAGTAAGATTATGGAAGGCTCTATTATTGTAGAAATGAGATAAAAATCCAGTTATCGAGGTAACTATATATGGAGAGAAATACAAACCAGATCATTTGTGCATTGCAATATTCACGCTTTGTTTATCCGTGAGGTTTGTAGAATACTTTCTGATTGAAACAGACAAAACGGCTATTGGAGAAAATGTGCTTCATAAAGTAGTTGGAATTATCATATTGGCTTTGGTACTAAAAAGGGTAAATCTTTCGTGGAGTGATATTGGATTTCAAAGAAACGGTTTTGCAAGCGGTATTTTGAAAGGATTGTTATTGGGAAGCGTTTGCTTTATTATTTCATATGGTTTGGAATTAGCAATTTTTATTCTGCAAGGCAATCCCGCACATTTAGAAATGTATATCAGCAGTTTTTCGTTAACCGGCTCTCAAATAAAAAATACGGATTTCGTTTTCTTTCTGTTATGTGTGCTATTTAATATGATCAATGTATGGATGGAGGAAGGTGTTTTTCGCGGATTATTCATCAGAACACTTTCCGAAACAAAGCCATTTATGCAGGCGAATTTTATTGCCGCATTTTTATTTGGTATTTGGCATATGGTAATGCCAATCAGAAGTTATATCAACGGCGAAATGTCATTTGCGGCAATGCTTCTTATGGGTATTGGTTATATGATCCTTGCCGGGATTATGGGAATCAAATGGGGCCTTCTTTACCGCATAACAGGAAATCTATGGGCAGGGCTTGGCGACCATTTATTCAATAATACTGTTGCTGCAAACATGCTGCATGTCGTTTCACTAAATGGCGCAGACGAATTACAAATTGTCCGGATTTTGGCGGCACAAATGATATCCTTTGCAGTTGTGTTGGCAATTCATACTGATCGAACGACTAATGTTCGATCAGGTATTACTGCAAGAACAGAAGCGGAAATAGATAACGGAAAAGAAGTTGAAGGACAAAGGAGGAAAGGTTCATTGAACGATTTAAAAGAATTAGTGAAACTGATGAAAGAGCATCCTATCATTATTGTTGTAACATTGGCGGCGATGGTCGTTGGCGCAATTTTAGGAGCAGCAGCGTTTTATCAGGGGTGGTTAGGATGAGTTTTTATTTGATGCAGATTGAATGACAGGAGGCAATAGAGTATGGAACTTGTAAAATTGACATACGAAAATATGGATAAAGAACACATCTGCTGTGCTATATCCAATAACAAAGATATTCAGGTCATGTCCAAAAAGAACTGGCTGAAGGAGCGGCTGGACGAAGGGCTTGTATTCTTAAAAGGCAATGTCCGGGGGAAATGCTTCATTGAGTATATCCCTGCGGAATATGCATGGGCGCCCATCTGGGCAGAGGGCTACATGTACATCGACTGCCTGTGGGTATCCGGGCAGTTCAAGGGGCATGGATACTCGAACTTCCTGCTGGATGCGTGTATCGGAGACAGTAAAGCGAAAGGAAAAAAGGGGCTTGTGACCCTGTCCTCCAAAAAGAAAATGGGATTCCTCTCTGATCCAAAGTATATGAGCTATAAGGGATTTCAGACAGCGGATACGGCGGAGCCTTATTTTGAGCTGATGTATTTGCCCTTTGAGGAGGACGCTTCCCTTCCACGTTTCCGGGACAGCGTATGCGGGCATGGAGATATGCCGGAAGGATTTGTGCTGTATTATACAAACCAATGCCCCTTTACGGCTAAGTATGTACCGATACTGGAGGAGATGGCAAAAGTCAGGAACGCTGCGTTTCAATCCGTACATATTCAGACCAGAGAGGATGCGCAGAATGCCCCCTCGCCCTTTACAACGTTCTCTCTTTTTTATGACGGGCAGTTTGTGACCCATGAAATCCTGTCGGAGAAGAAATTTGATAAAATTTTAGTGAGTAAGGGACTGTGAACCGGAATTACACAAGTCAATAAATTTAGGGAGTGTTGCTATGAAAAAGAAACTGTTCATAATTATAACGGGGGTCGTATTGGTTGGTTTCGTATGTATTTGGCTTTTGGTAAAGAACAAGTCTGCGGAGCAAATGACTGTTGACCGCTTAAACGAAGCAGTCTCTCATTATACGGATATGAACATAAAAGATGATAAAACATATTCTCTAAAAGTTTCTGACACGGAAATGCTTGTGACGACATATGTGCCTGAATATACGTTTTTTGGAGTTTCTACCGATGCGTATACGGTCCGTCCATGCAAAATAGATGAGACTTTAACGACAGAAAAAGAACAGGATCTGCCAATCTGCAATTTTGATTATGTATTGATTTACGATGAAAAAGCAGACAAGTTTTATAATATAAAATTCGAGGAAAAAGGAAAACCAGTCATTCCAAAGTTTACAGACGCAAAAGAACTGGCTTATGAACTTGAATTACCAAATGTGGGGACAGTAGAAAATCTCTCTCTCAAAAAGAATTCTGATAATCCAATCGTAATAAGCAGCAAAGAGGATGTGGAAGACATATTGGGCATTTTACAAGGTACGAAACCGACTACAAAGAGCGGTGAAATAGGTACGCCTGTCCGTGTTGAAAATATTATTAATGCAGACTTTATCAGTAAAGAGAATGTGATATGCAGATTATTTTTATATGAAGATGAAGGAAAATATTTTATTGAACAGACGGACAATGGAGTGTATACGATTTCTAAAGAGGACTATGATTTTATAGAAAATTATATGGAAGGCAATTGATCATTGAGCAGCAGTGTGGCTGAAATTCTGTCACGGAGATACGGTTTAAACTACTTTAAAATAGATGATTTTTTGGATAGATCTATGCAGGCAGTCCGTTTCCTGCCGGGCAGAAACGGCGCTTCTGCATTCCATATGATAGGAGGAAAATATAGTTGGAAGTATTGAGAGCAGAGAACATTTCAAAAATATATTGCCAAAATGCGGTGTCATTGCAGGCACTATGCAGTGTATCGGTGACAATCCAAAAAGGTGAATTTGTCGCTGTACTGGGGAGAAGCGGTTCGGGAAAATCAACGCTTTTGAATATCCTTGCCGGTTTGGACAGACCTTCAGAGGGAAAGGTTTACATTGACGGTACGGATATTTTTAGTCTGAGCGAAGAAAAAAGGACGCTTCTTCGGCGGGAAAAAATAGGCTTTGTATTCCAGGCATATGAATTACTGCACTCACTGACTGTCACTGAAAATATCCGGCTGCCGGAACTGAAAGCAGATACGGATTATGTGGGGGAGCTTCTTGATACGCTTAAAATCAGGCAATATGAAAAATGTTATCCGGATCAATTATCGGGAGGGGAACAGCAGAGAACGGCCATTGCAAGGGCGCTCATCAACCATCCGCCTGTCCTCTTCGCTGATGAACCCACCGGAAACCTTGACTCCAAAACGGAGAGGATTGTCATAGACCTGTTGAAAAATCTGGCGGCAAAGTATGGAACCAGTATCCTGATAGTCACGCATAATGAAGATCTTGTAAAAGATGCAGACCGTGTGATTCGCTTAGAGGATGGTGAAATTGTCAATGGATAGAAAGAAAATCTTATCAGTAGTGAGAGGGTATCTTTTAAAAGAGAAAAGAAATACCGTCCTGACTGGCCTGTTCCTCTGTTTTGTCACGGTATTTCTTCTGATCGGGAACCAGCTTTTTGCAAACGTCCGGGCGGCAGACAGATTGAATGCGGAAGCCCAGGAGGGAAGGCAGCATGTGACATATTCTGATATTTCAGAGGCAGAGTTTCAGAAGATCAAAGCCTGCGATTTCGTTGCGGAGGCTGGCCTGAGCTTTCATCTGGGGCAGACGGAGGATGGGACAGCATTTGACTATATAGATGAAAGCTTCCGGGATTTAGGGGCAGCCGTAGCAGAGGCGAATATCAAGCAGGTCATAAAGGGGCGCTGGGCACAAAAAGAAGAGGAAGCTGTATTTACCCAAAATTATCTGGAAAAATACGGGCTGGAACTGGGGGATACGGTTTCAGTCAGCCTGACAGCTACAGACGCGGATACGGGGGATGTGACATTTCGCGTACCGGGGCTTACCCTTACGGTTGTCGGAGTCGTTGACAACATGACCGGGTTTACGGATCGGAAGAACGGATATGTCTCAGAGGAGCTTGCAGAAAAAATTCTCAGAGAGAAAAAAGGGCGGGTAAACGCTGTGGTCCGGTTTGCCGATGAGGAGAAAATCCCGGAAAATCTAGATAAGCTGAATGCTTATTTAGGCTATGGAGAGGAAGAATCAGAAGCCTTAAATGTGCGGATCAATTATATGCTTGCAGAAGCTGTCACGGATGGAGGAACCCTGAAAAAGCAGAATACAATCATGAACTTCACCATATGGCTGGTGTGTGTCCTGGTTGTATATAATATTTTTTATAACCGTCTTTTTGAAAGGAAACGGGACTTTATCGCTCTAAGAAAAATAGGGTTTCAGAAAAAGGATTTGATGAAAATCGCAGGGACAGAATTCCTGGTTCTTGTCCTGATTGGATTTGCGGCAGGAATCCTGGCAGGATGTTTTCTAAATCAGGCGGTATATGGTGAAATCATGAAGGCGTTCGCTCATGCTTATGACGCAGAGGGACTGGTTTCTCCCGAATTATCGTGGGACAGCGTATGGAATACGGGGGCGCTGTTCCTGTTCATTATCATACCGGGCGCGGCAGGTATGATGCTGCAGCTTCAAAATGTCATACCGGCAGAGGTCATGTGCGGCAAAAGAAAAAATGTAAGGAAGCAGGCACTGGCGCTGACGATCGCGTCGCTTTCGGCAATCCTGATCAGCTTGCTGGGAATCCGGGATAACCACAGCGACGAAGGCGTTCTTTTTGTAAAGGAATATGTACCTGGGGATCTGCAGGTGACGGCAGGAAGCATTTATGAAAATATAGCGGGAGGAGATATTCCCTCCATATCGGATTCGGTTTTTCAGGAAATGAAAGCAGTTCCGGGAGTCAGGCAGGTGCAGGATTATGCGATCAATTACGACAGAGGGATCTTTCTCTGCGAGGAAAGGGAAAAATTAAATGCGGACAGCGGGAACTATGAGTCGATGCTCACTATGGAACAGGAGATTGACGGAAAGAAGCAATGCTTATACAATCTGGTTTTGGCGACAACGGATGATATAAAGGCGCTGGCGCCGTCCTATGATGAAGAAAGGGACGGTCCTGCCGCGATTATGGAAACGGAGCTGGCAAAGACATTAAACCTGGAGATCGGGGATCTGTTTACCATTTATGATGAGCAATTGATTATAAACGGTTCGAAAAACGAATGCAAATCTGCCCGTGTAAAGCTTCTGGATGCCCGGAATATTATATTGTCGGAAAATCATATAGGGGGGAATCTGCTGGTCGTGGACAGGGAAACTGCACAGTTATTTTCAGGCAGATTATACCGACAGGTTGTCAATGTGTGGACTGAGGAGGGCAGGGAAGCAATGGCTGTGTCCAACTTGGAGCGTATTTCAGATACGAACGGATATTCCTTCCGCAATGCCGGCCGGCAAATACAGAAGTACGTTGATTCAGATCACTGCCAGAAGGTGATGCATTGGTTTTTTATCATCATCCTTGCGGTGATTGGCCTTTTGGTCTATTTCAATACGGTATTTACGAACCTGCTGAACAGGAGAACTGATTTTAAGATCATGTATAAAATCGGCATCCGGAAACAAGAGATGTATTGGATGGTAATGAAAGAGGGTTTGATTCAGGGCGGCATGGCAGCAGGAGCCGCGGCGATTGTACAGGCCATTTTGAGTGTGAGCAGACAGGAGTCATTTTTCAATATATTCGCGGTAACAGACGCGGGTGTGGTGACAGCATGCGTATTGTTCCCGGTTTTTATACTTTGGTATATGTTTCATAAGAAGATGGCAGCTTCTTAGAGCGGTCTCGGAAACTCTTGAGTGCAATAATATGAAAATGTATCCTGCGTGTAAGGTAGCAGATCCGGGAATGCTTTTGATGTTCCGGGCATTTTTCCTGGCCGGCTTATAGAGTCTTTCTATAAGCCGGCTGTCCTTATGTCATTTTGCAATTAGACGGAAGCTGAAATAAAAGCTATACTAAAAGACAGAGAACAAGGAGTTGCAGAAAAATAACTCCTAAACGAAAAACAAAGGAGAAGAACAATGGCAAATTATGCAGAAATGTGGAAAGACTTAGGGATGGATCTGGAGGCCCACGACGCGCTCTGCGCGGTGCTCCCCACCGCATTCGGCGACGTATACCTTTCACAGGAAAACCGCCCGGAGGGCATGGGCTTCTGGGATATGGTCGTGGCGGACATCCACGGCATCCGTCCGGCGGAGCTGATTGAGGCGCAGAAAAAGGGGCAGAAGGTATTCGGTACGTTCTGCGTCTATGTGCCGGATGAGGTAGTGATCGCGGCAGACGGCATTGTGACCGGGCTGTGCGGCGGTTCTCAGTTCTGGGTTCCGGGCGGGGAAAAGGTTCTGCCGAAAAGCACTTGTCCGCTGATCAAGGCATCCGTGGGCGCACGCCTGGAACGAACCTGCCCGTTTTTCAGAATTGCGGATATGTATGTAGGGGAGACCACCTGCGACGGCAAGAAAAAAGCCTGGGAAATTCTGGGCCAGGACGTTCCCATGCACATCATGGACATGCCCCAGATGAAGCGGCCCCAGGACGTGAAGAAATGGGAAGACGAGATCAAAACATTTGCCCATGTTGTCGAAGAATTTACAGGAAATCAGATCACTCCGGAGAAGCTGGGTGACGCGATCCATATTATCAATGAAAAGAGGAAAGCCCTGGCCCGCCTGTACGAGGCGAGAAAGGCAAAGAATATCCCCATCAGCGGAAGAGACGCGCTTCTGGTGATGCAGATCGCGTTTTTCGACGATCCGGCGCGCTGCGCGCAGATGACAAACAAGCTGGCGGACGAGCTGGAGCAGCGGATTGCCGACGGCGTGTCTGTATTTCCAGCAGGGACGAAGCGTATCCTGCTCTCCGGAACCCCGATGGCGATTCCAAACTGGAAGCTGCATCAGATCATCGAGACCAGCGGCGCCGCGGTGGTATGCGAGGAGACCTGTACAGGAACACGCTATTTTGAAAATCTGGTGGATGAGACAAAAACGACCCTGGATGAGCAGTACGCGGCCATTGCCGAGCGGTATATGGGTGTGAACTGTGCGTGCTTCACGCCGAATACCGGCCGTGTGGACGACATCCTGCGCCTGGCAAAGGAATACAACGTGGACGGCGTGATCGACGTGAACTTAAAGTTCTGCTGTCTGTACGATACGGAAGGCTACACGGTGGAGAAGGCATTGAAGGACGCGGGGATCCCGGTCCTGGGGATCGAGACGGACTATACGGATGCCGATGCGGAGCAGCTCCGTACCAGGATCCAGGCCTTTGTGGAGATGTTGGGCTAAGATGGAAGAAGAAAGCAGAATCAATTATTATATCCTGTTTGAAAATTACACACATGGGATGCTCCTGCAGGAGCTGTTACGGGAAGAACACATTTCTTCCCGTATTTCTCCCGCGCCCCGTTCCATCCAGGGGGAGCTGGGCTGCGGCATGTCCCTGCTGATCCAGCCGGAGGACATCGACCAGGTGCGGGCATGCATCGAAAAACACCACGCCGAGTATCACGACATTGCGGCTTTGCCCTGCCAGATCAATCCCCGGAGGAACAGATTTTGCTGAGGAAAAATAAAAATCTTATTAAAATTGGTTGCTATTTTAGGCGGAATTGAATATACTATATATAGTTAATGCCGCTGGCTTAACAGAACGCGGATTTAACAGTGGGACGGATTTTCCGTCCCTGTTTTTATAACAGGAGGATGCAGGAGAACAACAATGGCAAAAATCTTATTACTGGAAGACGATACAAGCCTCAACCGGGGCATCAGCCTGAAGCTGGAAAAGGAAGGCTACGAGGTGCTGAGCGCCGTCCGGGCCGCTCAGGCGGAGGAAATGTTCCGGGAAAATGAGGTGTCCCTGATTATCAGCGACATTACGATGGAGGACGGGGACGGACTGGAATTTTGCCGGAGCATTCGCAGAGTCAGCGACGTCCATCTGATTTTCCTGACCGCCCTGGATCAGGAAGTGGATATTGTAAACGGCTACGACGCCGGAGCCGACGACTACATCACCAAGCCATTCAGCCTGATGGTTCTGATCTCAAAGGTCAACGCGCTGATGCGCAGGATCGGGCAGAGCCAGAAGGAGCACGGACAGGCCCTGTGCTCCCGGGACATTCGGGTGCAGTGCCGGGAGATGCGGGTCTATAAAGGGGACGAAGAGCTGCTCCTGAGCAAGAAGGAAATACAGCTCCTGCTATATTTCCTGGAAAATCCGAAGCAGATCATTTCGAAGGAGCAGATCCTGGAAGCCGTATGGGATATGGACGGGCAGTTCGTGGATGACAACACGGTCCCGGTCACCATCAGCCGCCTGAAAAAGAAGATCGCCGAGGATGAGGATTACGAGTATATCAAGAATGTCAGGGGGCTGGGGTATCTATGGACGTCGGAAGCATCGAGAAAGTAAAGGAACTGTCGAATGCAGGAGCATCTGGCGGCGGAAGCATCGAGAAAATGATCCGCAGTCATGAACGGGGCTATATCTGGCTGGAACACGAATGGAAGAAAAATCTAGGGATAAGCACGGCGGGAATCGCGGTCTTATTCCTTTTTTTGCTGCCCGCGAAAATCCCGCTGCCCTACTATTCCGCGCTGTTCGCCGGAACGGTTCTGGCAAACGGAATCTGGTGCTTTCTGACATACCGTCGGAAATACAAAGATTACCTGGAAATATCAGACTGCCTGGAGGAATTGGAAGCAGGCAATTACAAACGGCGGACGGCTGAAACAGGAAGTTACAGACAGCAGGCGGGCGGGGATACCCTGAAAACCGGAATCAGATCCCAGCTGCAGGAGCAGATGGAGCGGGTCGGCCATGCGGTGGAGGTGTATAAAAGTCAGCTGGAGAAAGAAAAGGAAAATACCAAAGCAATGATCACGGATATTTCCCACCAGCTAAAAACCCCGGTGTCGGCGCTGGGGCTGAGCCTGGAGCTTTTAGGGGATGACCAGATCACGGAGGAGGAAAAGCGGGAATTTCTGGAGCGGGGAAAGCAGGAGGCGGAAAAGCTGAACCACCTCATGGAAACATTGGTGAACCTGTCCAGGCTGGAGGCGGACATGATCCGTCTGGAACCGCGGAAAGCCAGCCTGAAAGCAACGCTGGTCCGCGGGGTAAACGGCATCTATCTCAAGGCAGAGGAAAAACAGATCGAGATGGAGATGAAGGAATTTTCCGATATGGAGCTTCTGCATGATCCCAGATGGACGGCGGAAGCTATTTCCAATGTACTGGATAACGCGGTGAAATATTCTCCCGCCGGAAGTACGGTCCGGATCCGGGTAGAGCCCATGGCCTCCTATGTCTTTATCAAGGTGGAGGATGAAGGGATTGGGATTGAAAAATCCGAGTATCCGAACATTTTCAAACGCTTTTACCGGGGAAAGCGGCCGGAAGTCGAAGCGCAGGAGGGCGCGGGCGTGGGGCTGTATCTGGTTCGGAAGATTTTCGAGGAGCAGGGCGGAAATGTGTGCGCGCTTCCGGCCCACGGCAGGGGAACTGTGATCCGGATGATGCTTCCGAAGAAATATGGATTAGAGTAGAAAGGCTTCAGGTCCGCCGCGCGTAAACTCGTAGTATAACAAAATTGTTATCTTTTTTGAAAGGTTCTTGTAAGGCTTCCGGAGTATGATAAAAACAGGTTGCGGGATGCCCCTTGATCAGGCGCGCCCCGTAACACATACAGAACAGAATCAATTGAACATCTATCATGAAAGGAGCCTTCTTATATGCACCCGATTTTAGAAACCATTGATCTTGTAAAAACTTACGGCGACGGTGATCACCAGATCAAAGCCATCGACCACACCAGCATCACTGTCGAACACGGAGAATTTGTGGCAGTGGTGGGCCGGTCCGGCTCCGGAAAATCTACCCTCCTTCATATGCTGGGCGGGCTGGACCGGCCGGACAGCGGGCAGGTAATCATCAGCGGACAGGATCTGTTTTCCTTAAAGGATGAACAGCTTGCGGTATTCCGCAGGCGGAAGATCGGATTTATTTTTCAGGATTTCAATCTGATCCCGGCGTTGAATGTGTGGGAAAATATCGTCCTTCCCATCGGCCTGGACGGCAAACGAGTGAACAAGGACTATGTGCTGGACATCATCCAGAGCATCGGCATGGAGGACCGTTTAAAAGCCCTGCCCAGTACGCTCTCCGGAGGCCAGAAGCAGCGGACGGCCATCGCCAGGGCATTGGCGTCCCGCCCGGCCATCATCCTGGCGGATGAACCCACGGGGAACCTGGATTCTCACACCGAGATGGAGGTGGTCGCCATGCTGAAAAGCTGCGTGGCAAAATACGGCCAGACACTGGTCATGATTACCCATGACGAAACCATTGCCCAGATGGCGGACCGCACCCTCATCATCGAGGACGGGAAGGTGGTGGGTTAGATGAACACAATCAGCAGGACTGCGCTTTCCAATTTCAGGAAAAATAAAAGCAGGAATTTATTGATCGGGACGGCGATTGGGCTCACCGCGCTTTTACTGACCGCTGCGCCCACAGTCATTCTCGGCTTTATCACGATCCGGAATCAGGCAGTGAACCAATATTACCCAACCTTTCATGCCATGTACCGGGATGTGGACAGCCAGACAGCGAAGAAGCTCCTGGCGGATGAACGGATCGAACAGGCCGGGCTCCGGGAGGATGCGGCGGCGATGTACTGCGACCAGGATTCCGACATCCGGATCACCATGATATTCATTGACCAGGCAGCGGCGGAGCTTTCCAGACAGGAACTGGCGGAAGGACATTTGCCGGAGAAGGCGGATGAGATCGTGGTATCAAAGGGAGTCCTGGAAGCCATGGGGCTGGAAGGGACGGTGGGAGACCGGATCCAGATCCCATACCGCCCGAACGGCGGGAGCGAGACCAGGGAAAACCGGGAATTTACCATTTCGGGAATGGTCACGGACTCCGAGATCTCCATTCGGGAGGGCCTGTACTTCTGCTTCGTCTCGGACGCGTTTGCCGGAGAGATCCTGGCGGAGAATGAGCATGAATATCGGATCTACCTCCGGCTGGCCGGTGCGGACGGGATGACCACCGACGCTATTCAGGAGCAGATCGAAACACTGGGCGGGGAATATGGTATTGCGAAAAATGAGATCGTCCTGAATCGGGAATATCTGATGGCAAATTATGTGGATACGTCCGTATACAGCGGGCTTGGACTGGTGCTGGCACTGATCGCGCTGGTCGGGGCGCTGACCATTTACGGAATTTACTATGTGTCCATGCTGGATAAAGTGCAGGAATACGGAAGGCTGCGCGCGGTGGGCGCCACGAAACGGCAGATCCGCCAGCTTGTCTTCCGGGAGGGGCTTGCGGTGGCGGCGATTGCGGTTCCCATCGGGATCCTTCTGGGAATTTTGGCAGGGGTGCAGGTGATCCGGCTGACGGCCAGATACAGTGTCAGCGGCGACATTGCCGTAGCAGAGCAGATGAAGCAGATTGTTGAAAAGGGAGAGGTGAATCTGATCCAGCCCTGGATTATTGTGTTCGGCGTTTTGATCAGCCTTGCGACGGTATACATTTCACTGCAAAAGCCTATGCGCACGGCGGCCAGGATCTCCCCCATTGAGGCGCTGCGCTTCCGGGGGGACGAAGGAAATGCAGCCGCTTCCCGGAAAAAATCCCGGCAGGACAAAGCAGGCGCAAAAGCAGAAAAAAATGCTGCGGCTGCCGAAAAAAAATCTGCGGTACGGCTGCGTTTCCGGCAGAAAAATGGCAGCGCGTCCGGGAAGACCAGAAAGGGCTACGAGGAGATCGACATCCGGAAACTGACCCTCACCAACCTGAGCCGAAATAAGAAACGCACGGTTATGACCATTTTTACGCTGGGGGCGACCGGGATCCTGTTCATGGTTGTTGCCGCGGTCTGCAGCTGTCTCTCCCCCGAGGATATGGTGAAGGACGATCTGCGGGAGAATATCCAGATATCCGTGGACGCCTGGGAGGATCCCATGTACCCGGAGCGGGCGCTGAATAAAATCCAGCAGAATAATCCGCTGACAGAGGAGCGAAAGGAACAGATCCTTCAGATTGACGGAGTGGTGGATATTGATGTGGACACATCTGTAAGAGCCATGCTGGAAGGCCCCGAGGAGGCGGACGGAAGCCCGCTGGTAAGCAGCATCACAGGAGTCAGCGCAAAGGCATTGGACGCGCTCAGAGATTATGTCTCGGAGGGCTCTCTGGATGACCCGGCTCTGGCGGACGGCACCGGGATTATTTTAGGAGAAAAGTTCCGGGATCGGTATGAAGAGATGAAGGACTGGAAGCCCGGGAAAACAATCCGTATGGAGCTGATGGACGGTGAGAAAATACTGCGGAAGGAGTTCCGGATCGCGGCAGTGACAAACGGCCCGATCAGCTATGGCGGAACCTGGCTTGCCATGCCCTCGGACGCGCTCCAAAGCCTCTGCGAAACGGATCTGACAGACTGCTTTGAGATCACGGTGGAGTCTGGGATGGAGAAAAGCGCCGCAGAGGAAATCCGGCAATTGACGGCGGATATGGAATACCTGGAGATCAGGACGTATGAGGAAGCCTATGAGGAGGCGGAAAAGTCCATCGGCATCATTCTCTCGGGATGCTACGGGGTGCTTCTGATCTTCGGTCTGATCGGCATCCTGAATCTGGTCAATACTATGATCAACAGCGTGTATGTCAGGCGCAGGGAGCTGGGAATGCTGCAGGCCATCGGCATGTCCGAGCGGCAGACAGTAAATATGCTGCAGATGGAAGGGCTGTTCTACACGATGGGGACACTGGTGCTGTCGCTGGGACTTGGGAGCCTGCTGGGGTACGGCGCGTTCCTGTGGTCAAAAAAGACAGGGATCTTTTCCATTACGACTTATCGGTATCCGGTGGTCCCGGCGCTGGTTCTCGCGGCAGTGGTGCTGGCAGTGCAGCTGCTGGTCACGTATCTGGTGAACCGGAGCTTCCAGAAGCAGAGTCTGATCGACCGGATCCGGTTTGCGGAATGAATGTTCAAACAGAATAGGGTCATGTTTCATCGGCATTGATGCGCCTGGCGGAAGTTATAAGGAGAGACGGAAAACCTTTCCATAAAAAGCTTCCGGAAATGGCTGACATTGGAGTACCCGATCTGCGCGGAAATCTCGCTCACCGGCAGGTCGGTCTCTTCCAACAGGGCCGCCGCCTGATTGAGCCGGATCTGCTGAATATTTTTGGAAAAGCTCATCCCCGTATAATCCTGGATCAGCCGGATCAGATGACGTTCGCTGTAATGGAAAAAATCCGCCATTTCTTTCAGGCTGGTATTCTGATAATGACTTTCCATGTATTTCAGCAGAAAAACAAAATCAGGCTCGTCATTTTCACCGGTTGGATTGGGAATGAAAACATCTTTCTCATGATTGCGGAGCAGTATCGAAAAGAACAGCTCTGCAATCTGATTTTTCACCGCGTTTTTATATCGTTTTTCAGAGCATTCCTCAAGGTAGAGATATTCCAGGATCCGGAATAAACTGTCGTCATTTCCGGCATGGAATAACAGGTAGGAGTGCTCTTTGTTGCGGTAAAGCGTTTTCTGAAAAAAATCCCCCAGGATCGTTTTATTGGTCAGCGTATTAAAAAATGCCGAGTGAAATGTGCTGGAACGGATCAAAATATTGATCACCAGGCTGTCGTCATCTGCGGCATGGATCGCGTGCATGGTTCCGGGCGCCATGATCAGGACGTCCCCCTGGGATAAATGCTGATGCTGGCCGTTGATGTAATGGCTGCAGGAACCATTGAGCAGGCAGACGATCTCGAAAAAGCTGTGGGTGTGCAAAAAAGCAGGAAGATAGCGGAGATGCCTTGCGATCAGAAGGTCATTTCCGGAAGAGATGAAGGATTCTTCCAGCTTATGGTTCATCTGAAAATTTACATGGAAGCGCTGCGTGATCTCCTGGCTGATCTCCGATTCATGTTCTATCTCAATCAGATAGGCTTCCTCTGATCCGAGGCCGCTTTTCGTCTTAGCCTTCAAATAATCTTCAATTTTAAAATCCAGGTTATCTGTCCCACGGGGGGAATACATCGTGCTGGTATTGTAGCAGCTCTGCTTATATGCTTTCATGATTCATCCTCTGCAAATTTATTCCAGCTATGCGGTTGCGAATGGATGAGTAGGTTGGAGGCTCTTTAGAGCATCCAACCGCACAGCTGGAATTTATTTAAAGAACTAATAAAGAATTTATTCTTCCATCATATCACGCAAATTCGGGGTTGTCACTTATTTTCAGGTCAATGTCATTTTTCGTGCTGTTTTTTGTGCTTCTGAATTGCTATAGTAATCCTACGATTTACAGATGTATGAAAACCAAATAGCTGTTATCTAAAAATGAGAGGAGAGAACACAGATGTCAAACGAACCTTTAAAGAACACGAAGAAAGAAGCCGGCCCCGCATTTACCTTCTTTTACGCAACCTCAGCATACGGCCCGGCCGCGATCATGGCGGCGGTGGCGGCGACCTTTATATCTCCGTTTATGACGGATACCATGCTTCTGCCGGCGGCAGCATGTTCGGTGATCATGTTTATTTCCAGCCTGTGGGACGCGATCAACGATCCCATGATGGGAGTCATTGCCGACCGGACCAATACAAAATGGGGGCGTTACCGTCCATGGCTGATCCCGGCTCCCGTGCTCCTGACCATTTTTTCCACACTGATGTGGATCAATCCGAATCTGCCCACCATGGCAAAGGCGGTATTCTTTTTGGTCGTATATATGGGCTACGGAATGACCAGAACCATGTTTACTATGCCCCATGTGGCGCTCCTGCCTGCCTGTGTGAAAAGTGATAAGGAGAGGAATCATGTGATCCATTTCGGAGCGATCCTGAATACGGCGGCATTTTCTATTGCTTCATCCTTTACCCCGCAGATGAAGGCATTTTTTGAAAATATATTCCACATTGACAACGGTTATGTTCCGATGATGCTTGTATTCGGCCTGATGTCCTGCGTGACCTTCTGGGGGCTGTTTAAAACCTCCGAAGAAAAGTATGTGGTAGAGACAGAAGAAAAGGCAAACGCCAAAGACATTTTTAAGGTATTAGGCGAAAAAGAACTCTGGCCGCTGCTGATCGTTTGGCTCACTTTCTTCATCGGCTACGGGCTGAACTTCGGGACCGCAGTGTATTACCTGATGTATTATCTGGAAAATCCAGGCCTGATCACGCCGTTTTTCCTGATGCTGACCGTGACCGGATTCATTGCGATCACGTTTCTGTTCCCGCTGATGCTTAAGGTATTCAAGACCGGCCAGAAGGTGTATATATTTACTTTGCTTACCAGTTCCGTGCTTTATATCCTTCTGTTCCTATTTGGAAAGTATAATGTGATGCTGATGCTCGTGCTGTCCGGCCTGGTGAATCTGGTGACGACCCCTCAGATCGCGCTGATGTCTATCTTGACTATTGACGCCATTGATTTTATGCAGTGGAAGACACACAGGAGCTCCAACGGTATCATTGCATCCATAAAAGGGTTTGCGGAAAAATGCGGCAGCACCGTAGTCAATACCGGTATCCTGGCAATCCTGGCGGTGTCAGGATACATCCCAAATGCCATCGGTCAGGAACCGGCCAGCGCGCTTTTTGCGATCAATGCGACGCGATTTGGAATCCCGGTGATCTTCGCGGTGATCCAGCTGATCTGCCTGAGGAAGAATCCGGCGGAGATCCACAGGGCGGAGATTGAAGAGATGAAGGCGAAGGAGGCCGCAGAGTAATAGAATTGCAGAAATAAAGAAAAAATGGGGGCTGTCCGATAATTGGGCCAGCTCCAAAATCTCAATCGCCTTCGCCGCGTCTGAGGTTAATGGTATATTCCCACAGCTTCGAGGACACGCCGGACGGTGACATCTGTATGACCGAGCTGGAACCGGATCTTTCCGCTGCCAGGACCGAGCCTGCTGTCTTATTTTCTGCAAAGGAGGCACCCTGGGCGAAGCCGGTTCCCTTTGCGGAAGCGGAATTTGGCATCAAGGGGTATGTATATTTTACGGACGGCCCCTGCCTGTTTCCGATGGAGGACGGGAAGCTGTACATGACCTGGTCCAGCTGGGGCGATGTGGGCTATGCGGTGGGGGGTGCCGTATCGGAAAGCGGGAACATACACGGCCCATGGAAACAACTGGCGGAGACCATCTGGCCGCGGAACGGCGGACACGGGATGCCCTTGGGCATAACCACTGACATTCGAAACAAGAAATGAGAAAGGATGGTAAAGCTATGGGCACATACGTTAATCCGGGAAATGCGGCATTCCGGGAAGCGCTGAATTCCAGGATCTATATCGATAAAACAAAGCTGACCTTATACACAAACAGCATTTTAAATACCACCAAAAAAGTATATGCGTCAGCCGTCCCCGCCGTTTTGGAAAGCCAATGTACACTGAAGTATTTCCATTTTGCGCCCCAATCTTGACACTGTTAAGTTTTGGCGATATAATCTTATCGGCGACAAGATTGGAGGTTGTTATGGATAATAAGCCTTATCATCACGGAAATCTACGAAGCGCTTTAGTTGAAGCGGGATTAGAGTTAATTAGCATGGAGGGTGAGGAGACTTTATCCCTACGTAAAGCTGCTATGAAATGTGGTGTCAGTAATGCTGCTCCTTATGCTCATTTTAACAACAAGGATGAGTTTATTGCCGCAATTCAACAACATATTATGGATTTGTTTGTGTCAATGTTGGAGCAAGCAGCAGAGACGTATGAAAATGCTCCTGATTTTCTGCCTATGCTCGGAACCGCCTATGTTAAATTCTTCTATCACAATCCCGTATATTTTGATTTTCTTTTTTCCAGAAAAAACATTCGGATAAACTTGTCATTGGATTGTGCAGGTGAAAAAGAACCCCTGCCGCTAAAAATACTGAAGCAGGCTGCAATGCAGACCTTTTCCAAAGTTGATATGCCAGAGCCTGTCATACAAAATAAAATAATAGCAATGTGGGCCTTGGTCCATGGTTTATCGGCTATCGCAACGATGCCCAATGTAGAGTATGACAAAGATTGGGAAACAAGAATTGAAGATATCATTAAATCTATTTAGCGCCATATTATAAAACGGGAGGACGAAAATGAATGTTATCATACATGATTTGACCGACCTGCAATTTCAACAGATTTTCCCGCAAATCACAGGAGATACACGAATTGTATCTAATAAAGGTTCCATAAAAAACTGTATTGGATGTTTTGGCTGCTGGATTAAAACCCCAGGACAATGTATAATGAAAGACGGATATGAAAATATGGTTAGCAGGAACAGCATCAATTTTAATGCGTCAAAGCATAACGTTGCTTTTTTCAATTCCATAGAGCAGCTATGTGGGAAAGTGGGGGAGCAGTAAAAAGATGAATATAAGTATTATTAACGGAAGTCCCAAGTCTGGGGAAAGTACATCAGGACTTTTGATAAAGTATTTGCTGCAAGAAACGGGGGAAAGTAATGCGCAGGTGTTCAAATGTTCCTTGCAAGCAACAGAGTTGGCAGAAATAGCAAGCAGTGATGTATTGGTATTTGTGTTTCCGCTCTATGTAGATAGTATCCCCTCCCAGCTACTCCAATTCCTAATTATCTTAGGAGAGCTAAAAGATTTGAACCATGATATGATGGTATATTGCGTTGTGAATAATGGTTTTTTTGAAGGGACACAAAATTATATTGCGATTCAACAGATGAAAAATTGGTGTGCCGCAGCTAATTTGAAATGGGGGCAAGGTGTTGGCATTGGGGCTGGCGAAATGCTCCCGTTTATTTCCAATGTTCCACTAAAGCATGGACCGAACAAAAAAATCGGATATGCAATCAGCGATTTAGCAACCAATTTGCTAAATAGGCAACCTGGAAAAGACATTTTTATTTCACCAAATTGGCCTCGCTTTTTATGGAGAATACAATCAACAAGGTTCTTTTGGATGCCGCGAGCCAAATCAAATAGTCTTAAAAAGCAAGATTTATACCAAGGAATAAAAAGATCATAGAGACTAAAGGGGAGCGGCAGATGGTGATGGAATGGATATATTGCCCAAAATGCAAGCAGGAAAGCCATTTTTCAGGTCAACTATCAGCATGATACTCCGCAATCCCATTTATGCAATGGCTGACCTGGACATTTACGAGTTTTTCAAAAGCCAGGGAACGGGGATTTACAACGATGCCGCTTGGGCTGGACCAGTCCGGCATGGGGTGTCTGGCGAACAGAAATAAGGAAGGAGATTAACTAATGACAATTCTAAATGAATTGGATTCTACTTGCGGACTCTTTGACGAGGAGCTGACGGTAAGATTCAGGGAATCTATAAGGATTGATAATGAAGTAAGAAAGATAAAAGGTTTGCCTGTGGCAGGATATGACGATGAAACCCAGAAGGCGTACCTTGAGTATCCGGACGGGAGGCGCGAGCATGTCGGGAGATGATGTGATAAGGCTTCCGGAAGCGAGATTTGTGATATCTCGCACATATATGATAATACACAGGAGCCGTTCAGAAGTTCGACTCGGTTTATGCGCCCGGCGAGATCAAAGCGGCGGCTTATTACGAAGACGGGCCCAGTGAAGAGTACTGCCTGTGTACGGCAGAAGATGAGGTGCCCCTGTGCATGACGCTGGACCGGGGAATACTGATTGCACGGCAGCGATATTCTTTCTCCACATATACACACAGATATTCTTTCATACATTCTATATTCGTTTCCATGGGGACTCCCCATTTCTGATGAAACCACGGTGCGGCTTTTTCAGATATCCACTCATGTTCCAATCATTTTATGATGTTCAGCATTGCCGCATTTTCTTTTGTGAGCGCATAAAACATAATTATATTTTATGCATATAATTTATTAAACCCATCGGGAAATCAAATTTGATACCGAATATAAATGAGGTGGTTTTGATTGAACAACTATAATGCAAACTGGATGTTTCACCCGCCGAACCGGTCCGGCATGGGAAGGAATTGCAATAGAAACTGTGATAGAAATTGTAATAAAAACACAGGCCGGCCGGTCACCTGCAATGCGCCTGAGCCGAACATGGTCCAACCTGCGCATTCCCGATATTCAGATTGCGCAGGCGCGGAGGAATGTGATTTTTCCTGCGGTCATAAGCATGGGTCGGGAGGACAGACAAAAACGCCGGATTTGCCGGGATGTCCCGGAGAGCGGGGGGAGATTGGCCCCCAGGGTGTCACCGGGCCTCAGGGGCCGCAGGGAGCAACAGGCCCCCAGGGACCAAGGGGAGATCCAGGCGCGCGGGGGCCGGCAGGTCCGCCCGGTTACCCGCAAAACAGTATCTTTGCGTCATTTTTAGGGCAGGAAGTGATTCTGCCGGAAAAAACCAGCCTTCCGCTGAAGACAGATATACCGGATGTTACCCGGAATATCACTCTGTGCAATGAGTATTCCGTATTGCTGACGCCCGGCTGCTATGCGGTCTGCTACTATATATCCACGGTAATGAAAAGGCATGGTTTTATCAAGCTCGCGCCAATCTTTAACGACAGTGTACAGACGGTATATGCCGCATACGCAGAGGCGTCAAAGAGGAAGGAAATGCTTGTTTTATCCAGATATTTTATTGTCCGGATACCCGATGCGTCCACGCTGTTTTTTTCATGGACATCATCATGTGTTTCCAAAATCAATATGAATATGAGTATCGTAAAGCTTTACAGAGAATAATCGAACAAGGAGGGAGAGTCGACATGCCGACAATCAGTCTCTGCATGATCGTCAAAAATGAGGAAACGCATCTTGCGCGCTGCCTTGACAGTGCAGCGGAGCTCGTAGACGAAATCATTATTGTGGATACCGGTTCGACGGATCGGACAGTCGAAATAGCGTCTGATTATACATCCAAGGTCTATTCGTATCTGTGGAAGGATGATTTTTCCGATGCAAGAAATGATTCTTTTTCCAAGGCGTCTATGGATTACTGTATGTGGATGGACGCGGATGACATTCTGGAGGAAACGGAAAAGGATCAATTTTTGCGGCTAAAACAGACTTTGCCGCCGGACGTGGACATTGTAATGATGAAATATAATATTTCCTTTGATGAAGCCGGAAATCCTTCTTTTTCCTACTTCAGGGAAAGATGGATCAGGAATTGCTCAAAATTCCGCTGGGTAGGTGCAGTCCATGAGGTGATTCCGCAAAGCGGAAATATCATTTATTCGGATATTGCGGTCTGCCACAAAAAAATAACGTCCGGAGACCCTGACCGGAATCTGAATATTTACCGCAAACTCCTTAACAGGGGAGAACGCTTAGAGCCCCGGCATCAGTACTATTTTGGGCGGGAGCTATACTATCACAAGCAATATGAAGAGGCGGTTTCTGTACTGGAGCAATTCCTGCTCTCGGCGGATGGATGGGCTGAAAATAAAATAGAAGCCTGTTCGGTCTGCGCCAACTGCTATTACCGCCTTGGGCAGGAACAATCCGCGCTGGATATTCTTCTGCGCAGCATGAGCTTTGATTTGCCAAGAGCGGAATTGTGCTGCGAAATCGGGAAACATTTTCTGGAACGCGGAGATTATCATATTGCTGTCTACTGGTATGAGACTGCGCTGAACAGACCGAAAAATCATTTTTCCAATGGATTTGTCCAGCCGGACTGCTATGATTATGTTCCTCTTTTGCAGCTATGTGTATGCTTTGACAAAATGGGGGACAGAAAAAAAGCGAAAGAATACAACGAAAGGGCGGGAGCGTGTAAACCTTATTCCAAAGCATATCTTTATAATAAACAGTATTTTGACAGTCTGCAGATTTCTTGATTCAGAGGGCAAACATAAAATATATTCTGTTTTTTCTGGAAAAATGTAACAAATATTTTTGCTGACCATAAAATATTTGTGTGAAAAGATACTTTTTAAGTGTTTTTTCAGATGATTTGGAAAGGATATGATATTTATGGATAACAGAAATTCACGTAGCAGTTGTCAGAATCAATGCTATCCTCCCTGCTGTGAACAAGGGCCTGTGGGGCCAAGGGAGATCAGGGTCCTGCAGGCCCGCAGGGGATCAAAGGGGATATCGGCTGTCCCGGCCCGAAGGGTGACAAAGGCGATCCGGGCCCTATGGGACCACAGGGGATTCCAGGCGCTCCCGGAGCGCGGGGACCCAGAGGAAATCCAGGGCCGGTAGGGCCTACCGGAGACATGGGGCCGAGAGGCTATGCCGGACCGAGAGGTTATGCCGGCCCACAGGGGATTCAGGGAATCCAGGGTGTCCGCGGTGATATTGGCCCCAAAGGTGATCCGGGATGCGAAGGTCCGAAAGGAGATGCGGGCCCCCAGGGACCGGCAGGACCCCAGGGACCGATAGGACCTGTGGGACCCCAGGGAGATGCGGGGCCTCAGGGGCCAAGAGGGATTCAGGGCCCAACCGGAGCCACCGGCCCGACCGGCCCTATGGGCCCGCAGGGTGTGACCGGTCCGCAGGGGATTCAGGGTGAAACCGGTCCGAACGGCCCCCAGGGACCGAAAGGATGCCAGGGAGATGATGGTCCGATGGGTGCCACCGGTCCCACGGGAGCCGATGGAGCGACTGGGGCAACCGGGGCTGATGGAGCCACCGGCCCAACCGGAGCCACCGGAGCGACTGGAGCCGATGGAGCGACAGGTCCCACTGGAGCGACCGGAGCTGATGGAGCGACAGGTCCCACTGGAGCGACCGGAGCCGACGGAGCCACCGGAGCCGATGGAGCCACCGGTCCCACCGGTCCAACTGGTGTTGCTGGTACGGGAGCGATCATTCCATTTGCGTCAGGGCTTCCGGTTTCACTGACAACAATCGCCGGTGGGCTTGCGGGGATCCCTGCATTCGTTGGATTTGGAAGCAGTGCGCAGGGGCTTACGGTTTTGGGAGCCTCAATTGATATCACAAATGCCAGCGGAACACTTTCGAACTTTGCATTCCAGGTTCCGCGTGCCGGAATCATTACCTCGTTCAGTGCATTCTTCAGTACCACAGTAGGACTTTCGCTGCCAGGTTCCACGGTTGCGGTAAGAGCGCAGATCTATCAGTCCGCAACGCCGAATAATGTATTTTCTCCGATTGCCGGAACACTGATCAACCTGACGCCGTCGCTTACGGGAATCGTCTCAATTGGTACACTGCTGAACGGTTCACTTACAGGACTGAATATTCCCGTAACGGCCCAAACCCGGCTGATGCTGGTATTTTCAGCGACAGCAAGCGGTCTGACGCTGCTCAATACAGTCGCGGGATATGCAAGCGCCGGCTTAAGTATTAATTAATGATATGCTGATACGAACAGAAACATGACATGAAATAAAAATAATTCCAGCTGTGCGGTTGGATGCTCCAGGGAGCATCCAACCCACTTATCCATTCGCAAAAATCGTGCTGACGCACTCTTACGTCTGCTAACGCAGCCGCTTTTTGCTCATTAATAAGTGGGTTGCTGATTCGATAGGTCATTTTCATTACAATAAATTGCATGAAAATGACCTGTCGAATCGCAACCGCACAGCTGGAAATAATTCCCAGAGGTTTCGGGATTCCGAACCTCTGGGAAAGTCTTTAAGCCTCTCTGTGAATATACATCCTGCTAAGCGTTGGTTCGCCGTCTCCCTGTACCATACAGAAAAATTCCCAGCCATAGCGTTCATAAAAGGATGTATGATCCGTAACATGATAAAGTGTATCCACTCCCTGTTCTTTCATATCCGTGCAGACCGTATGCAGCAGCTCTCCCGCAATTCCCCGGCAGCGATAGTTCTCCTCCACATATACGGCGCAGACATTGGGCGCTAAGTCCCTGCGGTTGTGAAAATCATTTTCAATGACGCCCAGACCTCCCACAACGGCATGACCCTCCAATGCCAGATACCATTGCGGTACCGCCGTCTTTTGACACAGACATTCCTCGATACTTTCCGTATAGGCTTCCAGAGGGATTCCCCATTTCTGATGAAACCACTGCGCGGCTTTTTCGGCCAGTTCCTCATACTCCCGTAATTTTATGATGGTTATCATTGTCACATTCCCCTTTCTGCAATGAAGTGTTCGATCCGTCTGCCTGTCCGGTTAGAAGCAGCGCGGCCGCTGCGCCGCAGAGCCCTCCCGCCAATTTGGAGAGAAGAAGCGGGACGACCAGATCTGGTTCCGTCCCGAAGGTGAATCCCATGTGGGCCGCCAGTGCGGAAGCGCCGCACACCAGAAAGGCGGCGTTTACCACCTTGCCCCGGTCATCCATCTCCTTCATCATGGCGATGGCTGGAACCGGGCTTACAATTCCCATGAGAAGGCCCGCCACGCTGTTTCCGTTCATGCCGGTTTTTTGGCCCGCCCAGTTCAGGGGCTTTTCCAGAAGCCGCCGCAGGATTTCCGCCACAGGAAGGCTTCCCAACATTACCACGCCGATGGAAGACACCACGGCCATCGCCTCCTCAATGGGGGCGAGCCCTTTGAGGAGACGGAAGCCGGTCATATATTCCACCGCCCCTGCGGTCAGCCCGACAGTCGTCAGAAACCCGATGACTGCTGCAAAATATCCGAAGCCTTTGATCATTTGATCCGGAAAAAAGCGGATTCCGGCCATGAACATCAGGGAGAGCAGAAAAAGCGGAAGGCTCTGGAGTAAAATTTCCATGATACCCAGTCCGCAGAACAGCCCGCCCATGACCAGCGATACAGGCATCATGCCCAGGCCGATGAGCATTCCTCTGGCGAACAGGGACCGTTCCTGCCGGGAAACCATCCCCATCCCAACGGGAATGGTGAAGGTGACGGTGCACCCGAAGGTAGCCCCTGCCACAACCCCGGCGTATCGTCCTACCGAAGGCGCGTTCGCCAGCTCCATGGAAAGCTGGTAGCCGCCCATGTCGATTGCCAGAATCCCGCCCAGGATTCCGGGGTCTAGTCCGGACAGGTTCCACAGCGGGACAAGGAACTGCTTCAAAAGCCCGGAAAGGAGCGGGGTCAGGCAGATGATCCCTGCCATGGAGAGGGCGGTGGCGCCCAGAAGCATAAAGCCTTCTTCAAACCGCTTTCCAAGCCCCAGGCGGTTTCCGCAGATTCTGTCCAGGCCGCCGGCCGCCGCGCCTGCGGCCATGATCCACATGATGGTTGTATTCATGGTTTACCCAGTCTCCCTCGTGTTTTGTATACCCAAAGGGCATCGTATCGAACGTAGCCTGTCCGTTATTATAGAGTGAAAAAGAGGAAAGATCAAGAGCGAATTGCAACGCATCCAGCTCATGGAAAAGCCGCCGGCTACTGATGTGATAATTCTTTTATTTGTATCTGAAAACAGTTTAGCACAAAGAAAGGCGGTTGTATATGCAATTACTTATCATTGGGAAGGTGACTATCTGATTCCCGACCTGAAACTTTCGGATACAACGGAATATCAGATCGGGAAGTATGGACGGATGAGAATGCGTTTGTGTGATTCTGAAAAATTTAAAATCGGGGATTGACAGGACGGAAGAAATGGCTTTCTTATTGACAATAAGAAATGGGTTTTCACCGTACATCTTGCCGCGGCTTGCTCGTTTCTTTTTTATTGCTAAGATATCATACAGATATTTCTTGCCATTTTCAGCATGGTTAATCAAAAGCCGGGCATGGAAGATATTGTATCTTACAAGCGTATTTTCCTCATAGACCGGGAGGGCAAAACGGACATCATACCTATACCAGCCGTATTTTGCGTTTTTATTGTGTTTTTCCTTGCGGTTTTCTTCAAAAACCGGGTTAGATGCTATCTGGATCAGCTCTGGTATCGCAGTGGCGGCATTTGCCCTAGTACAGCATTGCGTAATTAACGGTGAATTCTGCACCTGCTATTTCTGCCAGCTCTGCGTTGTCGTCAATCAACGATGCCACCGCATCGCCTCTTTCCTCCGCCTTGTCCTGACAAAAATATCAGACACATTATTCACCATTATATACGCAATGCTGTACTAGTTGACGGCACAGGACTGCCGTGTGCAGACTTTGTATATTTGTGACATATAACGGGCAGTTGTTTTTTGTGGAAAATGTCCTTTGCGTTTGAAAGGCAAAAAAAGTATAATATCACTTGGAAATTAAATCATGCAAATCAACGACACATGTGGCGCGCCGCGCGTAAATCTGATTACGGTACGGATGCTACAGGTGTCGTTTTTTGTGTAAAAAGGAGGACTATTATGGAAAACAGTAACTATCTTGGTACGGAAAAAGTAGGGAAGCTGCTGCAAAAGTTTGCAATTCCCTGCATCTTTTCCCTTATCATTTCGTGCCTCTACAACATTGTAGACCAGATATTTGTGGGCAACGGCGTAGGCTATCTGGGCAATGCCGCTACCGGCGTAATCTTTCCGATCACGGTAGTAGGGTGGGGGCTAAGCCTGTTCTTTGGTGACGGAGCGGCCGCCGCACTGAGCGTTTCTCTGGGGCGCGGGGAAACAAAGGATATCCACAGGAGCGTCGGCAGTGCAGCCCTTGGATCGTTTTTCTCCGGTGTAATGGTGATTGCCATTGCCTACCTGTGGGGTGACGGCCTGCTGCGCCTGATTGGCGCGACGGACGCAAACATACAGATGGCGCACGAGTATGGCGTGATCATCTTTGCCATGATGCCCCTTGCCATGACGCAGAATACGCTTGCCTCCATCATCAGGGCGGACGGAAGCCCCAGATACGCCATGATGGCCATGCTTACCGGCGCAGTCATCAATATCATCGGCGATCCGGTTGCCATCTTTGCGCTCGATATGGGAATCAGGGGCGCGGCATGGGCTACCATTGTGGGACAGTTTATCAGTTTTCTGATCTGCGCGGCTTATCTAAGGCATCCGAAAACGTTCCGGATGAGCGCGGGCAGCTTCAGACCGAGCATGGCGCTCCTGAAGCCGGTAATGGCCCTGGGGACTTCCAGCCTTCTGACACAGCTTTCCATCGTGGTCATTACGGTTGTCAACAATATCCTGCTGGTGAAGTATGGCGCAGGCTCCGTTTATGGCGCGGATATCCCGCTGGCGGCATTTGTGGTCATTATGAAACTCTTCCAGATCGTGCTGAATGTCGCCATAGGCATTGCTGCCGGCGCACAGCCAATCGTGGGCTATAACTATGGCGCAAAAAATTACGACCGGGTACGGGAACTGCTGAAGCTAATAGTGAAATGGACGTCTATTGTCGGACTGGTCTGCATCGTATTGTTTGAGGCTGTTCCCGGCGTGTTCATCCGGATGTTCGGCTCGGCAGACGACCCCGTGTATTTTGATTTTTCCGTACTCTGTCTGCGGATTTACCTTTCCCTTATCCTCGTGACCTGCGTCCAGAAGGTCTGCGCCATCTTCCTACAGTCCATCGGCAAGGCAAAGGCAGCCGCGCCGTTGTCCGTCCTGCGGGATGTGCTGCTGATTGTTTTTTCCCTTCTGATTCCTGTTTTCATGGGCGTTACCGGTATTTTCTGGGCAGCCCCGGCAGCGGATGTGCTTGCCATTTTCGTTACGGCAGCAGTCATGATACGGGTATGGAAGGAATTAGGTCAGGAGAAGAAAACGCAGGAGCCTGATGCGGCAGCAATCCGGCCGTCCCGCCAGGGAGCGGTCATCACGATTGCCAGGGAGCATGGTTCCGCTGGGAAACGGATCGGGCAGATGGTGGCGGAAAAACTGGATATCCCCTGCTATTATAAAGAACTGATGGCGGTCGCCGCCCAGGAAAGCGGTCTGGCGCAGGAATTTATTTCCGGCATCAATTCCGATGAAAATGCCGTTATGAGGGAACTGTACCTCAGCCGATCCGGTAAAGCGCGCTGTCGCGGCGCAGGAAAAGGCCATCCGCCATATTGCGGACGCGGGCTCCTGCGTCATCATAGGGCGATCGGCGGATTATGTGCTGCGGGGGTATCCGGATGTAGTCCGTATCTTTATCTATGCCCCGGAAAGCTACCGTGAGAAAAAGGTAATGGAGATGTACGGGGACAGTCCGGAGGCTGCAAAAAAGAGCATTGCAAGGTCGGATGCCGCAAGGGGCGCATATTATAAAAATGTTTCCGGACAGGAGTGGGGGAACACCCACGGCTATGAATTGTGCATTGACTCATCTGTGGGTGAGGAGGAAACAGCCGACATGATCTGCAGCTATATCGGACGGATGGGCAGGCAGTAAGTCAGGAGAGGGTTCTGTATGTGATATCGCTTTGAAGAAAATTCAGGAAAGATAATTTACGCAGCGGTCTGGTTTTCCAGGCCGCTTTTTTCGTTCTGCTATAGGAAATTTCTCCATTCTCAGAAGAAAAGGAAAATGATATGCAGGAAATAAAGGTTTTCTTCCATACGCTTGATAGTGTAAAGTAGTGTGAACATTATTACAAAGGGACTCTGGATGAGAAGATGATTGCGGAAAAGACAGATCTTCCATTGAAAACAGTACTGGAATTAAAGAAGAAAGCAGCCATCCCTATGGCGTAAGTAACCTTTTAAACTTTACGCTGTTTATTATGAAATGGAATAGAAGAACAAAATCGCAAATGAAAAGATGTAAAAGACAGGAAGTTAAAAAAACAAAGAGGGAGAGCGTATTTTAAGCGTTCTCCCTGGAATTGTAATATACTTTTGTGGTGGATTGTGGTATAATGAAACCGACAAATCGAAGATTGGGAGGTATTTATTTTGAAAAAAATCGGAATTACAGTCATAAAGTCCCTAGGCTTTTTTCTGGGATGGGCAATATTGGTTTCTTTATTGCCGTTATCATCTTCAAAGGAACCGGCTATATGGAGATTATGGGTAGAAATTACACCGCTATTGGCAATAGTAGCTTTTACTCTCGGCTTTTGGCTTGCTGAAAAGAAAGACGTAAAATTGCATTTGTTCGATAATCCAGCAAAAGGAGTGGTATTGGGAGTAATCACAGGGATTGTATGGTTAGCTATTCCTGTTTTCGTAATGTATGCAGCAAAAATTATCCATTTTGACGGAACTAATTTCATTAACTTATTTCCTGTCTGGATGTTGGCAGTATTTCTAAATACAATTATGCAGGAGCTTCTTGTTCGTGGTTATTTGTATCAAATGCTGAAGCAAAAGCACAATATAATTGTTGCTGCGATTGTGACAACAATACTTTTCACAGCATTGCATGGAGGAGCATTTGAAGCGGGTGTTATTCCTGTTTTAAATGTACTTACTATGAGCTTGCTTATGACAGTAGTCCTTGAATATAGCGGCTCTATTATAGCGCCAATTATTATGCACTTTTTATGGAATGGGATTGGTGCATTAGTTTTAGGCGGTGTGTCGCTTGCTGATGACTATCCCAATCTGTTTGTTACGACTTTTACTGGGAGTGATATTTTATCCGGCGGATTTTGCAAAATCGAAGGAAGCATTATAGTTCTAATTGTCAACGTGGTTTTGATTGCCATTTTTATATTCTTACAAAAGAAAAAAATAAAGTCATAAAATTCGAATTTGTAAAAATGGAAAATTATAAGAGGAGGCCTGGCTGCTTTTTTGATTCTCGTCACAGGTGTGATTGGGGGAGTCCTCCTGTCCGGCAATAACCAGAGTACGGAGCCGCTGAGCCAGGAAGTGATGGATTATGCCCCTGTGATTCATTTTATATGGGCATTCAGTGTTTATTATTCCAAAGTGAATGTGGTGATATACTGGAAAATTAGAAGTAGCTGAACCTTTATGCCAGTTTTTGTAATGGATGCCATCTATCAGAGCTTTGAAAAATAAAGGATAAAAGAGCGGCGTCCTTTTCACGGCACGGGATGCGGCATGACTGGCTTGCGTCTTTTATGATGAGCAGCGTGCTGTTAAATCCGCAGCTTCATAATTTGTAGTATGGCGCTGGGGGAACGACAGCGGCAATGCATTTGGTGTCGTGCATGATATGTGGCATTGCTGCCGGACTGGCGGCTAATATAGCGGTCTGAAAAAGAATCAGGATGAGAGGGCATGAAAACGTTTGCCGTTCTCCTTTTTGTATACAACATAGTAAGTCACATGAAATTCCGGGTCCGCAATCGGTACACGAACTCGTTCCATTCCTGAGTTTTCATGTCCGGAGGGCGCTTCCGGCTTCGTCTCATTGAGGGATGGGCTGGCCGTGTCCGGCGGCGTGTCAGGATATGCGACGGTGGTAAAGACCGATATCGTAGAGTTGGCGATCAATTCCTGGAATGGATAAGTTTCCGCTTGTATGAAAAATCTGGAATCCGGCATTTTTTCGGTGACCAGGTCGTGCCAGAACCCGATATCCCGGAGCAATAACATATTTTCACCATTCATTTCCCGGACATGCAGGGATTTTCGTCCGGCAAACCGATGATTCTTGTGTAAGTAGAAAAAAAGCTGTTCTTCACATAATTTCTGAAAGGACAACTGGTCATTTTCCGGGGGAAAGGGTAAAATGATCAATTGATATGTATCGTCTTCCAGTCCATATAACAGCTGGGGGATTTTTTTAAAATTCAGTAGAAATAGAAGTATCAGGACAAGCCACGGTGATACGTTGAACAAGTACGGAGATTGGAACCGGCGCGCAGGAACCGATCGAAACAGTGCGTTTTTTTCGGTCAAAATCCTGAACATGCCGCAGCATGCCTGCGTATTGGCGCAGGAAGACCTCGGCTTCCGCAGCCGCAAGCGTTCCCGCTTCTGTCAGAGAAAGGCTGTTCTTTGTCCTGATAAATAAACAAACACCAAACTCAGGTTCCAGTTTCTGCATCCCACGGGTCAGAGTAGACTGGGAAATGTGGAGTTTCTTCGCAGTTTCGCAGAGAGTTCCTGTATGAGAAAATATCACAAGCTGTTCCAATGTCTTTAAATCAATCATGGCCGTTCCTCCTGCCATTTTCAGTTTAACATGCTCGAAGGCAGGTGTAAATACACAGATGTTGCTACAGGTATATTGTTACAGGTCATATCTTGACCGGGCATGCTCCGTAACCAGGTTTCGTTTTATGCAATCTGGATTTCATAATCCGCATTGTACTTTTGGGGAAATTCTTATTATACTGAATAAAAGTAGAAGGGAGATGCATTTATGAAACGAATTGTAAAATGGATTGCGATCGCGGCGGGTGTCTTGTTGGTCATTGCAGGGATCGGAGGATTTTTCCTTATTAGAAATATGCAGAGCATGATGGGCGGGGAGGTGGAACTGAGCTATACCCATGAGCAGCATGAGCAGGAGAATAAGGGCAGTACCGTGTATATGACTGCAGAGATCACCCCGGAAGCCCTGATGGAGATCTATACCGCGTTGGGCACAGGGCTGGAAGGCAATCAGACCGCGGTCAAGCTGTCCACCGGAGAACCTCCGGCCAGCAACTATCTGGATCCGAATCTGATCAAAGAACTGGTACAATCTGTAAACGGCACTATTGTGGAATGTAATACAGCCTATGGCGGCTCACGGTCAGAAACAGCCATGCATTATCAGGTGGCGGAGGATCATGGTTTTACAGAAATTGCGGATGTGGTGATCATGGATGAGGACGGTTCGGCAACGATTCCGGTAGAGGGCGGAACCCGTCTGAAAGAAAAGCGTCCGCTGATCCTGTAGCATTGGATCAGGCCTGCGTGGATCTGATCTATCAGGCAGAGGGGAGAGAGGCTCTGGTCAGCCGCATGGAGAGCCGCAATGCGGAGCTTGTTCTTGAGCATGGGGAGGAGATCGGACTGGGAAGCCGCTCTTATCAGCTAAAGAGGATTGACGGCTGATTTTTGTAACGCATCCAGCCCATTGAAAAGCCGCCTGACGGCAATGGATGCCTGAAACCGCTGTTTTACTGGAAGGATGCCTTGCAGCAAGGCGCAAGGCATCCTTGAATAACAGATCCTACCTTATGAAACGGCCGGATGGCCATAACGGGATGCCCTTTGGGTATAGGAATTAGAAGAGGAGAGATGTCTGCATGATGTATAATCCCCAGCTTGAAACATTTATCTGTGTGGTCGATTCCGGGAGTTTTAGCAAGGCTGCGGAAAAGCTGTATATCACAGCTCCTGCGGTCATCAAACAGATCAATTCCCTGGAAAGCAGCCTGGATCTGCATTTATTTGAGAGGACACACAGGGGGCTGATCGTGACGGAAGCAGGGAAGTCTCTGTATCAGGACGCAAAATACCTGATCCAATATTGTAAGGATTCCGTATCACGGGCCCGGAACGCGCAGAACAATCAGGAGGGAGTGATCCGGATCGGTGTGTCGCCCATGACCCCATCCCAGGTGTTTATGACTTTATGGCCGAGAATCCAGAAGTATTGCCCGGATCTGAAGTTTAAACTGGTTCCTTTTGAAAATACGCCGGAAAACGCGCGGGAGATCCTGGGAAATCTGGAGCAGAATATCGATGTGATCGCAGGTATCTTTGACGATACCATGCTGAGTCTTAGAAAATGCAGCGGCATGCAGATCAGTAAAGAGCCGTTTTGCTGCGCTGTAGCGCTGCATCACAGACTGGCCGGGAAAGAAACGCTGACGATGGAAGATCTGTATGGGGAGAATATGCTGTTGATACAGCGTGGGTGGAGTAAATATGTGGATATTCTCCGGGATGATCTAAGGGAACGTCATCCGCAGATCCAAGTGATAGATTTTGAGTTCTATAATCTGGAGGTATTTAACCGCTGTGAGAACAGCAATGATGTTCTGCTGGCAATTAAAAACTGGGAAAGTGTGCATCCGCTTATGAAGATCATACCGGTGGAATGGAACTACAGTATCCCATACGGCCTGCTGTACTCCATGGAACCCTCCGAAAAAGTAAAGAAGCTGTTATCCGCTGCCGAAAAAGCGATTGCGGAGGGCGGAATGCCCTGAACCGAAACATATAACCGGCAGGTTTATACTATGTGTCTGTGGATACAAAAGGAGAGATCGGATGGGAATCCGGTACATGGAAAGCGTCAGGAAGGCCCGATGCCCATGTGATCGAAGTGCTGACAGAATCTACTTTGCCGGCATATAAAGCGTATCTGCGCAGGGTAGGTGTCTCCTATATGATCTGTGGAAAAGAGAATCTGGACTGCGGGGCTGCGGCGGAAAAGCTGGCTCAGCATTTTGGGATTGAAAAGGTATTGGTCTGCGGGGGAGGAATGGTGAACGGGCTATTTCTGCAGGCAGGGATTATTGAACCATTGGGAGCAGGGGGGATTGTATTTGAATTATCGGACAAGAGGATGAAAAAAATATGGTTTGCGGCCCTGACCTTGCTGACATGGTATTTTGCCGCAATGTTCAGGGCAGACATGCTTATGATATCGGCAGTCTTACAGCTGCTGATTCTCTTAAGCATGCCGGTATGTGTACGTTACCTGAAAAGAAACATGAAAATTCAATCAGATTCCACTCCGAAATGCCGGGGGTGGATGCCAATGAAAAATCGGAAGAACAGATTGCGGCAGAGAGACTTTCCAGCATGGAAAGCTGGATGAGGGAGTTGGGGCTTGTGATGAACCTGCGGGAACTGGGAGCGACAGAGGAGATACTTGAGGGTATCGCAGACGGAACTGTTATTAGGGATGGCGGTTATAAAGTGCTGAACCGTGATGAGGTGCTTGAGATTCTAAAAGCAAGTCTGTAGAGATTTTTATCAAAACAAATGAATATAGAAAGTAAGAGGATTTTGTGGGAAAGAGCTGTCTTCTTGAAAAAATCCGGGCTGGCGGTAATCAGTGTATCCACAAACCGTCCCGCCTAATCAGTGTCTGATATGGATTTACTTTCAAGACGCGGCGGCAAAGGGTATCATGGCACGCAACCAACTGATTGAGCAAGTAAACAATTTACGAGGATTGGATAAGGAGTTGCCACAGCATATAACCGTTGTGAATTATGACTCAGAGTGGCCGTTAAAATATGCAAGAGAACGGGGCTATATTATTGAAATACTGAAAGATAACTGCATTTCTGTTTATCATATTGGGAGTACATCGGTTCCGGGATTGGCTGCTAAACCAATTATTGATATTACGGTGGTCGTTAGAAGCCTTGAGAAGGTAGATACCGTTGCAGAAAAGTTTCCAGACATAGGCTATGAATATCTCGGCGAATTTGGAATAGCGGGTAGACGCTATCTTCGCAAAGGCGGTGATGAACGAACTCATCAAATTTATTTTTTCCAAGCAGATGATTGGAATAATAGCAGGCGGCATCTTGCATTCCGGGACTATATGCGTACCTATGAAAAAGAGCGAGGCGAATATGCAAAAATCAAAAAAGACCTTGCGCAAAAGTTTCCCCATGTTGCAAATATGATAACAAACGGCGAAAACAAATTCACAAACCATAATAAAAGTTTCAACATTTCTGATAAGTTTTTCTACATTATCTCCTAATATAATGATAAAATCATAATAGAAATATAGCTGCGGGGATAAAGCGATGTTTGAACGGTTCTTTATGAACAGATCATTAAAATCCAGAATTACATTTCTATATATTTTATTTGCGGTGGCGGTAGTGGGCATCATTACTTTTTATGCGTATTATTATACGGTCGGCCTGCTGAAAGTAAAAGAGGAGTCGATTCTGGAAGATTCCATTGAATATCTGGAAAGTGTAAATGAAACGAGAGATATGAAAAAGCCGTTTATCGCAGGATGTATTTCCGGCGCTGTCGGCGCATTGATCCGTGGCATTCTTTGACGCGAGAAATTATGTGTATGCAGGCCTTCCCGGCATCCTGACCACCGTAAATGCCATCAGCAGTGAGAACCCGATGTCTTTCCCGGGAATAATGATCGGCTGTGCGGCTGCGGCAGCGTCTGGAAACGCATCTGTATCAGCTTCCGTTCCGGCTAAAGCAGAGGAAGTGACGATCTATGCTCCGATGAACGGAACCGTGAAAGTATTGGAAGATGTAGAAGATCCGGTATTTTCATCCGGTGGGATGGGGCAGGGTGCCGCAATCATTCAGGATGAAGGGAAACTTTATGCACCCTTTGACGGGACTGTAAGTATGGTGTTTGAAACACTTATGATAAGATGCAGCCTATATATCAGTCTTTGTAAAAATAACCACTCACTGTTTCATATCAATTTATAAATATTTTGCTCCATAAGAGTTTAAATAAACCGGCAGGAAAGCAAAATTGTTCCTGCCGGTTTATTTTTTAGTACCATCTGACTTGTGGGAGATTGTTATTGATTCCCTTTGTTAATAAAATCTGGTGCAGGTCAATGATCCTGTTATGGAAAGTAGCGGCACAGGACGATAAATATAAATCCCACATCCTCACAAACCTTTCATCAAACAATTCCCACACTTCGTCTATATGCTCCCTGTAATTCTTTTCCCAACACAACAGTGTCCGGTTATAATGCAAACGAAGATCCTCTATATCTATTGTGTGAAATCCATCCTCTGCCGCACAGGAGAGCATTTCCCGCAGGCTCGGAACAACACCGCCGGGAAAGATATATTTCTTAATCCATGGATCGCCGGGATGCTCCTTTAATGCACTGATAAAATGGAGCAGGAACAGGCTGCCCGGTTTTAATGCGGCTTTCGCTCAATCCATGAAAAGCTGGTAATTGTCACGCCCAACGTGTTCCACCATGCCGACGCTCACAATCCGGTCAAAGGTCTGCCCGCGCTTTGGAATATCCCTGTAATCCATCAGTTTAACCGTAAGAAGCTGCTCTAAATGTTCTTCGGCAATCCGCCGCTGGAATTCTTTGTACTGTTCCTGGCTCAACGTTATTCCCATGCCGTGTACGCCATATTTCTTTGCTGCCTCTATCAGCAGGAATCCCCACCCGCAGCCAATATCCAACAGTGACATTCCTTCCTTCAGGTACAGCTTTTTCAAAATATAATCAACTTTGTTTAACTGTGCCTGATAAAGAGAATCGTCCTCATGTAGAAAATAACCACAGGAATAGCTCATGGTTTCGTCCAGCCAGAGCTTATAAAAATCGTTCCCAATGTCATAGTGGCTCTGAACTTCTTTCTGTTGGTTTTTCTTTGCCGTTGAAGTAAACATCAGTTTTTTAATGAAGATGATGGGATTTTCTGTACCAGAAATTGCAGATAAATTAAAGATAAGCGAGTATGCAGTTTATAACAGGATAAAAAGATTGAAGAAAAAAATAAAAAAATTTATGAAGTGCGACTAAAAAGAGGGGTTCTCAACGGCTATATAGTAGAAGGGAAAATCCTTTCGTCTGCACATTGAAAATTTTATACCAGCATTACAGGTACGTTCCCGTAAGTAGAAGCGTGACAAGATAAGCGCCAGGACAAGCGAAAACGGCTGGTGTATGGACAAGGATGGTACTTCCCAATGCCGAGAACCGACGGAGGGGAATATGTCTTTTACCCATACAACGCCCGTTTTCGCTTCGAGCGATCTCTTATACCTGAAATAAGCCGTGGCTGGCTTTCCGCCATGATCACAAGCGGGGGATAATGATACACATATCTGTCAAAAAAACAGAAGATGAAATTTAGGTTGTAATCAGCAAGACCTTTCGGACATCCGTGAACGGCATCGGTACGAATAGATGAAATTTCAGATTATTAGACAAAAGGCATTATCGAATGCCTTTATATGGAAACTGGCATAGTTGTATGCACCAGAGATTTTTTACAAGTCTAATAGAAAAATAAATCAACTCGGCTACCGGAGAATCCATCA
>ERZ808051.529-NODE-529-length-39975-cov-9.424106_pt1 | contig 39975 bp, 38 predicted proteins | sample MGYA00380199_ERZ808051 | MGnify/ENA primary metagenome ERZ808051 (study PRJEB31490, sample SAMN06133391) | mouse gut metagenome | isolation source: J11 | host: mice | place: China: Chengdu | collected 2015-05 ...
ACTGATGGGTTAAAAAAAGCGGTGAGTTCCACCGTATTAGCCTGTGGAGACGATGTAAGACCTGAGTGTAATCACAATGGCAGACGTCTATGAAGCAGGAAGAAAACGCTAAAACTATGTGAGTAGGGTTAGGTAAGTTTTTCGGAACGGATAATAAATAATACAAAGGAGTTAGTCGCTATGACGCAGTCTACTGAAAACAGCACAGAACAAGAAGCATTGAAAGCTGAGCCATTTGCTTTTAAGCCTTATGAAAACGATCATCAAAGTCTACAAATAGGCGAATTGACCTTCGAGAATCAGACCGATAAAGTCATCGCTTATGGTGATATTGAGATTACTAAAAACCAGCAAGGCTTAAGCCAAGCGTTAAAGTTAAAGCAGCTATTTGATATGATTGTGGCCGAGCTACAGTCTGCTGAGCAAGCAGGTGACTTTACACAAGACTCTAATAAACAAGGCTTACGAGAGAGTGAAGACTCGTTCAGTAAGGAAGTAGACAACCCCTTTTCATAACTATAACTGTTAAAAAATAGTAGAGTAATAATTTATTGATTTTCCACTTCTTTTTTAATTATTAATCGTTATAATTAATTATACCTTTCAGGGTAAGTAAATAAAAAAATATCTTGACCAGACCAAAATCAGTGTCTAAGATATCTCCATCACCAAGTAAGAATTAGTAAGTAGTGGTTTCCTATACTTGAACTCCAAGTCAATTATGTTGCTGCAAAAACTAACTTTAAATGTTTTTCGAAAGGAATCGTAGTATGAAATTATTCAATCAATCAGTTTTAGCTCTTTCAGCATTAGGTCTAGCCACTGTAGCTATGGCTGCTGATCCACTAGCCAATACCACTTGGCAAACTTATGACAATGGTGAGCCTAAAGCCCTTGTTAAAATCACTGAATCAGGTGGCGTTCTAACGGGTAAGATTATCTCTACCACTCGTCCTGAAGGCAAGAAGTTCGTAGGCCGTACTGTTATGTCAGGTCTAAAAGCTGATGGCGGCGGTAAATACAGCGGTGGTCAAATCACAGATCCAGAGAACAACAAAACTTACCGTTTAACTGCAGAGTTAAAAGGTAGTGATTTAAAACTAAAAGGCCACTTAGGTCCATTCTCACGTAGCCAAACGTGGAAGAAAAAATAATTTAGCCAAACTAAGCTAGATTAAAAAAAAGAAGCCAGATAGCAATATCTGGCTTTTTTTGTGTCTGCTGTTTAGAAGATGGGGCAGAATGTCTGAATAAAGCAGAGCAGGGAGATAGGGGGTTTTTTAAGAGCTACTCTACCTTAAAGGAATGAGAAACGCCGGCATACGGGGTAATGGCGTAGTCCCAGCCATTTTTCCAGTCGCCTAGATGCATAATGCGATAGGTACCTTGTGGCGTTTTTTCCTTAATGCGCCAGCTAATGGTTACCTTGCTATAAGTAATGCCTTCACGTTGCCAACCATAGCTGGTCTCGAAATCAGCATCGGTTAGATAGTCCTTCCATTGACCTTGATCTAAGCGTTGCACCTTTAAAAAGGTGTCTTCAGTACGTAAGTTGTTTTTGGGGTGTGCCCCACGGAAGGTGACAGTGACTATCTCATTATGACGATAACGATCTTTGGGCTGAGTTAAGACTTGGCCCCAAGCTTGATTTGCTGGCTTATCATCGAAGGTAACACCTGGTCTTTGGGCAAAACGCTTTGCAGAGCGATCTGGCGGCGAAACTTCACTGGTCACTTGGGTGCCGTCACGCATGGCTTGAGCCAGCTGTACATATTCTTGTTCATAGGCACTGGCTTGATGAGGACCAAATTCAGTGGAAGCGCCCTCATAGTGCTGCTGTGCATATTCTGCTCGAGTAGTAACATAGCCGCTGTAATTATTAGCCAGTCCGGCGATGACTAACGTATCTACTCCCGCAGAAGCCAGCTCTTTATTTACCGCTTGTCGTAAGTGGCGCCCCACCATGGTGGTAGGCTCACCCGGTATGGCAATGAGTCCTAAATTTCCAATACGCATTAGCTGTACGGGCTGTTGGCTATTGACCAAGCCCAATTTACCTGTGGGTAATAGCACTGGCTTTTCGGCCTGACACTCATCTTGGCTAACAGCGCCCACCACACCAAAAGCGGCTCGAGTAGCACTGCCCAATAGGGAAGTATCCGTCTTATTGACCTTGTCAGTTATGCTTAGCGTGTCTTTGGTCATGCCCTCATAGATGCCTGGTATATTAGAAGGTCCATTCTCACCGCCTGCGGCAAAGGAGTAACCGCGAGCAGGAAGACACAGCTTTTGTGGACCTGCACCTTGGGTAAACTCTTCACTTACTTCATAGCCTGCTAGGTTTACCCAACGAGCTCGGGTATCAATAGGTCCAGACACAGGCTGTCCTTGGTCCCAAAGCTCAGTGGCCTTATCTAGTTGCAAAGAGCCATCTCGAATCACATTTTGCCACTCATCTTGACTGCCTTCATATCCTGAGACGGAGTTGGCATTGCCTCTGGCAGCCACCACATCACCTTCATCTGCATTAGAAAAAGCGGCAATAAAGTTTTGGCCAGACTCTTGCTTTAGCTTGGCTTCGAGGCCTAATTGGGTATAGCCTTTATTGTCGGCACTTAAGTAACTAAACTGGTTGCTAAAGCTAGTGGGATGTATCGCAAACCAATTAATTAAACCCAAAGGCGTGCCATCTGCAGTATTAACACGGAGCTGGGTCATAACTTCATTGACACTACTGTCAAATGAGTTGGCATCAGAATTGGCATAATAGGCAGGTAATGAACGGTTGCGGGTAGTGCCTTGCAGTTTGCCTTGGGCTAAAGTTAATTTACCTGGAGCCAAGCAGTTATGAGCTTGTTTGATAGAGCGGACGATACCTTCAACCACAGCCTCAAAGGTCTGATCGCTATAACCTGCAGAGGTATCATCTTTGCTAGCAAGCTGATACAGCTTTTGATGCGAGTAGCCGCCATTACCCACGTGAGTATGGGTGGCGGTTAGCATCACGTTTTCATCGTTATAAAGCGAGCCAAACTCTGCTTGTAGACGCTTAATGACTTCCAGTTTGACGGCAGTAAACATGGCGCCCATATCGGCAGACACATAAACAACGCGATTTTGTTCAGAGTGTTTGGTCTCAGCAATGATAAAAGCCCGAGAATACAAGCGGTCATTAATACCGGTTACGACTTGCTGTGCAGCATAACCAAACATTCCAGATTCAGCGGCAGGCCCCGTAATATCTGCTTTACCTACGCCTACTAAATAATCCAAGGCGGCTTGATTTACTGGGGCAAGGGGTTGGCTGGCCGCAGCTTGAGCCGAGGCAGTGGCTAAATCAGGTGTGGATATGCCCGTATCATTCAGACAGGTAGTTGAGATTAGAGCAAGCGAGGCGGCACAAAGTGATATAAGTAGCATAAAAGGTGCTCTTAGTTAAAATTAGGCAGTATGCGATTGCTTAAGTGCAGTTTTAAGTGTTTAATTTGTCACTAAATACAATAACTACTATTTTTATATTAGGCTGTCTCTATGGTATCGAAAATTTGTCCTTGCCGCATGGTTCCTAATGTTTCGGAGTCTGCTGCTTCAGATCATGAGTTATTATCCTACAGTGACTGCTGTGAGCCATTACATCAAGGCAATAAGCGTGCGGATACTAGTGAAGATTTAATGCGCTCTCGGTACTCAGCTTTTGTGATGGTTTTGACTGATTATATTGTAAAAACTACGGTGCCAGCTCAACAAGCCTTTTTAGACACACAGGCAATTGAGGCGTGGGCAGAGCAGACCCGGTGGGCTGGGTTAGAGGTTATCAAGCATAACCCAAAAGTAGACAAACGCCATGCTCAAGTAGAGTTCAAGGCGTATTATTATGAGGGTGAACTAGGAAGCCCAAGGCTATCTGCTCATCATGAGCTGTCGACTTTTGTCAAAATTAAAGACAGCAAAGCTTCATCAAACAAGCAGGTTACTGGAGAGAGCTGGTATTTCTTAGACCCTACTGTCACTATGACGCTGACCCAAAAACAGCCTTGTGTTTGTGGGTCAGGAGAGAAGTTTAAACGCTGCTGTGGCCCGTTTATCTAAGCTGCTAAAGCAAGATCAGGCTAAGTAAGTAGGGTTATAAGCTAGCGCCCACCTCTCTGGCAATGGCAATACCTTCTTCAATGGTTAGGTATTTACGCATACTTGGCGTGTCTCTAAATTCGATATCCCCATCACGGAACACCAAGCACTCATTGACCGCCAGCTGTTGCCAGTCCTCATTTTCTGTTAAAGGCACAGTCACGATAATGCTGACCTTGTCTTTATCAGTGGTGACATCGCTAAAGTTAATCGATAAGTCATCATCTGCAAGCTTGGCCTCACCAAACGGCGCTTTTCGGGTCAAATAAAATAACAGTGAGTTGGCATAAGCCAGCTGCCAGTCGCCATTTGACAATAAACAGTTGAATAAACCGTTGGCCGCCAAGTATCGACATTGAGTGGTGAGAAACTTGAACAGCTCTTGATCTGAAGGGCGCTTTTTATAAGTGGATTTCAAGCGGTTAATCAAATAGCAAAAAGCGGCTTCAGAATCTGTAGTGCCTACTGGACGACAATATTCGCTATTGCCATTGTCTTGTAGACGTTGACAGCGTTTAATAAAACCTTCATTCATTTGCCCATTATGCGCAAATACCCATTGCTCACCCCAAACCTCACGAACGAAAGGGTGGGTATTGGCCAAGCAGTTGGTGCCTTGGGTGGCTTTGCGAATATGAGCGACCACGTTTAAAGCTTTGATCGGATAGTTTTTTACCAGTTCGGCCACCGGTGATTGGAAGCTGGGCTTATCGTCATGAAACACTCTCAGACCTCTGCCAGAGTTTTGAGCCGGGGTTTGATCTGACATAGCACAGGCGCTGGGCTCAAAAAAGGCAATACCAAAGCCATCGCTGTGGTGGTCGGTATTACCGCCTCTATTGTGAAACCCCGTAAAACTAAAGCCAATATCTGTTGGTGTATTGGCATTCATACCTAATAATTGACACATTTAAACTGTACCGCCTTTAGTCATCTTCATTATCGCGTTGTTGAGTTAAGTCGGAGGGTTGGCTCACATCAATATTGTCTAAAATTTGTTTTGCCTTATCTAAGTCATGCTTCTGAACCCAAAGCACTGCCCCAGAATTCATACCTGGGATCACGCTTAAAGTTTGCAAGGACACCTGAATGTCATTGTTTCTAAGTAAGTTGGCATGGAGCTCGGCTTGAATGTTTGTGTCATAGCCTACCAATTTGTACCAATCATCAACCTGATTACTCATGGTCTTATTCCTCTTAGTGAGATGTTACTTGAGTGTTTGGCTATTTCAGCCTTAATTAGGGTACTGGACATCAATTTTGGTAGGCCTGTTTCACGTGAAACAAGTTTATGCTTCACCAAATCCTGACATCCAGTTTACTTCTCCTAGCGGATAAGCAGTTATCTCAAATGCATTAGGCGTTTCTTTAAAGCCAGGCTTGTCTTTCAGTTGTTCAATAGCTGCCTGTGCCTGCTGTTCCGTAGTGAAGACTCCAATAACTTTAGAGTTAGTGCTGGCGTGTTGAAGCACATAAACTGTTTGTTGTTGATCGCGTAATTTTTCAACTTGAATCCAGTGATATGCCGCCAAACGCTTCATCAAGTCTGGGTTTTTCACCATGATGCTATCGCCAGTGCGTCCTTGCTCACGGTTGTAATAGATAACATTAAGTCGCAGCAGCCAGAAGGTCACAGCAGCCATGGCCAACATTACGGGAAGGGCTTGCTGCTCAGCTGTGCTCAAAGGACGTTTGCTTTGATAGCCTTGAATGAAAGCTTGCTTCTTTTCGGTGTTAAAATTGACGGTTTCGCTGTCATTTGCCTCACCCCAAGTGGTACAAAAGTCATTGATGGTAATGGCAATGTCCATCACATAATGTTCCACACTGACTTCTGTGAAATCTAAAAGGCCAGTTAATTTCTCATGGCCATCTGTTAAATCCCATAAGGTATTATCCGCGAACATATCTAAGTGACACAGTCCTTTTGGCAAAGAGTCCAAAGGTAGGCTCTCATAACCTTGCCAAATATCCGTCATCAGCTTGGCCTCATCGGCGGGCATAAACTGAATTTCACGATCACGAACTTGGTCCCAAGGGTACAAAGGTACGCCGTAATCTTCGGCGGGCGTTAAGCTTTGTAGCACGTTGTGTAACGTGGCCAATGCCTCACCCATGCTATAACACATATCAGCTGTGGTGTGCTTTGGGTGTCCCCCAGATAAGCAGGGCACTAAAGTAATGGCCTTGCCTTCATAAAGCGCCATATAATAAGGCGAGGAGCCATCAGCATCAGGCGCTACTTTGGCTAGAGGAGCGGCAACCGGCAAGGTGTCTTTTAGACGGTTCAAAATGGTGGCCATTTTGGCAATATCTTCGGGGGGACGCTCTTCAAATAAGGTAAATACATAAGAGGGGCTGTCTGCTGAATCCTCTGTGGTCTGGATAAACCAGTTAGAGTTTTTAATGCCTTGGGTGATGGGAATGGCCTTGGCAAAAGAAACGCCAAACATTTGACAAAAATCGGTGAACTGGTCATCTGAAAGGTGAGTATAAACAGACATGAGGCTCTCTTAGTAGTTAAGGTTAAAGAATAAATAGCTTGATAGACTAAATAACTTATTAAACTCGATAGGCTAAACTAAATAGGTCAAATTAAATAAGGGGTTGTTGGGGGTTTTAACTATACTCTCATTATACTTAAAAGTCGGCAAGTACGGGCTATGAGCTTTACCGATAACTTTTGGAAAAAACTTTGATGATTTAACATAAACTAAAGTTAGCTTACGTTCAAACTAAAACGCTCTGCGACCTCTAATTTCGCTCTATTTTTTGCTCTATTAAGGTTTAGATTGGGTGTTTTCTAAACTGATTAATATCTCGGATAAACCTATTTTAATACGGCGCACATAGTTCATATCATTGATTAACGAGGAGGCCTGCATTTTATCGATTTCATTGTCTCTTAGTTTATCCAGCACTTGAGCGTGAGGTAAGTGAGCCTCTTCAATATTTTCAATGAAGGTAGTTAAAGCAAGCTGTTTTTCTTCAGTGAACTTGGCATAAGCCTCTGGACCCAACTCACTACTCGGTTTAGACATAAAGCGGACTGTATTGAAGCCAAGCAGCATCTCAAACAGACTTTGGCGCAAAGCCATATAGTCTCGGTAAATTTCCGCTTCAGGATGGCTTAAAAATTGATGCATATTTTTTTGTAAGTGTTTGCTTTGCTTAACTATTTCTACCACATGGAAGGCGGCAATATGAGCCTCAGTCAGCTTCTTTTGCAACTTGCCATTATGATTGACATCTATTTTACTGGTGAAGTTTAAGATTTCGCTATACAGCGGCTTAATTTGCCACTCATAGATGGTTTGCACATCCATCTTTAGTGGCGGTACAGGATCCGGAAGTCGACCTTTGGGGCGATATAATTCAGCATTGGGCACATAGATGGCGTGACAGACCACTTCTAAAGCTAACGTAGTTAGGTGCTGAACTTCTTGGATGACGGCATGAATGGCGGTGTCTGTGGCCTTCAACATATTGCTGTGTAGATGGCGGGGCAGCACCGCTTCAGAGTCGTCAGGCAGCTGTTTTTTTGGTTTTTTATCGGGTAAAAAGAACTTTAACTTTTCAATAAATTGCTGCTGGATACCCCAAAATACCGACACCCCCAACACGTTAAATAAAGTATGAAATAAAGCCAGCTGTAATAACGGCGAGCTCATACCTGCCAGGTTTGAAATCCAAGCCACAGTAAAAGTTAACGGTACCCATAAGATTAAAGCCAGTAGGGCAGTCATCCAGTTGTAAATCAGATGTGCTAGAGCCAATCTTTGGCCATTACGATCGCTACTGAGCATGCCCACTAAAGCGGTGGTAAAGCTACTGCCTAAGTTAGAGCCTAAAGCGATGGCAAAGCCTTGCGTGAGGGTAACTTGACCTGCGGCTAGGGCTGCTAAAATTAGGATTAAGGTGGCGTGCGAGGACTGTAAAACACAGGTGAGCAAAAAGCCGATTAAAGTAAATACTAGAACTTGGCTGATACCACTGGCTTCAATACTATTTAACTCAATATTGGCAAAGGCTCCAAAGCCATCCTTAATTGAATCAATACCCAAAAATATTAAGGCAATACCAATCAAAGCTTGTCCGAAGAACTTGAGCCGCTTGTCTAAGAAGCCAATAAGTACACCCACCACCAATATCGGTATAGCTGCAGGACTTAAGCTAATACTTTGACCGGCCAAAGCCAGTAACCAAGCACCACTGGTTGCCCCTAAGTTGGTCCCTAAGATAACCGCTAGGCCCCCAGACAAGGTAATCATGCCTGTACTTAAGAAAGCGATGGTCAGTAACGAAACTAGGGTCGTTGACTGCAAAACAAAGGTGGAGAAAATACCAAATAAGAAGCCTTTAGCTGGGGTCTCTGTACTCTTCGTCATGACCCGCTCTAAGGTGCCGCCAGCGGTATTATGCAACCCCTCTTCGATACACTGCATGCCAAATAAAAACAAAGCCAGCCCATAGCACAGCACCATCCAAGCTGAGCTCATGATAAAAGAGTAGACTAGAGCTACCAGTAACAGCGCAAGCCCTAGGTACTTTGTTTTTTTGAGGTGCCGAAGAACAAAGGTAGGCACCATGTTGTTAAGATAACGATTCTTCATAGGGTTACACAGGCAAACTAAGTTAGGCCAATGGCTTTATAGATTAGCTTAAATGGCGGGAGTAAACCATGTGCTAGAGCTAATATTTATTAATTAAAAAATAATAATAGCCTTTCAATTATTATTATTAAAAGACAGCAGCCCTATTTTTGGCTGGTTTTTTGCTAAAATTAAAGTCAGACTAGTCGTCTAGGTGGATACTAGGCATAATGCTTATTTATTAGATTCAAAAAATAGCTTAGGCACAAAGACAGCACTCACTCAAAGCAGTATTTCTTCAAAACTTCAGAAACAGGATGAAAGCAATGTTGGCAAAAAGAATTATTCCATGTTTGGACGTAGACAATGGCCGTGTGGTTAAAGGCGTACAGTTTGTGGATATTAAGGATGCTGGAGATCCAGTAGAGGTGGCACGCCGTTATAACGAACAAGGCGCCGATGAAATTACCTTTTTAGACATTACTGCTACCCATCATGGGCGTGATACCACCTATGACATGGTCGAACGCATTGCTGAAACGGTATTTGTGCCTTTAACTGTGGGTGGTGGTGTCCGTAAAATTGAAGACATTCGCAACCTACTAAATGCCGGTGCTGATAAGGTAGCGATTAATTCAGCTGCTGTCTTTACACCAGAGTTTGTTGGGGAAGCTGCTGCTAAATTTGGCAGTCAATGTATTGTGGTAGCCATTGATGCCAAACGTGTGGAAGATGTGGATGGCGAACCAAGATGGGAAATATTTACCCATGGTGGCCGTAAGCCTACAGGTATTGATGCTGTGGCTTGGGCAGCTAAGATGGCCGATCTGGGAGCCGGCGAATTGCTGGTCACTTCTATGGATGGTGATGGCACTAAAAAGGGCTATGACTTAGAGTTGATGAAAGCGATTACCAACACAGTGAATGTTCCAGTGATTGCCTCTGGTGGCGTTGGTAATTTGCAACATTTAGCGGATGGTGTGCTTAAAGGTGGCGCAGATGCGGTTTTGGCTGCTAGTATTTTCCATTTTGGAGAATATACCATCGGTGAGGCCAAACAGTTTATGGCCGATCAGGGTATTGAGATGCGTCTATAACTACTTTTATAAAGGAAAAAGATAGGACGGAAATGGCTGGTTTAAGGCAGTTACATTTTTGTCGCTATTAAGGTGATTATTAACAACGATTGCTACTAAAACCACCTTTAAAAAATGTTATCATAGCTGTAATTTTATTTCATCATTCACATTAGGATGTCGTTATGCAAGATTTACAAAAACAACGTGAAGCCATTACTCATATTGAAGGCAATTTATATCAAAATAAAGACGCTCGTATCGGTATCGTAGTGGGTCGTTTTAATGCGTTCGTCGTTGAGTCCTTAGTAGATGGCGCTATTGATGCTTTATTACGTCACGGCGTATCAGGTAGCAACATCAGTGTGATTCGTGTTCCTGGTGCATTTGAGTTGCCATTGACCGCTCAGCGTGCAGCAGAATCAGATCGCTTTGATGCGGTTGTGGCATTGGGTGCGGTTATCCGTGGTAGCACGCCTCACTTTGATGTGGTGGCAAACAGCTCTGCCAGTGGTCTTGCTAGCGTTTCTATGGATTACAATATTCCAGTCATTAACGGTATCTTAACCACAGACACTATTGAGCAAGCCATTGAGCGCTCAGGCACTAAAGCGGGCAACAAAGGTGCTGAAGCCGCTATGGTAGCGCTTGAAATGATCGCTGTACTATCGCAACTTGATGTTGAGTATGACGAAGAAGACTAAATCAGTTTTCTTATTTGATTAAAGTTTTATCCCGTTAGTCACTGCCGCAGTTACGACTGCGGTGGTTTTATCCCTAAAGTATTTTTAGTTAATAACCCATAGTAATGTCAAAGCTCGCTCTTTGATGATAGGTATTTATATACATGAGCAATCAAAATCCGGCACATACTGAAGACAACAATCAGTTCGATATCAATGAATCTAGTTACAAGACCAGCCATGCTGCCGTCCGTAAGGCACGTCGTTTTGCTTTACAAGGCCTGTATGAGTGGTTGATGACGGATCATCGCTTTGAGCAAACAGGGAAGGGTGAGTGGAAAGCTAACCCTCCGCATGATATTGCCGCGCGTACTCGTGCCAGCAATGCCATGCACACAGTACATCTGGGTTATTATCACAGCATGATGCGTGACATTCCTGAGCAAATTGAAGAGCTAGAAGCTTTAATTTCACAGCATTTAGACCGCCCGATTGATCAGATTGATATGGTTGAACACGCTGTGCTACTTATCGGTGCTTATGAATTAAAACACAGCCTGCACATTCCTTATAAAGTTGTGCTTGATGAAGCGATGAAGCTTAATACTCATTTTGGCGCAACAGATGCTCATAAGCTTATTAATGCGGTAATGGATAAATTGGCTGCCGAGCTGCGCACTGTTGAAGTAGAAGCTGATACAGGCACTGGCTATAAGCAGAAAAAACAGCAAGCCAAAGCTGCTCAAAAAAGCGTTGAAAAAGCAGAAGACAATGCCGTTGAGTCTGATGATTCTAAGCAAGTAGCAAGTGATTTGGCTGAAGAGCCACAAGCTGCAGAAGTAGAACAACAGCCTCGTCAACCAAAACCACGCATTGGGCTTAAATCAAAAAAATAGCCAAATAGAAGTTGAGGCTTATCCCTTATATAAAGGCAAGGCTATCTATTGAATTCGATAGATAGCCTTTTATTTAAGTAGTCTTAGCACAGTACTATAAGTGGCTACAATGACAGTGAGCCTATCAAACTTTAGGAAGAAGAATGATGACTGAATTTGAGCTTATCTACCGTTACTTTAAAGCCCAAGATGCCTTCAATGCTCAATCCTCTGATATTGAGCATACCTCTATCGTCAAGGATTTAGGGGATGATGCGGCAGTGGTCGCCATTACCTCACCCAGTCAGTGGGTCACTTGTGTCGACACTTTAATACAAGGTCGGCATTTTAGTGAAGACTGGCAACAAGTTTCTGATTTGGCCTTCGCCATTGGTTATAAAGCGGTCGCGGTTAATATCTCTGATATTGCGGCCATGGGTGCCAAACCGCACAGTATTTTATTGGCTTTGGCGTTACCTGAGCGATTAGCCAATGAGACTTGGTTGGGTGAGTTTGCCAAAGGGCTATTTCATGCCTGCAAGCAATTTGGAGTAAGGCTGATTGGCGGAGATACCACCCGTCATGAGAAGCTGGTCATTAGTATCACTGCAAATGGAATATTACCTGCTGCTATTCAGCCTATTTATCGCAGTGGCGCTAAAGTCGGTGATAAGGTTTATGTCTCCGGTACGGTAGGGGATGCCAGTTATGCTCTAAATCATCCTGAAACAGAGGTCGGACAACAGTTGGCGCATCGCCTTCATATGCCCACTCCCCGTATAAGCTTAGGTCAAAAGCTAGCCAGCATGGGCTTAGCGACATCAATGATGGATGTCTCTGATGGGTTGGTCCAAGACCTGAGCCACTTATGTCAGCAAAGCCAAGTAGCCATGCGTTTACAGTTAGATAAGCTACCGACAAGTAAGCCGTTACAGCAAGTAGATTTGGCGGAAAGATTGCGTTGTCAGCTGACGGGAGGAGATGATTATGAATTGATATTCACCCTCCCATCATCAGTACAGCTGCCGCAAAGCTTATTGTCTTCTGTGGCTACCCAGGTGACTTGTATCGGTGAGGTAGTTGGGTTGGAGCAAGCACAAATTGATGCCAATAACTTTGGCCCATCAGCTATTAGGCTGAGCTATCAAGGGGCTGCGGTCACTGAACAAACCCCTTATCCTTTCGACAGTTTTCCTAACTTAAAGGGCTATCAGCATTTTAGTAGCTAGCTCAATACTTAAGTAATAAATAGCTCAAAGACTACGAGGGAGCGATTATGTCACTAGACTCTAATATGAACCACAAGCCAGACATTAGTAAGGCCAACGCCTGTCCTCCCTTGCCTGTAGGCGCCAGTATGCTTGATAAGATGGTGTACTGGTTAGGGATTGGTTTGGGCAGTGGTTTACCCAAACGGGCGCCCGGCACCTGGGGAACCTTGGGTGGCTTAGTAATAGGACTGCCTTTATTACAGTTGGGCTTTATTCCCTTCTTTGTTATTACCCTGGTGGCGAGTATAGTAGGGGTTTGGATCTGCGATAGAACCTCTGTGTTGATGCAAGTACATGATGACCCGCATATTGTCTGGGATGAATGGGCTGGGATGTGGATCAGCTTACTGCCACTGTCTTTTGTGATGACTTATGCGCCAGAGTATCTAACGATAGGTTACTACTGGTTTGCGATAGCCTTGGCCTTTGTTTTATTTAGATTTTTTGACATTGCCAAGCCCAATCCAGTTAAGTGGGCCGATCGTAAACTGAGCGGTGGTCTAGGTATCATGATGGATGATATTTTAGCTGGCATCATGGCATTAGTAGCTTGGTTGATGATTGTGGCCTGTATTTTGACCTTTTATCCTGGTAGTTATGGGCTTTAGTTTTAGACAACAATTGTGTAACTGAATCCCCTTTATTGGTTTTGGTATATTGTGTTAGATGAACAACTGCTTTTTTGTGTTTTTACAATAGGGTGTTGGTTTTTAATATTTAATTTATCTTTTATTTTTTCTAGTTTTTATATTGCTAAGAGTTAACCGCTTATGACTACCACATTGACAACGATTATTCTTGCAGCGGGTAAAGGTACCCGCATGCAATCTGCTAAACCTAAAGTTTTACAGACCCTAGCAGATAAGCCGCTACTGGGCCATGTGCTAGACACTTGTCAAAGCGTTAATGTTGATAAGACCATTGTGGTCTATGGGTTTGGTGGTGATCAGGTGCAGCAGGCGATGCAAGATTATGACCTAACTTGGGTTGAGCAAACCGAACAGTTAGGCACAGGTCATGCGGTTAAGGTAACTTTGCCAGAGCTACCTACTGAAGGTAAAAGCTTAATTTTATATGGTGATGTTCCACTAGTTAGTGCCAAAACTTTGACACGTCTAAAAGAGGCCAATGTTGAAGGGATGTCTATGCTGACATTAACTGTCAATAATCCTTTTGGTCTGGGCCGTATTAAACGCGATGAGCAGGGTAATATTGTCGCTATTGTTGAGCAAAAAGATGCCAGTGAAGAAGAGCAGGCCATCCGTGAAATCAACAGTGGTATCTATTGTGTAGACAACGCTTTACTGCACAAGTATCTACCAAATTTATCTAATGACAATGCTCAGCAAGAATACTATTTAACCGATATTGTTAAGATGGCTGTGGCTGATGGTATTGCAATTACCGCTATCGAACCCGATTATGAGTTTGAGATTGAAGGGGTAAATAACCGTCAACAGCTGGCCAGTCTTGAACGTAGCTGGCAAGCTAAGCTGGTAGAAGACTTACAGATTCAAGGGGTGCAGTTCGCTGATCCAAACCGTGTCGATATTCGCGGTGAAGTGACGGTAGGGCAAGATGTCTTTATCGATATCAACGTGGTCTTAAAAGGTAAAGTAAGCCTAGGTAACAACGTAACTATCGAAGCAGGCTGTATTATTAAAGACACTAACATTGCTGATAAGGTTCATGTTAAGCCTTATTGTGTCTTTGATGAGGCGGAAGTGGGAGAGGAAGCTTCTATTGGGCCATTTGCTCATTTACGCCCTCAATCTGTATTGGCCAAGAAGACCCGTCTGGGTAACTTCGTAGAAATTAAAAAGTCGTACATTGGTGAAGGCAGTAAGGTCAATCATTTAAGTTATGTGGGTGATGCGCAGCTAGGTGCCGGAGTTAACTTTGGTGCTGGGGCTATTACTTGTAACTATGATGGTGTTAATAAACACCAGACCATAGTGGGCGATAATGCCTTTATTGGCACCAATGCTTGCTTGGTGGCACCAGTGAATGTTGGCAATACAGCGACCATTGGAGCTGGGTCTGTCATTACCAAAAATGTAGAAGATAAGGCATTGGCGATTGGCCGAGGACGTCAGGTTCAAAAAGACAACTATCAGCGTCCTGTAAAAAAGAGCTAATCTAAGTATCAATCGTAATGTATCTAGAGTAGTGGTTTAACCAGAGCCAATTAGGAAGAGTTGTGAATTTAAATAACTAATAACAGTAAACTATATTGATGAGTAAAGAGCGAGCCAAATAGGATAGGCTCTACTGTAATACCTTATCAGTAACCATGATTTAAGGATTTTTTATGTGTGGAATAGTGGGCGCGGTAGCAGAGCGTAATATATCAAGTGTATTGTTAGAAGGGCTTAAGCGCTTAGAATACAGAGGTTACGACTCAGCAGGTTTGACCGTTATCCGTCAAGGTGAGCTACACCGTGAGCGTCAAGTGGGTAAAGTACAAGCCTTAGTAGATGCTGTAAAAAATGATAGCGAAAACTTTAAAGGTAATATAGGTATTGCTCATACCCGTTGGGCCACTCATGGTGAGCCGGCTCAGCACAATGCGCATCCGCACGTTTCAGGTAAAGTGGCAGTGGTTCACAATGGTATTGTTGAAAACTATGGCCCCCTAAAAGAAGAGTTGATGGAAAAAGGCTATGCCTTCACCTCCGAGACTGATACTGAAGTTGTGGCGCATTTAGTAGCCGAAGCTTATAAAGAAACCAACGACTTATTAAAGGCAGTTGAAAAGATTGTTCCTTTATTACACGGTGCTTTTGCTTTAGGTGTGGTCCATGTAGACAATCCTGATGAGCTGATTACTGTGCGTTTAGGCTCGCCACTGGTTATTGGTGTGGGTATTGGAGAAAACTTCATCGCTTCAGATCAATTGGCCTTATTACCCGTGACCAACCGCTTTATGTACCTAGAAGAAGGGGATATTGCGGTTATTAAGCGTGATAGCATTCAAGTGTTCGCTGATGGTCAGCCTGTAGAGCGTGCTATTACCGAGTTAGATGCTAAAAACCATAATGCTGATAAAGGCGAGTTTAAGCACTATATGCTTAAAGAAATCTATGAGCAGCCTGATGCAGTAGCCCGTACCGTTGAAATGGGGGCAGGTGATAAAGACTTAAAAGAAGAATTCTTACAGCGTCACGAAGAAGCTTTGGCCAAAGTTCGTAATATTCAAGTCTTAGCTTGTGGTACCAGTTATCATGCGGGTCTGATTGCAAAATACTGGTTTGAAAACTTAACTCGCCTGCCTTGCTCTGTAGAGGTAGCGAGTGAGTTCCGTTATCGTAATCCAGTAGTAGTAGATGACACTTTGGTTGTTTGCCTGTCTCAGTCAGGTGAGACCGCTGATACCTTATCTGCGCTTCGTGAGACCCAGCGTAGAGCTAAAGCTGGTGAAATTAAAGGGTTAACCACTCTAAGCGTGTGTAACGTAGCGACATCCTCACTGGTTCGTGAAACAGATATCTTTATCCCAACACTAGCCGGTGTAGAGGTTGGTGTGGCATCAACCAAAGCCTTTACCACTCAATTGGCCGCCTTGATGCTGTTGGTATTGAAGGTGGGTAAAGTTCAGCAGCGTATGGAATCAGAGCAACTTACTGAGATTGTCACTGAGCTACATAAGCTAAAAGGTCTGTTAGATCGCAGCTTAAACTTAGATCAAGCCATCGAAGCTATGAGTCAGAAGTTTGAAGCTAAGCAAAGTACCTTATTCTTGGGCCGCGGCGTACAGTTCCCATTAGCTTTAGAAGGGGCATTAAAGCTAAAAGAAATCTCTTATATCCATGCCGAAGGCTATGCTGCGGGTGAGTTGAAGCACGGTCCGTTGGCTTTGGTTGATAAAGACATGCCGATTGTGGTGCTTGCACCAAAAGACAGCATGCTAGATAAACTAAAAGCTAACATGCAAGAAGTTCACGCGCGTCATGGAGAGCTATTTGTATTTGCTAGCGAGTCGAGTCAGTTGGTCAGCGATGAGCGTTTACATGTGATTCATGTGCCAGATGTGAATGAACACTTAGCCCCAATCGTATACAGTGTGCCAGTGCAGTTCTTGTCTTACCATGTGGCAGTAATGCGTGGTACGGATGTGGATCAGCCTCGTAACTTAGCAAAATCAGTGACGGTCGAATAATAGTCCGTTATAAAATTGATTAGCAAAAGCCCCTGTCAGGATTCTGGCGGGGGCTTTTTATACTTATGGTTTAGAGTTTTGAGCCTAGTGTATTAAGAAGTAAGCTTAACGCAGCCCTTTATAAAGGAAATAGCAGCCCACAATAGTCAGCAGTACCGAAAAGCATTTTTTGAGCATCGCAGGGGACAGGATATGAGCAACTTTTGCACCCAGCTTGGCGGTAAAAAAGCTCATGACACTGATCCCTAAAAAGGCGTAGATATGTACGAAGCCGATGGTATTGGGCACATCAATTTTTTGCTGCATACCAAAGAACATAAAGCCTAGTGCGCCCGCAATAGCAATGGGCAGACCACAGGCAGCTGAAGTACCGACTGCTTTTTGCATGACCACCCCATAACGGGTTAAGTAAGGCACAGTTAAGCTACCGCCGCCAATACCGAAGATGGCTGAAGCTATACCAATCACACCGCCTGCTGCTAACTGTTTTGGTGTTGAAGGCAATGCTATTTCATTACACTGGGTATCTTGATCTGCAGTATTAGAGGTACTTGCAGCTGTCTGATTTTTGGCTTTAGCAAACATTCTATAAGCGACCCAAAGCAGGAAGATACCAACAATAATTTGTAGATGAATACCAGAGATTAGTCCTGCTACGCCTGCACCAAAAAAACAACCAAGCGCCATGCCTGGGGCTAGATTTTTAAACACTGGCCACATGACTGACCCTTTTTTATTGTGGGCCATTAATGAGCTGATAGAGGTGACAATAATAGTCGCCAAAGAGGTGCCTAATGCCAGATGCATAATAACATCTGGGCTATAACCCATTTGGGTAAAGACAATGAACAGGAGCGGCACGATAATAGTTCCACCGCCCACGCCAAATAGCCCAGCAGCAAATCCTGCTAGAGCACCGATTACTAAAAAAGTGATTAATTCCACGGGATTTTTTCTTCTCGGTTAAAGGGTTAGAGTATTTTTAGTTATGCCCTGACTTAACGGCTTTCTAGCAGACCCACTTGGTGATAAGAGCGATTGAAATAAACTAGGCTTTCAGTCCCTGCATCATGTTGCTCAGGCTGTCTAATAGCGACAACACGGCACATAAAGACACTGTGAGTACCCACTTCTTGAGTTTGCTCAATTTCACAGTCAAAGCTAACCAAAGCGTCCTCTAAAATAGGAGAGCCCGTTTTTAGCTCACCCCAAACACCCTTTTTGAATCGCTCTTCTGAGGGTAAGGGGGAAGCAAAGGTATTGGAGACCTCCTCATGCTGTGCCCCTAAGACATTGACACTTAAGGTTTTGTTTTCGACAAAATACTCATGGGATCGAGCAGATTGATTCATACAAACCAGTAAAGTGGCTGGTGTGTCGGTAACACTACAAACCGCAGAGGCGGTAAATCCATGGCGACCAGAAGGGCCTTTGGTAGTGACAACATTCACTGCTGTCGTTAACAAAGACATGGCATTTCTAAAGTCGGTGGCTTCAATCATCACTTAAATCCTAAATTTCAATTCTATATGTACGGATATAGTCGCACTCATTGACGTCTACTTCAAGGCAGGTAGGCACAAGTAAGCAATATAATCCTGAATAAGGCGAGTTTAACACGACCACTGACGTTTATGAGCGAGACTATAGGTACAGATAAGAGTTAGGTCGTTAATTCTTGACGGATGATTGCAGCGCCGGCACTCAGGGCTCGAAGTTTGCCTCTGGCTACTTGGCGAGATAGAGGGGTCATGCCACAGTTGGTTGAAGGATACAGCTTATCAGCCTCCACAAACTTTAGAGCTTCTCTTAGCACGCTCGCTACTTGCTCTGGGGTTTCAATGGTATTGGTAGCCACATCAATAGCCCCTACCATAACTTTTTTACCGCGAATCAGTTCAATCAAATCCATGGGCACACGTGAGTTGATGCACTCAAGTGAGACGATGTCGATGGCAGATTGCTGCAGTTTAGGAAATACCTCTTCGTATTGACGCCATTCTGAGCCTAAAGTTTTTTTCCAGTCGGTATTGGCCTTGATCCCATAGCCATAGCAAATATGCACCGCAGTCTCACATTTCAGACCTTCAATGGCGCGCTCTAAAGTAGCGATGCCCCAGTCATTAACCTCATCGAAGAAAACGTTAAAAGCCGGCTCATCAAATTGGATGATATCTACACCAGCGGCCTCTAACTCACGGGCTTCTTGGTTTAGAATGGTGGCAAACTCCCAAGCTAATTTCTCGCGGCTTTTATAATGGCCATCATATAGAGTATCGACCATAGTCATCGGGCCGGGTAGAGCCCATTTAATGGGCTGATCGGTTTGTTGACGTAAAAACTTAGCATCTTCCACAAACACTGGCTTTTGACGGCTAACCGCTCCGACTACTGAAGGCACGCTGGCCTCATAGCGATCACGAATCTTGACAGTTTCACGGTTTTCAAAGTCCACACCGTCAAGATGCTCAATAAAAGTGGTCACAAAGTGCTGGCGGGTTTGCTCTCCATCGCTGACGATATCAATCCCAGCGTGACTTTGCTCTTGTAAGGTTAAACGTAGGGCGTCTTGCTTGGCTTCAATCAGGGCATCGCCTTCTAGTTTCCAAGGAGACCAAAGCTTTTCAGGTTCTGCCAACCAAGAAGGTTTGGGTAAGCTGCCTGCGGTTGAAGTTGGTAATAATAGGGCCATGATGACTCTCTTCTCTATTTTGATTATTTTTAAAGGATATAAGGGTTAAGCTATTAGTTAAGCGGCCTGTTTTTCAGGCGTAGCAGAGGTTACATTAAAGTTTGCTGCCCACTCATCAAGAATGTCTTGGTAAGGCTTAATAAACTGTTCTTCGGTGAACCTGCCTTGTTTTACTGCCAGTTGACTGCGCTCTTCACGGTCATACACTACTTGAGTTAGCGAGTAATCTTGGTAGGTTAAACTGGGCTGATACACTTCACCGGCCGCTGAGTTGGCGTTATAAATCTCAGGGCGATAGATCTTTTGGAAAGTCTCCATGGTGCTTATGGCGCTGATTAACTCAAGATCTGTGTAATCGGTTAATAGGTCACCTGAGAAGTAAAAGGCCAAGGGCGCGGCACTATTTTGTGGCTTGAAGTAGCGTACTTTTAAGCCCATTTTGTGGAAATACTCATCCGTTAATGAGTATTCATCTTGCCTGTATTCCACGCCTAGTACCGGATGCTGATTGGTAGTACGGTGATAGGTCTTGGTGGTAGACACGCTTAAGCAAATCACAGGCTGTTTTTTGAACTGAGCTTTATAAGCCTCTGAATTCAATAGGTGCTGAAATAGTTTGCCGTGCAAATCACCAAAGCTTGCTGGTGGCGGCGTGTTTGGATTCTTCTCAAAATGCTCGGGTAGAACGACACTGAAGTCATAATCACGGACATACGAGGAGAAGCTGTTACCAATCATGCCTTCAATACGGGTGTTTTCTTTATGGTCGACAATGGTGGTTTGCAGGGTTTCGATAACTGGGAACGCCTTACCATTGCCTTCGATATCTAAGTCCGCTGAGATAATATCTACCTCAACAGAATAGCGGTCAGCATTTGGATTGTCCCAATGTGCCAAAGCGTTAAAGCGATTGTTGATCATAGTTAAGGCTTTACGCAGATTCTCCTGACGGCTTTCACCACGGGCTAAATTTGCAAAGTTAGTGGTTAGGCGTGTGCTGTCTGCTGGCTTGTAGTTCTCATCAAAACGAATCTTTGAAATCGAATATGTAAATTTATTACTCATAATATTTGCCACCCTAATTGTTCAAGATAAAACCAAATTTGTGTATGAGATGAATCATACCCAAGGCTTTACATGAATAAAAACGATTAAAGTTAAGCTAAAGATGAGTAAAATTCATGTTTATGGTTGTTTTAATGACTCATGAACAGGTTTTGAGTTAAATATAGAGAAAGGCTAGGGGGAGGCTTTGAAGAATGTGTATTAAGCCTAAGCCTTTATCCATAAGGGCTTACAGTATTAGACACTTAATATTGAGTAAAGCAAGGCACTTAAAAAATAAGCGGTAAGATTAGAGATAAATTCAGATGATATATTTGGGCAAAAAAGGCTAAATTTGCCCTGTCTTGAGCCAGACTCAGCTTATTATGAGTAAATGTCAGCGTATATAACTTGCTTCTACCTGCTGATCTACTTAAAGACATAAAAAAAGACCCCCTCAAGGAGGAGATCTTTTCTAACGCAAGCTACTTATTACAAGCTAATGATTAGTAAGCTGTCTATTAACAGTTACTTAGCTTCAGCTTTTGCAACAGCTTTAAAGTGAGCCACTTGATGGTCATTGGTAACTACTAACATTGGCGTTTTGTCAGCGCCTTGGCTTAGCGTGTATTTACCTACTACTGAGGCCACAGAAGCTGCATCAAACTTAGCTTCGGCATCTGGACAAGCCATCATAGTACTGATCATATTACCAATTTTTACGTCACCATTTACTAAGGTATAAGGAGCAGAGATGTTATTACAAGTATTCATCAATCTGACCATATTGTTGCCTTCAACGTTCGCAAAGGTCAGAGTTAAAGGCTTGGCAGCATCTGCAAATAACGCGTCAACTTTTTTACCTTCAGTAGTTTTTGCATCTACCAACTGCCAGTTATTGGCTTGAAGGGCAGCATCAGTGATTTGATAGGTGGTAACAGTACCATGCGCTCCAGTATCTACTTCTGTCATAGTTGTGGTGGTTTGACAGCCTGAAACTAAAGCACCCATTGCAAGAGCGCCTGACATCATTAGCATATTAATAGTTTTCATATAAAATCCTCTCAAAATTAAAAAATCATTCATTGGTTTATTATTGATATAGGGTCTTCGGGCATAAAACACTTAAACCCTGTTTTTTGTAAAGCAAGTTTTTTTGGCTATCTTAAGCCATATCCTTTTACTACCACATTCTTTTACTAATAGTCATTATTACAGAGCCTAATTAGGCTGACAAGAGCCAGTAACCATTCAAATACTATAAAATTGCCACAGTTACTAAGTCATGACGCAGCATTGATGGGATTTTTCATGTTGAGTAGGCTTAAATTTCTCGCCCAGTAGCGTATAATAGAGCGAAATTTAAAATCCGCTCATTATCAGTCCTGCTTTTAAGGAATAGACGTTAGGTCATAAGACTTTAAACAATAGGGCAACGGATTTTATGAACGCTTTATGTTAGATTTACAACAAAAATTAAGACCCATTTTTTAATTGACCTTTTTATTAACCCATTAATTGAAATAGGAAAAATTATGAGCTATCAGCAGCAGCTAGAACGTATCAAAAATGACACAGGCTTTATCGCAGCTTTAGACCAAAGTGGTGGTAGTACGCCAAAAGCACTTCGTATGTATGGCGTAGAAGAGAGCGAATACGCAAACGATGACGAGATGTTTGCTAAAGTACACGAAATGCGTACTCGCATTATGACTTGTGATACTTTTGACAGCGGCCGCGTTCTAGGCGCTATCTTATTTGAAGACACCATGGACCGTGAAGTAAATGGTAAGCCAACAGCTAACTATCTTTGGGAAGACAAAAACATCGTACCTTTGCTAAAAGTAGACAAAGGCTTGGCTGATGAGCTAGGTGGTGTTCAGGTGATGAAGCCAATGCCAAATCTAGATGCGTTGTTAGATAAAGCCAAAAACTTCCCAATTTTTGGTACTAAAATGCGTTCTGTAATTCACACAGCAACGCCTGAAGGTATCGAAAAAGTGGTACAACAGCAGTTTGATATCGCTAAGCAAATCTTATCAAAAGGCTTTATGCCAATTGTTGAGCCAGAAGTAAACATTGAAAGTAAAGAAAAAGCACAGTGCGAAGTGCTGATGAAAGAAGAAATCTTACGTAACTTAGATCGCTTAGATGATGATCAGCAAGTTATGCTTAAGCTGACACTTCCAGAAGAAGCAGGCTTTTTCAGCGACTTAATCAACCATCCAAAAGTGCTTAAAGTAGTGGCGCTATCAGGTGGTTATAGCCGTGATGAGTCCTGTGCGCGTTTAGAACAAAACCCAGGTATGATTGCTAGCTTCTCACGTGCTTTCACTGAAGGTTTATCAAAATCTCAAACCGACGAAGAGTTCTCAGCGACTATCGATGCGTCAATCGACAAAATCTACAACGCCTCTAAAGTATAAGCCAGTTATCTAGTTGGGTTTATATTGGCCTAACGAAATATCCGGTCTACTAAAAAAGCTTGAACTCCCTAGGGAGTTCAAGCTTTTTTTATGGGTTAAGTATTTAAAGATTTAATGGCAGAATTGCCGCAGATTAAACCTCTTTATACAACTGACGACCTTCTCTGTTATATTTTTCACTCATCTGCTCCATGCCTTTTTGTACTTCCTCAAAGCTGGCTTCACCGACTTGGCCAACAAGCTCAGTGTCTACCTCTTTGATAAGATGCACATCATCAGATAATTCGCCACTGCTTGGCGTTACCTCAGCACCGGTAGGCAAACCTGCTGCGTATTCACGCACGTTTTGGGTGATTTTCATTGAGCAGAATTTAGGGCCACACATAGAGCAGAAGTGGGCAGACTTGTGCGCATCTTTAGGCAGCGTTTCATCATGATACTCACGAGCGGTATCTGGATCTAACGCTAGGTTAAACTGATCGTCCCAGCGGAATTCAAAACGGGCTTTTGATAACGCATTATCACGAGCCTGTGCACCAGGATGGCCTTTGGCAAGGTCAGCCGCATGAGCCGCAATCTTATAGGTGATGATGCCGTCTTTCACGTCTTTTTTATTCGGTAAACCTAAATGCTCTTTTGGTGTCACGTAGCACAGCATCGCCGTACCGTACCAGCCAATCATCGCTGCACCAATAGCACTGGTGATGTGATCATAACCGGGTGCAATGTCAGTGGTTAATGGGCCAAGCGTATAGAACGGTGCTTCGTGGCACATCTCAAGTTGCAGATCCATATTCTCTTTAATGCGGTTCATCGCTACGTGACCTGGGCCTTCGATCATTACCTGTACGTCGTGCTTCCATGCCACTTGAGTCAGCTCACCTAAAGTACGCAGTTCACCAAATTGGGCTTCATCGTTGGCATCTTGCAGACAGCCTGGACGTAGGCCATCGCCTAAACTAAAGGCCACGTCATACTGCTTCATGATCTCGCAGATTTCTTCAAAGTGGGTATATAAGAAGCTTTCTTTATGATGCGCAAGACACCACTGAGCCATGATAGATCCACCACGAGAGACGATACCGGTCAGACGTTTTGCAGTTAATGGCACATAGCGTAATAGCACGCCAGCATGAATGGTGAAGTAGTCCACACCTTGTTCGGCTTGCTCAATTAAGGTATCGCGGAAAATCTCCCAGGTTAAGTCTTCTGCCACGCCGTCAACTTTTTCTAGTGCTTGATAGATAGGCACCGTACCGATTGGCACTGGTGAGTTACGGATAATCCATTCACGGGTTTCATGGATATTTTTACCGGTCGATAAATCCATGATGGTATCGGCGCCCCAACGGGTAGCCCACGTCATTTTTGATACTTCTTCATCAATGCTTGAGCCCAGTGCTGAGTTACCGATATTGGCGTTAATTTTCACGAGGAAATTACGGCCAATAATCATCGGCTCTGATTCAGGATGGTTGATGTTGTTTGGAATAATCGCACGGCCAGCTGCCACTTCATCACGTACGAACTCAGGCGTGATGATTTTGGGAGTATTGGCACCGAAAGTCTCACCGGCATATTGACGCATATCGGTCAGTTCATGCTGTTTTTGAGTTTCACGAATGGCAATGTATTCCATTTCAGGGGTGATAATACCTTGGCGCGCATAATGCATTTGGGTAACGTTCTTGCCTGCTTTGGCACGGCGCGGTTTATCGATGTGGGCGAAGCGGATATTGGCGGTCTTGATGTCACGCGCACGCTCGTTACCATAGTTGCTTGATAAGCCATCTAGGATTTCGGTATCGCCACGCTCTTCAATCCACTTTTCACGCAGTTTTGGTAGACCTTTGGTCAGATCGATATCGACATTTGGGTCGGTATATACGCCTGAGGTGTCATAGACATAAAAAGGCGGGTTTTTCTCACCATTTTCTAGACCAAAGCCGCCAGTTGGGGTATCGGTTAGGGTGATTTCACGCATCGGTACTTGAATGTCAGGACGTGAACCTTCGATATATACTTTGCGTGAGGCAGGCAGGCTGCGGGTTAAGTCGCGAGCTTCTTCATCAAAGCGTTCATCTTTGGCGTTGCGATGGGCAGGGGTTTTGATGCTATTTTCTGCATTACTCATGGATATATCCTTATTTTATTTTTGGCGAATGGCATGTTGCCATATTGGTTTTAGGCGAAAAGGCTTAAAACCGGTCATAAAAATAAAGACTCAGTGAGTGCAGATACTGTCGTTTGAGACAGTCAAAACCCTAGTTTGATCATTTACCGACTATTTTTAATGTGTCTGAAAGTCGTTATGTTCTAACTTAATTTGACTACGCTTATATTTAGCCGAAATCAAGGTATTAAAAGCATAACAATTTAGAGCAGTTGGCACAGTATGCCAGCTACTTATCACACCAATCACAGCACAGCTTATAAAGGCTATGGCGATTAATAGGTCTGTAAAATTTATAGGGGAGTTGCAATGACTTTCCTACGGCGGTACTAACCGCATCAGGTTCAACGGGTGATGTCTCAGCAAACGCTTTTTATTACTAATAGCTAGGCTATTAAAACAAAAGGTCTGCACCCCGAGTCTTAATGATTGTTCATATTAACGCTATCTTACCAAACTTTGAAACCAATAACAGGCTTCAATTTAATTTAATTTTTTTCTTAGTTAATCAGGGGTTAGTTTCCATACTGCATAAAAAACGCCAACTAAAAAAGTTGGCGTTGATTAACTTGTACTAATACTAAAGCTAAGGACTAACGTCTGCGGTATTTGCCATCACCTTTGCTTAATACCTCTACATCTACTTTACAAAGGTTGCAGTTAATCATCTGGTTGGCTTTTTTGGATAAGTCGATAACACGACCTGGTTTAAACGGGCCACGGTCATTGATTTTAACAACCACGGACTTGTTGTTATTTAGATTGGTAACTTTTACTTTCGAGCCAAAAGGTAGGGACTTATGCGCTGCTGTCATAGCATACATATTATAAATAGCCCCAGATGCGGTTCTTTTGCCATGGAAACCTGGGCCATACCATGAGGCCATGCCTGCATTGGCAGGTACCGTCAACATTAAGGCTGACAGAAGGGTAAATGGCATTAAAAGTTTTTTCATAGGGAGTACCTGTAATTTAATAAATGGTTGGAACAACTTAGTGCAATCAGATTTTGGTATCACAGCGGAGAGCTTATGCGAATCCCTGCAAGCAAAATAAAATTGTCTGTACCAAAACATCGAGGGCGTAGTCTACAGGCTATAGATTTAGCTTACCTTTCTAATGGGTCAAGATAATGTAAAGATTATGGCTCTAAAAAAATAATAAAAATCTACGTATTTACTTAATTTTATTAACAAATCCCTCGAAAACAGCCCAGTAAAGGTTACTGAATTCTTACAATTAATTAATATTTCATCAAACTGTCATATTTAGACGTCAAAATGATCTCATTCCAATTAAGAGCACCTCGCAAATTCTGAAGGGCTCAAAATTCAGGTAGTTAAACTTAATACTCTACCCTTATAAAACATATGACTTTTTAGGAGAAACCATGCGTTATTCACTGTTAGCTATAGCCGTAGCCAGCGCTCTTACTTTATCGGCTTGTAATAAAGCAGAAAATGACACAGTGACAACTGAAGATACTGCAGCTGCCACAACTACGGGTGCCGCTGCTAGTACAGATCAGTATCAAGACATCGAAGGCGTAGAAATGAATGTGAGCGGGGCAGGGGCATCTTTCCCAGCACCTATCTACCAAAAATGGTCAGCAGATTACCAAGGCGCTACCAAAGGTCAAGTGAACTATAACTCTATTGGGTCTTCTGGTGGTGTTAAACAGATTAAAGCCAAAACTGTAGACTTTGGCGCTTCAGATACGCCTCTTAACCCTGAAGAATTAACGGAAGCTGGTCTTATCCAGTTCCCAACCGTTATCGGTGGTGTGGTTCCAGTGGTGAATGTTGAAGGTGTTGAACCAGGTAAATTAATCCTAAGCGGCGAAGTTTTAGCTGATATCTACTTAGGTAAGATTGCTAAATGGAATGATCCAGCCATTGCTGCCTTAAACGAAGGCCTGACTCTTCCTGATGCCAAAATCACCACAGTTCACCGCTCAGACGGTTCAGGCACTACTTTTAACTTCACTTACTATCTAAATGAAGTATCTGGTGACTGGGCAAATGTTGGTGTGGACAAAAGTGTTGAGTGGCCAACAGATAAAACCGGTACAGGCGTTGGTGGTAAAGGCAATGAAGGTGTAGCAGGTATGGTTAAGCAAGCGCCTAACTCTATCGGTTATGTAGAGTATGCCTACGCTAAGCAAAACAATATGTCACATGCCGCTATGGTTAACGCTGCGGGTAATGTTATTCAGCCATCAGCTGAGTCGTTTGCCACATCAGGTAATGTTGACTGGTCACAAGCTGAGGGTTTTTACAAAATTATCGCCAACTCTGATACAGCTGAAGCTTGGCCAATTGCAGCAGCAACTTTCATCCTAGTGCCTAAAAACCCAGAGAATCCAGAGAAAGTAGCGGGTGTATTAAACTTCTTTAACTGGGCTTATAACGAAGGCGATCAAGCCGCTTTAGACCTAGATTACGTACCCTTCCCAGACGAAGCAGTAGCTTTATTTAAAGCGGAATGGAACAAGATTGTAGGCGCTGATGGTCAGCCCGTTTATAACGCTAAGTAACAGTCATTAACTTGTCACTGTTGATGAACTAAACAAATGGCAAGTAAATGACTCATCGTTTACTTGCTTTTTTAATCAAATATTTAGATGCACAGTGCTTTAAAAGAGTGTCTTTGAAGAAGTATATATATTTTTAATGTTGGGGATACCATGTCTGACCTACACGCTCAATTAGCCAAACAAAAAAGAAATGACTTTCTTTTTGTCAATATGACAAAGTTTTTTGCATTTCTAGTCTTGATATCTTTGGGCGGTATCATGATCTCGCTGGTTATTGGCGCCTGGCCTAGTATTAAAGAGTTTGGCTTTGGCTTCTACACCAGTTCAAGCTGGAGTACGGTCAATGATGAATATGGTGCTTTGGCTCCTATCTACGGTACGATCGTCACCTCTATCATCGCTATTTTAATTGCTGTGCCAATCAGCTTTGGTATTGCTATTTTCTTAACTGAGCTCTGTCCTGCTGTCTTGCGCAGACCACTGGGCATGGCCATTGAGCTTTTGGCAGGTATTCCCTCAATTATTTATGGTATGTGGGGCTTTTTCGTATTAGCGCCCCTATTTGCCAAGTACGTTCAACCCTTCCTAATTGATCATCTGGGGCCTATCCCCATGATCGGTAGCCTTTTTGGCGGCCCACCTTTAGGTATCGGTGTTTTTACCGCCTCTTTAATCTTAGCCATTATGATTATTCCCTTTATTGCCGCAACCATGCGTGATGTGTTTGCCGTAGTGCCAGAGCTATTAAAAGAATCGGCTTATGGGGCGGGTGCGACCACTTGGGAAGTTATGTACAAGATTATTCTGCCTTACACCAAAGCTGGGGTAGTGGGCGGCATTATTCTAGGATTAGGACGCGCATTGGGTGAAACCATGGCGGTGACCTTCTTAGTGGGCAATACCTACAACATCAACTCTAATCTATTTGGCTCAGGGGTGACCATTACCTCGGCCATTGCTAACGAGTTTGCTGAGGCTTCAAGTGAAATGCACGTCTCTACATTGCTACATCTAGGCTTGATTCTATTTGTTATAACCTTTTTTGTTTTATCAATATCAAAAGTCATGTTGTCTAGAATTGATAAAAAAGCCGGTAACTAATTTACACCGTTATTGAGCACAAAGTAGTTGGTAGATAAATACTACATATTATTAGGTATTTGGCAGGAAAAAAATTATGACAACAAGTTCAAGTTCAAAACCCATAACAATGAACTCAACAAGCTCTGTATCTTTTGAGCAACGCATGAATAAGTCGCTGTATTCAAGACGCAAAATGTTTAATGTTTTAGGTCTGATCTTTGCGATGTGCGCAATGGCCTTTGGTTTATTTTGGCTAGGGTGGATTTTATTTGATCTACTGCGTAAAGGTATGGAGGCTATGATTACCATGCCTATCTTTACCGTTGATACACCGCCACCAAACACCATTGGCGGACTAAGAAACGCGATTGTTGGCTCCTTTATGATAGCCGGTACAGGCCTTGTGATTGGAGCGCCAGTGGGCTTATTAGCTGGAATTTATTTGGCAGAGTTCTCTCAAGGTTCATGGCTAGGTAAGGCGACCCGCTTTATTAATGACATCTTATTATCAGCACCCTCTATCGTTATTGGTCTGTTTATTTTCTCATTAATGGTCAGTAATCGCAGCTTTTCTGGTTGGGCCGGGGCAGTGGCTTTATCGCTGATTATTATTCCAGTAGTGGTGCGTAGTACAGAGACCATGCTGAACCTAGTTCCCAATCAGTTACGAGAAGCGTCTTATGCTTTAGGGGCTCCGAAATGGAAGGTCGTGACCTCAGTCACTATGCAAGCGGCTAAATCAGGTCTGATAACGGGTATTCTTTTGGGTTTTGCCCGTATTACCGGTGAGACGGCGCCTTTACTATTTACGGCCTTGAACAATAGATTCTTTAGCTGGGACATGAGTAGTGCGATGGCCAACTTGCCGATGACCATCTATCAGTTTGCAGCGGCGCCAGATGATACACAAAACATGCTAGCGTGGGCAGGGGCTTTAATCGTAACTTTCTCTGTCTTAGCCCTAAATATTATTGCCCGTATTGTTGGCAGAGATAAGAAATAGCCGTAGTCAATCCATTCAAAAGATACGTATTAGCATCAAAATTTAATTTAAAAAAGACATTAAGAAGGTAGCGTTATGTCAGATATATTGGAGAAAAACTCAGTGGCTAAAGAAGCGAAGGTTAAGAGCAGTACTTTACAGCAGCCGATGCAGACAGGTAATCAGCAGCAACAGCCAGACACAGCCACATTCACTAAGCAAACGATTGCTGACTTACCAGATAATATGCCGGATGCAAAAATTCAGGTGCGTAACTTAGATTTTTACTACGGTGATTTTAGAGCGCTTAAAGACATCAATATTGATATCCCAGAAAAAAATGTGACGGCTTTCATTGGTCCATCTGGCTGTGGTAAATCCACTTTATTGCGTACCTTTAACCGTATGTATGACCTATATCCAGGTATGCACGCTGAAGGTGAAATCCTTCTTGATGGCAATAATATCTTAGAAAAAAAGGTAGACGTTAACTTGCTTCGTGCCCGCGTTGGTATGGTATTCCAAAAGCCAACGCCATTTCCAATGTCTATTTATGACAACGTGGCCTTCGGTGTGCGTCTGTATGAGAAGCTTAGCAAATCAGAGCTTGATGATCGTGTGGAATGGGCGCTTAAAAAGTCAGCTTTATGGCCAGAAGTAAAAGACAAGCTAAAAGCATCAGGCTTGTCGCTATCAGGCGGTCAGCAGCAGCGTCTATGTATTGCTCGTGGCGTAGCAACCAAACCTGAAATACTCTTATTAGATGAGCCAACCTCAGCACTTGACCCAATCTCAACCGGTGCGATTGAAGACCTTATCGAAGACTTAAAGCATGATTACACCATTGCCATTGTGACGCATAACATGCAGCAGGCAGCTCGTGTCTCTGATTACACCTGCTATATGTACTTAGGCGATATGGTCGAAATGGGTGAGACCAATCAAGTATTTACTAACCCTGCCCAAAAAGCGACAGAAGATTATATTACCGGTCGCTACGGCTAAAAATAGTTAAATAATGCTTATTAACTAAGCGCTTAAAAGGGACTGTCAGCAAGATCCGTATCCTTTAAACGCGTTTATAACTTGGATAAAGCCGCTATGCCGCTTACAGAAAAACACTCATCTAAAAGCTTTGATAATGACTTGCATGAATGTATTGATCTATTCATGGCTATGGGCCAGATGTCAGCAGAGCAGGTCACTTTGGCAACACACGCTTTAGTAGACAGTAATGTCGAATTAGCAAAAAAGGTGATCGAGGAAGACACTAAAATCAATCAAATGGAAATTAAGGTTGATGAGTTGGTGGTATTGTTAGTTGCCAAGCGTCAGCCGACTGCCAGTGACTTAAGGTTGGTCATGGCTTTAAGTAAAGGGGTTGTTGATTTAGAACGGGTTGGTGATGAAGCCAGTAAAATTGCTCGCATGGCTTGCAAGCTTCATAAAGAAGGGGTTTCGCCCAGGGGCTATTCTGAGGTTCAGCATCTATCAAACCAAGTTCGGGTTATGTTGCTAGAAGCTTTAGACGCCTTTTTACGCATGGACCCAGAGCAAGCTTTCTCAGTGCTGCAAAGTGATGAGATGGTTAACGAAGAGTATCAATCTGCCAGTCGCTCATTAATGACTTATGTGATGGAAGACAGCCGTCATGTGTCAAAGGTGATTAATATCTTATGGGTATTGCGGGCGCTTGAGCGGGTAGGGGATCATGCCCGAAATATTGCGGAATTGGTAATTTATTGCACAAGTGGCAAAGATGTTCGCCACACAGACTTTGTAACAGTGGAGCAGGCGGTGCAAGAAGCCTCAAGCCTTATAGCCTCTCGCAATACAGCAGAATAGTTTAAGGCGATAAGTAAAGCTAAAAAAGAGCGAAATAAAAAGGAGAGGCACTTAGTGTCTCTCCTTTTTTTATGTAGATAATAGCTTGGTGGCTGTTTAGCGGCTCACCTTTATGACACAGTTCTCTTTACGATTCAGGTGTCCAACCTTGAGGGCGCTCATAGTCCTCATTGTCTAAGAACTTTTCACGCTGTTCACTAATGAACTTTTTGGCCTCTGGGTTAATCATGCTTAGGTGGTTTTCGTTAATTAGCATGGTTTGTAACTCTAACCATTCATCCCAAGCTTTTTTTGATACCGTGTTCTGAAGTTCTTCCCCTTTTTTATTAGGGAAAGGTGGGTTCGGCATTTTGGGCAAATCTTGCTTATATTTACGGCAAAACACCATATTTGCTTTTGGATCAAAAGTAGCTGTCATTGTCCTATCCTATTTTAACTGTGAATTTATACTTCTAAGTTGTTTATAGGGGCAATATCGAGGTTTAAACTATTTGAGGTTTAAGTTATTTAACATCGATATTGTATTGCGCCAAACGCTCACGGCCACGGGCCACAGCTTGTAATACTTGGTTTGGTGCAGTGCCACCTAAATGATCGCGTGCTGCTAATGAGCCTTCAAGGGTTAAGTAGTCAAATACGTCATCGCCAATAGCGTCACTGAACTGCTGTAGTTGTTCAAGTTTTAACTCACTTAAATCAACCCCTTCTTTAATACCTAGGGCTACGGCATTACCCACTACTTCGTGAGCGTCACGGAAAGGCACTCCGCGGCGAACCAAATAATCCGCTAAATCGGTAGCAGTTGCATAGCCTTTCATAGTGGCTGCACGCATATTTTCTTTGTTAGGTATTATATTAGGCAACATGTCAACAAATGCAAGTAAGGAGCCGGTTAAGGTGTCTACGCAATCAAATAAAGGCTCTTTGTCTTCTTGGTTGTCTTTGTTGTAAGCCAAAGGTTGGTTCTTCATTAGGGTTAACAAAGTAATCAGTTGACCAAACACGCGGGCAGCTTTACCACGGACCAATTCAGGCACGTCTGGGTTTTTCTTTTGCGGCATGATTGATGAGCCGGTACAGAAGCGGTCAGGAATTTGTACGAAGCCAAACTGTGCTGACATCCATAAGATAATCTCTTCACTCATGCGTGATAAGTGCATCATTAAAATAGAAGCCGCTGAGGTAAACTCAATCGCAAAGTCACGGTCTGAAACAGCATCTAATGAGTTTTGGCAAATCCCCTCAAAGCCCAACAGCTCTGCAGTAATAGTACGATCAATAGGGAAGGTAGTCCCTGCTAGGGCTGCACTGCCTAAAGGCATTTGGTTAATACGGCGACGCGCATCAATCAAGCGCTCAGTATCACGATTTAGCATCTCAAACCAAGCCATAACATGGTGGCCGAAGCTCACAGGCTGGGCGGTTTGCAAGTGCGTGAAGCCTGGCATGATGGTCTCTGTGTGCTGTTCGGCAAGGTTTAATAGCCCTGATTGCAACTTCACTAAAAGCTCAATGATGTTATCTACTTCTTCTCGTAACCAAAGGCGAATGTCTGTCGCTACTTGGTCGTTACGGCTACGACCGGTATGTAGTTTTTTACCTACAGTGCCAATAATGTCGGTCAGACGAGACTCGACGTTCATATGCACATCTTCTAAGGCAATCGACCAATTAAACTCGCTAGCATCGATTTCTTGCTGAACTTGATGCAGACCTTGGATAATAGTGTCTACTTCTTCTTGGGTTAGAATGCCGCAGTGCCCTAGCATGGTAGCGTGGGCAACAGAGCCTTGGATGTCATGTTTAGCAAAGCGTTGGTCAAAGCCGACCGAGGCAGTAAAAGCCGCTACAAAGCTGTCGGTGGCTTCACTAAAGCGGCCGCCCCACATTTGTTGGCCTTGGCCACTGGTGACGCTAGGTTTATTTGCTTGAGTATCAGAATTATTTGAGTTGTTGGCAGTCATATCAGTCCAAATCCAGTAAAATGCACAGAGCTTGCAGTATAGCAAAGGACTGGGTTGCCTTGCTAGTTAACCTACCCAGTTAAATTAGGACCGTCCTAAACATAACATCACTGAAATACCCCGCCATTTATGGTTAAATAAGAAAGATAAAAGACAGACTGTAACTTATGGGTCTTATCCCAACCTCTTTTTTATAACTCTACTAAACCAATTACAAGCCGATTAAAAGATAATTATGACCACATCAGCCCACACCACACCTTTAAAAACCTTAAATATTGCTACTAGAAAAAGCCCTTTGGCTATGTGGCAAGCCGAGCATATCAAATCACGTTTAGAGTCTCTCTACCCAGAGCTTGAAGTGAACTTAGTGACTATGGTCACTCAAGGGGACAAGATTCTTGACACGCCTTTGGCCAAAATTGGGGGTAAAGGTTTATTTGTTAAAGAGCTAGAGCAGGCGCTATATGACGGCCGTGCTGATATTGCCGTGCACTCTTTAAAAGATGTGCCTATGGAGTTGCCAGAAGGTTTAATACTAGGCACTTACTGCAAACGTGAGACACCTACTGATGCTTTCGTCTCTAATACTTATGACAAGCTAGAAGAGCTTCCGCAAGGAGCTGTGGTGGGTACAGCAAGCTTACGCCGCCAGTGTCAGATCAAGGCTTTTCGCCCAGACTTACAGATTAAGTCTCTACGCGGTAATGTACAAACTCGCTTGTCTAAATTAGATGCCGGCGAGTACGATGCGATTATTTTAGCGACCAGTGGTTTGAAACGAGTTGAGCTAAGTGAGCGTATTAAGCAAGAGATTGATATCGATATTAGCCTACCTGCTGTAGGTCAGGGCGCTTTAGCGATTGAATGCCGAGCGGATGATGAAGCCGTGTTAGCGTTATTGAAACCGCTTAATGATGGCCAAGCCCGTATTCGCCTAAAAGCTGAGCGTGCGTTAAACCGTCGATTAGAAGGCGGTTGTCAGGTACCCATTGCCGCTTATGCTGTGATTGAAAAAGATGCTGAACAGTCTCATCAAAAAACACTATGGTTACGTGGCCGTGTGGGCTCTGAAGACGGCACGGTATTACTTAAATCGGATAAACGTATTGAGCTGACAGGTGATCAAGCGACTCGTGAAGCCCAAGCTGAGCAGTTAGGGATTGAGGTGGCAGATGAGCTATTGTCACTAGGGGCAGATAGCATTTTGGCCGCTATATATGCCGATAAAAAAGATTAATAGCTGTTGATTTGACATAAACCTAACTTGACTTGAAGTGGTGTCATGATTTTTATCAATACCCGTCCTACCAGTCGCGCCTTGCCGCTAACTCAAGCTATGCAAGATAAAGGGAAGACTGTGTTAGAGATGCCGTTACTAGAGTTAGCACCTATTGATATTAGTGAGCGAGAGCAGCAGTATCAGCAGGACTTCTGCCAGCAGCAAGACCGCTATCAGGCCTTAGTTGTGGTCAGTCCCACCGCTGCTCGTATGGGGTTAGCAGCTTGTCCAAAAGGTTTTATCCCAAGTTGTGCGGTGATTGCTGTGGGTCATGCCACAGCAAATATTTTGCGAGAAGAAGGCTGGCAGGTACAGTGTCCTGAAGAGTACAGCAATGAGGGCATGATAAAGATGTCCTCCTTAAATTCGCTGCGCTCAGGGAATCATATTTTGGTATGGCGAGGACGTGGTGGCCGACGGGTGTTGGTGAATTTTCTACAAGATAATGGGGTGGAAGTCCATGCCATTGCTTGGTATCAACGCCAATGCCCTCTGGATGCCCCTTCTAAATTTAAGCAATTGCATCAGCAGCTTGCAACGCTAAATAGTAAAGAAAGGCCCATTGCTTTGGTGAGTAGTGGAGAAGCTTTTACCAATTGGCGGCTATTGTTTGCAGAGTTAGCAGATGAGGCAGACCATCCGCTTCAGCTCAATGACTTTAACTATTTAACCTTCGGCAAGCGTCTGACCGATACCTTAGAGGAATTACAGCTAAACTGTATACGCATCGACAATCTTGATGTTGAAGAGGTTTGGCGAGGTATTGAGCTGACTGTTAACAGGCCTTAATTAAATTGAATAGCTATGGATGCTATATCACGGAGATGATTTTTCTTAATGACAAACCCTAATTTAAATCCTGATTTCGTAAAACCTGAAGCTTTATCTAAATTTGCTAGTATCTATGTGCAGCCAGTTATCTGGAATGACATGGATGCCTTTAGCCATGTGAATAATGTGGTGTATTACCGCTATGCTGAGTCAGCGCGTATTAATTATCTCAATGAGTTGGGTGCTTTTACGGATGAGGTCACCACTGTTTTAGCACACTCAAGTTGCACCTATTTAAAGCCTGTATTTTTTCCAGACACCTTATTGATCGGAGTGCGTACCAAAAAGCTAGGCAATACCAGTATCGTAATGGAGTATTGCTACTATAGCCAAGCCCAACAGGCAGTTGTGGCGACTGGAGACTCTGTATTGGTGCGTCTAAATAAAGAAGGCGTTGATAAAGTAGCCTGGACAGAAGCAGAGCGTAATAACCTCTTGGCCTTTGAGAAGAGTGTTGGCCACACCCCAGAGCTTTAATGTTCTCGTTTTTTAATCGTAAAACAACAGCGCAGCTCTCTCCTGCGCTGCCTTATTTGGATAGTGCTCTCTACCCTCTAAATTGGCAACAGCATTCATTTGAATCGGCCTCCGAATTTTTACAGCACCTCATTAACCACCTATCTTTTGAACAGCCCGACATACCTACTCCACATATAGAGCGATACACAGCAAGTAGTCTGGTTAGCTATCAGAAGCAATTTAGCCAGCTTTTATTGCAGCAACCCCTTTATCAGGAGTGGATTAATTTCACTGTCTTTGGTCGCTATGTACAGCGCAGTTTTAGTGCTTTTTATCAACAGACTGAAGATGTGTTTAATGCAGAGATACCAGAAATACTGAAGTATGAATTGATGCGGCATACCCAGAGGTTGCCAAAGGGGCAGGTATTGTTGGTAGGCGGTAAGCTTCCTTTATCGGTACGTAGAGAAAAGCTGTTAATTACTACGCTAAATCCTTTTAAAGCTATTATAGACGCTTTATCAGTGAGCTCACGGGCTACCTCCTCTTATGTTATAAACCTCATTACTGCTAATTCAGATAAAGCGAAAGCTTTCGCTGTAAAACATAATAAGCGGACCTCTGAAGGCCTACGCAACGAGGTCATGATATTAGATTTTAATCATCTGACTTTAGTTAAAGAAGAGACTCATAAAAATAATGCCCAATCAGAACAGTCATATCTGATTAGGCATTACTTGATAGGCTAGTTTGGAACTAATAGCTTGTTTTATTTAGTACCAAAGATCTTATCACCAGCATCCCCAAGGCCTGGGATGATATAACCGTCTTCATTTAAGTGGCTGTCTAAAGAGGCGGTATAAATTTTCACATCAGGGTGGGCTTCATTTACCAAGCGCACGCCTTCAGGAGCAGCAACCAGCACCAAAGCTTTAATGGTTGAACAGCCTTTTTGTTTGAGCATGTCGATGGTTGCTACCATTGAGCCGCCCGTTGCTAGCATAGGGTCAATGATTAAAGCAGGTCTGCGGTCCACATCTGCAACCAGCTTTTCAAAGAAGGGAACAGGTTGTAGGGTTTCCTCATCACGTTGCAAACCAACCATTGAGATTTTTGCGGTAGGGATAAGGTCTAAAACGCCATCAAGCATACCTAGGCCGGCACGTAAAATAGGAACGATGGTCACTGTTTTACCAACGATTTGCTCCCCTTTAATGTCTGTATTGTCCCAGCCTGGCATAGTGAACTCTTCAATTTCAAAGTCACGACAGGCCTCATAAGCCATTAAACGCGCAAGCTCACTGGTCAATGTACGGAATTTATAGGTACTACAATCTTTGGCTCGCATTAAGCTTAGTTTATGGCGTACTAGGGGATGGCGGATAATTTCTATGTTTAGATTGTTCATAATACCTCTTTGACCGTCGTCAGAATTTGGACAGCTTGCATGAATTTAGAAGGGAGTCATATTGGATAAAAATATGTTGCATAATTGGTAGAAAATGCAATTAACAAAACAATTATACCAATAAAACAAAAGCAACTGACAAACTTCCCAGTTTAGATACCCTAGATTAACGAATTAAAAAATAACCAATCGATCTTTTAAAAAGGAGTGCCCCTTGAAAGGTAATGATGCCCCTCAGGATTCTAATGAGCTTATGACTGAGGGTAAAACTGTAGAAAGTCATCCTTTTGGACCTGTTTTACCCAGTAATGCCACCATTATGATGATGGGCACCTTTCCTCCTACTGAGGACAAATGGGGCATGCCTTTTCATTATCCTAACTTTTATAATGACATGTGGCGTATTTATGGCAGAGTCTTCTTCGATGATGCAGACCATTTTAGAAATGGCGAAGAAAAAGGATTCGATCCACAAAGAATTAAAGCTTTTATGAAGGAGCGTACTATTGCTTCTTGCCCCACAGTAAAAAAAGCCATCCGCGAACAAGGAAATGCTGCAGATAAGCATTTAACTATAGTAGAGCCCGTTAATCTAAAAGAAACTTTGGCTCAGGTGCCCAAAGTGCATACTATATTTACCACAGGTGGCAAGGCGACTGAAATCTTAATCGAGCTGCTACAGCAAGAGCAGGGCAGGGCTATACCAAAGTCAAAATGGCCAAAGACCAACCAACAGATGGATTATGCTTATGCCGGTCGTGATTTAACTTTATATAGACTACCTTCTACCTCTCGGGCTTATCCTTTATCCTTGGATAAAAAGGTAGAAGCCTATCGCCAGTTTTTTGAAGCCATGGGTAAGCTGTAATAGATTCAGCTTAGTCGATAGAGGTCACTGTCTGTTAAAGAGGGCTTTGACAAAAAGTGTCATAAAAGTTAAACAATCTGCATTAGCCTCTTGACCAATTGTAAATAAGCTATATACTAGTGCGCTGTTGAGAGGGAATGTTCGAGATTGATTTAAAACAACAAATTCGAACAAATTTAAAATACTTCTTGACAATGCAGTAATACAGCGTATAATACGCACCTCATCGGGACAACGGAAGTGCTAGCCAATTGGTTGGGTTTTGAAGTCTGATGAAACGAATTAAAATAAAGCCTTGACAGAAATCAAATTAATGATATACTGGATGGCTCGCTACTAAGGCTAACCACTTCGAATTGAAGAATAGATTATCCTTTTATAGCACAACTTAATACGGACGACGTATTAAGTCAACTATTTAAAAGCTAAAATCAAAGAACAACTTGTGTGGATTTTTGCTGATTTAGAATGCTAAAAATTAAAGTTGGGACTTACTCTTTTCGGGTAAGTGACTAACTATAAAAATTATCATTCTTTAATAGCAGAAAAACTCGAAGTTAATTCATTATATGAAACATACGGAAAGCAAATTTGCTAGTAATAGAATGAGCCAAGTTTAGAAGTCTCTTTAAAGGACTTCATAGCAAGATTAAACTGAAGAGTTTGATCATGGCTCAGATTGAACGCTGGCGGCAGGCTTAACACATGCAAGTCGAGCGGAAACGATGGGAGCTTGCTCCCAGGCGTCGAGCGGCGGACGGGTGAGTAATACTTAGGAATCTGCCCAGTAGTGGGGGATAGCTCGGGGAAACTCGAATTAATACCGCATACACCCTACGGGGAAAAGGGGGCGCTTGCGCTCTCGCTATTGGATGAGCCTAAGTCGGATTAGCTAGTTGGTGGGGTAAAGGCCTACCAAGGCGACGATCTGTAGCTGGTCTGAGAGGATGATCAGCCACACCGGGACTGAGACACGGCCCGGACTCCTACGGGAGGCAGCAGTGGGGAATATTGGACAATGGGGGCAACCCTGATCCAGCCATGCCGCGTGTGTGAAGAAGGCCTTTTGGTTGTAAAGCACTTTAAGCAGTGAAGAAGACCTAACGGTTAATACCCGTTAGCGATGACATTAGCTGCAGAATAAGCACCGGCTAACTCTGTGCCAGCAGCCGCGGTAATACAGAGGGTGCAAGCGTTAATCGGAATTACTGGGCGTAAAGCGAGCGTAGGTGGCTTGATAAGTCAGATGTGAAATCCCCGGGCTTAACCTGGGAACTGCATCTGATACTGTTGGGCTAGAGTAGGTGAGAGGGAGGTAGAATTTCAGGTGTAGCGGTGAAATGCGTAGAGATCTGAAGGAATACCGATGGCGAAGGCAGCCTCCTGGCATCATACTGACACTGAGGTTCGAAAGCGTGGGTAGCAAACAGGATTAGATACCCTGGTAGTCCACGCCGTAAACGATGTCTACTAGTCGTTGGGGAACTTGATTCCTTAGTGACGCAGCTAACGCAATAAGTAGACCGCCTGGGGAGTACGGCCGCAAGGTTAAAACTCAAATGAATTGACGGGGGCCCGCACAAGCGGTGGAGCATGTG
>ERZ808051.530-NODE-530-length-39954-cov-16.518570_pt1 | contig 39954 bp, 34 predicted proteins | sample MGYA00380199_ERZ808051 | MGnify/ENA primary metagenome ERZ808051 (study PRJEB31490, sample SAMN06133391) | mouse gut metagenome | isolation source: J11 | host: mice | place: China: Chengdu | collected 2015-05 ...
ATAACCCCCTCCAATGTTGTGCCGCGCGTACTGGCGCACACAGCGGCACAGGCAACGATAAACAATAATTTATAATAAAAAAACAAGGCTGTCTCTTGCGAAACAGCCTTGTGATATTTACTTAATTATAGATTAAACTGTAGCAGCCTTAACTGCATTGTTAACAATTGAGTTAACATTGATAGTGCAGCCAGCCTTAAGGTCAGCGTCTGCAGGCATACCATTCTCACCAACAGCAGCAGTGAGATCAGCAGCTGTCTTGCCCTTAGCAAATGCCTCGAAAGCAGCAGCCTGCTCATACCATTCCTTCTGAATTGGAGAAGCAGCCTTCATATTATAGTCTTCTTTAAGCTCTTTCTTTGTAATGAAAGCACCCTCAGCAACAGTGAACTTGCCGTCAGCAATTGTGCACTTAGCCTGTGAAGCATCGATTAAGCAGGATGTAATCTTACCATCAGCATCAAGAGTTACAACAGCATAGTTTGAATCGTACTGAAGATTTGTTTCATTGCTCTCATAATACTTCTCTGTTGATACAGCAAGCTTAAGTGTATCTGTTGAGGAAGCACCGAGATCCTGCGCACCTGCGATAGCGTTTGTAACAGCCTTTGCGATATCACCAACGTGGATTGTGCAGCCGGCCTTAAGGTCAGCGTTAGTAGGCATACCGTCCTCGCCAACAGCGGCAGTGATTTCATCAGCAGTCTTACCCTTAGCAAATGTCTCAAAAGCAGCAATCTGCTCGTACCATTCCTTCTGGATTGGAGATGCACTCTTCATTGCGTAATCTTCTTTTTTCTCAAGCTTAGTTCTGAGGTCTGAAACATTACCATTGTCAGTTGCAAGGTCAGGCTTTGTCTGAGCCTCGTCAATCTTACAATCAATAATCTTACCGTCTGCGTCAACAAGAACTGCAGCACATACAGAGTCGATTGTAAGGGTTGTATCCTTAACCTCTGAAATGGAGCTGATAACAGCATAACCTGTCTTTGCTGCAGCAGCGTCTGTGCCTGATGGAGTGTCAGAATCACCTGCACCCTTGCTGCAAGCTGCAAAAGAAACAGCAAGAACAGAAGCAAGACCTACTGCAAGAAATTTCTTCATTTTTGTCATAAAAATTTTCTCCTTAAATTATTATACATTAAAGTACGCATATATAATATATTAAATTCCATACATTGTCAATAATTTATCAATATATTGTCGATTTTTTATCAAATTTTATATTGTACGACAAATTATGAAAATGCGTGTAAAAAGAAAACCGAGCATAGTTTGCTCGGTTTTCGATGACTTATTCATAAATTTTAATGATTTTTCGTGGGCATTTTTCAACACATGCACCACAGTGTGTACATTTTGAATAATCAATTTTTGCGATATTATTTTCAAATATGATTGCATCACTCGGACAGTTCTTCGCACATAAGCCACAGGCAATACATCCTGCAGAGCATGCCTCTCTTACATCCTTGCCCTTTGATTTTGATGAACACTGGACTCTGTTCTTGGAATTCGCAGGAACAAGCTCAATCAGATTATGCGGACAAACCTTAAGGCATTTTCCGCAGGCTACACACAGCTCTTCGTCAACAACGGCTTTTCCGTTTATAATTCGTATTGCACGCTGGTCACACACCTTCGCACAGGAGCCAAAGCCCAAGCAGCCGTATTTACAGGTGTAGGGGCTTGAGCCGGGCATTTTAGCGGCATAGGCGCAATTGTCAATGCCAAAATAATTGTAATCCGTTTCTCTTTTCTCACTGGTGCCGTCACATTTTACATATGCAACCTTTTTCTCAATATCACCGAGCTCCTTGCCCATGATTTCAGCGATTTTTTCAGCAACAGGCTGTCTGCCTACCGGACACGCTGATACCTCAGCCTCGCCGTTTGCAATTGCCTTAGCAAGACTGTCACAGCCTGCATATCCGCATCCGCCGCAATTGCTGCCCGGAAGAACATCACGTATAGCAACCTCAAGCTCATTTATATCAATATGGAATGCTTTTTCAGCAATACTTAAAACAATACCGATGATTATACTGAGTATGCTCAATGCAACAACCGCAGTAATGATTTCATTAATATTCATAATTTTCCTTCCTTTATCGTCAGGTTAATGCACTTATTATGCAAATACATTAAAGCCGTAAAATGCGATTGACATCAGACAAGCTGTCATAAGAACTGCCGGTGTACCCTTGAAGGCTTCAGGGAAATCGTTATTCTCTGTCTTTTCACGTACACCTGCCATAATTACAATGGCAATGCAGAAGCCTAATGCTGTACCGATTCCGGTTACAACACTGGTGATAAAGTCGTTTGACTGCTGAACGTTTGTAAGCGCAGTACCAAGCACAGCACAGTTTGTTGTAATCAGTGGCAGGAATACGCCGAGACTTTTATAAAGAGCCGGTGCAGCCTTTTTGAGAAACAACTCAACAAGCTGAACAAGAAAGGCGATTACCATAATGAATACAATTGTTTTGAGATAGGTTAAATCAAATTTAACCAGAACATAATTGTAAAGCAGGCTTGTAACTGCTGAAGAAATGGTGATTACAAATATAACTGCACCGCCCATACCGGCAGCAGTTTTCATATTTCTTGATACACCGAGAAACGGACAGATACCAAGAAACTGACTCAGTACAATATTATTGATGAGTGCAGTAGTAAGGAGCACTAAAAATAAAGTTTTTACCATTATTCACAACCTCCTTCTTTTGCGTGACATTCAGCACAGTTGCCGCTGCAGCCGCCATTGCCTTTTACGTGGCGGTTAGCACCCTTGAGCTTGAGCTTGTTCTGTATTGCACAGAGAATAGCAAGAACGAAGAATGCACCCGGTGCCATAACAAAGATGGATACAGGCTCAAAGCTTTCAGGAGTTACCTTGAATCCGAATATAGTTCCTGCACCCAACAGCTCTCTTACAATACCGATTAAGGTAAGTCCGATTGTGAAACCGAGACCAATTCCGATACCGTCAAAAATGGATACGACAGGACCGTTCTTTGAAGCAAAGGTTTCCGCTCTGCCTAAGATAATGCAGTTTACAACAATAAGCGGAATGAAAATGCCGAGACTGTCGTAAAGTGCTGTAACATAGGCGTGCATAAGCATTTCAACTATTGTTACAAAGGATGCGATAATGATAATGTATACCGGTACTCGTACTCCGTTTGGTATAACCTTGCGGAGAAGCGAAATCAGAAGGTTTGACATAATAAGAACTGCCATTGTGGCAAGTCCCATGCCGAGTCCGTTCTTTGCACTTGTGGTTACTGCAAGAGTAGGGCACATACCGAGCATGAGAACAAAGGTAGGATTTTCTTTAATAATACCATTATAAAGTCTTTCTAAAATACTTTTCATTTTTCTCACGCTCCTTTCTGAACACTTGCGCCTGCGACGATATCTGTATCATCCGTATTGGCTGCTTTTTCTTTAAGGCTGTCGGATAATCCGCCGCCGTAATTCTCCTGATAATACATAACAGCACCGTTTACAGCAATATCAACTGCTCTTGTGGTGAATGTTGCACCTGCAATTGCGTCAACCTCGTTGTTGGCCGGATTTGCACCTGAATCAACTGCTGTGATAGCATCAGCCTTGAAGCCGATAAACTGTTTTGCGTAATTCTCTTCAGTGCATACAGCACCATAGCCCTGTGTTTCGTTTGATTCCAATACTTTGAAAGAACTGATGGTTGCATTCTTATCAATTCCGATTTCAATCTGGATTTTGCCTGCAAAGCCTTTTGTGGTTGATACTACAATTTTATATCCGTCAGCAGTTTCCTCAGCACTGTCTATTGTGTAAGGCTCAACGGTTTCCTTGATTCCACCGCCAAAACTGTCCTGGAAGAATACGATTGCTGCGTTGGCAGCTTCTGTTGCAGCATTGGATGAGATTGTTGCACCGCTTACTGCGTCAATCTGATTGTCTTCAGTTGCACCTGATTTCGTCACTTCAAGTGTAGCTGCTGCTTTATCTGCAAACTGATTTGTGAAATCAGGTTCTGCACATTTGGAACCGAGACCGGCTGTCTCGCTATGGGATACAATACTGTAGCCTGTGATTTTTCCGTCCTTTGTAATACCTACAGCTGCCTGTAAATCACCGCCGTATCCGCTTGGTGATGTGGCAGCAATTACATAACCCTGAATATTTCCGCTTGCATCTGTTACTGCCAATGCATCATTGACAAAGCAGCCGTCATATCCGGCACCTGAAAGAACTTCAGCTGAGCCTTCAATCAGGCTTTCACTGTTTTCAATCTCTTCAAAATTTTCAGCACCGGGATAAACAACCTTATAAACCTCTGCTCTTGCATTGATTTCAGCCTGAGCAATCGGTTCCTTTGTGACCTGATTGACAACTGCCAAAGCAAGAACTGCAATAAAGGTTACAACAAAAAGCACAAGTGTATTCATTAAAATACTTGATTTTTTCTTTGCCATTATTTTTTCTCTCCTTTCGCTTTTTCACAGCCGAAAGGCTTAGGAACTGTAATTTTTTCAATAATAGGAACAAGCAGGTTGCCGATGATGATTGCATAGGAAACACCCTCAGCAGATGAACCGAGCACTCTGAACAGTGCAGTCATAAGACCGAGAATAATACCATAAAGAATCTGACCCTTAGCCGTAATCGGACTTGTGGCATAATCGGTTGCCATAAAGAAAGCACCGACAAGAAGACCGCCTGAAAGGAGCTGACCAGCAAGATAAGTAATTGTGATATCATTTCCCGAAACTACATTTATCAGTGCAACAAATACAAGTGTTGATAAAATGTATGTTAAAGGAATTCTGATTGAAATTACCTTTTTTACGATAAGATATAAGCCGCCGATTAAGATGGCAAGGGCTGAAACCTCACCGATACAGCCGCCGTGAAAACCTAAGAAAAGAGTCAGCAAATCAGGATTTTCACCTGCTTTAATCATAGCAAGAGGCGTTGCACCTGAAACGCCGTCAATTGAAAAATCGTTCATTCGTGATGTGAATGAAATAAGCAGAAAGCACCTTGCGGCAAGTGCCGGATTCATAAAGTTCTGACCGATACCGCCGAAGAGCATCTTAACAGCGATGATTGCAAATGCACCGCCGATAACAGGAATCCACCATGCAACGGTTGACGGCAGATTGATTGCAAGGATAAGACCTGTAACAACCGCACTGAAATCAAAAACAGTAATTGGCTTTTTCGCAATCAGATTGAATAAAAGCTCACTGATAACACAGGTGGCAACAGAAATAATAATAACCAGCAAGGCATCCAGCCCAAAATGATAAACACCAAAAGCAAGAATCGGAAGAAGTGCAATAACAACATCACGCATAATTGCTCTGGTTGTGCTTTGTTCTCTCACGTGAGGAGAGACTGAAACGTTATACATAAATATCTTCCTCCCTTTCTTTAATTTTTAGTACGCATACTGCGAAGCTCTGCTTTACCGAGCTTAAACATCTGTGTGAGCGGAATTTTTGCAGGACATACATATGTGCAGCAGCCGCACTCTATACACTCCATACCGCCAAGCTCATCAAATCTGTCCATGTTCTGACCTCTTACAGCCTTTGCCATCATCTGCGGCACAAGAACCTGAGGACAGGCTTTAACACATCTTCCGCAGTGAATACAGGCTGACTGAGGAAGAGCGGCTACATCGTCCTTTGAAAAAGCAAGGATGGAAGATGATGTTTTTACAACAGGTACATCCAGAGAGCTCATTGCCATGCCCATCATCGGACCGCCTGAAATAAACTTTACAACATCATCCTTTGCACCGCCGCATTTTTCAAGCACATAGCTGTGGCTTACACCCAGCGGAACATCCACATTGCACGGTGAATGAACAGCCTCACCTGTGATTGTCATCACCTTGTGGATTAAAGGCATATTTTTATAAACTGCTTCATAGATTGCATAGCAGCTTGCGGTGTTAAGAACGATACAGCCCTTATCAGCAGGCAGCATTTTTGAATTTATTTTTCTTCCTGTGATTGCATATATAAGCTGTCTCTCGCCGCCCTGAGGATATTTGGTTTTTAGCGGACAGACGCTTATTTTATCCTCGCCTGATGTTTTTTCGTCAAGAGCCTTGATTGCTTCAGGTTTATTATTTTCAATTCCAATCACTGCTTTTGCATTCGGAAGCGCTTTTAATACAGCCTTTATGCCCTTGATGATTTCCTCATTACGCTCCAGCATCAGACGATAATCCGATGTGAGATAAGGCTCGCACTCTGAGCCGTTGATAATAACTGTGTCAATATTATTTGCATTTTTAGGTGAAACTTTGACACCGGTAGGGAAGCCTGCACCACCAAGACCGACTATTCCTGCCTTCTTGATTATATCAACAATATCCTCTGATGATAAGGAATCAAGACCTCTGTCCTTTCCGAAATCGGAAACGGTTTCATTTTCTCTGTCATTTTCAATGATTATACATTCATCATTATTTCCATTGACAACCAGCCTGTTTTCAATTGCTTTTACTGTTCCTGATACTGAACTGAAAACAGGTGCGGAAATGAATCCGCCGGTCTCGGCAATCAGCTGACCCTTAAGAACTCTGTCGCCAACAGCAACAACAGCCTTTGCAGGTGCACCTATATGCTGGGATAAAGGGTATACCATTACATCCTCAGCGTCAATGTACTGAATCGCACAGTCCATTGAAAGCTCCTTGCCCTCATAAGGATGAACGCCTTTTCTGAATGATTTTAGTTTCATTAAACTTACATCCCCTCAAGTTATTTGACGGTTAATATACTAACAATACTAACCGAATGCACATTTGTACATCCTATATTGTATCATACTTAGCATGAACAATCAATATAATATTAATTACAATTAAATATATAGATTTGACAATCATTAACAAAAAAATAAAGGCCGTTGCAATTAATTTAAGTTCAACAGCCTTTACTGATTATTCATTATTTTATTTCTTCGATTATGATGACTCTGTTATAATCAACGCCGCGTATCTGAAGGATCATTCCGCAGTTCATAAGATAAGCACCGCTCTTTTCATAGGTTTTGCCGTCAATAGTAAGCCTGTAGTTCCTGCCGCTATCAAGTCCGTCAAAGCATACAGGCATTCTCTTTTTGTAAAATCTTGTGCCGTTTGCCAGAAGAAAAGCGACACTTTTTGACTTGTCGGCAGTTACGTACTGATTGAGAAGCACCTCGTCCTTTTCGATATCAAGTATTCTGTACAAATCACCGAACTGAACAATATCGCGGAAAGTTTTGTAAAATGCAATGTTTTTTCTGCATATTTCTAAATTTTCATCACTGTACTTTGTGAGGTCACCGCCGATTCCAAGTGAACCCTGCATTGCAACCGCAAATCTGAAATCAAGTGAGCATGGCTTGTTGATACCCTCTATGTCTGTTACCCATGCACGCATTGTTTTTGCAGGTCTCAGGAGCGAATAACCTTTCTGAATGGTCATTCTGTCGATACCGTCGGTGTTGTCACTTGTCCACGCCTGATCATAATGGCTGAGTGCACCGAGATCGCATCTGCCGCCGCCTGATGCACAGGATTCAATCGCCACATCAGGATGCTTTTCCTTAAGTCTGTCAACGATATTGTAAACAGCCATTGTATGAAGATAGGAATACATCTTCGGATTCTGTAAGTTTTCCGCACCTGTTTCCGAGAAGGGACGGTTCATATCCCATTTGATATATTTGATGTTGTGGTTTGAAAGCAGTTCATCAAGCATTTTGAAGATATAATCCTGAACATCCTCCCTTGTCATATTCAGAACAAGCTGATTTCTCAGCTCACAAGCCTCGCGGTGCGGATAATGATAGGTCCAGTCAGGATGATTTCGGAACAAATCACTGTCGGTATTCACCATTTCAGGTTCAACCCAGATTCCGAAATCCATACCAAGACCGTTAACCGCATTGATTAATTCATCCAGTCCGTTGGGGAACTTTTCCTCATTTACATACCAGTCACCGAGACCTGCGTGGTCGTCCTTTCGCTGACCGAACCAGCCGTCGTCCATAACAAAGAGCTCCACGCCCATTTTTGCCGCCAGCTTTGCAAGCTCAATCTGCTGCTTTGCATTTACTGCAAAGCCTGTTGCTTCCCATGAGTTATAGAGAACAGGCAGTGTTTCCTGATTAAATTGCTTTGGCAAAAGATGCTGAATGCAGAAACGGTTCATCTGTCTTGTCATATCACCAAAGCCCTGTGTGTGTCCGCAGTAAACAGGAGGAGTGTCAAAACTTTCACCGCTGTTTAAAGTGTGTGAAAAATCAAAATCATTCATTCCGAGAATGACACGGCTGATGCCATAAAGATCTCTTGAGCAGCTTACCTTGAAATTACCGCTGTATGCCAGTGATGCAAAATAGACATCACCTGAATGTTCATCGGCATTCTGATATGCAATAAAGTAAGGAGAGTTATTGTGATTGGATGCACCCTTGCGTGTTTCAAATACAGCGTATCCGCCGTCGAGAACAGTATTTGTTTCAATAAATTCTCCGCCCCACGCACCGTTTGTGTTTCTGAAGGTATAAGGCTTTACGGAAGGCAGGCTGAACTGCGCACTCGAAATTTTTTCAAAATCAATTCTGCCTGCTCCTGTATTTCTGAGTGTGGTATAACGCTTGATGATATCAAACCCATCAAAAATCTGATAGTGAAGTGTAATCTCCAGTGGATAATATTTGTCAGAAAATGTGAGGGACAGCGTATCGTCAGTAGAACTGCTGCCGATATATTTCAGGTTGATTTCACGGCATTTGTCCTCAAATTCTGCTTTTATATCGCAATCACGGTACATCGTCTGACCGTATGGTGTGATTTCCTGCTTATATTCGTCCAGCATTGTGTTGTTTGAATTTTCATCACCGACTGTATTTATATAGTAATCATCAGGATTGCATTTTTTACCCCAGTGAATGTGGTGATTGTATCCTGTTTCATCAATACCGATTACATAGTGTGTATTCTCTGTTTCAAGAATGAAGATAGTATTGTCACGCTTGATTATATTCATCTTTGATTCTCCGAAAAATTATATTTGCAATAAAGTCAATTTTATGCTATTAATAAATTATCACATTTATTAATCAATTAAAATAGGAAAAATAAAATAAAATGTTAGGATTATTACTATGATAGAGGATTTTAAAAATTTTTCATCCTTTCTGTCCGATGATTTTCCGCTTAAGGTACTGCTTGTAGGTGAAACCTATTGTGACGGACGTTTTAAAATTGAACGTGAGAATTCGGATATGATGGCACTGGAATATATCATTGAAGGCACAGGCACATTGGAAATCAATGGGCAACACTTGACGCCTGAGGCAGGTGACGTGTTTTTTCTCAAGCTGGGGAGCAATCATAAATATTTTACGGATAATGACAATGCCTGGCATAAGTACTGGATTGTTTTCGACGGAAAAATGGCCACAACAATGGCAGATTTATATTTGCCTGATGATACGTATCTGTTCAAAAAATGCAATGTAAAAAAGCAATTTGAAAAAATATTCCGTCTGTCAAAAGAGGACATCAGCTATGAACGAATGGTGAATGCGATTACCTTAGAGCTTATGCAGATTTTTATGTATATAAAAAATGGTATAGAAATGAATAATGAAAGTATTGCCCATAAAATAAAAAGAATGCTTGATAAATCTGTCGAAAGTCATTTTAATCTTGATAACCTTTGTGAAGATGTGAATTATTCAAAAAATTATATTATTAACATTTTTAAAGAAGAATATGGTATGACACCATATCAGTACTACATGGAAAGGAAAATTGATGCTGCAAAAATGTATCTTATGCACACCAATATGAGTATCGGTGATATTGCAAAAGTTCTGCACTATGCTGATCAGCAGTATTTTTCCTCAAGCTTTAAAAGTGCAGTAGGCTGTTCACCGCTTGAATTCAGAAAAAGAATCAGAAAATAGACTTTTGTCAATTATTGTGATAATACTAACATTGTCTGTGATATATTCCGTTTAAAACGGTTATCAAAAGATGTATATTAATAGAGAAGGGAGCTGGAAATATGACAGAATCATTTTCCTTTTTTCTTGTAACGGATACTCATTATTATGACAGCTCATTCAAAAGCATGGGCAGGGCATATGAGGAAAGAAGCCGTACCGATCAGAAATGTGTTGCTGAAACACCGGCAATTGTTGATGCAGGCTTTGAACAGATAGCACAGGACAAAGATACGGATGTTATTCTTATTCCCGGTGATTTGGTTTATCGCGGTGAGTATCAGAGCCATGTTGGTTTCAGAGAAAGGCTGTATAAGCTTGCTGAGCAAGGGAAAAGGATTTATATTATTACGGCACGTCACGATTATTGTGAGGATGGTGAGCCTGCCGAATTTGACGGAGATCAGATAATACCTGTTAAGGGTATGCCGAGAGAAGAGCTGAGGGACTTTTACAAGGACTTTGGCTTTGACAGTGCAATCAGTGAGCATAAGGAAAGTATGAGCTATGTTGCACAAATTGCTGATGGAATCAGGCTGCTTGCACTGAATTGTGACGGTGACTGCAAGGATTTCAAGGGTATATGGGAGAACCAGATGCAGTGGGCACTGGAGCAGATTAAAGAGGCTCATGAAAGCGGCAATTACATATTTGCGATGACGCATTATCCGCTCTTGCCGTTCTCAGCGATTATGAATCTGATCGGTGATGCAAAGCTTACTGACTGGGAAACGGTTGCCACAACGCTTGCAGATGCAGGACTTGATTTGATTTTTACAGGGCATATGCATGCACAGGCGGTTACGGATTATACTACCAAAAGTGGTAATACCATTACAGATGTGCAGACAGGCTGTTTTGTGGGCTGTCCTTGTGCTTACAGAAAGGTTACCTTTGAGGATAACAATACGATAGATATTAAATCCTATACAATTGATGATTTTGATTATGATAAACAGGGCAAAACGGCAAGCGAGTATTTCCGCTGGCGTTTTGACAGAATGATTAACTGGAAAATGGAAGAAATACTTCCTGCGCCGGCAAAGAAAATCCTTGACAAATTCACCCTGAAAAAGCTTGGCAGACTGCTTTGCTTCAAGGTGGACAGGAGCATTGAAAATATGCTTGCAAAGGATGTGGGCGTTGAGCTTGTGCGTAATATATTCATAGGTAATGAGCCATATGTTAAGGGCACACCGATGTATGAAGCAATGGCAAAGCTGCTTAAAAGATTGCACCCCATTACGCATATCATTGAGAAAAAGATGGGTGCAAAAAATCCGATACTTTCAGATATTGATACCTTTATTCTTTCAATGATAGGGGATGAAAGGCAAAGGGACTATAATACCATTTTAGATTTAAATTGGAAAATGAACTGATAAAAAGGGGTAAAAATTTATGTCAGAATCAATTTTAAAACAGAGTGATCAAAAGTACATTAAAGGAAAAGAGTTTATTCTGTACCTTGTTGCCGTATTCTTTTATACAATGATGACAGGAACGGTAGGCTCATACAGAAATAAGTTTTTAGTTGATATTATTAAAATTAATGAAAATCATATTTCGCTGTTCAACATTCTTGTTGCAGTTATTCCTTTTATACTCAATATTTTCATAACAATGTATATTGACGGAAGAAAAATCGGAAAAAGCGGAAAGTTCCGTCCGCTTGCACTTTTAGTTGCAATCCCTACAGGAATATTTCTTGTCCTTTCATTTTGGGCACCGTCAGTTCTGGTTGATGGCTATGGCACATCAAAGCTTATAACAACACTTCTTATGATTTATCTTACTACGGTTGCCGTTGCATGGTCTGTATGCACCAACTTTGGCGACAGCGTTAATAAGATTGCTATCGTTATGACGCCAAACCAAAAAGAGCGTGATACGGTTATGTCATTTAGGGGTATTGTTTCGGCAGTCGGTAACTCTGCACCCCTTGTTGTCGAACTGGTTTTAGCGCTTGTTATAAAGAGCCAGATGCTCCTTTATATTGCAATAGCTTCTCTTTGCGGTGTGCTGGGTATTATCACAATGCTTCTCGGAATGAAAACTGTTCGTGAAAGAGTTACATACAGCAATGAAAAGAAAAATCCTATAGAAGGTTTTGTAGATGTTCTTAAAAACAAATATGTCTGGCCGATTATTATTTCCGAATTCCTTAAAAGCTTCAGAGGTATAGCAACATATGTCGGTATTTTCCTTGCAGATGCTCTTTTAGGTCCTAATAAATTCCTTCTTTTTGGTCTGCCGACAGGTATTGGTACCGCAGTAGGTATGCTTGTTATCAATTTCTTATTAAAGAAATTTAATTCAAAGCAGTTATATATCGCCAGCGGTATTTATTCACTTATTGCAAATACGGCAGCATTTGCAGTCGGTTATACATACTTCAAGAATCCGAGCCCTGTAATGCAGGTTGTGTTTGTCGTATTCTTGTTCCTTATCGGCTTGCAGTTTGGTGCTTCAAATCTTCTTCCTACAATGTTTCAGGCTGATGCGCTTGAGTCAATCGAGCTTGATACAGGCAAGAGACTTGACGCTTCGTTGCCGTTTGTTATAGGCATATTTACCATGATTTCCGGTACAATTGCATCTGCTCTTGCTCCACAGGCACTTTTAAGAGAAAATATCATTGGTTATATTCAGGCTCCTAAGGGCTATGACGGATATCTGCCTCAAAGTGAGCATACAAAGATTATGCTTCTGTTCTTCTATACAGTGGTTCACGGCATTATGATGTTCCTTGCAGGTGTTCCGTTCTTCTTCTACAAGCTTACAGGCAAGACAAAGGAAGAGGTTCACGAAAAGGTCCTTGCGCAGAGAGCTTCTCTTGAAAATAAGGACGCGGAGTAATTTAAAATCAAAAAAGGATTTGCCGTATTTTGGCAAATCCTTTTTATTTTTATGGATAAGAAAAATTGCATATAATTATGATAGACTGAAATAAATCCGGTGATTTTATGTTTTATCAATTTGACGATGATGTTGTCAGTGTAAGTACGGATGAGCTTAACGATAATATTCTGACTATCGGTTATGTGAACATACAGGAACTGTCTGATATTTACCGGCGGTTTGACTTTTTTATGCAGTCAGTTGAGAAATGCAAGGAAAAAAGCAGCTTTTTCTCTTCGGATATTGAGGTGTATGACAGATATTGCTTTGTAAAACTGAATGTTGTAAATGTATCTGATGCTGATGGACTGGGTAATTGCTTTGCACTTTTTATCAAGAAGAATCTTTTGCTTATTGTCAATGTACTTGACCGGAGCTGCTCAAACCGTGATATATTTATGCGTGTTATGTCAAAAATTTCCTGTGAAAACATTACACTTGAAAAGCTTGTCTGCTCCTTTTTTGAAGAGCTGATATCAGGTGATAATAAAAAGCTTGAGGGTGCAGAATTTGAAATCAATTCCCTTGAGGAAACTGTTCTGAAAAATAAAGCAGATAAAAATTTTAATATGAAGCTGCTGAATATGAAAAAAGAGCTGCTTACACTCAGGGGATATTATGAGCAGCTGATTGATATCAGTGAGGCTTTGCGCGAGAATGAAAATGAAATATTTGAGGAGAACGGTCTGAGGGCATTTCATATTTTTACCGATAAAGCCATAAGGCTTAAGGAAAATGTTGATTTATTAAGGGACAGTGTTGTGCATTTGTGGGATGCATATCAGGCTTATCTTAATATGCGTCTGAATCAGAGTATGAAAGTATTTACGCTGATGACAACTATCTTTTTTCCGCTTACCGTTATTGTAGGCTGGTATGGTATGAATTTTGAGTTTATGCCTGAGCTTCACTGGAGGTACGGATATTTATATGTAATCGTTTTCTCAGTTCTTGTTGTAGCCGTTCTGTATCTTTGGTTCAAAAAGAAAAAGTGGCTTTAGATTTTTAAATGTGCTAAAATAATTACAGGCGGTGATAAAATGGATTATATTGCAGGGTACACATCTCCGATAGGTGAAATTCTTCTGGCAAGTGACGGAGAAAATTTAATAGGCTTATGGTTTGAAAATCAGAAATATTTTAAGAATACATTATCATCTGATTATGAGGAAAAAGAGCTTCCGATTTTTGAAAAGGTGTTTTCTTGGCTGGATAGGTATTTTGGTGGTGAAAAGCCTGAGACAGACTTTCCCATTAAGCCGAGAGGCAGTGCATTCAGGCAGCAGGTGTGGAAACGGCTTACACAGGTTCCATATGGAGAAACGATTACCTATGGCGAAATTGCAAAAGAAATGACAGGCGGACTGAAGTCTGCACAGGCAGTGGGAGGTGCAGTAGGGCATAACCCAATAAGTATCATCATACCCTGCCATAGAGTTGTGGGAGCAAATGGAAATCTTACAGGCTATGCCGGAGGGATAGACAAAAAGGTGTATCTGCTGAATCTTGAAAGTGAATAAGAAAAATCCGGCTTAAGATTTACTTAAGCCGGATTTTTTATATTTCATTATTTATCCTTTTAACTTGTCGGTTTTTGGGTGCAATTCCTGCTGATATACCTGCGATTTTACCGTTTTTCATTCTCCTTTACTTTTTGGATTTATAATAAAGCATACAATGACAATATCCCTCAAAGTCAGGATCGTTTATCTGCTCTTTGAATTCTTTGCACATACATTTATTCTCTTCAGATTTTTCTATTCGGCAGGGACAATATCCGCCTGTTTTTTTCAGGCCTTCCTTTATTGACTGTACAATTTCTTTATCCGGATTCAAAGTGATTTTCATTTGTGTACCTCCATACAATTTGATATGTTAACTTAATTATACATAAAAAATTGTATTAAAACTGTGACTAAGTCTCATTTCTGAAAAAATATTTTAAAAATAGAGGTCTGTATTCGTTTTCACGGATACAGGCTCTTGCTTGGCTATATATTCCGCTTTTCTTTCACAGTTACCCATATTTCGGTTCTGTAGTCAGGTGATGTCATAACACCTGCCGGATATGCCTCAATATCCATTTCATACGTCGGCTCATAATTTGCCGTCGAAAAAAATTCCGAGCATATTTTATGCCAGGTGTTCTGAATGGCATCCGGCATAGGGCCTATGCATTCAAATACTGCCCATGTGCGTGCGGGGATTTCCTTGACGCTGAATCCGTCAGGTATTTCAGTATTGTCACCGCATACTGCAGCAATGGAGTATTCAAAGGTTTTCTTGTTGTTCGGTGTGTTGCCGTAGCATATGCCGAAGATGTTTGTCTTGTCCGTTGTCAGATCAAACAGCTTTTGCACTGTTCCGTCCTGATGCGACTGAGTCCAGAAATCAGGTATGGTGTTTTTGTTCTGCTCATCATCAATACTATGCGTACTGATTTTTTCCAGCACCTTGAATGCATCCTTTTTTACAATTTTGTAATCCATAATATTACCACCTTTTAAATGAATTTCAACAGAAAGACGTGAAAATGATTTCAGCGGTGAGTTGTTTTTCTTAGCCTGCGATGGAGTAATTCCGTGAAACCTTGAAAATGCTCTTGAAAAGCTTTCAGGTGTATCATATCCGTATTTCAGTGCGATATCAATTACCTTTTCATCTGTACCGCTTAACTCGTTGCCGGCGAGAGTTAATCTGCGGTTTCTGATATATTCACCCAGTGAATAATCACACAGTATATTGAAAATCCTCTGAAAATAAAATGCGGACAATCCTGATTGTGCTGCAATTTCTTCTATATCCAAATCATCCGTAAGATGCTCTTCAATATAGTCAATTGCGTTTTGCAACCCCTGCATATAGTTCATAGCTTCAACCCTTTCTGCTGAGATTATTATAGAACAGCTGATTTTTATATTCCTGATATTTTATGCAATTTAATGTCAGATAAAAATAAGAAAATCAGGACTGAACATTCAATCCTGATTGTATTTTATTATTTCTTTTTGAATTTGTCAAAAAAGCCTTCCTTGCTTTTAGGCGGAACATAGTTCTTGTCAAACTGCTTTAAAAGCTCTTTCTGTTCATCTGTAACGGATTTCGGAATATCGACAATGATTCTTACATGCTCGTCACCCTTGCCCATACCATTGAGACGCTGTATACCCTTGTTGCCCTTAAGGGTGAATACTTCACCGGGTTGTGTTCCTGCAGGGATATTCAGCTTTGTATCTCCTTCAAGAGTAGGCACCTGGATTTCAGCACCGAGAGTTGCCTGAACAAATGAAATATGTCTGTCAACCCATACATCATATCCGTCACGGTTAAAGTAAGGGTGTTTTTTGATATTGACAACTACTTTGAGGTCGCCTGCAGGTCCGCCGTTTGTACCGTCGTTTCCGAAGCCTCTTACATTGACTACCTGGTTGTTATCAATACCGGCAGGAATGTTGATGTCAATTTTCTTTCTTGCACGCACCTTGCCCTTGCCGTTACATTTATGGCATGGTGAGGTGATAATTTTTCCTGTTCCGCCGCAGCGGTTACAGGTTTTCTGTGTGGTCATTACACCAAATGGGCTTCTCTGCTGAACATTGATTACACCTCTGCCCTGACATTCAGGACAGGTAGTAGGGGATGTGCCCTTTGCAGCACCCGAACCGCCGCATTCGCTGCAGTCCATAACACGCATAACCTCAATGGTTTTCTTGCAGCCCTTTGCTGCCTCTTCAAAGGTAAGACTGACAGCCGTCTGCAAATCACGTCCTCTTTGCGGAGCGTTAGGATTTCTGCCTCCTCCGCCAAAACCGCCGCCGAAGAAGGATGAGAAAATATCTCCCAAATCGATATCACCGTCAAAGCCAAAGCCGCCGCCGAAGCCTGCTCCGCCCTGACCTGCACCATAATTAGGATCAACTCCTGCAAAGCCGAACTGGTCGTAACGTGCTTTTTTCTGTGGATCGGATAAAACCTCATATGCTTCGTTGCATTCCTTGAACTTTGCCTCTGCCTCCGCATTGTCAGGATTCAGGTCTGGATGATATTTCTTTGCTGTCTTTCTGTATGCTTTTTTTATTTCATCGTCGCTGGCACCCTTGTTTACGCCGAGCACCTCGTAGTAGTCTCTTTTATTCTCAGGCATTTATTTGCCCCCAATCTAAGTAAAATGAAAAAACAAATTCAGAATCCTAACTCTGATTTGTTTTTATATATTACAGACTGCGAGAAATGGAGATGAATTTTATTTTCTTGCGATAATTGCTGTACAAGTGTACTGCTTTATCGCAAAAAATGAAAAACGCACAACCAACTTGTGAATTTGATATTCACAAGTTGGTTAGATTTTATAATTACTTTAATCTTTTCAAATTCAAACCATTTATTGTGCGTGGTTCAGCCCATTTATCACGGTCTGAATTTATTAGTTATCGTCAACCTCTGTGTAATCAGCATCGGTATAACCTGCGTCAGCGCCGCCTGCAGCCTGTGTTGGGTCAAAGCCTGCTCCTGCTGCGTTCGGATCTGCACCTGCAGCCTGTGCTGCCTGATAAAGCTTCTGAGAAACCTCATAGAATTTATTCTGTAAGTCCTCCTGAGCTGTCTTGATTGCGTCAAGATTTTCGCCCTTGAGAGCTTCCTTAAGTGTATCTACCTTTGTCTGAAGAGCAGATTTATCATCAGCTGAGAATTTGTCGCCGTCCTCAGAGATGAGCTTTTCTGTCTGATATACCATCTGGTCAGCATTGTTTCTGAGGTCGATAGCCTCTCTCTTCTTCTTATCCTCTTCAGCAAACTGTTCAGCTTCTTTAACAGCCTTGTCAATATCTTCCTTGCTCATATTGGATGATGCAGTGATTGATATAGCCTGCTCCTTGCCTGTGCCGAGATCCTTTGCTGATACGTGAACGATACCGTTGGCATCAATATCAAATGTTACTTCGATCTGAGGAACACCGCGTCTTGCAGGGAGAATTCCGTCAAGATGGAACATACCGAGTGTCTTGTTGTCCTTAGCGAACTCTCTTTCACCCTGAAGAACGTGTACCTCTACGGATGTCTGATTGTCAGCAGCAGTTGAGAAAATCTGGCTCTTCTTTGTAGGAATGGTTGTATTTCTTTCAATGATAACGGTGTTAATGCCGCCCATTGTTTCGATACCGAGTGAAAGCGGAGTTACGTCGAGAAGGAGGAGACCCTTAACGTCGCCGCCGAGTACACCGCCCTGAAGTGCAGCACCCATAGCAACACATTCATCAGGATTGATGCCCTTGAATGGTTCTTTACCGCTGAATTTCTGAATAGCCTCCTGAACAGCAGGGATTCTTGTTGAACCGCCTACAAGGAGAATCTTGTCAATCTCGTTCATAGAAAGACCTGAATCGCTCATAGCCTGACGTACAGGACCCATTGTTGCTTCTACAAGGTCAGCAGTCATTTCATTGAACTTAGCTCTTGTGAGTGTAAGCTCAAGGTGCTTAGGACCTGTTGCATCTGCTGTGATGAATGGGAGAGAAATCTGAGCAGTTGTCATACCTGAAAGGTCAATCTTTGCCTTTTCAGCTGCTTCCTTAACTCTCTGCATAGCCATTTTGTCGCCTGAAAGGTCAATGCCGTTGTCCTTTTTGAATTCAGCAACAATCCAGTCCATAACCTTTTTATCAAAGTCGTCACCGCCGAGACGGTTGTTACCTGCTGTAGCAAGTACCTCCTGAACACCGTCGCCCATTTCGATGATTGAAACATCGAAGGTACCGCCGCCGAGATCGTATACCATTACCTTCTGGTCATCTTCCTTGTCAATACCGAAAGCAAGAGCAGCAGCAGTAGGCTCGTTGATGATTCTCTTTACCTCAAGACCTGCGATTTTACCTGCATCCTTTGTTGCCTGACGCTGTGCGTCTGTGAAATAGGCAGGAACTGTGATAACAGCCTCTGATACTGTTTCGCCAAGATAAGCCTCAGCATCAGCCTTAAGCTTCTGAAGGATAATTGCAGAAATTTCCTGAGGAGTATAAGCCTTTCCATCAATTGTTACTTTGTAATCTGAGCCCATATGTCTCTTGATTGAAGAGATTGTCTTATCAGGGTTTGTGATAGCCTGACGCTTTGCAACGTTACCTACCATTCTTTCGCCGTCTTTTGAAAAAGCAACAACGGACGGAGTTGTTCTTGCGCCCTCAGCGTTTGCGATTACTACGGATTCACCGCCTTCAATAACACTGACGCAGCTGTTTGTTGTACCTAAATCAATACCGATAATCTTTGACATAATCATTGTCCTCCTTATAATTAGTTGGCTGTTTTAACCATTGCGGGTCTTACAACCTTATCATTTATTTTATAGCCCTTTTGGAATACATCGGTGATTACGTTTGTTTCCAACTCCTCATCCTCAATGTGCATTACTGCATTGTGGAAGTTGGGATCAAACTGCTCGCCGCTTTCGCCGTAGGCTGTAACACCAAGCTTTTCAAGTGTTGCCATAAGACCGTCATAGGTCATCTGAACACCCTTTTTAAGTCCTTCATAATCCTCCTGTTCGTTTGACAAGGCTCTTTCAAGATTGTCTATTACAGGGAGAAGCTCACCTACTGTCTTGGCAGTTGCGAAGCTGAAGGTTTCGCTTTTTTCCTTTTCGGAACGTTTGCGGAAATTTGCATATTCGGCAGTAATTCTCAGGAGCTGTTCCTTTGTGTCAGCAAGCTCCTTTTCAAGAGGGTTTACTTCTTCTTCAGCTTTTTCCTCTTTTGTTACTTCCTCTTTGATTTCCTTTTCTTCGTTTACTTTTTCATTTTTCTTTTTACTCATTTCGTACCTCCTTTTGAGAGCAGAGCATCTACTGTATTAAATATATATTCCACACAGGGAATAATACGCTGATAGTCAATTCTTGTTGAGCCTATCATTCCCAAAGCGGCAACCTGGTTGTTGCCGTATGTGAATTTTGAAAGAATGGTTGAGGTGTTTTTTAATTCGTATAACGGATTTTCATCACCTATAAACATGGTACGCCTTGCATTTGTTTTGGCGAACTGCTTTGAAAAATCAATCAGCTTTTCTTTATCCGCAAGGAATGAAAGAATTTTGTAAACCTCGTTTCCCAAATCCTCGTGGGAAAGCAGATTGGTTTCGCTTTCGATATTCAGCTTGCTTTGTGATGCCTCACTGCACAAGGAACAGAGAGAGGTGAGCACCGGCAGAAGGTCAAACACTCTTTCTCTTGCTATCAGCACTGAGCGCTGAATCAGTGAAAGATTGACATCCGTAAGCGGTGTGCCGACGAACAGCCTGTTGACTACCTCGTAGAATAACAATCTGAATTCATCATCAATCGGACACGGAATATTGATTAATGATGATTTTATTTTGCTGCCTACCGTAAGCATTACAAGCATTGCCTTTGAATTGCCTGCAGGTATAAGGTCTATACCCTGTATGCAGTCCAGCGGATCTTCAACCGAACAACAGAAGCCGATGCAGTGTGTGTACTGTGCCAACAACTTGGCTGCATCCGAGAGCAGACGTTCCGGATCACCGGAGTTAACGGAAAGCGTTTCAGTGATCACTTTTTTATCGTAGGCTGAAATGCTCTTCGGCACCATAATGCTGTCAACATAATATCTGTATGAAGCCTTGCTTGGTACACGCCCTCCGCTGGTATGCCTTTGTTCAAGGTAACCGAGCTCTGAAAGGTAAGCCATTTCATTTCTTACAGTGGCACTGGAAACGGAGTAGGGAAGAAGCTGGCATAATGTTTTTGAACCCATTGGTTCGCCTGTCTGAATATAATGCTCTATGATTAAGCTGAGTATTGCCAGACGTCTTTCACTTATCATCCTTTCCACACCTCTTTGTGATTCTTTGCTGTTAGCACTCTAAATGCCTGAGTGCTAACTCTGTTATAATACTATATCTATTTTGCTGATTTGTCAATAGTTTTTTCCTAAAAATGAAAAAAATTCATCATTTGGAAACAAATATATGTGCATAGATAATATAATGGTATATAAAATAAATAAATCCTGAGTATATAAACAATACTCAGGATTTATATTTATTATACTATTTTATTATTTAAGCAGGGCACGGTACATTTTAATGTACTCGTTTGCACTCTTACCCCAACTCATATCACAGTCAAGTGCACGCTTAACCAGTGTGCTCCATCCGTCACTGTAATATGCATCATGTGCACGGTAAATTGCTCCGAGCATATCGTATGCATCATATGTTTTGAAGGTGAATCCATTTCCTTCACCGTCGCCGCAGTCTGTGATAGAGTCCTTGAGTCCTCCTGTTTCACGGACAATTGGCAATGTACCATATCGGAGTGCTACCATTTGTGAAAGACCGCAAGGCTCTGATTTACTCGGCATCAGGAACATATCTGCACCGGCATAGATTTTTCTTGCAAGGTCAGGAACAAAGCCGATTGTGATACCTACCTTGTCAGGATATTTGTCGTGCAGATAGCGGAAGTAGTTTTCATACTGCCATTCACCGCTGCCCAGAACAACGTACTGAATATTGCGTTCGCAGATGCTCTTCTCCAGCACCTCTTTCATAAGGTCCACACCCTTGTGACCAACAAGACGGCTGACAATTCCGATTACAGGAACATTGGCATCTACATTCATACCCATCATTTTCTGAAGCTCAGCCTTGTTCACAGCCTTATTTGAAAAATCTTCAGCACTGTAATTTGCCCATATATCCTTATCTGTTTCAGGGTTATAGCCGTCCACATCAATACCATTAAGTATGCCGCAGAGCTTCCAGCTTCTCTGATTGAGAATCGGATCAAGTCCGTGACTGAACCAAGGATCAAGTATCTCCTTAGCATATGTGGGTGATACGGTAGTAACCTTATTGGCACATTCAATACCGGCCTTCATAAAGTTAACCAGTCCGTCATAAAGAATGAGGTTGTTATATTCAGGTGCGATACCGAGTACGTCGTTAAGGAGCTCGTCTCCGTATTTGCCCTGATACTGGATATTATGTATTGTGAAAACAGTTTTTATATTTTCAAATCCCATTCTGTTTGCATAATAGCAGCTGTAATAAAGCGGAGTAAGCGCACTCTGCCAGTCATTACAGTGAATGATATCCGGTTTCCAGTCGATAACAGGGATGATTTCCAGTGCGGCTCTTGCAAAGAATGCAAAACGCTCAGCATCATCATAGTGGCCGTAAATTCCGTCTCGCTTGAAATAATACTGATTATCAAGGAAATAGTAAATAACACCGTTTGCTTTTGCCTCAAAGATTCCGCAGTACTGTCTTCTCCATGAAACAGGAACAGAAATTGAGGTAATAAATTTCATTTTATCCTTATATTCCTGCTTGATGTTGTCGTAGAGCGGCATTACCACGCGGCAGCCGATCAGTCTTTTTCTGAGCGCTACAGGCAGTGAGCCGGCAACATCACCGAGTCCGCCGGATGCCATAAATGGGAGTGCTTCAGATGCAACGTATAAAACTTTCATATCCTTAACCTTTCTTATACTCTTGTATTCTTTGTCAAGCAGATAGGGAAGGTTTTTGCACCTGCCAGCTCAACACCGTCTTTTATATCAACATTTTTATCAGATATGATACAGCTTATTTTAGCATTGTTTCCGATAACCGTATCCTGCATAAGGATGGAATCCTTAACAACTGTATCTTTTCCGATTTTTACGCCCTTGAAGATGATGCAGTTTTCAACTGTTCCTTCAATGATGCATCCGTCTGCCACAAGAGAATTTTTCAGTGAAGAATCCGGACCGTAAAGAGTAGGCATATCGTCACGCTCTTTTGTGGAAATAGGGTGCTTGAACAGCTTTTTCCTGTTTTCCTTTTCAAGAACAGACATTGAAATATCATAATAGCTCTGGATAGAATCAATGGTTCCTACAAAGCTGTCCGTTGCGTCAAAGGCGTGTATTTTAAGATTTTTGATATTCGCCATAATGATGCTGCGCTGGTATGAGATTTCATTCTTGGAATGGGCGGTTGTAACAAGTGATTCGAGAAGATACTTCTTCATAATCATAATGTTGCAGGAATAGAAGACCTCATCATCTGTCTTTTTGTCGAGACTCATCTCAGTGATTCTGCCATTTTCGTCAACCTTGTCAAAGGTGAGCACAGAGCCGATATTCTTAGGTGTTTTACCCTTTACACCTAAAATTGTAATATCTGCACCGCTTTCCTCGTGGGCATCGAATAATTCTCTGTAATCTGCTGAAACAACGTGGTTGCAGTCAGACATAAGTACATAGTCCTGATTTGACTGACGGAGAAAATTCATATTGCCGTAAATTGCGTCAATTCTGTTTCCCCACATTGTGGCACTGCCGATTGAAAAAGGAGGCAGAAGATAAAGACCGTCTGTCTTTCTGCTTAAATCCCAAGGCTTGCCTGTTCCCACGTGGTCCATAAGTGACTGGAAATTTGCGTTCGTTACCACACCGATTTTTGCAATTCCGCTGTCAACCATATTTGAAAGAGGAAAGTCAATCAGACGAAAGCGTGAGCAAAACGGAACAGAGCCCATTGTTCTCATAGCGGTGAGGGAGTCAAGAGCCTCCTCATGAATATTTGCAAATACAATACCTAAAACTTTTTTACCGTTCATTGACTTATACCTCCTCTCCTGATTTTACCATTACTCCGGGTGCTACATATGTTCCTTTTGTAATCGTGGCACCGGCACCGATTACCGGAATTCCCCATTCCTCAGGGTTTTCAAGCTGTTCCGGAATTTCACCGATTTTGGCATCCTCTTCAATCACTGCATTTTCTGCAATGATTGAATAGTAAACCTTAGCACCTTTTTTTATAACTGCACCGGGCATGATTACACTGTATTTAACATCAGCATCTTCCTCAATGACAACGTTTGATGATACCACGCTGTAATCAACGTTGCCCTCAATCTCACAGCCTTCGCTGATTGATGAGTTTTCAACAACAGCATTTTTGCCTATGTAGTGCGGCGGAGCCATAGGATTTCTTGAATAAATTCTCCAGCTTGTATCGCTTAAATCAAGGTCAACGTTCGGATTGATGATATCCAGATTTGCTTCCCAGAGTGAGTCAATTGTTCCTACATCCTTCCAGTAGCCCTTGAATGGGAATGCAAACATCCTCTCGCCTGCATCAAGCATTGTAGGAATGATGTTTTTGCCGAAATCGTTTGAAGAGCCTTCCGTGTTTTCATCCTGAATGAGATACTGCTTAAGCTTATCCCAGCTGAATACGTAAACGCCCATTGAAGCCTTGTTGCTCTTTGGCTTTTCAGGCTTCTCAGCAAATTCGTAAATTTCATCATTGTCCTTTGTTGCAAGGATACCGAAACGTGATGCCTCTTCCCAAGGTACTTCAAGTACTGCTATGGTGCAGGCTGCATCATTCTTTTTGTGGAAATCAACCATTTTTGCATAATCCATTTTATAAATATGGTCACCTGAAAGGATAACAACATATTCAGGATCATATTTTTCAATAAAATTGATGTTCTGGTAGATTGCGTTTGCAGTGCCTTTATACCATTCTGCACCGCCGATTGCCTCGTATGGTGAAAGAACGTGAATTCCTCCCTGCTGACGGTCAAGATCCCAGGGTTGACCGTTGCCGAGATAATCATTAAGCTCCAAAGGCTGATACTGTGTTAAAACACCTACGGTATAAATACCGCTGTTAACGCAGTTTGAAAGCGGAAAATCAATGATTCTGTAATTGCCGCCGTAAGGTACAGCAGGCTTTGCAATGTTTTTTGTCAGAACTCCCAGTCGGCTGCCCTGACCGCCTGCAAGCAGCATTGCAACAACGTTTGATTTGTGTGCCATTTTTTATCTCCTTTAGTTTTTCTTTTTTGTTTCTTTTTTCTCAAGATATATTGCGGAAAGTCCGTTCAGCTTTACACCGATGCTCTGGTCAAGGCCGTGCATCGGAAATTTCTTAGCTTTGTATGTTCCGGATATACGCGGTTTTGTGCCGCCGTATTTTTCAAGGGAGGTGTCAAGAACTACCTTGTATGTTGCATTTTCAGGTACACCGATTCTGTACTCGTCAAAGCTGTTCGGCGTAAAGTTAAATATAGCAATAAGCTCCTTGCCTTTTTTGTCAATTCTTCTGAATGCTATAATGGAATTTGCATTGTCCTCACTTGATATCCACTGGAAGCCCTCCCAGCTGTAATCAATCTCCCAAAGAGCAGAATGATTTTTATAGAATGTATTCAGCTCTTTGGTGAAGCCGAGCATTTTTCTGTGCTTTTCATAATCCAGCAGCAGCCAGTCAAGTCCCTGCTTGTAGTTCCACTCAATGAATTGTCCGAATTCACTGCCCATAAATAACAGCTTTTTTCCGGGATGAGCAAACATATATGCAAGGAAGAGACGCAAGCCGTCGAACTTCATATCGTAGTCGCCCGGCATCTTATTTATAAGACTTGCCTTGCCGTGTACAACCTCATCGTGGCTGATAGGTAAAACAAAGTTTTCGCTGAAAGCATAGAAAAAGCTGAAGGTAATACAGCTGTGATTTCCTTTTCTGAAAAGAGGATCCATAGAAGTGTAGCGAAGCATATCGTTCATCCAGCCCATATTCCACTTGAAGTTGAAACCGAGACCGCCGATGTCGGTAGGCATTGTCATCATCGGCCAGGCTGTTGATTCCTCAGCAATCATCATTACCTCAGGGTGTTCGCTGAACATTGCACAGTTGAGCTCCTTGAAAAATTCAACTGCCTCAAGATTTTCACGTCCGCCGTTTTTGTTTGGTGTCCATTCTCCGTTTTCTCTGCCGTAGTCAAGATAAAGCATGGATGCTACTGCATCAACTCGCAGGCCGTCAAAATGGAATTTATCAACCCAGTACATAGCCGATGAAATCAGGAAGGATTTAACCTCGTTCTTGCCGTAATCAAAAACTCTTGTTCCCCATTCCTTGTGTTCACCTTTTTTCAGATCGGAATATTCGTAGGTGCACTCTCCGTCAAATTCATAAAGTCCGTATGCATCTTTAGGAAAATGTGCAGGAACCCAGTCAAGAATCACTCCGATTTCAGCCTTATGGCAGGAGTCAATAAAATACATTAAGTCCTCAGGCTTTCCGTATCGTGATGTGGGAGCAAAGTAGCTTGTAACCTGATATCCCCATGAGCCGTCAAAGGGATATTCCATTATCGGCATCATTTCGATATGCGTGTAGCCCATATCCTTTACGTAGGGAATAAGCTCATCTGCCATTTGACGGTAGGACAGGAAATCACCGTTTTCGTGCTGCTTCCATGAGCCGAAATGGATTTCATAAATATTGACAGGCTTTTCAAGAATGTTTCCATTCTTTGATTTTTTATACCACTTTTCATCTTTCCACTTGTACTCAATATCTCCGTAAACCTTGGATGCAGTTCCGGGACGTGTTTCAGCGTGGAAAGCATAAGGGTCAGCCTTCATATTTATTCCGCCGCTTTTTGTGCGTATTGCATATTTATAGCAGTCAAAGACCAATATATCATCCATTTCGATTTCCCATATGCCGGGTGAAATCTGATTCATGATATTAATATTTTCATCCCAGCCGTTGAAATCACCCACAACAGAGACAGCGACTGCGTGCGGTGCCCACACTCTGAAAACAAATCGTCCGTCATTTATTTTATGACAGCCGAAGAATTCATATGACTTATAGTTTTTTCCGCTGTGGAAAAGATAGAGCGGAAATTCATATTCATGTTTTATTTTCGACATTTTACATCTCCTTCTCGGACAGACAAACAAATCGAATCGGAAACTTTACGTTATATTCGACTCTTGTTTGGCTAATTATCACATGTGAAACCGACCTTTTTCCGCCTGTCGGTTTCTATATAACAACATAATAACACTATTACAAAGAATAATCAAGTTGTTTTTGTTCAGTTTGTTACAAAAAAAAACATAAATTTATAAAAATATGTGTAATTTGTCGCAATGGCATAAACTGAAATTTAATAAATTAACCATTTTTGGTATTGAATGTAAGCGGATACATATGTTATAATATAAAAGATTTATTAATAGCAGGGAAGGGTGATGCTATGAAGGAAATAATTATTGCATACCCTGTAAAAGCCACTGCTTTGCAGCTTCGTTCCATGCTTGAAAATGAAGGATTTCATGTTTCATATGTTTGTGCAACAGGTGCAAGTGTTCTGAGCATTGCTCAGGATCTGCGTGAGGGTGTTGTTGTCTGTGCTTCCATTTTAAGTGATATGGGTGCAGGAATACTTTCAGAACATCTGCCGGTAGGATTTGATGTTGTGGCACTGTCTAAAAACGGCAGGGAAGAGTATATGGGCAATCTTATTAATCTGCCCCTTCCGGTTCACAGAGATGAATTTTTACAGACGGTTTCCATTCTTGTCAGCACACGCTCCTCCTTCACTCAGCGAAAGGGCAATGATAATGAAATTATTTCAAATGCAAAGCTGATTCTGATGAACAGTAAAAATATTACGGAGAGTCAGGCACACCAGTATCTGCAGAAGGAAAGTATGCATACAGGCAAGAAGATTGTTGACCTGGCAAAGGAAATTATAAATGATTTTACCGAATAAATGAAGGACTGATTATTTATGAAATTTACAAAAATGCACGGCTGCGGCAATGATTATGTATACATTGATTGCTTTAAGGAAAATGTCGAAGATGAGGAGAAGGCAGCAATTATTTTATCGGACCGCCATTTTGGCGTAGGCGGTGATGGTATGATATTGATTAAAAAGGGTACCAAAGCAGATTTTGAAATGGTTATGTATAATGCTGATGGTTCAAGAGGTGCAATGTGCGGAAATGGTATACGCTGTGTTGCAAAATATGTTTATGATAATAAACTGACGGATAAAACCTCAGTTTCAATTGAATCTATGGGTGCGGTAAAATATATTGACCTGACTGTTGAAAACGGTGTGGCCGTAAGTGCCAGAGTTGATATGGGTGCACCGATATTGAAATCGGCTGATATTCCTGTTAACAGCGATAATGAAAAGGTTGTGAATGAAAAAATCACAATCGGCACAAGAGATTTTAATATGACCTGTGTCTCAATGGGCAATCCGCACGCTGTTATGTTTATTGATGAAAGTCCTAAGGATTTTGATTTGAATTATTATGGTGCTTTGTTTGAGAGCAATACCGATGTTTTCCCTGACAGAGTGAATGCAGAATTTGCAAAAGTGATTGACAGGAAAAATATTGAAATGCGTGTTTACGAACGCGGCACAGGGGAAACACTGGCCTGCGGAACAGGTACCTGTGCAACGGTTGTTGCGGCAATTCTGAATGGACTAGTGGATAATGATGTTACCGTGCATCTTCTCGGCGGAGACCTGCAGATCAGCTGGAGCGGAAATGAGGGTGACAGCGTGTTTATGACAGGTCCTGCAGCAACTGTGTTTACAGGTGAAATTGATATATAATCCGTTTAATAAACTCTATGGAGGTTTAAATATATGAAGATTAATGAAAATTTTTTGAAGATTGAGGCAAGCTATCTTTTCTCAACTGTTGCAAAAAAACAGAGAGAATATCAGGCAGCTCACCCTGAGGCTGATGTAATCCGCCTTTCAATCGGTGATGTAACAAAGCCGCTTGCACCTGTGGTTATTGAGGCTATGCATAAGGCTGTTGACGAGATGGCAAGCGAGGACACCTTCAGAGGTTATCCGCCTGAGTATGGATATGATTTCATTCTTGAGGCAATTCAGAAGCACGATTATACTGACAGGGGAATTGATATTGCTAAGGATGAAATATTCCTTTCAGACGGCGCAAAATCAGACTGCGGTAATATCGGTGATATCTTTGCAGTAGACAACAAGGTTGCAATCTGTGACCCTGTTTACCCTGTTTATGTTGATACGAATATTATGGCAGGCAGAAGCGGCGAGAAAAACGAGGACGGTTTGTGGTCAAATATCATTTATATGCCTTGTACTGCAGAGAATCATTTTACACCTGATATCCCTGAGGAAATTCCGGATGTAATTTATCTTTGTTTCCCAAACAATCCTACCGGTATGGTTGCTACAAAGGAGCAGCTGAAGAAATGGGTTGACTTTGCAAATGCGCATAACTCACTGATTCTTTTTGACTCAGCCTATGAAGCATTTGTTGTTGATGATAATATTCCGAAGTCGATTTATGAAATTGAGGGTGCTAAAACCTGTGCGATTGAGCTTCGCTCATTCTCAAAGACGGCAGGCTTTACAGGTATGCGCTGCGGTTATACTGTAGTTCCTAAGGACTTGAAGTTTAACGGGACAAGCCTTAATCCTATGTGGGCCCGCCGTCAGGCTACAAAGTTCAACGGTGTATCCTATATTACACAGAGAGCTGCTGAGGCAATTTACACTGAAGAGGGTCAGAAACAGATTAAAGAGGCACTTTCCTATTATCAGAAGAATGCAAGAGTGATTTATGACGGACTCTGTGATGCAGGCTTTGAATGCTACGGCGGTGTAAATTCACCATATGTATGGCTCAGGGTTCCTGAGGGATATACCTCATGGGAGTTCTTTGATGAACTGCTTGAAAAATGCCAGGTTGTAGGCACACCGGGTTCAGGCTTCGGTCCTGCCGGTGAAGGCTATTTCAGATTAACAGCTTTCGGCAATGCCGAAAAGACTGTTGAAGCAGTTGAAAGAATCAAGGCAGTATATAAAAAATAATTAAAATGCAGTGATACTGCAAAAAGTATATATAATCAATGTTGGAGGTTTAAATTTATGAAAAAGACAGAACAGCTCTATGAGGGCAAGGCAAAAAAAGTTTGGGCAACAGAAGATCCTGATATTGTAATCGTGGATTACAAGGATGATGCAACCGCATTCAACGGTCTTAAAAAAGGCACAATCGTTGGTAAGGGTGTTGTCAACAATAAAATGTCAAACTATCTTATGCAGATTCTTGAGAAGAAGGGTGTTCCTACTCATTTTGTTGAGGAGCTTTCAGACAGAGAAACAGCTGTTAAAAAGGTAACAATCGTTCCTCTTGAGGTTATTATCCGTAACCGTGCAGCAGGCTCAATCTGTAAGAGATTAGGTCTTGAAGAGGGTATGGATTTTGTTTGTCCTTCCATTGAATTTTCATACAAGGATGATGATCTCGGCGATCCGCTTATCAATGGTTATCACGCTGTTTCCTGCGGCTTTGCTACTCAGGAGGATGTTGATACAATCAAGAAAATGGCTTTCACAGTAAATGATGTTCTTAAAGAGTACTTTGCATCAATCGGCGTTGAACTTATCGATTTCAAGCTTGAGTTCGGTAAAACATCAGACGGTACAATCGTTCTTGCTGATGAAATCAGCCCAGATACCTGCCGTTTCTGGGATATTGAAACACACGAAAAGCTTGACAAGGACCGTTTCCGCAGAGATATGGGCGGTGTAGAAGATGCATATGCTGAAATGATGAAGAGAGTAGGTCTTGACTAATGCCGAATAACACATATAATTCACCTTTTAATGCTCGTTATGCATCAAAGGAGATGCAGTATATTTATTCTCCTGATTTTAAATTCAAAACCTGGAGAAAGCTTTGGATCGCTCTTGCTGAAATAGAGAACGAGCTTGGCCTCAATGTAACACAGGAACAGATTGATGAGCTTAAGGCGCACGCTGAGGATATCAACTATGAGGTGGCGCAGGAGTATGAAAAGAAATTCCGTCACGATGTAATGAGCCATGTTCACGCTTACGGTGAGCAGTGCCCAAATGCGAAGGGTATTATTCATCTTGGTGCCACAAGCTGCTATGTTGGTGACAATACCGACGTAATTACGATGAAGGAAGCATTGCTCCTTATCAAAAAAAAGCTGGTCAATGCGATTTCATCAGTGGCAAAATTTGCTGATGAATATAAGGACATGCCTTGTCTCGGCTTTACCCATTTCCAGCCTGCTCAGCCTACTACCGTAGGTAAGCGAGCAACACTCTGGCTTATGGATTTGGTAATGGATTACGAGGAAATCTGCCACGTAATTGATTCTCTTATGCTTTTAGGCTCAAAGGGTACAACAGGTACACAGGCATCCTTCCTTGAACTGTTTGACGGCGACCACGAAAAGTGTAAAGAGCTTGACAGAAAGATTGCTGAAAAAATGGGATTCAAGGCCTGCTTCCCTGTCAGCGGACAGACCTATGCAAGAAAGCTTGATACAATTGTATGCAATTGTCTTGGCTTGATTGCGCAGTCCTGCTGCAAGTTTTCAAACGACTTGAGACTTCTTCAGAATCTTAAGGAAATTGAAGAGCCGTTTGAAAAAAATCAGATTGGCTCATCAGCTATGGCTTATAAGCGTAATCCGATGAGAAGTGAGCGTATTGCTTCACTTTCACGTTACGTTATGATTGATGCACTTAATCCTGCATGGACAGCATCTGCACAGTGGTTTGAAAGAACACTTGATGATTCCGCTAATAAGCGTGTTTCTGTTGCTGAAGCATTCCTCGCAACCGATGGTATTCTTGATTTATACATCAATGTTACTTCAGGTCTTGTGGTTTATCCAAAGGTAATTGAAGCAAGGCTTATGAGCGAGCTTCCATTTATGGCTACTGAAAATATTATGATGGATGCTGTAAAGAAGGGGGGAGACCGTCAGGAGCTCCACGAAAAAATCCGTCAGCACTCAATGGCAGCAGGTGCCGTTGTTAAGGTTGAGGGCGGACAGAACGACCTTGTTGACCGTATTGCAGCTGATCCTGCATTTATGACAACGAAGGAGGAAATTCTTGCAATTCTCAAGCCTGCTAATTTCGTTGGCAGAGCACCGCAGCAGACAGCTGATTTCCTTAAAGAAACAGTTGCACCTATCCTTGAAAAGGAAAAGGACCTTCTTGGTGTAAGTGTTGAGATTAATGTGTAACTTAATATAATATGTATATACAGTAAGCCGGCAGTTCGTATTGAACTGCCGGCTTTGGTTATGCTTATTTTTTGTTACCAATTCCATGCCTGACCATTATTTTTTAAAATTTCAATCAGCTTTTGCATCTCCGTGTCGGATAAAGAATGATAATATTCTCTGCCGTTTTCAGCTTTAATCATAAGGTTATTGCATCCGTCAGGTGACGGACATACGGTTATCTGTTTGTTGTTGCTGACAAATATAATCTGTACCGTGTCAAAAAAGCATGCAGGTGTTTCAAATACAGACATAATATCTGTTATATTTTGTTTAAAACAAATTTCTTCAAGGGCATTTATATCGTCTTTGTCAGTGACTGTGATGTCCTTTTCTCTATTTGTATCATCATTTGTTTCGCTGTCAATAAATTCGCTGCATTTGATGATTACTTTATCCATTTTGGAAAAGGAATTTGAAATTGCTATATACGGAATCTGACTGATAACGGTTAGTAGTATAACAGCTGATAAGATAATTGAAATTGTAATGACAAGCTTTTTCTTTGATTTCACCATTTTGTATTTCTCCTGAATGATTTTACAATTGAATTATAAAATCATTTTGTAGGTTTTACAATGTATGGTGCGTGGAATCCGTCCACTTATCGAGGAATGATTTTATCAGATTGAATATGAATACCACTGTCATATAGAATGTTATTGTAAGCGTGTTAAAAATGGTAAGATATTATGGTGCAAATATAAACGAAATATAAAATGTTAAGTTTGTGTTAAATTAAGATAAAATATATATTGTTTTCTTTAATTAATGGTGTTATAATGTCTAACTGAAAAATATTATTTCTGGAAAAGGGGTTTTGTTATGGCAAAAACGAAAGCCGCAAGTGCTGAAAAAACAAGTAAAGCACCTGCGGAAAAAAAGTATATGAAGCCATCAGAGATTGTTACCTTCGGTATCGGCCTTTTCGGTGTAGCATTGCTTACAGGCTGGATGCCGGATTATACAACAACTTTCTTTGCTGACTTTGCATTTAAGGGCAAAGGCTTTGACCAGGCTTCATTTGCGAATACCGTATCACTTGTATTTGGTGTTGCCGGTTTCGTAGGGGCAATATGTGAATTGGTAATCGGTATTCTTGTTGACAGAACAAAAACAAGACTGGGTAAGGTTAAGCCGTGGATTGGCTTTGGTGCAATTCCGCTTGCTATTGTATCATTAATGGTATTTGTTGCACCGAATACATCAAGTCTTACAATTGCTTCTGTATGGATGTTTGTAATCTACGCACTTTACACAGCGGTTTCCTGTGCGGTTGAATCACCGGCAAACTGCTTCGGTGCACTCTGCTCACCGAATCCGAGTGAGAGAGGTGATGCTATTTCTATCGCATCCTTCCTTCGTTCCGTAGGACAGTCGGGCGGTCAGGTTGTCATTATTGTTGTTGGTGCGGTTATGAAAATGCTTATGGGCTCACAGCAGTTTAAGAATGCTGAGGGTCAGGGTCTTGACCTTATCATTTCTACAGCAGTATGTGCACTGGGAATGGTCATTTTTGTAATGATTTTCTTTGCGAACAACAAAGAGCGTGTACCTTATACATCTGAAAAGGTTTCACTTGGTGAGTCAATCAAGCTTGTTTTCACAAACAAGAACCTGCTTATGGTTTCACTCACAAAGCTTGCAGGCTTCGGCAGAGGTGTATATGGCACAGTATCACTTTACATAGCAATTTATCTTTTGGGCTCAAAGGGATTAAAGCTTGCTCTTATGCTTCCTATGGGTATCGGTACAGCCGTTGGTATGCTTATTGTAAAGGCAGTTCTTAAGAAATTCTCAACTAAGAAAACATTTATTATTTTCTGTATTTATGGTGCGTCATCACTTGCAATTCTGTTTATTGTATCAAAAGTGGTCGGCTTTAATTCAACACTCGTTGTTCCATTCCTTATTCTCAACTTCTTCTGCGGTCTTCAGCACGGTAATACAAACGTAACACCGAATATTATGATTGCAGACTGTGTTGATGAAATGGAATATAAAACAGGTAAGCGCCAGGAGGGTCTGGCATATGCAGGCTATGGTCTTTTCTCAAAGATTGCATCTGCATTTACAAAGTATCTTGGTCCATTCCTTGTTTATACCTGGTCAGGTTACCAGTTCTCACAGGATCAGAATGTTGCTTATGCCGTTCAGGATAATTCAACACTTTCAAAGTTCCTTGCAATTTATACAATCATTCCTGCAATATTCGTGCTCCTTCAGGGTGTGCCGATTCTTTTCTATGATATGGTCGGAGAAAAGAAGGAAAGAATTACTGCTGCTCTTGCTGAAAAGAGAGCTGCTCAGGAAGTCGCATCAGGCGATAGTACCGATGCAATTGCAGAGTAAGGAGGGGTAGTATAATGGCAAAGAATAAAGAATTTAAGGCCGGACTTTATGCAGTAGTTGCAGGTGTTGCAGTGGCTGCGGTATTGGTTGTGATTACCATTTTCGCATTTACCACAAGATATACTGCTTTTGCTCCTGAAAAGGTTGCACAGGCTTATGTTGATACGATTGCTCAGAACGGTGACGGCTACAATGCATATAAGAATACACTCGTATCAAAGAATGCAAAGTTCGGCGATTTTATCAGAGACGCTTATATGAGCCCTTATTACAATAACGGCGATGATGTTAAGCAGGCCGATTTTGTAGGTACAGGCTCAGACGAAGAGGCACAGGCAATTGATAAGGTTTATTCAACAATGTATGATTACTATGTTGAGCTTATTAAAACCTATGGACTTGATAATTATGACGCTGTATTTTCAAACTATTTCGCAAAGCTTGCTGAGGTAAGAAAAGACGTATACGGCGATGAATATATGGATGATGAGTTCATGTTTGGTGCATTTGAATCAAATGTTTCAACCTATGGTCAGTCACTTACCGGTACCAAGAGAACCTTTGCATCCGATGATAAGACTATCATCCAGGAAGAGTCAACAGGTGTTTACCAGACAATGTTCGGCAAGGAGCAGGATGTTGAGGTTGACGTTTTAGATGAAGAGACACAGAAGAAAAAGACAGTTACTGAAAAGCAGCTTGTGTATAAGTTCACCACAACTGTAAAGGATTGTACAGAGCTTTCAGCTGATGAAATGAAGGCTTATGTTGATGAATATGCACAGAGAATAAAGACTGTGGCTGAATCAGGTTCTGTTAAGGCTGACAAGTTTGGTCTTGAGGATACAACAAAGGAAAAGAAGATTCTTTTCTTCACTAAAACAGAGGACGTAAAGACGAAAACATCTATGATAGATGCTTTTGCGGCTCTTGATTATTCCGATGAAATTAACGGTGTGGCAAAGTGCACTGTTGAGGTTGCTCTTGAGGACGGCACAGTAGTGGCAACACAAGAGGTTTATGTTGTTCAGATAGGCAACAGCTGGTATGTTGATGATACAAACGTTGACACATCAGGACTTTATCTTGCAAAATAAAGTGAAAATAACAAAAATCGGTAGGGATAAAACCTACCGATTTTTTATTATATATATTCAATTAATCTAAATTATGGGATTTCAGCATACTGCACATAACTGCTGAAAGTTCGTCCTTTTTAAACACCGGCAGCGGCTCAATGATTGCATCAATACAGCCTGCGACAGAAAATGTGATTGCCGATATTTCATAATAATTTTTCTCTATTGAAAAACCGTTATTCTGAGCAATGCAGCTTACTAAGTTTTCTTTTAGTACCTTTATTGCCGGACCGCAGATACTGCTTGCCTTGAATTTGTAAAGGTACTCGACCTCTTTTTCAACCTCATCAAGAAGTATGCTCACAGCTCTGCTTGGGTCACGTCTGATATCATCATATCTTACACGCTTTGAAATATCAATTACGCCGTCCATTATAGTCTGGAAACAGGCCTGCAGACAATCATCCATACTTTTGTAATGAAGATAAAATGTACTTTTGTTGATATCTGCTCTTTTACAAAGCTCCAAAACAGTTATTTTGGATGCGTCCTTTTCAACCATAAGGTCAAGCATTGCGTTGAAAACAGCAGTGCGTGTACGTTTAATTCTTCTGTCCATATTCCTCTTAACTCCAAACAGTGTAAAATATCTATGCTGATTAACTATTTTATCAAAAAAAGTATTATAAATCAACAAAGTGCGAAATATTTGGCGTAACGTCTAAAAAAGCACAAATGAATTTGTACAAAAACACAACGGATAAAAATGTACATAGCGCTGAAAATAATTTTTTATAAAATATTGCAAAGAAAATATTGTAAAGTTAAAATTAGTATTGTATAATATCTAAGATAAATTTGATTATTGTAGGGGGATAAAAGATGAGTGATTGTAAATGCTGCGTTGGCGGCGATTGGCTCAGCGGAAAAACCGTAATCGTTACAGGTGCATCAGGCGGTATGGGTGCAGGTATTGCTGCAACTTTAATTAAGAAGCATGCTTGCCGTGTTGTTGGTGTTGCAAGAAGCGAAACAAAAATGCTTAAGTTCATTGAGGAGCTTGGCCCAACATATGCAGAGCAGTTTTCATACAAGCTTTTTGATGTATCAGATAAAGCTGCTTGGGAGAACTTTGCAGAGGAGCTTGCTGAAGAGGGCATCCGTCCTTCCGTTCTTATCAATAATGCAGGCATTCTTCCTAAGTTCAAGAGATTTGACAGATATTCATATGAGGAAATTGAAAGAGCAATGAACATCAATTTCTATTCATGTGTTTATGGCGTAAAGACATTTTTACCTGTTCTCCTTGAGGAGGAGGATCCGGCAATCATCAATGTTGATTCATCAGCTGCTCTGATGACTCTTGCAGGCACATCCATGTACAGTGCATCAAAGGCTGCTCTTAAGGGCTTTACCGAAGCACTCAGAGTTGAGTTTAAGAATAAGATGTATGTCGGACTTGTTTGTCCCGGATTCACAAAGACAGATATTTTCCGTGACCAGAAGAATGAAGGCGGCAAGGGTCAGAAGGTTATGGATATGATTTCTACCGATTGTGACCTTATGGTTAAGATGATTATGTTCGGTATTGCACATAAGAGACCTATGATGGTACACGGCCTGGATGCACACGCAATGTCCGTTTTCAACAGACTTCTTCCGGTTAAGGGCTCAGAGCTCTTCTCTCTTGTAATGAAGGTTGCTGATATTGATTTGTTCAATGATGTATTTAAAGATTAATTTTAGCGAATAGAAAGGGACAAAAATGTCCCTTTTTGTTTTTTGGAGGTTTGTGTTATGACTGAGGATATAACAAAACAAAAACATATGAATTTCAAAGAAATTGCAGCATATTCTTTGGGATTATTCGGATTTCAGGCAATTGTAGGTCTGCTCAATTCCTATCAGGCAGAGTTTGACGCTTCCATTTTAGGTGCGGATATTGCGGTTGTCGGCATACTTGTACTGATTGCAAAAATTGTTTCAGCTGTGTTTGATCCGATTGTAGGTAATATGATTGACCGCTCAAAGAGTAAAAACGGTAAGTTCAAGTCAATGATTATGTATTCAATTGCTCCGCTGCTTATTATGACAGCCATTGTATTTTTGAAAGTACCGTTTAAGGGCGCAGGTCTTTACATCTGGATTTTCGTTACATATCTTGTGTGGTCGCTTGCAATGACGCTTGGTGATGTTCCGTCACAGGGTATTGCATCTGTTCTTACACCGAATCCGACTGAAAGAACGAATGTTGTTTCCATTTCAAACACATTCAAGCAGGTTGGTTTCTCTGCCTGTGTTGTAATCGTACCGATTGTATGCCTTATCATTCCTAACGGTTCAAAGGTATTTGTAGCAAGCGGTGAGACAGATACACCGATGATCAGCTCAGAGTATTTCTGGACCGCTGTTCTGACTGCAGTTTTAGGCTGCGTATTATTTGCACTTATTCCTATGCTCAATAAAGAGCGTGTTCCGTATGTTGCAGGTGAAAAAACAACCTTTAAGGATATGGTGAACGCACTGAAGAATAATAAGCCGTTTATGCTTGTTATTATTTCCTATTTTCTCGGCTTCGGCCGCCAGATGGCTATGGGTATTCAGGTGCAGGCTGCCAATGTAATTCTCGGTTCACAGAATCTTGTTGCAGTTCTGGGTATCGTTACAGCTGTCGGCTCAATGGTAAGTATGGCACTTTGCCCTGTTCTGATCAAGAAGATGGGCGAGAAAAAAGTTTATCTCCTGCTTTCCATTTACGGCTTTGCAGCATCTGTTCTTTCATTTATCATCGGTTATTTCTATTTCAGACATGCTGACAGTGTGGTACTTATGATACTTTTCTATCTGTCACTGTTTCTTATCGGTTTACAGTTTGGTGCAGTTACACTGATGCCGATGATTATGACTGCTGACTGTGTTGATTATTATGAGTATGAAACAGGCAAGCGTATGGAGGGTGCAGCATATTCCATACTCACGCTTACAATCAAGGTTTGCCTTGCACTTGGTACAGCACTCGGTCTTGTATTTGTTCAGGTTTCAGGCTATTCAGATACTGTAAACAGCATTGCTGCCGGTACAGCAACAGGCTTTGACCTTCATACTAAGGATTTGGTATTCTTTGCTTATACTGTTGTTCCCGGCGTTCTTGCACTGCTTTCAACAATTCCGATGTTCAAGTATGATATTGTCGGCGAAAAGAAGGCAAAGATTGCTTCTGAGCTTGCAAAGAGAAGAAGTGCCAAATAAAACGTATTTGTGAAATATTTGTTAAAAGTCAGATTGGTGTTGACCGATCTGGCTTTTATTTGTTATAATCAATTTAGTAAAGAATATATTATTTTTGTTTTTATATTATGATTGGAGGCATATTCATGAAACGAATATCTTCATTTTTATTGGCACTGGTGATGCTGTTTTCCTTTGTGGGCAGTGTTGGTGTTGCTCAAGCGGCAGGCGGAGTGACAGTTACCAAGAATGGTAATGTTATTACTGTCAGCGGAACAGGTGATATGGATAATTACTCGGCATCAAATCTTCCGAGCTGGAGCACCAACAATGGTGCAATAACGGAAATCGTGATTGAAAAGGGTGTTACAAGTGTCGGTGATTTTGCCTTTTCATCCTTTACCAATGTGAATAAGCTGACGATTGCAGATACAGTTAAATATATCGGCACAAGAGCCTTTTCAGGCTGCTGGATGCTTAAGTCCATTCATATTCCTGCATCGGTTGAAACGATAGGGGAATGTGCGTTCAGTACAACATTCAGTAATTTGTCAAACCTTGCTGAAATTACAGTTGACGGTAATAATAAGCATTTTGTTGTTGAAAACGGAATATTGTATAACAGTATTAAAACGGTTCTCTATAAAATTCCGTCCAAACTATCTCTTGATATTCTGAATGTGGATCCGAGTGTTGTTACCATCAGGGAAGAGGCTGCAATCAGCTGTACAAATCTGACTGAGGTTCATCTTCCGGCTTCTGTTGAATTTGTAGGCAGAAATGCTTTTGCATACTGTACAAACCTTGCTTCTGTTACCGTGAATAACTTCAAATGCGATTTGGGTCTCGGCTCTATACCAAACAATTCAGGGCTTAAGCTTTTCGGCTATAAGGGTTCGAATGTTGAATTCTATGCACAGAATAATAATTTTAAAAATATAGAATTTGTTGCACTGAGCTCCTGTCCGAACGGACATACAGAGGTGATTGATAAGGCAGTTGCTCCGACCTGTACAAAGGCAGGTCTTACACAAGGAAGCCATTGTTCCGTTTGCGGTACTGTTATTAAGGCACAGACAACGGTCAATGCAACAGGGCATAAATACGATAGTGGCAAAGTAACAAAAGCAGCAACCTGCACGGCAACAGGGGTGAAGACATATACCTGTACAGTATGTAAAGCAACGAAGACAGAAACAATAGCCAAGAAAGCGCATACATATAAAAACTATGTGACAAAGGCAACAACAAGCCAGAACGGAAGTGTTGTAAATAAGTGTTCTGTTTGCGGAGCGAAGAAATCAACCACAACGGTTTACAAAATAAGCAGTGTGGCACTGTCAACAACGGCAACCTATTATAACGGAAAAGTAAAAACACCGGGAGTAACAGTAAAGGACAGCAAGGGCAAGACGCTGAAGAAGGGAACGGA
>ERZ808051.534-NODE-534-length-39668-cov-9.936021_pt1 | contig 39668 bp, 36 predicted proteins | sample MGYA00380199_ERZ808051 | MGnify/ENA primary metagenome ERZ808051 (study PRJEB31490, sample SAMN06133391) | mouse gut metagenome | isolation source: J11 | host: mice | place: China: Chengdu | collected 2015-05 ...
AGGAATGTCAGAAAACTCCTCTCCGACAAGAAAACGTAAAACAGCACATAACCCCCATGTGATGATAATACCAAGTGTAACGCCTATCGGAATAGCTGCCTTGCACCAATTCAGAGCTTCCAGTTTTACAAAATGAATAATTTGCTGTTTACTCATTCCAATGCAACGCATCATTCCAAAAAATTTTGTCCTTTGTGTCACGTTACTATTGATGCTGCTTGAAATCATCAATACGCCCGCTATCAACACCAATACAAAGAATACAATGGCAACTATACAGAGCGTTTGCCCGGTTGTGCTGGTTATTATATCCTGCAATGTCAAATCGTCATGCTTATTTAACAATCTTGTTTGCTCCATTCTAATACCCATTTCTGCCATACTGAAAATGGCAGTCACCAGGAAAACAGCGAAAATAATACATAAAATGGTCATTCTGTTCTGCCGCTTATGAACCTTTGCCGAAATAGGTATAAGACTAAGATAGCTTTTCATTCCCGGCACCTCCCTAAATCAGCCAGAACACCGTCCGACACCTGTAAGACCCGGTCTGCAGTCTGTGCGATACTGCGGTTGTGCGTAATCATAATAATGGTCTGCTCATACTTCTTTGACGCTTCTTTTAACAGGGCGATCACTTCGCTGCTGTTGTGCGTGTCAAGGTTTCCGGTCGGCTCGTCGGCAAGGATTAAGGACGGACGCGTGATAAGGGCACGTCCGATTGCCACGCGTTGCTGCTGTCCGCCGGACAACTGGCTCGGCAAGTGGTTACGCCGTTCTTTCAGATTAAGAACCGCAAGCAATTCTTCCAGATACTTCTTATCAGGTTTCTGATAATCAAGCAGCACCGGGAAAATGATATTCTGTTCAACAGTTAGTTCGGGAATTAAGTTGAACGCCTGAAAGATAAATCCGATATTTCTTCGACGGAAAACGGTCAGTTTGCGGTCGTCCATGGAAAAAATATCCTTGCCGCCAATCTTTACCTTGCCAGATGTAGGTGTATCAAGCGCACCTATCATGTTGAGCAGCGTACTTTTTCCAGATCCGGATTCCCCGACGATAGCCACATACTCGCCTTTCGGAACGGAAAAGCTGACTTTTTTCAAAGCATGTACGGCAGTTTCGCCGCTTCCATATGTTTTACAGATATTGTCGACTTCTAATAAATTCATGTGTAAACACCTCTTTCTGTTTGGATAGCCCCAATATAACAAAGAAATCCTACACCAATATTACAATCAGCCTACAATTTTGTAGGATTCAAAAAATTCATTATGAAAGAGGTCTCTGCACCTAATGCGCTGTCAACTTCAATCGTCCCGCTATGAGCTTCCACAATTGCTTTTGTAAGCGACAGGCCAAGCCCGATACCCTGCGTATCTTTGGAAAAACGGCTGCGGTAAAACCGTTTAAAAACATGGTGTAAATCCTCCGGATGTATGCCGCTTCCATTATCCTTTACGGCTATCTGGACAATAGAAGTAAGCGCCCGCCACTCGATACGGATAACACCGCCTTTTTCTGTGTGGTCAAGCGCATTTTTTACAAGGTTGCTGATCGCTTCTATAATCCAGTTGCGATCACATAAAAGTAAAATATCTTCATTCCCCGATAAACAGATTTCTTTTCCCTCCTGTCCGGCGCGGAACAGAAAATGCTTTTTTATATTCTCTGCAAGTTCAGACACATTTTCTAAAGACTTTTCTAATATGATCGTACCCGCGTCCAGTTTTGTGATTTTCAAAAGGTTCTGTACTAAGGTTTCTATACGGTCAAGCTCCTGTTCAGAAAGCCGGCTAAGTTCCTGTATGGCCGGGAGTTCTTTTGCTTCGTTCTGTATAAGCCCATTGTAAATATTAAGGGCTGCAAGCGGTGTTTTTAACTGATGGGAAATATCCGATATGGTATTGCGCAAAAATTTCTTCGCACTTTTTTCGTTTTCTGCATGGGCGTTCAAGATAGCTGCCAGAGAATTTACCTCATGGAATAACCTGTATAGCTCACCCTCATCATTGCACTCAATCGTAATGTCTCTGTTGCCGGATATATATTCTGTAATCTGCGTTATGGCAAGTTCCATGATTTTATGCTGCTCTTTGAAATACCCATAACAGAGCAGCGCTATCACGATCCCCATACATACGCCGCAAACGATAATGTAAAATACTGCATTTCTAATATCAAAGATTGCCAATGCCGCTGAAATCAGTATAAAACCCATGATACAAGACAAAATACCGACAAACAGGCCTTTGATTTTTCGGTTTGCTAATATTTTCATCATACACCTCAATCTGTCGTATTCCATTTATAACCCATGCCGCGAACCGTAATAATCCGTTTCGGTTCCCCCGGATTATCCTCGATTTTTGTACGGAGCCTGCGGATATATACGGTAAGGGAATTATTATCCACATAATTTTCGCTGCAATCCCAAAGTTTCCCTAAAATCTGTTCCGGGGAAAGTATCTGGTCGGGATTTTCCATGAACAGACATAACAATTTATACTCGCTCGCCGTCAGGACAATCAACTTCCCCTGTTTATAAACCTCGCCTTTCAGAAGCCTTATACTTATATCGTTGGATTTCAATTCTGTAACGTCGGTATTGAAATTTTCACTCCTGCGGAGCAGCGCATTAAGCCTTGACAGGAATACCGCCAATTTGAACGGCTTTGTAATGTAATCATCGCCGCCAATATCAAGCCCCATAATAATATCTGTTTCTTCATCAGCAGCAGTGAGAAACAGGATCGGCACTTTTGAAGCCTGTCTTATCTTTTTGCAGAAGTCAAATCCAGAACCGTCGGGAAGCGATACGTCCAGAATAACCAAATCATATTTCCCGTCTGCCCACAATGTATCAGCTTCCAGTAAAAATAACCGCTTCATTTGTTATTCAGCTCCTTTCCTTTTTCATCCCCCCGCCAGACTAAAATTTATCTTTCAGCAAATTTAATTTTTCAATAATATAATTCATCCGCAGTTCATTAAAATTTTTGTCTATCATATCTGTCATCTTTTTACACAACTCCCTGGACAGACGGGTTTGCATAAATACAAATTCCTCAATCGCATCGCAATGTAGATTCTTATCCACTGCATAAGAACACAGGCCGTCCTGTGCATTTAGAAAATCCACAAAAATTTTTCTGTTATCAAACCCATATTGTTTATAATCTTCCAAAATACTCGGGTGATACCTTAAAATTGTCCGGGAAAACACCTGCTCTATTACTTCGCATGCCCGCGTGGAATCTACAGCTCCCATAGCTCGCAACGGAGCAAATGCATAAAAAGTCCCGGAAATGCAGCATCCGGGACTTTTCACATTCACTATTCTCTTAAACCTGCTCTTATACAATACCCTGCGCTTTCATCGCCTCAGCCACTTTCAAAAATCCTGCGATATTCGCACCTGCCACATAATCGCCTTCCATGCCGTACTTCTTGGAAGCTTCATCCAGATTATGGAAGATATTCACCATGATTCCCTGCAGCTTGGAGTCTACTTCTTCAAATGTCCATGACAATCTCTCGGAATTCTGGCTCATCTCCAGTGCGGATGTTGCCACACCGCCTGCGTTAGATGCCTTACCCGGGCAGAACAGTACGCCGCTCTTCTGCAGATATTCGGTTGCTTCAAGAGTAGTCGGCATATTCGCACCCTCCGCTACCGCGAAACATCCGTTAGCCACAAGCGCCTTTGCGTCTTCCAGATCCAGTTCGTTCTGTGTCGCACAAGGAAGTGCGATATCACATTTTACTGTCCATACGCCATGCTCACCGGCTTTCTTCTCATGATACTCTGCACTCGGTCTTGCCGCAGCATACTCTGTCAAACGGGCACGTTTCACTTCTTTTACCTCCTTGAGAAGCGCCACGTCAATGCCCTCGGAATCATAAATCCAACCGGTAGAATCGGAACAGGTAACCGGCTTAGCGCCAAGCTGCTGTGCCTTCTGAATCGCGTAGATCGCTACATTGCCTGCGCCGGAAATTGCGATCGTCTTGCCTGCGATATCCTTACCATTACATTTTAACATTTCTTCCGTTAAGTATAACAGACCGTAACCGGTAGCTTCTGTTCTTGCCAGGGATCCGCCATATGTCAGCCCTTTACCTGTCAGGACGCCCTCATACTGATTGCGGATTCTCTTATACTGTCCATACATAAAACCGATCTCACGGCCGCCTACGCCGATATCGCCGGCAGGTACGTCAGTATCTGCACCGATATGTCTGTACAGCTCCGTCATAAAGCTCTGGCAGAATGCCATCACTTCCCTGTCGGATTTGCCCTTGGGATCAAAGTCACAGCCGCCCTTGCCGCCGCCGATCGGCAGACCTGTCAGGGAATTCTTAAAGATCTGTTCAAAGCCAAGGAACTTGATAATACCTAAATTAACTGACGGATGGAATCTGAGTCCGCCCTTGTAAGGTCCGATCGCACTGTTAAACTGTACACGGAACCCATTGTTGACCTGAACCTGACCCTTGTCATCCACCCAGGGAACACGGAACTGCACGATTCTCTCAGGAACCGTCAATCTCTCCAACAATGCATCTTTTCTGTATGCCTCTTCATCTGCTTCGATTACGACACGCAGAGACTCTAAAACCTCTTTCACTGCCTGATGGAATTCCGGCTGTGCAGGATTCTTTGCTACCACTAACTCATAAACCTCATCAACGTATGACATTTTGCATATCCTCCTTTAATTTGTATGTAATGCCCACGTACATTATAGTATGGGGCAGTAAAATCCACAACCCCGATTTAGCATATTAACGTGTAAAAATTTCATGAAATTTTTGCCTGTTTTTTGACATATTGTACAATAATACTTATATCCCTGTATACAATAATACCGCACAAACCCCTTATATCCCATATTTTCCTGCCTTATTCCTCACAACCATTCCCGCATCCGCGCAATGTTCTCCTGCTCAAAATCTACCAGCTCCTGCGCTAATTCCACCGCCTGTTCTGTTGCCAGCCCATTATGTTTCATTGCCCTCCACATACTCGTGATTCCTCTGCTGCTCCCTTGGATCACCAGCTCTGCCAGATGCTCTCTGCTAATATTCAGCGCTGTGTTCACATGAATGCTTCCTTTCAGCAAGAGATCTGTAATCTGATTCCCATGATATACCTCACCCTTGTTCTCCAGAATCTGATCCAATGCCCTGTTATGGATTTCCGAATAACGCAATGACTGTTTTGCTAACTGTAATGAAAATTCATCATCCTCAATTTTATCCAGAAGCGTATCGATTGCCGTCATTCCCATTTCCGTATTTTTCTGTACTTCCTGTAGAATTTTAGCGTCGTCATGTTTCATCTTATACCCCATTTCTGCTCTGTGGAATAAACCCTTTTTGCATCTGAATTTTTTAGAAAAAAAGAGCATGGGACTTGTCCCATACTCTTAATCTTTTCCATTTAGATTCCTGTTTATTCCACAAAATCAGATTTTACATATGCTGTTTTACCATTATACTTAATCTTGGTCCATCCGTCAGCCTGTTTCATAATAACTTCCAACTGTTCGCCAACATAGGCCGTCCCCAGCTTTTCACCGTTCTCGCTCGCCGATGCACGGATACGGACATTCTCTTTTACTGTCACTTTACCGCTGGCCGCCGCAGTAGTGGTATCGTTATCAGACTGCGTGTCCTGCTCCTCCGGCTCTTCTTCCGTTTCACTTGAGGCGTCTGCCTGCTGTGTCTCAGACGGCTCTAAGAATTCACTCTTAATATAAGCGTCTCGTCCCTCAAAACTGATCTTGCTCCAACCGTTGCCCTTTTCTTCCAACAGATCAAATTCATCGCCTACGGCTGCTTTCCCCAGCTTATCTGCCGTTTCACTGTCAGACGTCCTGATATTCACCACATCGACAGCCTTGACTTTCGTCACAACAACAGATGGCTCCTGCGGCTCCGTTTCACCCGCAGCTTCTGTTTCATCCCCGTTCTCCGCCGTATCGTTCTCGGGTTCTGTCGCAGCGCTTCCCTCAACCCGTGCCAGCGCTTCGCCTACGTTCTTATCAATCTCCGTATTCAGATCCAGAATAAAATCTACCAGTTCATCGTCTTCGGCAAGCATATCATTATATGCTACCGCCGCTTTATTACTCAGATCGATCACATCATCCTGCAGCGTCAGTTCACGGATGTAGCTGAGCACGCTTTCTTCCTCTTCTCCATCCTGATTGAGATAATAATCCCCGTTCTCATCCACACAGACATAATACGTCTGCATACCCGGAATCGGTTTGTCATAATCATAGAACTTCACTTCAGTATACACATAAGCAATATACGTACCTGCCTTGGGACCTGTCTTCGTGTAGATCTCCAATGTCGGATAGGACTCGATATACTTACTCGTTTCCTGTGCTTTGAGAATCTCCATATCATCCAGGTGATTCATTAGTCTGCTCATGGTATCGGTATCCCCCTCTACCATTGCAGAATAGTACGTGTTGAACAATTCGTTAATCTCCGGAACAGCATCCTGCTCCAACGGTATCTCCGGAACGGCAACTAATGTATCTGATACGTCTGTTTCCTCTTCTGTCTCCGCTATTTCCTCTTCAGCCGTCTTCCTCTTGTTCGCATTGACTGCGATCATAACCGTAACAGCTACACAAATCACCAATATAACAGGCATGACTATCTTGGAATATCTGAAAAGCCAGTTTCTGAATGTCTCCCATCTGGCCGCCAGAACGTCCTGCATATTGTTATTAGATGTACTCATATATAAAACCTTCCTTAGAATCAAAATCACAGCAGCTCCATAGGAGCTGCACAGTGCACCCGACAGGACTCGAACCTGCATCAAAGGCGTCGGAGGCCTACGTTTTATCCATTAGACTACGGGTGCCAACTTATACGTAAAAATGTTACGATTTTGTTACATCTCGCTTATCATACCATAAGCTGGCACCATTTGTCCAGTAAACTGATAAATTAAACAATAATTTCCTCGATTTCCGCTTTTTCTCTACTATAACGGTACAAATGACAGGACAAAATCTCTTCCGGCTCCACCTGCGTCATGTTCACTTCCTCCACCATCCGCATATATCCCTCATAGCGTTTCCCTGCATTATCCGGCAGTACCAGCACCTCATGCACGGAACTTGGCAGAATCAGCAGATCAGACTGCAGCTGCTCTGCTAACATTCCCAGGCTCTCAGAATAGAGCATTGCGGACGCCCCAAACAGTTTATCCCGATTACTCAGAACATACAGCTTCACGCTCTCATCCATACATGGCCCGATTCCCAGCATGTCCTCTATCATCTTCTGCATCGGCATAAACAATTCCGGCATGTTCTGTTTCATATTATGCTGTGCCACCTGATACAGCATATCAGCCGACTGTCCCCACATATCCATATGATTATTATGGATCAATATGGAAGCCCTTCCAAGCCTCTGTTCCTCTATCCCATAATAAAATACCAATGCCAGGTCATTCCATCTTATGTGCGGCACATCATCCAGCAATGTACGATTCTTCTCATAATTGATCAGCTTATGAAAAATCCTGTCCTTTACATATTCATAATCCTGAAAAAAGCTCATATCCAAATGAATGCCCTGTATCTGCTCCTCATGAAGTGCAACGATCCGCTCTGCTACTTCCTGCAGGTCAGCGCCCGCGCAGTAGATCCGATACGGTTCCTCCAGATATATGGTCGGGCATACCTGGTCTGCTTCCCTCATCATGACAACCCCGGTTAACCGGATATCATTATTCTTGATCACCTCCGTCGCTCTGACTTCATAGTCGTCTCCCATTCTCTCCTGCAGTAAGCTTACCATGTTCTCTACAAATAATTTATAATCCATCTTCCCTCTTTCCCATTCTCTCCGGGTCAGATTATATTGTTCTTTTATCTTAAGTATTCTCACGGCATATCAGCCTGTCTCATTGGTATGTTCAAAACATATTAAATACAACAGCTTCTCTCCCTGGGCGGGGACAAAAAAAGACAATGGACATTTCTCTCCATTGTCTTATAGGCTCATAATAGAATGCAGCGCCAGATGATTACTATACTCTGGATAAGTACTCTCCGGAGCGGGTATCAATCTTGATAACCTCACCCTGCTCTACGAACAGAGGCACCATAACCTTAGCACCTGTCTCAACGATCGCAGGCTTGGTAGCTCCCGTCGCCGTGTCACCCTTAAATCCAGGCTCCGTATCGGTAATCTCCAGTTCAACAAATAACGGCGGCTCGATCGCAAAAACACTGCCATTGTAAGAACAGATCTTAACCATCTCATTCTCTTTCACGAACTTCAACGCATCACCTACCGCATCTGCGTTCAATGCGATCTGATCATATGTCTCCGTATCCATAAAGTTAAACAGATCACCGTCTGAATATAAGTACTGCATATCTTTTCTGTCAATACGTGCCTGTGGGCATTTCTCGGTCGGTCTGAAAGTCTTCTCAACCACACCTCCGTTGATGATGTTCTTCAGTTTAGTCCTGACAAACGCAGCGCCTTTACCGGGCTTAACGTGCTGAAACTCAATTATCTGATAAACATTGCCTTCAAACTCAATGGTAATACCATTTCTGAAATCGCCTGCCGATATCATAAAATAATCCTCCTAAATCTTCACAAATATAATTCCTACTTAGTTTATACTATATATTTTGTTTTTTCAACCTATTTCTTAAAAAACGATAAAAGATTGAGCAAAAAGTTTCGTTACATCCCCCGCCCTTTACTCCTGCGAAGCATTGGCAAGTATGTGGTCTATGGCCATCAGATACCCGTTAAGCCCCTCTCCATAGATCTGTCTGTCACAGGCCGGCGCCGTCACCGACACCTTGCGGAAATCTTCTCTCTCCATGATATTCGATATATGAATCTCCACTTTAGGCACCGTAATGCTGGCCAGCGCATCACGGATCGCATAACTGTAATGTGTATAGGCGCCCGGATTGATCACGATTCCCTCCGTACCGTCAAAATAGGAATCCTGAATCCTGTCAATAATAGCGCCTTCATGGTTGCTCTGGAACACCTCGATGGTGCATCCCTCTTTCTGTCCCTTATCCGCGATCATATGCAGCAGCGCATCATAATCCTGCGTACCGTACACATTTTTTTCCCGAATCCCCAAAAAATTCAGGTTCGGTCCGTTAATAACCAATATCTTCATATGCTCTCCTTTTCTTATAACCTTATCTTCATCTATCCACATGCTCTTCAATTGCCTGCAGAACCTGTTCGAAATCCTTGCCGTCCACATTAATGACCACGTCGGCCGCGGCCCTGTAACAGGGATCCCTGTCCGCCAGCATTGTCCTGATCCGCATCTTAGGGTCATCGCATTGCAATAGCGGTCTTGTGGTGTCGTGTCCTATCCTCTCATATATCGTCTCCGCATTTGCCTGCAGATAGAACACCTGCCCCAACGCATGTAAGAGCTCCCTGTTCTCTTCCCTGAGAGGCAGCCCCCCTCCTACGGATATGATCTGAGTTCCCGCAGTCACAGATAGTTTTCGCAAAAGCGCCGTTTCCCGTTCCCTGAAATACGCTTCCCCCTCCGTTGCAAAAATATCCGATATGGTGCGCTTCTCTTCCCTCTCGATCTCCTTATCCGTGTCAATGACCGGCCGCCGCAGACGATAGGACAGTCTCAGACCTACCGTCGTCTTTCCACAGCCCATATATCCGATCAATATCACATTTCCCATACTCTTCTGCTGCTCCTTTATCTGACGTTTCCTACATGTCCGTACCTGCAAACTGTTCCTTAAGCTTCGTATAGATTATCTGCGCATCTTCCTCTGACACCTGTATATCATTCCATAACTCATAGGCAATGATTCCCTGGTACAACAACATCTTCAATCCGTTATATGCCTCTCCCCCATGCGCACGCACAAGTCTCATGAATTTGGTATCCCATGGATTATAGATCAGATCAAATCCCGTGTGAATCTTCTCATAGAAATCCGGCGCATCGATCACCACTTCCTCCGTGTGCGGCGCAAGCCCCACGGAAGTTCCCTGAATCGCAAGATATCTTCCATCCGGGATCCTGTCATAATCCTGCGCTGCCATAGGTACGATCACTTCCCTGCCTGCTATGTGGTTGACCTCCCGGGCCACTAATGCCGCCTTGTCATAAGTCCGGTTCAACATATATACCTGGGCCGCTCCTTTGACTGCGCACAGATAAGCCACCGCTCTTGCCGCGCCTCCGGCGCCTAACAGAATGATCTTCTCTCCCGCGATCCTGATGCCCTCGCCTGTCATCGCGCGGTAGAGTCCCTCCATATCCGTATTATATCCTTTGTAGCCGCCCTTTGTCCTGACCAGTGTATTGACCGCACCGATGTTCTGTGCCAATTCGTCTATCTCCTGCAGGTTCCCTATCACCTCGCTCTTATAAGGCACCGTCACATTCAGTCCAAGCAGCTGCAGCGCCTCTGCGCCTGCCACCGCCTGCGGCAGTTTGTCCGGCTCCACCGGAAGCGGAACATACACCAGGTTGTGTCCCGTCAATTTTGCCAATGTATTATGTATCATCGGGGATAACGTATGTTCCACCGGATTCCCGATCAATCCGCAGATTTTTGTCTTTCCGTTTATCTCCATATGCAGCTCCAATCCGTCTTATTTATTTCAGTCTGGAATAACGTCCTCTGGAACGTTTATAGAAAAACAGTACGATCCATTCCAGCCTGCGCTTCAGGACGATCTGTATCTCTTCTTTGGGATGAATAGGCTTCACGAGCCATGTCCTGATCCCGGCTTTCTTCGCTCCCCACACATCCGTGAAAAGCTGATCCCCCACAAACATGGTCGTCTCCGGCACAGTTCCCATCAATTCCATGGCTTTGACATAATTTTTTACCGCAGGCTTTCCCGCCTTATAAATATAGCATGAATGTACCTCATCATTAAACATTTTTACCCGCGGCTCTTTATTGTTAGACAGCAGCATTGTCTCATAACCGATCTCCCTGAGCATCTGGAACAGAGCGATACTCCTTCGGTCCGCCGGCGCTCCATGAGGCACCAGGGTATTGTCGATGTCAAAGATAACGCCCCGATACCCGTCTGCATACAGTCTCTTGAAGTCTATCTCATATGTGGAATCCAGATATTCATCCGGATAAAAGCGTTCAAATATCGCCATCGTTCCTCCGTCCCGAGACATCACACAGCTTGTCTCTATGTCCATCAAATCCTTTCCTATCATAACAAAACCCCTTACACATATGCAAGGGGTTTTCATGATTCCATCCTATATTCACTCCACACTTCCGACAAAATACTGATAGCGCTGTAAGATCTGGTCTTTACGCATATCCGAAATAGCTTTCTGCATGTCCGCCAATCCTGTTAAGTACTCATCGTGAGCCTCCTGCATCTGACGCACAGCATAATGCCCCGGATAAGAACCATGGATACTGCCCACCGTCATAGCTCACACCACCTCTCTATACAACGGTTATTCCGTAACACTACAAACTCTTTACGATCTTATTGTATCTTGCGGCAAAAAATATGCGCACTATATTGCTTGCAAGCATCAATATAATATCCCACATCAGAAAAACATAAGCTCTGCCTGCGAAAGCCGTATACCACTCTGCGCCCTCCCACAGCTTATTCCCAAAGAAAAGGAAGAGCACGATCAACAATGCTGCCATCAAAAAGATCCATCGGAAAACATTAGCGATCGTCATCGGCACACTTGCTTTTGCTATAATTTCTTTCTCCTGTTCTGTCATATCCACTCCCTGTTCTTTACATTGGCCTATTCCAATACTTTCTTAAGTTCATCCATAAAAGTATTGATGTCCTTAAACTCCCTGTAGACAGAAGCAAACCTGACATAAGCAACAGCTTCCAAATCTTTCAGTTTATTCATGACAAGCTCACCGATCACCTGACTGGGGATCTCTTTTTCCTCCATGTTAAAAACTTCCGTCTCCACCTCGTCCACCAATTGATTAATCTGTGCCGCGCTGATCGGTCTCTTATGACAAGCCCGCAATACGCCGGCTTCAATCTTGGCTCTGTCGTAAGTCTCCCTGTTATTGTCCTTCTTGATAATGATGAGTGGAATCGTCTCCACTTTCTCATAAGTAGTAAAACGTTTATCGCACTCGTCGCAGACACGTCTCCTGCGAATGGAATTATTGTCCTCGGCAGGCCTGCTGTCGATTACTCTGGTATTTTCATGACCGCAAAAAGGGCATTTCATCAGGGATATCCTCCTAAGTATCATTGTTTTATATTACGTGCAGTTAAACTACAACGAATCATATTCATTATAGGGGAATATTACAATTATGTCAACTATTTTATGGAAACCAATCACGTCTCCGTGAGCCTATCTAAATACAAATATCCACAATAATAATGTCCGGTCCGATCTGCTTGATGTCCTTATAGCATATAACATAATTCGTATCGCTTCCGCCAAACAGCCCACACCACTTATTCTCACCGGGAATGATCAGTTTGAAGATCTGCCCGGTACATTCGTCAAACTCAAAATCGCACACCTTACCGAGCTTCTGGCAGTTTTTCAGATTGATTACTTCCTTTTTCTTTAATTCTGAGAATAACATAGGAACCTCTTTGGGCTTTTTATTATTAAATGCAGCTGCCCGTCAAAAGGTTCCTATATCTCATAATCTCTGTTCTATGCAATTATATGATTCGGCGTCTGACCGGCCGGTTCACTGGCAAGGTAAGGCACTAATCTGCTGAAATATATTCATGGAAGACATAGCCGGTTGTGCCGTCCTCCAAACGGATCTCATACCACTCATCGTCCTCCGTTTTGCCATAACATTCATAGGTTTCGCCTGACTGTGCCACTTTCAGCACATTGGTTCCCGAAGTGTCCGGCTGATCACGTACATTCACATTTTTGATCACCGTAACAGAATAGGATTCGCTTTCATCACTCTCCACCACTTCTGTATCTTCCGGCTCCAATGTCTGTCCGTCCCCATCAGGCTGTTCCAGCTCCTGTCCCGTTTCCTCAGTCTCTGTTTCCGCCTGTTCTTCTGTCTCAGTTTCATAATTCTTAGGTATGTACTGTTTGTACAGACTATATCCTATCACCGCAACTACCACGAGAAGAACACAGCCGACGATCGCTGTCATGATCGTAATGATGTCTACGCCCTCATCGTCGTCCCAGTCATCATCATCCCAATCGTCGTCATAGCGGTCATCCTCATAATCTTCCTCTTCCCAGTCTTCCTCCCGGTAAACAGCTCTTTTCTTTTTGGGAGGTTCCGGAATGGATCCTTTCTTCCTGACCACCTGCTCGGACTGTCTCTTCACAGGGGCCCCTTTGCCAGGAGCGCTGTGCCCGGACGTATTCTTAGATGCAGAAGTTTTGGATGTCCTGGCTGTCTTGGTTGACGAGCTGCTGGCTGCTCCGCTTCTTGAGGATGCACTTCTCTCCCCGGCATCCCGTGAAGACGGTCTGCCTGAAGCAGGACGTTTCCCGCCGGCACTATGGGAAGATCCACTCTTAGGAGACGTACCTCTCGAGGTACCGCCCTGGCCTGTCGATGGCCTGCGGGGCGTCTTCTGGGCGCTGCGATCCGCCTTGATCTCCGCTGCCGTCTCCGAAAGAATACTCTGTTCGATCATATCGATCGGAATATCAAGAGTTTCATCTGACACTTGCAGTGCGCTGCCGGATTTCCCCGCCGCGCTACCGGCTTTCCCCACTGCGCTGCCGCATTTCGGACAAAATTTCACATCATCCCGCAATAGTGCGCCACAGTCAGGGCATTTCTTTTCTTTTATCGCTTTGGTGCCGCATTTCGGACAGAACTGATCTGTCTCCATCAAACGGGCACCGCAATTCGTACATATCATGTTTATCTCACCTCGTTATTTTTGTACCATCCGGACTCTTATCCGGACAATCACGTTCATTCCTATATTAATGTACCAAAAATCTTGCGTTTTGTAAAACGATAAGCGAGATTTTTCCTTAAGATTTCATGAATAATTCCGCCTGATTCGTACATCCTTTTTAGAAAAGATATTTTACAAGAAAAAGGAAAGGCTGGGTATTAATATGATACAGGGGAAAGTAGAAATATGCGGGGTCAATACTTCCAAGCTGCCGCTCTTAAAAAACGCAGAAAAGGAGGCGTTATTTAAAAAGATTGAAGACGGGGATGATGATGCCCGCAAAGAATATATCAATGGTAATCTCCGTCTTGTCTTAAGCGTCATCAAGCGCTTTCACTCCAGCAATGAAAACGTGGACGATCTGTTTCAAATCGGCTGTATCGGTCTGATCAAAGCAATAGACAATTTCGACAGCACCCTCAACGTAAAATTCTCCACTTACGCCGTTCCCATGATCGTCGGGGAAATCCGCCGATATCTACGCGATGCCAACAGCATCCGGGTTTCCCGCTCCCTCAAGGACACGGCTTACAAAGCTATCTACGCCAAAGAGCATCTTACCCGTATGAATTCCAAAGAGCCTACCGTCAATGAGATTGCCGACGAGATCGGCATACCCAAAGAAGATATCGTCTATGCCCTCGACGCGATTCAGGCTCCCATGAGCCTTTATGAACCGGTATACACTGACGGCGGAGATACGCTCTATGTCATGGATCAGATCAGCGATAAGAAGAATCGTGAAGAAATCTGGGTGGAACACATCTCTTTGAGCGAAGCCATGAAAAAACTGAGCGAACGGGAGTACGAGATCATTTCCCTCCGCTTCTTCGAAGGAAAAACGCAGATGGAAGTTGCCAATAAGATCGGCATCTCACAGGCACAGGTTTCAAGGCTTGAAAAGAATGCTTTAAAAACCATGCGCATGTACCTGACGGCGTAATATCTTTTTATTATGATATAAAAACTGGCCGTGAAAGGTTCTCGCCTGTGACACAACAAAAGGCTGGTACTCTTATCCTGCGCGTACCAGCCTCTCATATTAATAATCCGCTACATCAAAAGTAACCGTAATATCCTTGCCTCCATACAGCTTAAAATAATTCTGTATGATACGATCTGTCACAACATGGATATTCTCTTTCTCCGTCCCCATCAGCACTACCAAAAACTGGGAACTGCTGTACCTGGTTCCTACGTCCACGCCACGCAGCGACTTACATATTGATTGTTCCATACATTGCATGGCAATCTCCATGCGCTCCAACTTCACCTCGCTGCCATCTGAAGAAAACAGCGTAAAGAGCAATAACTGCGTCTTCTGATTGCTCCGCTCGGAAAACCGGGTGACAAAATCATATATATGTGCAAACTCCGTATAATCAACCTGAAACGCTCCCCGCTTGCTGCCATGGGACTGGATCATATTAAGCACGGTCTCCAGATCATTCTTCGACTGCTCCGGAGTACGTATCATACCTGTCTTCTGGAAGAAACCATAGCGAGCGCCGACATTTTGTTTGACATGATAAAGCGCCTTATCCGCTCTCTGGTACAGTTCCTCGAACTCATGGCCATCCGCACCCGATATGCTTATTCCGATCGACAGCTCGGTTTCTCTGAGAAGCTCCACTTCCTGCTGTTTCTTCGCAAAGGCATTCAATATATCGTTCACCATATTGACAGCCGCGTCTTTGGTCCTCATCCCTTCTGCGAAATAAAGGAATTCATCTCCGCCGGTCCTGCATACGATATCTCTGCCGCACACATCCCGCAGCACATCCGCTGTCTGCTTCAAAGCATAATCACCGGCAAGATGTCCATAGGTCTGATTGATCTCCTTAAAATGATCCAGATCAATGATCATCAGGCATCCACCTGCCACACGCAAGCCTGCCTGTATCTCATTCTCACCCCTGCGCCTGCTCAGGACGCCGGTCAGATAATCGGTAGGAGCATCGAGAACGCTCTCGCTTCCCATAGCCACTCCATATATTTTCTCGCTGTCAAAAATAGGGGAAGCCATCTCATCTTCCATCATCCATTGTTTCTCAAGCGCCCCCTCTTTGATCAATTCCAAAAATACGTCGACCAACTCCGGATCCCACTGGGTTCCTTTCCCTTTACTAAGCTCATCCATCACAATATCGTCACTGAGCCTTCTCCGATAGACGCGATTGCTCGTCATGGCATCGTAAGAGTCCACCAGGCCGATAATTCTGGCCACAAGCGGTATGGATTCTGCTTTCAACCCCTCCGGATATCCTTTGCCGTCATAACGTTCATGATGATACTTGGCTCCAATATTGACGTTCGGAAACATCTTAAAGTCTTTAAGAATCTCCGCTCCCATAATGGTATGACCCTTGATCAGTCTAAATTCCAAATCCGTCAGTCGAAACGGTTTGTTGAGCACCGCATCGGGTACACCGATCTTACCCACATCATGAAGCATCGCAACATAATATATATTCTGGATCTCTTCCTCGGGCCATCCGAGCCGCTGCGCCATCAGTTCTGCATAAGCCGCCACCCGCATGGAATGCCCTTTTGTATAATCATCTTTCGCATCCACCGTATTGGCGACCGTCATAATCGCCTGAATGGTGACGCGTTCCATCTCCCTTGTCTTCTCATCAAGCCTGCGCTGCAGGTCTTTCCGGTATCCATCCAGTTCCAGCGTACTTTTAATCCGGCTCAGCATGATCTGCGGTTCAAAAGGTTTGGAAATGAAATCACATGCCCCCATGCGAAAACACTCTACTTCCGTCTCAACGCTGCGGTCTGCCGTCAGAAATATGACCGGAACCTTGCACCAGCGAATATCCTCCTGCAATGCTTTCATAATCTCAAAACCGCTGATTTCCGGCATATTAATGTCCAATAAAATCAAATCCGGCGTATGCCTATCCAGATACTTATATGCCTGTCTGCCGGAATTCACGGCTACCACCTTATACATATCACCCAACAGGTTCTGCGCCGTCGACAAAGTTAATCTGTCGTCATCAACAATTAAGATTATTTTCTTCATTTGCCCTCACATATATGGCTGATACGCCATGTCATCCCCAATTAAACATCTTCATATTTCAGAATAAAGATGAACCACAAAATGAATTACTTATAATCTTATGATATCATTACAGTCTTTAAAAATCAATTATCTTTGCTCATCTCTTTTTTGAGCCGACGCATGATCTTTTTCTCTAATCTTGAAATATAAGACTGCGAAATGCCCAGTAACTCAGCCACTTCTTTCTGTGTAAGCTCCTTACCGTCCACGCTGCCAAGTCCAAACCGCAGGCGAATGATCGTCTGTTCTCTCTCAGACAGCTTTGCGATCGCTTTGATCAGCAGCTTACGCTCCACCTCATTCTCAAGATCTTTGTAGATCACGTCCTCATCCGTACCTAAAATATCCGACAGCAGCAATTCATTGCCATCCCAGTCCACATTAAGAGGTTCATCTATCGATACCTCCATCTTATGTTTGCTGTTCCTTCTCAGGTACATTAAAATTTCATTCTCAATACATCTTGAAGCATAGGTCGCCAGTTTAATATTTTTCTCAGGGTTAAACGTATTGATCGATTTGATCAGTCCTATCGTTCCAATGGATATCAAATCCTCCACCCCAACCCCCGTATTATCAAACTTCTTGGCGATATACACCACCAGACGCAGATTATGCTCTATCAGGATCGCCTTGGCCTCGTCTTCATATTCCGTTCCAAGATCGCTTATAATTTCAATTTCTTTCTCGCTCTCAAGGGGCGGCGGAAGTACCTCCGTCCCACCTATGTAATGAATGTCTCCCTGCCTTGTCATGAGGAATCTTGTATCCTTATGCACCATCTTAAATTGCACTTTGCCGGGAATTGCCACCTTTAAAACCATTTTAACTCCTCCTAGTCTTCTATTAGCCGGGGGTGCAGAATCATCTGGTAGACACTTTCTTCCGATATTCCCGTATCACAAACCGCTACGATAACATGCTCTTTTCTGATGTGCTGTCCGCCATCCTCAATCACGAGCTCCCTCAGTTCATAGGCATGAAGAATGCCATTATCCCTGCCTACGCTCCGAAACGGGACAACATGATACTTCTCCGGCCTGAAACAGGATGCGATCTGCTCCGCTGTTTTCCTGCCGATCAGGCATACCGGTTTTCCGCTCACCGGATCTGTCAGATGATTGCCTGTATCAAGCAGCGCCGGTATCCGGACTTCCTTTTGAGATTCCGGGACATAGACGACCACTGTTTTCAGGCAGTTATCCTTTCTGCGCTTAAGCATCCTAAGGATTTTACGCATAATAGAATATGATACATACCCTGCCAAAAGCGTCGCCAACAGGCTCATATGTTCTTTGAGAACCGTTCTGAGCCGATTGAGAATCCATATCATGACGCTGCCTAAAAAAAATCCACAGCAAGCCATCACCAGACTTCCCTGTATGAGCTTTCTCCTGTGATCTATCCGAAAAGTAACATATAGCATGCACATACTGACAGGAACAGCACTTGCAAGGAGCCGCATCCCTATCGTCCCCACAGGCACAAGCACCGCCGTACAGACTAACGCAGCGCCTATTGCCGCTCCCATCCAGATCCTCCTATGCGTGGCAGTACATTCCAGAATCTGTCCGGCCAGAGACAATAAATATAGATTGCTCGTCATCTGCAGGATAAAAACACTGTCAATATATAATTTGTAATACACATCCCACCTCCGTGTTTCTGCTCTATTATAAGAAAATCGGGACGAATATTCTGTCACAATCAGGGAGCATTTCCACTATTTTTGAAGACAGATAGCAACAAAAAACCACAGGATCTTCTCCTGTGGTTCTTATACGTATCATTTATTTGCTCCGCAAAAACTCCGGTATCTTTAAAGATTTCTCCTCCACTGAACTCTTGATGTCTCCCGTCTTGTTAATGCCGCCTATGGTCTTAAGCTGCGGTGCTGCTTGTCCAGCCGCGGTTCCTGCGCCCACACCAGGCTGTTTTATACCTGCCGGAACTGCAAAATTGCCAAGCCCTGCTCCCGGTACCGTACCTGTACTCGGTTTACCCTGTAAGGAAGTAGGAGTTATGTACCCTGACTTAAATCCAAGACCGCTCATCTGTCTTGCCTTCTCTTCTATGCCCGTTGCAATGATCGTAATATTGCACGTATCCGTCATATTCACATCATACATTGCACCGAAAATAAGGTTCACGTCATCGCCGGTAAGTTCTCTGACATAGTCGGCCGCATCCGAAGCATCTGCCAGGGAAATATCTCCTGACACATTGATGATGATATGCGTCGCACCGGATATGGAAGTCTCAAGCAGCGGACTCTCTACTGCCATCTTGACTGCCTCGCTGGCCTTATCATCACCCTTGCCTGTACCGATTCCGATATGGGCGATTCCCTTATCTTTCATAACTGTCTGTACATCAGCAAAGTCCAGATTGATGACTGAAGGCACATTGATCAGATCCGTGATTCCCTGCACAGCCTGCTGCAATACCTCATCTGCTTTCTTCAAAGCATCCGGCATGGTTGTCCGTCTGTCGACGATCTCTAACAGCTTATCATTGGGAATCACGATCAATGTATCCACATTATCTTTGATCCTGTCAATACCCGCTATCGCATTGGTCATCCGCGCCTTAGCTTCAAAACGGAAAGGCTTTGTCACAACGCCCACCGTTAAGATACCCATATCCTTGGCAAGCTTAGCTACAACCGGAGCCGCTCCCGTACCGGTACCGCCTCCCATTCCACAAGTCACAAAAACCATATCGGCGCCCTTAAGCGCCGCCGCAACTTCATCCGAACTTTCCTCTGCCGCTTTCTCACCGATCTCCGGCTTCGCACCCGCACCCAAACCTTTTGTGAGTTTCTCACCAATCTGTAACAAGGTAGGCGCCTTACATAACTGTAATGCCTGCTTATCCGTGTTGATTCCGATAAACTCTACCCCGTCTATCTCTTCATCTATCATTCTATTGACAGCATTGTTGCCCGCACCGCCGACACCGACTACGATTATCTTCGCTGCAGACTCAGCATCATTTGACTTAATCTCAAGCAAGGTGATTCCTCCTTCTTCTTCCCCATAGACTCTCATAGATTATCATATAATTATTTTCCAAAATTCGCAACCCATTTTTTTGCTTTTTCATTATTTTGAGAGATTTTTCCTGAATTTCAAATCATTTCCATATCATGTTCTTAATCCTGTTCAAAACTATATGTTTTTGTATCTTCACTGTACTCACGCATGTCCAATGTGCCTTTCTTCCCCGCCAGTTCAGGCAGTATGTATTGTAATTTCATAATTTTTTCATCTATATACTGATCGTCTCCAAGGGCAACCTTTGCATCTCCAAACACAAGTGTAACGCGATAACTTGAATCAAAATAAATCCGGTCCGCAGACATGGAATAACGCCCAAGCTGTTGTGTAATATTCAGGATTTCGTCAAACACCTCCTGCTTTTCAACCGGCAGCGCTTCATGAAGAATCACATGATCAAATTTCAGTCCTGTTACCTGCGGAATCCCTGCCGTTTTCTCCGTGGAAGTTTCCACAACAATTCCGTCTTTGTCAAAATACACATAACGCCCCAGATAGGACACATAACCTGCCAGCGCTTTCTCATACACTATGATCCGTATCGTATCTTTAGCCTCTATTGTTACATCCATCGCCTGTATGAAAGGGATATCCTCTATTCCCTTGTCCTTGTACTTCATGGCAAGCAGCAGCGAATTATCCCCGAATCTGCCTCCCATGACCATCTCCATGATCTCCTCATTCGTGTAGTGGATATTTCCCTCCACATGCACTGTAGTAACCGTATAATTATGAATGATGTATTCATATCCTCCTATTAAAACCGTCAGAAGTATAAGCAGAATGGCGGACAGGATCAGCGTTCTCTTTGTTCTGTCGAAACGCAGCTTCTCCCTTTGTCCGCCTCTGCCTTTTTCTACTCGGATATCATCGTTTTTGACAAGCCGTATATTAGGATTCTTTTTCTTTACTTTTCTGACTGTTTTCTTGATAGCCATCCCAAACCTCATGTCCTGCACACACTGGCGCCTGTGCGCCGGCTCCATCCTTTGCCGTGCTGCTAAGCCAGTTCTATATCGGCGCCCAGTTCTCGCAGACTGAGCACAATATCTTCATATCCTCTGTCAATATAATGACGGTTGGTCACTATGCTGGTTCCCTCTGCCGCCAGCGCCGCTGCTACGAGCGCTGCGCCTCCCCGCAGTTCCGCCGCCTGCACAATATTTCCGCAAAGCCTGCTTTTGCCGTCAATATATGCCATATTTCCATGTACCGTAATATTGGCGCCCATTTTGCGCAGTTCCGGCACAATACGGAAACGGTTTTCAAACACTGTCTCTTCTATGCGTCCTCCCTGTCCTGATGCTGCCATTGCCGCCATAAAAGGAGACTGCATATCCGTAGGAAACAGAGGATAACATCCGGTCATCACAAAACGGCATGTGCTTTCATGCTCCCCTGCCGTCACCTGAATCCCGTCCGTCTCACGCAGGATACCCGCTCCCATTTTCTCTGCCTCTGTCAGCACACTCTCCATATGCTGCACCGGTGCGTCTTTGAGAAAAACACGGCCGCCTGCACACATACAGGCGCACAGGTAAGTGCCTGCCACGATACGATCCGCCGGAATGCGGTACCTCACCGGATGCAGTTTCTTTACCCCGCAAATGACCAGACGTTCCGTACCGCTCCCCTCAATCTGTGCGCCTGCATTCTGCAGAAATTCACACAACGCCTGTATCTCCGGCTCTCTCGCCGCCGGTTCAATGACCGTTGTTCCCTCTGCCAGAACTGCCGCAAGAATCAGATTCTCAGTCACGCCTACGCTCACAAAAGGCTGCTTTAGCACAGCGCCCTGCAGCCTGACCGCATCCGCACAAAACCCTGTCTCGGTTTCTTCGATCTCAACCCCCATCTTCCTGAGGGATCTGATATGCAGGTCAATAGGCCTTGCACCGATCACACAGCCTCCGGGATACTCCATGCACACTCTTCCTGTCCTGGCAAGAAGAGCGCCAAGCAGCATGATCGACGAGCGCATAACTCCCACGGAATCAGAGGGCATATCACATTCCGACAATCCCTCACTGTTCACTCGTACAAGATCGTCTATTCTCTCTACTTTACAGCCCAGACTCGTGAGCAGCCTCTGCATATGATAGACATCAGAAATGTCCGGGCAATTCTCTATCTCACAGGTTCCGTTTATTAAAAGTGTCGCTGCAAGAATCGGCAGCGACGCATTTTTTGACCCTTGTATCGTAGTCTGTCCATCCAGACAGTTACCGCCATAGATACGAATAGCGTCCATATTCCATTACCTCGAATCCAAAAATATGACCTATTCTATCTATATGGTTTTTCAGACAAAAGTTATCTTGTCCTTATAAATCTTTGAGCCGTATCCCTCGTGCCACGCTCAGGACAAGTCCGATCTCTATGAGAAGAAACATGACCGAAGACCCGCCGTAACTGATGAATGGCAGTGATATTCCCGTGTTGGGAATCGTATTGGTAACTACTGCAATATTTAATATGACCTGAATGGCAATATGGCCCAGTACCCCGACCACTAACAGTGCCCCGAACAGATCCGGCGCGTTGTTTGCGATCACCATAAATCTCCAGATCAGCATAACAAACATGATGATCACGGCAAACCCGCCAAACAATCCCAGCTCCTCACAGATAATGGAGAAGATCATGTCATTTTGCGCTTCTGGCAAAAACCCTAACTTCTGCATGCTTGCTCCCAGCCCCTTGCCAAGTACGCCGCCGGAACCGATGGCATATAATGCCTGTATGGTCTGAAATCCCTTGCCGCTTGCATAGGCTTCCGGATCCAGCCATGCCAGAATACGCGCGCCACGGAAATCCAGACTGTCCACCTGGGACTCCGCCATCTGCACGATCGTAAAAACGATCACCACCGCTCCCGCGATCGCCGCCAGGCCAAGCAGGATAAATCGCTTATAATCCGGACAGGATACGAAAAGCATCAGTACGGCAATTCCCACAACAATGATCGCCGAACTCATATTCTGCGTGATCTTCCATATCATCAGGGCGATCGGCATTGGAACGAGCATTACCATCCAAAATCCTTTCCGGTATCGTATCTGTTTCCCCATCGTACAGATCATGCTGGCCAGAAATAAGATCATACACAACTTCGCCACTTCCGCCGGCTGCAGAGAAAGCGGCCCTATGTACAGCCATCGCTTCGCACCGTGGGACTCATGCCCGAACGGAATGATCAGGAGGATCAGCACCACCGACACAATATACCCGATTACCGCAAACCTCTCCCAGAAATGGTAGGGTATGTTCGCCACCACCAACATGGCGATCAATCCCAATATCGTGGCAAACATCTGTTTTTTCAAATAATATGTGGCATCTCCCCATTCCAGATTTGCTTCGTAGGAACTGGTAGAATATACCATGATCATCCCAAATCCCAATAAGAACAGCACAATGAACAGCAGGCTGTAGTCCATGAAATTTTCACTATTTGATTGTCTTCTACGGGAAGAATTTCTCTGTGCCACTTACTCTGCTTCCTCCAGTCGATTTACAAGTTCCTTAAAGAGGTTCCCCCTGACTTCATAATTAGGGAACATACCCCAGCTTGCGCAGGCCGGGGATAACAATACCGCGTCACCGCTCTTCGCCTGTTCCACGCAGACTGCAAAAGCTTCCTCAAACGTATCGGCCAATACAATATTATCCACGCCATGTTTTTTTGCACAGGCCGCAATCTTATCCCTCGTCTGTCCGATCAGGACAAGACATTTTACTTTATCCTCAAATGCTTCAATCCACTCGTCATATTCGCTCTCTTTATCATAGCCTCCGCCAATCAGCACTGTCGGCCTGCTCATCGCCCGGATCCCCTGGATCGCGGCATCGGGATTCGTACCTTTGGAATCATTATAATAGTCCACGCCTCTTTTGGAAGCTACGAACTCTATCCGGTGCTCCACCGCCTTAAACTGCTTCACTACTCTGAGAATCGTTTCCATAGGCACATTCATCGCCTGAGATATAGCGATCGCCGCCATCACATTCTCCACGTTACACAGGCCCACCAGGTTCATATCATGAATATTCATCAATTGGGAAGTCTTACCGCCTGTCGTCTGACAGATCATGTCATCTTCCAGATAGAACCCTTCCTCCAGCCTGCGCACCGAAGAAAACCAAACGACTTTTGCGGGGCACCGATCCCCGAACGCACGGGTGTAGTCATTCTCATAGTTGAGCACGCAGGTCTGCGATCTCGTCTGATTTCCTGCCACCGCTTCCTTGGCCGCTGCATAACATTCCATCGTGTGATGCCGGTTCAAATGATCCGGTGTAACATTTAAGATCGCTGAAACATCCGGCTTAAACTGTTCGATCGTCTCTAACTGAAAGCTGCTGATCTCTGCCACGGTAACAGTATCTTCCGCCGCATCTAATGCCGTTATTGTATATGGATTGCCGATATTACCAACCACGTCCACATCATGGTAATGAGCCGACATGATCTCACCAACCAAAGTTGTTGTTGTCGTCTTGCCATTAGTGCCCGTAATGCCAATGACACGCCCCCTGCCAATCCGGTAAGCCAACTCTATCTCTCCCCAGATCTGCAGGCCCCTTTCACGAAACTGTTCCACGAATGCTGTATCCGTAGGCACGCCGGGACTGAGCACTACAAGCGAAATCCTGTCCGTAATCTCCTTGGGTAATTCTCCGATCACCACTTCCGCCGCCGCGCCCGGTGCAAATCTGGCCCGAATCTCTTCGGCTTTCAGCTTGTCATTGGCATCAAACAATATTGGATGCGCTCCCACGCGGCACAATGCCTCCACAGCTCCCATGCCGCTGATTCCGGAACCTACCACCAACACATCCCTGCCCTGTAAATCATTAATATCCTCTATCTTCCTCATGTCTTGCTTTCCTTCTATACTTTATTCCTGCATCCTCAAAGCCTGTGGTCATAAGTACTGTCCTATCGCACTTTGCGCTGTGGCTTCAGGACGGATCCGGACCATGACCGCTATGACCAGACGCCCATCAATGCTGTCAGGCACAGCAGGGCCGTCACAATGGAAAATACCGCCACCACTCTTGTCTCCGACCAGCCGCACAACTCGAAATGATGATGAATCGGCGCCATCTTGAAGATTCTTTTCCCTCCGGTCATCTTAAAATATGTGACCTGTATTATAACCGACAGCACCTCCGCCAGATAGACGAATCCGACGATCACGATGAAAAGCGGCATCTGCATCATATAAGCTGCCGCAGCCACAAAACCGCCCAGCGCAAGAGACCCCGTGTCACCCATGAACACGCTGGCAGGGTGCACATTAAACAGCAAAAATCCAAGCAGTGAACCGACAACCGCGCAAGTGATCGGCTCAATACCGCTGTACGTACCGATCGCCACCACGCTGAAGAATGTAGCAACAAGCACGGTGACGGAACTCGCAAGTCCGTCTAAGCCATCGGTAAAATTAGTCCCGTTCGCCGTACCGATCACGATAAAGAACAGAACTGGAATATTCAGCCAGCCAAAATCCAGATACACTCCATTGAAAAAGGGCACTTTCATCGCTAAAGAAACACCCGTATAGTGTATCAGATAAAATGAAAACACTCCCGTTACCACGATCTGCAGACCAAATTTCTGCCATGCCCGCAGCCCCATGGAACGCTTCAGCACCACCTTAATATAGTCATCCAGAAATCCGATCAGGCCAAACCCTAACATAAGAAACAGAATCGGAATAATATCCGGATAATCTTTTACAAAAATGAGGGACGTGATCACAGTGCCGATCAGGAAAAGAATGCCCCCCATTGTCGGCGTACCATTTTTCTTCAGGTGGCTTTGGGGCCCCTCGTCCCTGACGGTCTGCCCTACCTTAAGCCTGCGCAGAAAAGGAATCACCACCGGACCCAGGATCACGCTGATTGCAAATGATATCATCACAGACATTAAAACTGTTGAATTCATAGTCCCTCCATCATAACTTCATTTCATCCTGCCAATCTTCCAAGACATCTTTCTTTGCTGCCCCGGAAAATCTTTACGTCTTATTATAATCTATCTTTTCCAAATATGGAAGAATGTTTTCAAAAAGCTGTCGCACTACCGGCGCGGCAATCTGTCCGCCATAATACGTACCCTGCGGATTATTTATGATCGCCACTGCCAGCACCTGCGGATCATCGGCCGGCGCAAAGCCCAAAAAGGAAGCGATATACTTACCGCTGCCTCTTGGAAGCGTCTGGCTGGTTGCCGTCTTACCGCCCACGCGGTATCCCTCTACCGCACCGTTTTTGCCGCTTCCCTCCGCCACAACCTGCTCAAGAATATACCGCATTGTCGCTGAGGTTTCTTCAGATACTACGTTATCTTTGACCGGATAGCTGAAGATATGGCTGCCCGTTCCATCGCTGTCGGCCACTTTTACGCCAAAATGCGGCGTCACCCGTCTGCCCCCGTTTATGATAGATGAGGCAGTTACCGCCAACTGGATCGGCGTGATCTGAAAGGACTGCCCAAAAGAAATCGTCGCCAGCTCCACCGGACCGATATTATCCACATTATGCATGATCGTTCCTGCCTCCCCGGGCAGATCGATCCCCGTACGATCCAACAGTCCAAACTGCCTGAAGTATGAGTAGTAACGTTCCACTCCAATCCTCATGCCCACGGTGATGAATACGGGGTTGCAGGAATTCATCGTTCCCTGCACAAAATCTTCCGCCCCATGGCCGCCCACCTTGTGGCACCTGATCCTGCGGTCTTCTACCATGATATATCCGGGACAATTAAAAGTATCTTCGGGCTTAACCGCCCCTGATTCCAGCCCTGCCGCCGCCGTAATGATCTTGAAAGTCGATCCCGGCTCATAGGTATCGTTGATACAGCCGTTACGCCACATTCCGTTTAGCAGTTCCTGCTTCTTCTCCTCGCTTAAGAGATCACTTCCCACCGTCTCCGGCAGTGTATATGGATCGTTCAGATTAAACTCAGGGACATTTACCATTGCAAGAATCTCACCATTCTGGGGATTCATAACGAGAATGGAGACACTATCCGCCTCTTTCGTCTCCATAGTCTGCATTGCAAGCTGTGTGGCATAACTTTGTATATTCATATCAAGGCTGATATACAAATCCTGCCCTTCCACCGGCTCCACTCTCTCTTCTCCCGCCTCCGCTACCTCCACTCCCTTAGCATCGGTCACCGTTAGGATCGTTCCCGCTTCTCCCTGCAAATATTCTTCATAGATCACTTCCAGTCCTATGATTCCCTGATTATCACCGCCTGTGAACCCAAGTACTTTAGACCCAAGGGAATCATAGGGATAGTACCGCTTATAATCTTCATCCACTTTGACCCCGGACAGATCGTAAGCCCTGATGGCATCGCCTATTTCCTTATCCACATTGCTCCTGATCTTCTCAATAGACGAATATTTCTCCACTCGTTTTCTGACGTATTCCTCAGAGAGCCCCAGCTCCTTACAGAGCACGGCGATCACCTCTTCCGGATCCGTAATCTGGCTGTGAATGACTGATATGGTACACACAGTCTTATTATCCGCCAATATCTTGCCATTCGCGTCTATGATACGTCCCCTCGCCGCCTTGATACTTCGTTCCCTCTCATGCAGCTCTCTGGCCTTCATCGTGTAGTATTCAGACTGAAAAACCATCAGATATACCAGTCTCCCCATCAAGACCGCAAAAACAAGCAGGCACAAGAACATCACCACAACCGTTTTGCTCCGATGATATGTTTTATGTAGATACGGCGTCTCCTCCGTCATATGGAAAACCTCATAAAATGGTATTAATATAATTTATTACCGCTTTTATGAGGTTATTCTTATTTTGCTCTATTCTGTCGGTACGGGATCATATTCCATATCTTAACCCGCATTGTCCTCATCATCGTCCTCGGGATCCTCCTGATCGTCTTCTTCGTCTTCATCCTCCGGCACCTCTTCGTCACCCGTAATGCTGCCGCCGTATACCTGACTTCCAGTTTCAGGATCATAGAGGTTTCCGGTCTCAGGATCTTTGAGATAACCGGTCTCGGGATCACGTGGAAATGTTTTCCAGATATCTCTGTCCGCTTCTTCTACGTCCTCTCCCTCTTCGCCCTCCTGCGTTTCATCATCGTCCTGTCCCGTCTCATCAGGATCTTTCTGATCAGGATCTATAGGATTACCCTCTTCATCTACCTGGGGTTCATCAGCTTGTCCCTCCGGCTGCCGGATCTGAATCTGCAGTTCCTCCAGTTCCTGCCGCTCCGTATCGCTGAGTTCTTCTGTCATAAAAATATTCAGATATGGCAGCACCTCTGTCAGAACAGCTTTGACGATCCTTGTAGCATGTTTCGCATCATCCTGTGCGAAAACATTAGGTCTGTCTACCACCACATATATGGCGATCTCAGGGTCATGCGCCGGCGCATATCCCATAAAGGAAACCACATACTCCTTATTCTTACGAGGCAGTGTTTCCGCCGTTCCGGTCTTACCACCGATCATATATCCCGCCGGTCTTGCGGTATGGCCTGTTCCGTTCTCTCCAGTCACTACCGTATTGCAGAATTCTATGATCGTATCACTGGTAGACTGTGATATGGTCTGTTTCAAAATTCTCGGCTGTACATTCTCCAGAGTAGAACCGTCCGCCGTAGTGATCTTGTCCACAATATGAGGCTCATAATAGTAACCGCCGTTGATCAGAGAGCAAAAACTCGTGATCGTCTGAATCATCGTTGCATTAAATCCCTGTCCGAAAGAACAGGTCGCAAGCTCCGTGGGACCCATTGTCTCTTTCGTAAATATAAGCGCATCCGTCCTCGGCTCTCCTGCCAGATCAATATTGGTCTTCAAACCAAATCCAAAAAGATGCTGATAATCCAGGAATTCGTTCTTCCCCAATTTGAAAGCGACATTCATCAGCACAACATTACAGGAACGCTCAATTCCCTGCTGTACGGTAATATACCCGTCACCGAACGTCTGATGGCATTTGATCTCATGATCGCCGACTTCCAAAACGCCCTCACAGTTATATGCCTCCGTTCCCTTGATGGCGCCGCTCTCGATCGCCGCTGCCACCGTAAATGGCTTCGCTACCGATCCCGGCTCAAATGCATCCACGATACAAAAATTCTTCCACAGGGCGTTAAGCTGTTGATACATCGCCTCATCGTCCATGCCGTTAAGAAGTTCCTGGGTAACGTACTCGCCTGTTCTTTTCCCCTTATCATCCAATAAAGGCATACCGATCAGATTCGCAGTGTTTCTCGTATCGTTCAGATCATAGTACGGATAACTCGCCATGGCAAGCACTCTTCCCGTATTTACTTCCATTATGATGCATCCGATATTCTCAGCGCCGTTTCCCTCTCTGTAGTTATCTTTATATTCTTCGTTGTATTCTTTTAAGTATTTCTCCACGATACTCTGAATATTGGCGTCGATGCTCGTCTGCAGATTACAGCCGTCCTGCGCCGCGATCGTCGTCCTCTCCAGATTGGAATCGTCGTTCAGATACCCGTATTCCCTGCCGTTGACACCGCTGAGTATATCGTTATAATACTCTTCCAGTCCATAAGTTCCACGGTTATCGTTGGTCGTAAATCCGATCAAGTCACAGGCAAGGGATCCGTTAGGATATTCCCGCTTATATTCGCTCTCAAACCACACGCCTTTGATATTGGCGCCGGCTTCAGGATCCTTGGCCAGTTCCTGAAAGGCATTCATCTTCTCATATTCAACACGCTTGGCCATCACATAATATGAAGAGTCCGGGTGCTCCGCTATATAGGCCCTCACCGTATTCGTATCGATATCAAAGCACTGTCTGAGGGCATTGAGAGTGGGCTCCAGATTTTCTTCTTTGCGCATCAGGATCTTTGTATCTAAAATCACATTATATACTTTATTACTGACTGCGAGGATCGTTCCGTTAGAATCAACGATGTCTCCACGCTTAAAAGGTATTGTCGTCGAGTCGTACTCTTGTTGCGACAATACCTTTTTCTTATACTCTTCACCACTGTCTCTCGCGATCAGATACATCTGGGCGCTGAGTCCCGCAAAAGCAAGCAGTATCATAACATACAGTACTAACAGCTTCTTCTGCATCTTAATTGTAAATCTGTTGATAGGGTTTTTCCCTCTGGTACGATTACTCAAATAGTCACCTGCTTCAAATTATTCATATCTTCCGTTCATTCCCTGCCTTTCAAAAGGCTCCCTTATTTTGGAATATCTGCCATCTGCTTTACATAGTCGTTGTTTTCACTTGAAAAAGAAATGATCTGTCCCTCCTCGGCGTACTGCATACCCAGTTCCTGAATCGCGATCCGTCTGATCTCTTCCAAATTCACATCACTTGTTATTCTACTATATTCCTCATCATTTGCAAGTTTTAAATCGTTGAGCTGCTTCTCCAATGACGAAATACGCTGAACACTATTCGTAATATCAGCCTGCAGGCCTATATAGTTTACCAGAACAATGCCTGTCACTACTAACGCCATGCAGAGGAACAGTACATATCCCGCACTCATATGTTTCGCTTTCTCACGATTCTTACGTGCCGTATGGCTTACTTTCTTCTGCGGTTTTCTCTCTATTTCTTTTGTTACATCCAGTTTCCGGACAGTATTCCCCTGCACATAATAACGGCCTCTTGCATCTGCCGTGCGGCTGCGGTCTGCTGTTCTTTTTGTTGATGCCATATTGCTGTTCCTTTCTGCATGTTCTTTCTATCTACGCTCAAAAACTCTGAGTTTTGCACTTTTTGCTCTCTTGTTTACCGCCAGTTCTTCTTCCGACGGAAGAATCGGCTTTCTGGTGATCACCTTTCCTCTGGAAACCTGTCCACACGCACATACCGGAAAATCAGGCGGACATGTACACGGATTCTCATTTTTACGAAAAGCAGTCTTAACTATCCTGTCTTCCAACGAATGGAATGTGATAATACAGATTCTGCCGCCCGGATTGAGCAGATCAATGAAATCGTCCAATGAATCTTTCAACACTTCCAGTTCTCTGTTGCATTCGATCCGGATCGCCTGAAATGTCCGCTTGGAGGGATGCCCTCCGGACGCCCGCATCTTAGCCGGTATCGCCGCTTTAATGATCTCCTTGAGCTCGCCTGTTGTCTCGATCGGCTTGTCCTTTCGTGATATCGCGATATGTTTCGCGATATTCTTTGCAAACTGTTCCTCTCCATAATCCCTGATCACATGATATAACTGTGTCTCCGTATAACCGTTTATGATATCCGCTGCGGTCTGGGACTGTCTTAAGTCCATCCTCATATCCAACGCCGTATCGTATTTGTAGGAAAACCCTCTCTCCGCATTATCCAGCTGAAAAGAAGATACTCCCAGGTCCAATACAATGCCGTCTGCTTTCTCTATTCCTATCTGCATAAGCGCCTGCCGCGCATTGCAGTAGTTGTCACGGATCAATGTGATCTTACTGCCATATTCCTCTAATCTCTTTCCTGCCGCCTCTATGGCCGCTTCGTCCTGATCTATGCCAATAAGCCGGCCGCCGTCAGTCAGTCCTGCGGCGATATGGTATGAATGTCCGCCGCCGCCAAGTGTACCGTCCACGTATATCCCATCCGGCCTGATCCGTAAATTATCTATGGTTTCTTCCAAAAGTACTGACGTATGTCTGAATTCCATCTTATCACCATGTCTCTCTTACAGCTTATAATTCGTCAGCAGAGCATCCTGCGTTAATCCTGTCCGTCAAGTCAGCAGCCGGACTACAGATTCTTATATGCCCAGGCCAAGTTCCGCCATGTGCTCCGCGATCTCATCCATGTCTTCATATTCTGCCATACCGTCAAACCGTTCTTTACTCCAAATCTCTATCCTGCTTGCCACGCCGATCAAAACTACATCTTTGCTGATCTGGGCAAATTCTCTCAGTACATTCGGCACAAGGATTCTTCCCTGTTTATCTACTTCTACTTCCGCAGCTCCCGCCAGAAAGAATCTTACAAACTGTCTGGCCTCTTTATTTGTAATAGGCAGGGATTTCAGTTTCTCTTCGAATGCATTCCACTCATCGTTATCATACACGAACAGGCAGCCGTCCAATCCTTTCGTAACTACGAAAGTATCTCCTAACGCTTCCCTGAACTTCGAGGGAATGATCAGCCTGCCCTTAGCGTCGATTGTGTGATTGTATTCTCCCATAAACATCATCAATCACCTTACCCTATGTGTCTGTCCGCCTCCTATCGTCATCGTCCATACACTGATACCATCCAAGTGGCCTGCCACGGAGTATGGTCTGTTCGTGTAAAAAAATGGATAATTCCTCCACTTCATTCCACTTTACACCACTTTCCACCACTTTTACTCTAATTCTATACTAAACAATGGTATAATGCAAGGATAAATTACCAATCTCACTAAATTTTCGCTAAATATCATTCCATAAAAAACGACAAAAAAATCCCCTATGACCATCGATCATAGAGGATTGCTTCCAATCGTTCATATATGCTGTTTATTGATCCTGCTTATCAGAATCAGGTTGTTCCGGCTGCACTGTGACCGTAGACGTGCGTTCCCCTCTTCCCATACGCAGACGGACAAACAGATCTGCCGCCAATGCTGCCACGAAGAGTATGATCGCCAGCACCTGTGATACCGCCACTGTCGTGTGAGGAATAAAAAGAGTGTCCGTCCGTATTCCTTCGATCCAGGCTCTTCCAAGACCATAACCGCCCAAATACAACAACCACATTTCACCCTGGAATTTCTTGTGTTGTCTATACCAAAGCATAAGCGCGAGCAAAAGCAGATTCCACAAACTCTCATACAAAAATGTGGGATGCACCTGTATATAATTGGTGCCCTCAGCGATATGTCCCGCCAGACTCTCAGAGATGTCAATGCTTCTGACTGCCTCCACCGGCAGCCGCATGGCAAACAGATTATCCGTATACTCGCCAAACACTTCCCTGTTCATAAAATTGCCCCATCGTCCGATCACCTGTCCGAGTACCAAACCGGGCACACAGACATCCGCAAAAAGAAGAAACTTCTGCTTCTTCACCCTGCAATATACAGCAAGCGTAATAAATGCCGCAATAACCGCACCATAGATAGCCAGACCACCTTTGCGGAGATTAAATATTCCCAACAGGTTGTTCTTATACATATCCCACTGGAAAGCCACATAATAGACCCTTGCTCCAATGATCGAGAAAATAATGGCATAAATCGCAAAATCCCAGATCAATTCGGGATCCATCTCTTCTTTTCCGGCTATATAAGCCGCCATCAGCACACCAGACAAAACACCTATGCCGATAATGACGCCGTAAAAAGCGATCTGAAAGCCAAAGATCTGAAAGCCCTTGGGCACATTTTCCAAATAGATTCCCAGATGAGGGAATGCTATATCTGTCACATTCATGATATCCTGCACGTCGGTTACTCCTTTGCCATTACACGTTAAACCGGAACAAAATCACGTCGCCGTCCTGTACTACATAATCCTTGCCTTCCATACCGACCAGGCCTTTCTCTCTTGCTGCCGCCAAAGATCCCTGTTCCAACAAATCTTTATAGTTGACTACTTCCGCCTTGATAAAGCCTCGCTCAAAATCGGTATGTATCTTTCCTGCCGCCTGAGGAGCTCTGGTCCCGATCCTGATCGTCCATGCCCTTGTCTCGTCTTCACCCGCGGTAAGGAAACTCATCAGTCCCAGGATATGATAGCTTGCCCGGATCAGCTTCTGCAGCCCGGACTCTGACAATCCAAGATCTTCCAGAAACATGGCGGTTTCTTCCTCATCCAGCTCGGCAATCTCCTGCTCGATCTGGGCACAGATCACAAACACTTCACTGCCGTTCTCCTGCGCAAAGGCTTTCACCCTTGCAACACCGTCATTGGACGCGCCATCGTCCGCCAGATCGTCCTCAGCCACATTGGCTGCGAAGATGACTGGCTTATATGTCAGCAGATTATAAGATGCCAGAAGAGCCTCTTCCTCTTCATCCTCAGTCTCAAACCCTTTTGCAAGTCTGCCTTCCTCCAGATGAGCTTTGATCCTCTCCAAAAGAGCATACTCTTTCGCAAGAGTCTTGTCCATCTTCGCCGCCTTGGCCGTCTTGGCAATTCTCCTGTCCAGAATCTCCATATCGGAAAAAATAAGTTCCAGATTGATCGTCTCAATGTCTCTGAGCGGATCGATCGTGCCGTCCACATGTACGATATTGCTATCCTCAAAACATCTCACCACATGCACGACCGCATCCACCTCACGGATATTACTGAGAAACTGGTTGCCCAATCCCTCGCCTTTGGATGCTCCTTTGACAAGCCCGGCAATATCCACAAACTCGATAGTCGCAGGTGTCACTTTTTTGGAATGATACATATCTCCCAACAGTTTCAGTCTCTCATCCGGCACCGCCACAATCCCGATATTCGGGTCGATGGTACAAAACGGATAATTGGCGGACTCCGCGCCCGCCTTAGTTAACGAATTAAACAATGTGCTCTTACCCACATTGGGAAGTCCTACGATTCCTAGTTTCATATCCTGTTATACCTACTCAGAAATCCTTGATTTATAAGGATTTCCGCCTTTCTCTATATTTCTGCTACACAATCTGTATTCCAACAAAAAGAGTCTGATACAAGCTAATAGTATAGCATATCTCCTGACATTTTGGAATATTCAAATTGAATTTTCTACCTGGAGTTCAAGATTGCCGAAACCTTTTGCACGACTGCAGGCTTGATAATTGATTTCAAGGATTTATAAGACTTTCGTTAGAACTTCTTGAAAAGGCATTGCAAAAATCTCCTGATAATGAGGAACTTATAAAAGTAAGAGATATTTTTCAATCAATGCCAGAAGATGATTAAAATTAGATAAATATCACATAATCAGAGGTGTAAAGTTTATTGAGTTATTAAGGCTTTACACTTTTTTGTTATTTTAGAAGGTTCATGAACACAGAGTCAGACGGATGAAAAGGAAGGAGACGAACCTATAGGGAATTCTGGTTTTGAAAAGCCTGAATTCTACGGGTTTGTCTCCTCCCTTCTTTTCAAGGGTTAAAAATCGGTATTAACCGGCAACCCCTTATTACAACTCATCAATCTTTAAATTCCTATCCCTGTCTTTCCGGCTCCTTCTTTCCTGCGCCGCAGCACCACCAATACCACGGTTAAGACTGCCAGCAGGATAATTGCCAGCCAGACAAAGCAGCATATTCCAAGAAATGTCGGGCAGATATGGCAGAGTCCGCATCTGGCTCCGTCGCCTGCTCCGTTCTTCCCTGCCTCCACATACGCGATGGCGTAAGCAGAAAACATATCCGTACTGATCGTTATCGTTTCCGGGGCGTCATCCATATCCGTTAAAAGGGTATATTCCCCTTCATGGGATCGGATGATATAAAACTCTCTGCCATGCTGCCTGAACTCCTCCGGTATTCCAATGACAACTTCTATCGGTTCCTTTGTAGAAGTAACGGCATCCCAATCACCCTGTCCCATTCTTATGAACATTGAAATATCAGCATACATGCCGATCGTCAGTCCCGGTATCTGCTCACGGTATTGTGTAAGGCCGCTTTCTATAACCTCCTGATCCTGTCCTGCTACAGTTTCCGAAATGTCTTTCACGTCTATTCTGACTTCTATATTTTCACCGTCATTGATAAGCTGTACCTGCTCTGGTGTCAGCACCGCATTTACCACGGAAACCGTATCCGTCACGCCAGCAGTATATTTGTCCTCGCAGACTACCGTAACAACGACCGCACCTTTCCCCACCTCAAGCTTCGTGGTGGTCTCCAGTTCTTCTGTCAGATTTCCTGTTGCCACAGGTTCTCTGGATATGACGATTCTGCCGTCATCTGCTGCCGCCGATACGGTTCTGCCCTGCGGCTGCTGTGTGGCATCTGTCTGTGCAGTATCTGTCTGTACCGTTCCGTTTGCCGGCGGCTGCTCCGTTTCTGTCCCAGCCAAATCCGTATCGCCCTGTCTTACCATGGCTGTATTTTCCTGCCCTGCACCCTGGCCTGGGATTCCCTGCGGCTGCATCTGCGGTGTCACCGGTTGTCCATCAAGGCTGTTTGCCGTCCCGGAAACTAACGGAACCGTCTGCTGTGTCTGCGCCGGTGTTTCCAGTGGCGTATCTGTGGGTCGCTGTGTATCCGTCTGATTCGGTGTATCTGTCTGTTGCGGTGTGTCCGTCGGCTTTGGTCTGTGCGGCTTTGATGTGCCCGATCCGGAACCACTGGGCTTATCTTTATCCGGCTTATCTTTATCCGGCTCTTCTTCTCCGGTTGCCGGAATGGTCTTGTTGATCGAGACGCTGTCTTTCACACTGCTGTCATTCTTACTTATGATAGAGATACTTCCGCTGATACTTCCTGTCTTACCTGTGGTCGCTTCTGTCTTAGTCAGGTCGCCTACTTCCACGGTCACTTCCGTCATACCCGCATTGGCAAGAGCCGTGTCGATCACATTCTGAATGCTCTCCTTAGTCGTATCATTGGTGGCTGTGATGCCTGCCAGTGCTTCCTGCACGACCTTCTTAGCCGCCGCTACTTTTTCTTCTTCCGATAGAGGAAGTTTCGCTATCGTCTTACTGATTGTTACGCTGTCTTTCACACTGCTGTCATTCTTACTTGTGATAGAGATACTTCCGCCGATGCTTCCAGACACACTTGAAGTCGCTTCCGTTTTGGTCAGGTTACCTACTTCCACGGTCACTTCCGTCATACCTGCATTGGCAAGCGCTGTGTCGATTGCATTCTGGATACTCTCCTTGGTCGTCTCATTAGTTGCGGTAATGTCCGCCAGCGTATCCTGCACGACCTTCTTAGCCGCGGCTACTATCTCGGCATCGGAATCCGTCACGGTCAATACAGCTTCATCGCTCGTTACCGTTCCTTTGTCATTCGTTACCTTACACCGATATTTATAGCTGCCATAGGTCTTCGTCACATTGGAAATGGTGTATGTGGAAGAAGTCGCATTTGCAATTTTTTCAAAAGTCCCTTTGTTCTTGTCAACCTGCCATTGGTACTCTAAAGTTCCTTCTCCTTCCGCTGTTATGGAAAAGGTCGCCGTCTTTCCGTTCTGTGCCGTCTGATCCGTCGGCTGTTCGGTAACCTGCGGCGTGCCGTCCGTGATATAATCCGCATAACTACTCCATCCGGCCGCACCCTTGTAATCCTCCACTTTCCCCACAGGAACAAGAATGCCCTTTTTATTTGCCGTAACAAAATTACAGTTTTTGAAAGCATTTGAACCAAGCGTGGCCGGAGGAGTCTCGCTGAGCATCTCCACTTTTATCAGCCCGCTGCAGCCTGAAAATGCGCCGCTTTCAATGCTTGCCACGTTTTCCGGTATTGTTACTTCTGTCAGACTGCTGCAGTTATAAAACGCAGAACCTCCTATACTTGTCACGGCTTCTGGTATCGTTATTTCTGTCAGTTTGCTGCAGCCTGAAAACGCCGTATACCCTATACTTGTCACGCCAGATGGTATATTGATACTCGTCAGCCCGCTGCAGCCTGCAAATACACCTTGGTTTATACTTGTCACCTTTTGTGGTATTGTTACTTCTGTCAGACTGCTGCAGCCATAAAATGCATATCTTCCTAAGCTTGTCACGTTTTCCGGTATTACTATTTCAGTCAGACTTCTGCAGCCACCAAATGCATATTCTCCTATGCTTGTCACGTTTTCCGGTATTACTATTTTGGACAGACTACTGCATCCATTAAACACATTCGTTTCCAGACTCGTCACGTTTTCCGATATTACTATTTCGGTCAGACTACTGCAGTTTTCAAACGCATAAGTTCCTATGCTTGTCACGCTTGACGGTATTTCTATTTTGGTCAGACTACTGCAGCCTTTAAACGCAGTACTTTTTATGCTTGTCACGCTTGACGGTATTTCTATACTCGTCAGACTACTGCAACCGTTAAACGTATTGGCACTTATCGACGTCAACGTAGACGGTATTTCTATCTCTTTCAGACTGCTGCAGTACATAAATGCCGATGAAGAGATGCTTGTCAGGTTTTCTGACATAGTTACATTCTGCAGTCCTCTGCAGCTTTTAAACGCCATCATTCCTATTCTTTCCACACCGTTTGGTATCGTTATGCTTGTCAGACTGCTGCAATTTTCAAAAACAGATTCCCCAATGCTTGTCAACCTCGACGGTATCTCTATACTCGTCAGACTACTACAGCCATAAAATCCCCTTTTTCCTATACCACTTACACTGTCTGGCATCGTTACACTTGTCAGTCCGCTGCAATTTTCAAAAACAGATTCCCATATGCTTGTCACACTCGACGGTATCTCTATACTCGTCAGACTTCGACAATTCATAAACGCCTGCATTCCCATTGTAGTCACACTTGACGGTATCCCTATATTTATCAGATTTCCGCAATCCATAAACGCTCTTTCATTTATGGTTGTCACACCGTCTTTTATTACTATTTGTTTTACATTGCCTATATTATCAGTTGTTCTACCATTGTCCCTCCAGTCCAACATTCCCTCATCCGATTCAATCGTCAGCACACCACTATCATTAAGTTCCCAGCCCGTGCCGGATACATACACAGTCCCTTCCTCCATAAGATCGGCATACTCCCACCACGCCGCGAGCTTTTCATAAATATCCTCAGGTATCTGTGCCTGTTCTGTCTCCGTAAAAGCATCATACATTTCTCTTAAACTTTCAGCTTCCGAAAGGGATGCCAGAAAGTGTGTTTCCCACTCCCCATATCCCTTCTCGTCCTCACCGGGCGCGTCCTCAATCATGGGTTCCAGATCAGGCAGAGCCTCAGCGCGCTCCAAAAAGAAGCGGACATTTTCACTCTCCTTCACTGTCACTACTATCTGCGGCATGCTGACATCTTCCATGAGCACATACCCCTTCGGCAGAACGGCAGTAAAGATATAATCGTCCTCTGTCTCCTTATCATACGCCGGATCGGACTGCCATGTGATACCGGTAATGGTGACGGTATCTGCGTCATCCGACTGACGATTTTCTATGATGTCAGTCTCCGTGTTTTCCTTGGAAGAATCTTCTAATCGTTTGACCGTTATCTCATTCTCTGCCTGATACTCCTGCAAGGCAACAGTATGGGTCTCCTGCCTGGTTTCTGCGTCTGTATCTGCCGTAGCAATTTCCTCCGGCTGTGCGTCCTGTTCTTCCTTCTCTGTAGCTGTGTTTTGTTCTGTATCACCGGATTCCTCCGTCGTTTCCTGCACGTTTTCGTCAGTTTCCTCCGTGCTGGCATCCTGATCCTCCGTACCAGTTTCTTCCCCGTCTGGCTGTTCTTCTGTTTCCTGATCGGCTTCTTCCCCGCCTGGCTGTTCTTCCGTTCCCTGATCGGCTTCTTCCCCGCCTGGCTGCTCTTCCGTTCCCTGATCAGCTTCTTCCCCGCCTGGCTGTTCTTCTGTTTCCTGATCGGCTTCTTCCCCGTCTGGCTGTTCTTCCGTTCCCTGATCAGCTTCTTCCCCGCCTGGCTGTTCTTCTGTTTCCTGATCGGCTTCTTCCCCGTCTGGCTG